>Ga0111538_10009564_pt1 | contig 12938 bp, 8 predicted proteins | sample SoiMethybrSBSTD1_FD_79669 | JGI IMG/M metagenome (GOLD analysis project Ga0111538, IMG submission 79669) | Bulk soil microbial communities from a Populus tree surrounding site in Tennessee, USA - Soil MetaG P. TD hybrid SBSTD1 (version 2)... | ecosystem: Environmental > Terrestrial > Soil > Tree...
AGAGGACAGCGCCACGTCCGTGACGCTGCGCCGCAAGGAAGGACATCAGGACACGGTGCTGCGCAGCAACATCGCCCGGATGCGTACCAGCACCGTCTCGGCCATGCCCGAGGGACACGAGCGCGAGATCAATTCTCAACAAATGTCCGATCTGCTCGAGTATCTCCAAAGTTTGGGATCAGCTACCGCGCCAAACGCGCTGAAGTAGCCGTGTGCGCGCCCCCTCACCCCTGGCCCCTCTCCCGTGTTGGGGCGAGGGGAACCGAAAGAACCTGGAGTTTCGTCACTCGATTCTGAGATCCTCAAAGTCGAGATTCGGAGGGACATCGTATGAATCGTCGCACTTTCTTCAAAGCTATGGGCACCGTATCCGCGAGCGTCGCCGCTGGCCTGTCCCACGCTCAGCAGGTTCAGCGTTACGACATCCTGATCAAGAACGGCGAGGTACGCGACCCGGGCCGTGGGTTTAAGAGTCGATCCGACGTGGCGATCCTGGGCGGGAGAATCGCCGCGATCGAAACAAGCATCCCAGCCGATCGGGCGCTCGACGTCATCGATGCCAAAGGACTCTATGTCGCTCCCGGCCTCATCGATCTGCACACCCACTGTTTCTGGGGTGGAAGCGGCATCGGGATAGAGACCGACCCCATTGCGGCCCGCTCGGGTGCCACGAGTTGGGTTGACGCCGGCAGTTTTGGATATGACCAAGTAGACGGATTTCGGCGCTTCGCCGTGGTTCGCTCGCAGGCAAGAATTTTCGGCTACATCTATCTATACCCAAGCAGCCGCAACCCGGACATTGATCCAGTGAAATACGTTCGGGGTGTGATGCGCCAGACGGGAGAAGCGGCACAAGCAAACCGCGACATCATCCTGGGGATCAAGTTCCAGGTGGGTACGAACATGAACGGCAGGTACAGCCTGGAGTTTCTGAAGATTGCCCGGGAATTGTGCGACCAGTTCAAGCTTCCGTTGATGACGCACATCAGTTTTGCTCCACCGGAGACACCGGAGGTGATGGAACTGATGCGCCCGGGCGACGTGGTGACGCATTGTTACAACGGACACACGCTGGGCATTGTGGACCAGGAGGGAAAGATCAAGCCCGGTGTGCAGGAGGCCCGGGCACGCGGGGTTCTGTTTGATGTTGGCCATGGGCTGGGAAGCTTCAACTTCCCGGCAGCTCGAAAGGCCATGCAGGCAGGGTTCTTGCCGGATACCATTTCGACAGATATTTACACGCTCAACCTCAAGGGTCCCGTCTACGATCTGCCGACCACCATGTCGAAGCTGTTACACCTGGGCATGAGCTTTGACGAAGTGCTGAAGCGCACAACGACCAACCCTGCCAAGGTGATCAACCGTATTCAAGGTCTCGGCAGCATTGAAGTCGGAGCCCCGGCCGACTTGGCGCTGCTGGCCATCGAAGATGGAGAGTTTCAGCTCGTCGACTCGCAGAAGAACGCGGTCAGCGCCAAACAGAGAATTGTCAGTCGCTTGACCATCTGCCGAGGCAAGCGCCTGCTTGCGCCCCTGTAGCCTCATGCGGACATTCCCCCTAAACAAAGGGGGAGAGAAGGCGAAACGACAGCGGTCGTTGCGCCTCCAGGGGGTTGTCCTACCGGCCCACTCCACCCTCTCCAGACAACCCCGGCGCCAAAAGGCCTCGCCCCCTTTCCTAAGGGGGAATTTCACCAAGTGTAGTGAGCCGTGTACCGAATGACGGCTTCCCCGTTGGCCGCAATCGTGGGTCGAAACTCCATGGTGCGGGCATCGATGTTTCGGTGTTCCATCGAACCGGTCGCGATCGTCCACTGAAGCCAGCGGTACAGATGTTCCACGACGCGGACTTCCACACGCTCGTTCTTGTGATTCCGGACTTTGATCTCGAACGATTCATCCAGCCAGTGGTTGTTGCTATCGAGCTTGAAGCTGGTCTGACGGCGTTCCCCCACGATGTCAAAGGCGTTGCCCGTGTAGAGACGGACCGTTTCGTCTTTCGGGGTGTGGTCGATCTGATCCTCACCAATGAATTCGTTTCGTGCGTCCAGATCGCGCCGATAGAGTTTCACTTTGCCTTTCGGAAGAGGCATGCCCAAATGGCCTTTCTCCGAGTTCTGGAATTCGAGCATCACCCACACCTTGGGATTTGAGATCGTTCCATATTCAGGCTGGCTCCGAATGCTCGAGTAATCCCAGCCGCGGTAGCGCTGGTCGAGTTTGAATCCATCGTAAACGTAGACCCGGCTGGCGGGAACATTGGCTGCACGCACGAACTCCACCTGCTTGATTTCCCGATCCAGCACCGTCGTTGGCCGTGCCAGCGTGTACAGGTGGTACTCCTCAAACGTGCGTTCGGTAACGGCTGGACGCGCACCCGCTTCATCGCGTGCCATCATGCCGGAGACCGCGAAATTCTCCGCACCCGGTGTGGCACGAGCCACGTCGCCGGCCATGAGCTTCACATTGGCGTTGTCGAAGTCCTTGCCACTCATGTTCTCCAGCGTGACCCAGCCCACAATGTCAAATGTGTCGCCCTTTTCCGGCGCCACCGCGTTGTAGTTGGCTTCCCAGCGCATCCCGCCCGTCAGGTAGGAAAACTCAACATCGTGCTTGCCGGCAGAATCGGCCGACAATCTCCACAGCAGTGTCGGTTTCAGAAAACTCTTCGGATCAAGCGCCTCAAAGATCGGCTTGCCCGGCAGACCGAATTGGATCTTGCCATCGACTTCAACAATGGGTTGTCCGCCCCCTTGCGGATTTGAGTAGGCCATCTGATTGTACTGGTATTGCGGGCCGTAACGCTGAAAGGCAGACGTGTGAGGGATGTACCCGCTCCGCAGAATCTTCCCTTTGACGATCTTTTTTTCGCCGCCGTTGGGCAGCGTGATCTCAAAGTCAATCGTCCTGCCCTCTGACTTGCGCAGCAGCAAGCCTTCGCTGAGCGGATCGCTCTCGTAGTTCTGTTCGAGAATCTTGATCAGATCGGGTTGGCGGAGGTGGCGCAGCACCACCGACTCAGGCTCCAGATGAGCCGTGATGTCGGTCATGCGGACCTCATTCTCCCCTTTCTTCAACTCCAGAACGCGGTTCTCCTTCACCGTTGCGAAGTTCTGGTTGTAGACGGTGACTTGCGTCTGCGCGTTGACCGTACCGACCGTGAGCAACAAAATGCCAAGCAGTGATTTCATAAAGTGCTCCTAACATTCCCCCTTATCAAAGGGGGAGAGAAGGCGGAACGACGCAGTCGTGCAGCCTTCAGGGGGTTGTCTTGTGCGCCTAGTCTGCTCTCCCCCGACAACCCCCGCGCCCCAAAGGGCACTGCCCCCTTTGTTAAGGGGGAACTGCGGGTTGTCTTGAAAGACCATTACCTAATGGACGGGGGTGCCTCGAATACTTGCAGGAACTAATGTCGATTTCTTATTCTTTTTCGGCTAACGCTGAGCCGAACTGCAGTAGCGTGGAACGCTGTACCAGATCGGCGGGAGGCAGGCCATTGCTAAAATCTAGGGACAGGATTCACCGTTCTTTCACCAAATCTTCCAGCGATCGCTTGCGATTGATGGAGTCCTCGATCATGTCCCGCAAAGATTCCGCGGAGGCTTTGTAACCATCTTCTGTATCAGCTGTGAGCAAAGGCTCGAGGGCCGCTCGCGCCTCGGCCAACTTCTTGGAATAAAAGAGCAGACCCACCAGAGCGAGCTGATATTGCGGCTTGCCGGGCTCCAACCTTATGGCAACCTCGGCGTGGGGTATGCCTTCTTCAAAGCCACGACCCAGCATGAGGCTCAGATGGGCCAGGGTGTAGTGCGCCGCAGCGAAGCTGGGCCTCAACTGAATCGCAATCTCCAGCTCGCGTCGAGCCAAATCGGCCAGGGCTGCGTTCTCGGTGTCCTTGCTCAGGTCCTGCAGCAACATTTCGGCGTAATGGTAGTGCGACAGTGCGTTCTTCGAGCCGTATTGGTTCGCCTGCTTGAAATACTCTGCAGCTTCGCGGCGGCGATTCTGTTGAATTCGCAGCCAGCCCAGTCCTTCATAGGGAAGCGGCAGCCGCGGTTCGAGAGCAATGGCCTTGTTGAACCAATCTTCAGCTTCAGTCGCTCTCAGGGAGCGATAGAGCAAATCACCGAGATAGGCCTGCACCTCGGCCGGAGAGGGTTGCGTGGTCGAAGTCTTCCGCGCATCCGAGGCTGCTTCCAGGTCGACTTGCATTGCCGAAAAAGCAAACTGGCGGCCGGTTTGTTTCAGGTCTGCGTCTAGAGCGTCAACATCGATTTGAAACGCCTTGGCCAACGATTGCTGCAGGTCGTTCCCGCTCGACAGCAAACGGTTGAACTCGTCTGCTCCGACCAGACGTCTGAGACCACTTTTGATGAGCAGCTTGTGAACCAGCAGCCAGGACGTCGCATAGAAGGGGCCGCTCTTTGTCCCTTCATCGTAGGAGAGAGCGTTGTGGTCGACGGCAAAAAGTTCGGCAAGTGGCATTGGAGGGTGGGTCCGCAAATACGCCAAGTGCCTTTCTGGCGCTTGGCCAAGGCGGACTTTGCTAGTTCCAAACTCGGCCGTGGACAATAACTCGGCCAGTCCCTCTTTCCACCAGGCTGGCCACTCTGGGAAAGGACCGGAAAGAAGATGAGCATACAAATGGAAAGCGAGCTGGGACGTCTGTCGTGTACCGGCGCCAAGGTGAAGGACCAGTGTCTCGCGGTCCAAATCCCTGTGAAAGAAGCCGGACGATTGCAGAGGCTTGCCATCCTTCAGAGGCAGGAACGGTTCGAGTTCACGATCTCCTTCGAAGAGATAGGTCCGCAACGGCGGGCCACCGTCTCTGTAAATACCCAGCGTCTTCAGGAATAGCTGGCGAAACAGCGCAAGGCGCCGAGCCATCTCCGCGGCGGCATCTTCCGACACGGGACCCACCACCTCGATATCCGGGCCAGAGAAGTAGTTCCATTGGGTCGCCGCTTCAACCAGAGAGGGCGAGAATGTCAGGAAAGAGAGAACAATGAACCAGCGAGGGATTGCAGAGCGCATGAGACCAATATGTACTCCAATAGCAGAGGAGTCAATCGCATGAAAGCTGGTCCAAACGCTCCGTCGAAGATTCAACCCTTCAATCGGGACCAATCAAAACGAGGTGTCTGCGAAACGTATCCCGGACATGAGGGGCGAAGACTCCCCTCCTCGGTTGAGGAGAGGATGCCATGGCCAGGGGGCATGGCGGGGGTGGTCCGTCCCAGGAGGAGATCGCAAGTCAGATTCAGCCCGCGGCGGGGAATCGGATCAGAACTTTGCAGGCGCCATCTTTTCGATCCGAGAAGGTTTCAAACGCGGTCTGGATTTCACTGAGGGGAAAGCTGTGCGTCACCAGCGGCCTCACGTCGATTCGTCCTTCACCAATCCACTGCATGGCCAATGGGTAGTCCCGCGCAAAGTCGGGACCTAAACTGGTGGTCAAGGAAAGGTTCTTCATCATCAGGTCACGCCAACGGATGCCATCGATAACCTGCGGCGGCACGCCGAAATAGTGAATGCGCCCCAAGCGTCGGCACAGATCGATGCACAAGTTGAGCGCCTGATGCTCGTGCCCAACCGCCTCAATCACCAGATCGGCCATGGCACCGCCGGTCAGGTCAGCCACCGCGGCAATCGGATCCTCTTGCTCCAGGTTGATCACCGCCGTCGCCCCCATGCGCTTGCTCAGGCTCAGGCGGGCTGCAATCCGGTCGATTCCGACAATCTGCCTGGCACCGAGATTGCGCAAGGCGCCGCAAAATAGTTGACCGATTGGTCCCTGGCCTACCACCACGACATTCCATCCCAGCAGATTGGGCAACATGCGCAGTCCGTAGAGAACGGTACCGAGCGGCTGACAAAGAATCATCTCTTCCAGCGGTCGTCGCAGGTCGAGCGGAACCACGAAATTCTCGGTGATTGCAAAACGCTCGAAGATGCCGACATGGTTGGTGGGCACCGCCAACACCTTCTGCCCCTGCCGAAATCGGCTGCCATCCGCCCAAAGGACGGTTCCAACCATCTCGTGCAGCGACAGCCCGACCTGTAACGGATACTCCGGATGCTTCGCCAAGAAATAGGGAACATCGGATCCGCAAAGGCAAGCAATCTCCGGCTGAAAAACAATCTCACCGGATTTCCCTTGAGCAGGCTCCGGCTGATCGATCAATTCAATTCTTCGTCTTTGGGTGATTTGTCCAGCGAGCATGGAGGGGAACTATACAGCGAGGATGCAAGATGTCGAACAAAAATATGTACACCTGATCTACCGAAACTTCGAGCTCCGGGCACTCGGTGGAGTGGGCGCTCCGTGCACGCTCTAATGTTCAGCGAAGGTGGCGCTCCGCACTGGTCAACACACGCGCGCAGGAGCTCGCGTTCAAACTTATCAAACTCCACACGGCGCGCGAGAGAGTTGCGGGCCGCTCCACCAAGGAGAAGCAATCGACCCTTTAGGGTTCTTTGGAGCGCGACTTAAGAATACGCCTCAATCCACCTTGCCTGACGATCAAATCTTCCAATGAGTATTGATCCAAAGATTTCAGAAACGCCTGGGTGGCCTCGTTCAGCACTCCCTTCAGCGAACAGATCGAGGTAATGGGACAGCTGTTATTCACGTCATCAAAACACTCCACAATCACAAAGTTCTCGGTCCGTCGCACGACGTCGCCAACCCGTATCTCGCTTGGATGTTTTGTCAGAAAAATTCCTCCCCCTCGGCCTCGGACGGTTTCAATAAAACCCATCTTGCCAAGTTGGTGAACGACCTTGACAAGGTGGTTGGCAGAAATCACATAGGCCTTCGCAATCTCATCAATGGAAGCCTTTTCGCTCTTCCTGAGAGCCAGATACATCAGGGTTCGCAGAGCATAATCAGAATACAAGGAGAGCTGCATCCAAGCCCCATCCTTTCGGGAGTCTTTCAACCTTTAAAGATATATCTAAAATAAATCTTTATTGCAAACGCTCCCAAGTGGACCTATGATCAAGCCGAGTTTTGACTCGTCAGTTGACGACTGTCGCTTGAGAACGAAGTTTGTCGACTTGGCATCCAGAGCGGCATGATTCGTCAAGTTCATCCATAGTGAGTTTCCTAATGCACAACGGCTCCGGGCGTGTTCGCCTCCTCACTCTCATCTTCCTGCATGGCTTGCTGGTGGTGGGATCTTCGTCGTCCATCGTGATAGCAGCGGACATCCCCTCGTCCAGTCCTCCTACCGGAAGCGACCCCATAGCCAGCCTGCAGCGGCGACTGGACCAGCGGGAGGTCCAGCTCGAGTACGCAACGCCCTGGGGGTATCTGCTTTCTGTCCTCAAACAACTGCAAGTTCCCTTGTCCTCACAAACGCTGGTTTTTTCCAGGACGAGTTTTCAACAGTTTCTTATTTCTCCGGCAACGCCTCGGGCTCTGTATTTCAATGACACAGTGTATGTCGGATGGGTTCCGGGAGGGGATGTCCTGGAGGTCTCCGCCGTTGATCCAGAGCGAGGTGCCATGTTCTATTTCCTGAATCAAAAGAAAGCAGCGACTCCCCAGTTCATTCAACGTGAAGAGTGCCTGCAATGTCATGAATCCCCCAGAACTCTGGGTATCCCTGGACACCTAGTGAGATCGGTTTTTCCCGACAGCGATGGCCTTCCACAACTTCAAGCGGGTTCCTACCAGACCGATCATACCAGTCCTCTCAAAGAACGCTGGGGCGGATGGTATGTCACCGGAACTCATGGTTCCCAGCGTCACATGGGCAACGTGTGGGTCATCGATAAGGACAAACCGGATCAATTGAATAGTGAAGCCGGTGCAAATGTCACCAGCCTACAGAGCTATTTCCAAGTATCCACCTATCCCAGACCGGATAGCGACCTGGTCGCGCTAATGGTGCTGGAACATCAGACTCGCCTTCACAATCTTCTCGCAAAAGCCAGCATAGAAAGTCGGGTTGCCCTGGAACAGCAAACGGCGGTGAACCGCGCTCTGGGAGAACCCGTGGGCCAATGGTCCGAGTCTACACGGCGGCGCATTCACAGTCAGGTCGACACTTTGCTGAAGTACCTTCTCTTTACCGAAGAAGCACAACTCAGCGAGGCCGTTACGGGCACCTCGAGTTTTCAAAACGAGTTTCCTAAAACAGGTCCTAGGGACCGTTTGGGGCGCTCGCTGAGGGACTTTGATTTGAAGCATCGGATGTTTCGTTACCCTTGTAGCTTCCTCATCTATTCGGACGCCTTCGAGGCAATGCCAACGCCCGCCAAGGACTACTTCTATCTTCGCTTGTGGAAAGTGCTCACCGGCGAGGATAAGAGCCAGGAGTTCGCGAGCTTGTCCCAAGAGGATCGAAAAAACATCTTGGAGATCCTTCGGGATACCAAACCCGGTTTACCTGAATACTGGACAGCGTCCCGTTGAAGTCTGTAAGGAAACGATCGGACGGGGTCTTGCTGGTTTGCAGGGCTTCCGTTGTGGCTGTCAGATTCTCATTCCGCCATGAAGTGTTTGGAGTCCACCGGGCGAACCAGAAGATTCGCAATCAGCGCAATCACCAGCAGACCGGCCATCAAAATCATCGTTGAATTGTAAAGCGTGCTGGCGGGATTGACCGTTCCAGCCGGAGCGATTTCCATCAGCTTGGGCAGGGTCACCGTCTTCTGCGCGACTAAGGTTTGCAGCGCCTCCAAAGGGGCTCCAAATTTCGCTCGGAAATCTGCGGGGTTCACTTGGCCGGCCAAACGCTCAATAGCCTGTTGCAGCGAACTCTCGCGCAGGGAGGTTATGGCCAGAGGACCCAACACCCCTGCGGTGCTCCACGCGGTTAGAAGCTTCCCGTGAATGCCGCCGACGAACCGGGTCCCGAACAAGTCCGCCAGGTATGCGGGAATAGTTGCAAATCCTCCGCCGTACATCGTGAAGATGATCATCGTGGCGGCGTAGAAATAGACCAGCCAGACGCTCGAAGGTGAAACGCTGACCTGGTGGGCCGTGTACGGAATCGACAGATAGAGCACTATCCCCGCGACAAAAAACAGCGTGTAGGTCACCTTGCGGCCAATGTAGTCGGAAATGCTCGCCCAAAAGAAACGGCCCGCCATGTTGAAAATACTGATCATCAGAACATAAGTGGCCGCGTAGCCCGCATCCACGGTCTTCGGCAGCGTCGTTCCAAAAATCTCCGACATCATAGTCTTGGCAACTCCCAACACCCCGATCCCCGCCGTAACGTTGAAGCAAAGGATGATCCACAGAAGATAGAACTGCGGTGTTCGGACAGCCTCATCGATATGGACGTGGCGAACGCTGATCATCTTCTTCGCCGCGCGTGGATTGTCGGAGGGGTTCCATCCCTTGGGGCGCCAGTTTTCCGCTGGAATGCGGTAGGAGCAGGCAGCCAGGATCATAACGATGAGGTAAAGCACCCCCAACGCGAGAAATGCTTCTGCCACACCGGTTCGGCCGGTGCCCAGCAGATAAACTCCTTCAGGACCTGGCACCAGCATTTGGGAAACGTCGTTGGGCCCGACAATCAGCACTTCACGCAACTGGCCTGCAACGAGAGCGAACCTGGCTCCACCCTCGGTAGTCAACGAAGTATTCGCGACTTGTCCCAGGTATTGGGGTGCCTGATAGAAGAAACGAATCAGAAATTCCTTGAGCGGTGTTCCGACAATGGCGCCGCCGCCAAACCCCATGATAGCCATTCCTGCTGCCATGCCGCGGCGATCCGGAAACCAGCGAATCAGCGTGCTCACTGGCGACACATAACCCAGACCCAGACCGCATCCCCCGATCACGCCGTAGCCAAGATAAAGGAGCCAGAGTTGATGCCACTGAATGCCCAAACTCGCTAGAACAAATCCGCCGCCCCAACAGAGGGCAGCCACAATGCCAACCGTTCTCGGCCCCACTTTCTCCAGCCATCGTCCGGCAAAGGATGCTGAGAGCCCCAAAAAAACGATGGCCACCGTAAAGACCCAGACCACCTGTTTCAAACTCCAGTCATCCGGTCCGCCACCCACTACTCCATGCACCCGAGTCAATGCGGGATTGAAAATGCTCCAGGCATAGACCGAGCCAATACAAAGGTGAATCGCGACGGACGCAACAGGAACGCGCCAGCGGTTGAAGTCAGGTTTGGCGACGATGCTTTGTTTGTCGAAGAAACCAGGCATGGTCCTCTTTCAGGATGGGAAAACATAGCTTCGAGGAGCTCGAATGGCAAATAGTTTTGTCGTGGAAGGAGAAGCGGGCGTCTGCTTAGACCGGTCTGTGTAGCGTGCGCTCTATGAGCGCATGCGTCGGCTCACAGAGCCGACGCTACAATACCGACTCCAAATGGAAGCGCGATCCAGCTTCGTGACTGGGTTTCCTCTTGAAGGCACACTGGCAATCGGCTAGATTTGAGCAACTCGTTGCTCTGACAATATCTTCTTTGTCAGTGCGCGGCCAGCCAGTCACACACTGATCTGAGAACATGCCCTCCTTCTTGAATGCTGGCGGGTACCCAACGGGCTTTCGCGGTCCCGCCAAGGTTGACGGGAACTGCCCGTGACCGGCTCGATGACGCAGATCGTCCACATGGGGGCGCCGATGCGGTTTAAGTTCCGTGGTTCCTACCGGTTCTCGTTAATCACTGGGCTGGCTATTCTGGTGCTCGTGCCGCTCGCTCTCTTTGTGAGCGCACAGGAAACGCTCCCTCCCATCCAGTTCAACGTGCCGTATCGCTGCACCGACGGAACCACCTACATCATCCAGCGCTGCGAAATGGGCCGTAAAGGGGAGGTTTGTTTCTACCGCATCGAGAAAAACGGCCAACTCGAAACGGAATCCTACAACGTCCGTTCGCAGATGACCGGTTGGATGACCGCATGCCCTCCGCCGCCACCCCAGCCACAGGCTGCGCCAGCAGGTTCACTCGGCGGTCAGACGGGACCAGCGCCCGGACAGCCCCTAACCCCGCCATATCTGAGCGAACTGCCTGCACCGGAGCGGGTGATTGCTCTGCTCAAGGGCACGACACCCAAGGCCACTGCGCTGCTTCAGATCGGCGCGTTCTATCAAGTTACGGAAGTCATTCGCACGCTGGCTGGCCCAAGAGCCATCCGCAACCAACTGACGCCCGACGAAGTCAGGTTGATGCAGACCTACTCCGTCGCTTCGCTCCAGGTTAGCCAGGCAATTGAGAGGACGTTAGCGAGTGAGCAGGAGAAGGCGAAGTGGCGGAACGATGCGCCGTCCGAATACCGCTTCGCCACCAGCGATCCCCGTTTCGGTGTTGAGGGAACGCAGCTCTTCACGCGACTCCTTTCTGAAAGGCTCCGGGCGCAGTTCGCAGCGGCGATTGGCGCCGAGCAGGAACGTCACCGTGCCTTCGTTCAAGCCCAAACCCAGAACGATCAGCCCGTAGCCCAGACGAAGTCAGATTTTGTGCGAAACGATCCCGGGACTTTGGCCGCGCGGCGCTGTGTAGAACTCGGAGGAAACGAACTCGGCTGTGTTGGCAAGGGCTTCATGACGGGTCTGCTTGGCGAAGGTCTGACCGACTTTCTGAGCGGGAAGAATTCTCGCACGGGGCTCACCATGACAGGGAACTACGCTGGCGCTGCAGGCGTCTCGCTCTCTTTTGGCGACGACGGCGTATCCCTTAGCGGTTGCGGGAAGCTTGTCAGTGATTCTCACCCCTACACGGTTGCGAAAAATGGCAATGGATTCCTCATCAAGGTGCAAGCCGAGCCCAAACCGCTCGCTTTCAATTTGGGTCCTGACGGACAGCTCGCAGGCCCTGGCGTCACAGACCTGGCAGGACAGATCATCACCGGGTACAACAATGTGTGGATGCAGGAGTATCGGAACGGCGTGCCAGAGGTCGGCGGGAGTTGCCAGGGAGGCCGTTGCGGCTATTGGACCCAGGTGCCTGTTTTTGCCCCAAAGACGGAGCGCTGCACGATCGGGGCGTTGCGGCCGACAGGGCCGACACTGACAGGCGGAAGTCTCGTCAGTTCTCTCGTTGGAGTGGCTTCGGGAGAGTCCGCCGAGCAGGCTTTTGGCGAATCCGAGAAAGACCTGCCAGCTCCAGGACCCCGCATGACTGGGCAGTATGCGGGTCAAGGCGGCCTCGCCCTTGACTTCACCGCAGAGCGCGTCGTTCTCGACTGTGGGGAAGCCCACGTCGCCAGGCGCTACACGGTTGAGAATGCGGCCAAGCAGGTTCTGGTTAGTGTGAACAATGGCGCTGCGCCGTTTTCGTTGGCGCTCCAGCCGAACGGCACCCTCGCGGGTTCAGGCAATGTGGAAGTGAGTGGGCGCGTCGTCACAGGTTCGACAGGTAATGGCATTGCCTTCGCACCACGAACTGCGCGTTGTGCCCCCGGAGTTCTGGCTCCAAGAACAGGAGCTGCCTCAGCCCCTGCTCTCTCATCATCGCCGGGGACCGTTCCCCCAGCAAGTAGCACAGCCGTGCTGTCCTTGACGGCCGGCCTTCCGACGCAGCCGGGTAGCCCTAGCCCGCTCGCAGGCATCACGATTTACCTGATGAAGGAAAGCTTCGCCAGCATTCTCACCAAGTGCGGAATTCGAGCCGCTCCGGGCATGAACGTCATCCAAAGTTGGGGAGCGGCTTGCAATCAGAACGCACCGGAATGTGCGCAAGCCATAAATGCCACCGCGCCTTACATCATCAACAAGGTCAAGTTCGATGTCTACGGCAATGCCAAGTTTCCCGCCTTGCCGTCGGCGACATACGACGTCTTCGGCTGGACCTTATACAACGGCCACCATCTGGCCTGGGACTTACAAGTCGATCTCAAAGCTGGCGCCAATACCATTGTCCTCGACCAGCGCAATGCCATCACGTTGCAGTAGGTACTTACCTCAAACGAGCGGCAAAAACTCAGCCAAGTATCAAACCGAACGTGACGCCATCGCGGGGAGC
>Ga0111538_10009565_pt1 | contig 12938 bp, 10 predicted proteins | sample SoiMethybrSBSTD1_FD_79669 | JGI IMG/M metagenome (GOLD analysis project Ga0111538, IMG submission 79669) | Bulk soil microbial communities from a Populus tree surrounding site in Tennessee, USA - Soil MetaG P. TD hybrid SBSTD1 (version 2)... | ecosystem: Environmental > Terrestrial > Soil >...
AGCCCGCTGACCGCGGCGCGCGCCACCTCGATCTGACGCCGCGTCAGTGTGTCGAGCGCGTCGCCGCCGGACGCGAGCGCAGCAGCTTCATTGAGCTTCGCGTCGAGCCATTGCCGCCCGGCGTGAACGTCGCGCACGCAGCGGATAAGATGCTTCGGGTCGGACTGCTTGAACACGATCCCTTCTACGTTGAATGCCAATGCCTCCATCAGCTTCGAATTGTTCGCCGTCGCGAGCAATACGACCGGTGTCTGATCACCGGCCGCGCGCAGTTGCTTGAGCACGTCGACGCCGCCCATTGCGGGCATGTCCTGGTCGATGATCAGCACATCCGGCGCGTAGATGCGGACGCACCGCAACGCTTCGTGCGCGTCGGCGCATCGCGCCAGCACAGTAAAGTCAGCGGCAAGCAGGACGTTGAGGCCGGCGAGCGTGATTGGGTGATCGTCCACGACGATGATCCGAGCTCGGGTGGCCGCTCCGTGCCGCGCCAGGCCATTCGCAATGGTCGATGCGCGCCCCATTTGGTAGCTCAAGGTAGTGCCCTCTGTGGATCGGGTCGCGTCGTGCTGATTCTTGTGCCGCTCATGTCCATGCCTTCGCCGTCGTTAGCGCCGGATCGCGCCCTGGAAGGTCGAGGTTCCCGTCATCCCCGGCTTTGCAACGTGGACGGTTCCTGTCCAGGCGAGCTCGAGCCCGCTACCATCGACCACTACGGCCTGATCGACCTCACCCGCATAAACCGGTACTTCCCAGATCGCGGTGGCCAGCAAGGTGAGGAACTGCGAACCCGCAGCCCCCGCGCCGACCTGACATCCGCGCAGCTCGACCCATCCGTTCCAGTCAAGTACGTCCCACAGTCGCCGGAGCGTGTCGCGCATTTCCCTGTTGTTAGCGAGAGTCTGGAGGTCGATGCCCGCCCAATCGGCATTAAACTTCGACTCCGCACCGCGTGAGATTCCCTGCGACCCCGGGCCGCCGTGCGCCCGGATTGCTAGCTTTTTAATCATTCCGGTCGGTGACTGTTCTGCCTCGGCCAGGACCTTGTTCACCATGACTGTGACGCCATTACTCATGGGAGCGAAAGTGATCACATGCCCAAACTTGATCCTCTTCAGGTTGTTGAACGCGATGACTCCCTCGTTGGAAGAGGTGTCGCACACGTGCACGTTGATCATGGCTTCCTCCGGCTCCCTTTTGCGATCCTGACGGCCTGGTCCGCTGCCGTGTTGCGGGCGCGAGGACGCAAGAGCGATACCACCAGAGGTTGTCCAATTCAGGCCATTTCGCACGTACTGCGGCTCGAACAACGGAGGCTCTCGGGCAATATCCCCGTTCTTTGTCCAGGAGTTTTGCCCGGCCCGGTAATGACTGCGCCGCTCGCCGCGGGCCCTCGCACGGGCATAGGCTCCGCGCGTCGACGGAAATCGAGCCAGGGAAGTCATCCACAAGTGGCCGCAGGGGCGGCGCGCCACTTGACGGCGGGGCTAGTTACGGGCTAGATCTGTGGCCCTCTTCGAACTCGCTCTCGCCCAGAAGTGCCACAGGCGGGCTTGATTGTCGTTCATTTCCCCTTCGGTCAGCGCGGGTCCACGTTGTCGGGCCAACACTCAAAGTCTACGTGGAAGGAATCGGGGTCGCCGGCCTTCTTGAAATTTACTCTGTTCGCGTCGCCGCGCGTCACGGTCCAGCCGTAGGGTCTTGCCTGAAGCGTTCGGCGCTGAATAGCGGCCTCGGCGCGCTGCTTACACGCTTCGTTGGTGGCCTCAGCACCTACCTTGGTGTAGGTCCAATTAGGATGCTTCGAGGTGGGCGAACTGATCTCCCATAGCACCCACGCGCACGGCGCGCAGGCCGTCATGGCCGAGGCGAGCAGGAACAGCGCGGCGATCACCGAAGCTCGCGCCGCCGTGTCGGTCCGCGTGTTAGTTGCCAGCAGTCTCTCCCGCTCCGGCCTTATCCTTCAATAGAGTTGCGTCGGATTGTCCACACGGTAGATTCGTCCGAGAAGTCCGTCAAGTGTGAGATCAAGAAAGGTGAGACGACCTCGGCGATTCGACCGCGAACTGTGCTAGAACGACCGGGACATGAGCATTGCGGGCGACTTGGCGGCGTTCCTGGTGAAAACGAAGGTCGGCGACCTCCCCCCACTCGCCCTGGAACGCGCCCGGATGGCGATCGCCAGCACGATCGCCAGCGCGGCGATGGGCGCGGATATCGTCTCCTCTCGGATCATCCGCGAGCTCGCGACCGAGCGCGGAGGTAGCCCAGAGGCGACGGTCTGGTTCGACGGTGGGCGCCGACTGCCCGTCGCGGACACTTCACGGGTGAACGCCGTGATGAGCGACGCGGCCGCCTCGGACGACAGCGACCTTCGGAGCATCGCGCACATCGGTACGATCATCTCGACGACCGCGATCGCGATGGCCGAGCGCACCGGCGCGGGGGGTCGCGACGTGCTCCGGGCGATGGTGCTCGGCTACGAGATCGCGGGGCGCATCGACGAGGCGCTCACCCCGGGGCGCAACGAGCGCGGGTTCCATGGCTCGATCTCCACCATCTTCGGCGGCGCCGGCGCGGCCGGCTCGCTTCTCGGGCTTACGCAGGGACAGATGACCCAGGCGATCGCGCTGGCCGCGACCTCGATCGGGGGCCTGATGGTCGCTGCCAACACCAGTGTGGCGCGCGAGTATCACGCCGGACTCTCGGCGATGCTCGGCATCCACGCTGCCTTCGCCGCGCAGAAGGGGTTCGTGGCCGAGGAGACCGTGCTCGAGCTACCACGTGGCTTCTTCTCCGCCTATGGCGGCTCTCACCTGGACGACGTGACGAAAGATCTCGGGAAGGAATGGGACATTGCCACGAACATGGCGATCAAGCTGGTGCCCGGCGGCCATCCGCACCACGCCGCGGCGGAGGCGGCCGCCAATGCCGCGATTGCCGGCAACGTCGACCCGGCGGACGTGGCGAGCGTCGTGCTCTCATCGGCGAAGTACCGCACGCTGCCCGGTCCCCGGCATCCGACCGACCTGATCGGCGTCGCGCACAGCCCCACCTACTTCATCGCCGCGGCGATCGCCGACCGCGGCTACGGTTGGATCCATGCCTCGCCCGAAAAGGTCGCCGACCCGGTGATCGCGCGGCTCATCGACAAGATCACCGTGGACCCGAACCCACCACCTTACCCGGATCGCTTCCCGCACCACCACGGCGCGACGGTCACGATCACGCTGAAGGATGGCCGCCAGTTCGCCAATCACGTGGATTTTCCCCGCGGGTCCGCCCCTCGCGGCATCGAATGGGCCGACGTGGACACCAAGTACCGGAGGCTGATGCCGCTGTCCAAGCTGTCGCCGGACAAGATCGAGGCCAGCCTCGAGGTGATCCACGAGTTCGAGAGGGTCGGGGCCATGTCGGAGCTCACTCGCCTGCTGAACTGACGGCGCGCCCGCAAGGGCGTCGCGACGGCCGGATCACGCCTCCGACATGACTCGCGGTGCCGTGATCCCGAACTTCGTGGCGATCTCACCAAGCCGGCGCCAGGTCGCGTCCTCAATGGGAATGCCGGCCTGGCGGCGGCGCTGCTCGGTGCGGTACTCGAGCTCGCCGGGGTACAGGACCTCTTCGAATCCCTCGGCAGGAGGCGTGGCCTTGAGGTAGTGCACGAACGCCGCGACCTCATTCTTGAAATCGGTCGGCGAGAACGCTTGCGGGTCGATCACCAGCATGAAGGTGCCGTCGTTGTGGCGCCCCTTCGGATCGATGCCGAAGCCCAGACCCGGCAGCACCGCCGCCAGCGTCTCCACCGCGAACGACAGTCCGTAGCCCTTGTGTCCTTCGGGGCCGCCCAGCGGCAGCATCACTCCGCCCTCGAGCTGAGCGTTCGGATTCGTCGTGGGCTTGCCGTCCTTGTCGAGGAGCCAGCCGAGCGGGATGGGCTTGCCCTGCGCACGGGCCAGGTTCAGCTTTCCCGCGGCCACCGCGCTCGTCGCCATGTCGATGAAGACCGGGCCGGGAAGATCGCTCGGGAAGGCGATGCAAATTGGGTTCGTGCCCAGCCGCGCCTCGCGGCCGCCGAACGGCGCGACGGCTTTCGGGCTCTGGCCCGAGTCGGCCATCATCAGGCCGATGAAGCCGGCGCGTGCCGCCATCAGCGGATATTCGGCCAGCCTCCCGACGTGACTCTGCTCGCGAATCGTTGCCGCGGCGATCCGCATCTCGCGCGCCCTGGCCACCAGACGCTCCATCGTCCATTCGGAGATGACCGGGCCGAACCCCCACCGTCCATTCACCGCAAGGGTCGTCGGCGACTCGTTCATGATCTCCGGCCGCGCCGCGGGCACGATGTGGCCGCGACCGATACGGTCGATGTAGGTGGCAAGCAGCACCACGCCATGCGAGTCGTGCCCGACCAGATTCGCTCGGACCTGGTGTCTGGACACCGTCTTCGCGTGCTCGGGTGGCGTGCCGGCCGCCTCGTACGCGGCGGCAGCGAACGCGGTCAAGTCCTCGGCGCCGATGTTTGGCATATGTTCCTCCCCGTAAAGACCAGGCGGGAGTACGGCGAGCCGGCTACGACGCCTGCGTCAGCGCGCAGCCGCCATGAGGGCGATGCCGACCAGGAAGAGGATCCACCCCGCCAGCCAGCTCGACCGCCAGGCCGAGCTTCGAAACGTGATTCCTCCGCCGGCGCCCGTGGTTCTGCCGATCATCGGGATGACGCCGACAACAAACAGTGCCGAGGATGTTCAGGATCAGGGCGATCTTCATCCACGCAGTCATCGCGCTCCCTTCGTTGGGCCCTATCATAGCTGTCCTGCTAGTAGCCGCGCGCCCAGTCGATCACGTTGGCGAGCGGGCGCCCGTCCAGGTATGCCCGCAGATTGTCGGAGAACACCTCGACCACTCGATGCTGGCGCACGTCGCTGCCGCCGGAGACGTGCGGCGTGATGAGCACGCGCTCGTCGCGCCACAGTCGGGGATCCGGCGCGCGCTCGAATTCTCCGACGTAGACGTCGAGGCCCACGCCCCGCAGCTTGCCCGACGCCAGCGCCGCGATCAGCGCTTCCTCGTCCACGATCTCGCCGCGGGCCACGTTGACCAGCACCGTCCCAGGGCGCATCGCCGCGAACGCCGCGTGACCGATCAAGCCCGTCGTTTCCGGCGTCCATTGGCAGCACACCGCCACGAAGTCGCTCTCCGCCAGCAGCGCATGGAGCCTCTCGGGGGTCTCGAGACGGCTGAATCCGGTCGGCAGGCCATCGCCGGGCGAGACGTGCCGGCGCGTGCCCACGACGCGCATCGCGGCGCCCGCGCACAGTGATCCGACCTCCTGGCCGATGCCGCCGGCGCCGACCACGCACACGGTCTTGCCCTCGATCAGCACCGGCCGATACGAGCCGTGCTCGAACTGCTGCCGCTCCTGGTCGCGGTGAGCCCGGTGCAGGCCGCGCGCGAAGTGGAGGAAGCACGCCAGCACGTACTCGGCCATGGCGCGCGTGTTGCCGAAGCCGCGCGAGGTGGTGACGATGACGTCGCTGCCCCAGAGATCGCCGCGCAGCAGGTTGCTGGCGCCGGCCGGGCGCTGATGAAACCACTTGAGGCGTGACGCCCGCGCCCGGAGATCGAGCGGAAACGGCCAGCCACCCAGGATCACTTCCGCCTCGGCCAGGAGTCGGTCGCGCTCCGCGCGCGTGCTCGGCGGCCCGGAACGCGTACCGAGGTAGCGATCGACGCTCCACTTCGGCCATGTCTCCCGGTACTCGTCGTCAAACCAGCCGCGGGCGTCGACCACGCGCAGGCGCGGGTCGAGACTTGCGATCTGCGCCAGCTCTGCATCGGCGATGGGCTGGATGACAAGGACGTTCACGGTGCGCATGGAAGACAGTTGGTCGGGAGTCTAGCAGAGGACGCGCCGAGCGCGCCGCTACGACTGGGGACTGAGGCTCATCGCGCCGAGGTCGTGATGAAGCTCCGATCGATCTTGCCCACGGATGTCGTGCCTGCGTGCCGCATCATCAGCACGAGCTCTCGAGTGAGGATGTCGAGGACCTTGTCGACCCCGGCCTGGCCAAAGGCGGCCAGCCCCCAGATGTACGGCCGTCCGATGCAAATGCCTCTGGCGCCGAGGGCAAGGGCCTTGAAGATATCAGTGCCCCGCCGGAATCCGCCGTCGATGAGAACCGGCAGCTTGCCCTGGACCCCGTCGACGACTTCCGGGAGGCACTCGATCGTGCCGCGCCCACCCTCTTGCGCTCGCCCGCCGTGGTTCGACACGATGATCCCGTCGACGCCGTGCCGTACAGCGAGCTCCGCGTCCTCACGCGTCTCGATGCCCTTGAGCACGAGTTTGAGCTTCGTGATGTCTCGGAGCCGGCGCACGACCTCCCACGTGAGCCCGGGGGCGGCCATGGACACGCCGGTGAGGTCGAGGCCATCGAACATCGGCTTGCGGCGGAAATAGCCCGCCCAGCCGGGCTGGTGGCAGCTCGCGCATTGCCGCGTATCACTCTGGCGGAACCGCACCTCGGTTTCCGTGTTTCGGCCGAACGGAAGATCCACGGTCAGGACGAGCACCGGGCAGCCCGCCCGCTCCGCCCGCTTCACCAGCGCCTGCGTGATCCGCCAGGTGTCCGTGGGATAGAGCTGATACCAGATGGGTCCTCGCCAGGCCGAAGTGACGTTCTCGACCGAGGTCGTGGTGCCGGTCGAGAGAATCTGTAGATGACCTCTGCCTCCCGCGGCGCGCGCCGAGGCCATCTCCCCGTCAGCGTGGAACGCCTTCTGGCTGCCCACCGGCGCCAGCACGATCGGCGTCTTCCACGTGGTGCCGAAGAGCTCCGTGGATGTGTCGATGCGGCTCACGTCGACGAGGCGGCGCGCCCGGATCTGGATCTTTGAGAATCCGGTACGATTCGCCAGGAGGGTCGCGTCGTCATCGACCCCGGTCGCCAGATAGCCGTAGTGCGCGGGCGGTAACTTCTGGCGAGCCACGAGCTCGAAGTCGAAGACGTTCAGCGCATCGTTCGTGGACGCGATCAGCGCCCGCGTGGGTCCGTCGCTCTCGGCCGCCTGTGCGCTCTCGACCAGCGCCGACCAGGCCCCCGACGCGCTGAGGGCGAGCAAGGGGCTCGAGGCCAGAAACGTCAGGAATCGCCGGCGATCGGCAATCCTTCTATGCCCGTCCACCAACGGGTAAACTCCCGAGCAGATCCCGGTCGCGCTGATACGTGAGCATCCTCGCGGCGCGGGCCAGTGGGACCCAGCGAACCGCGTCGACCTCGTTGTGCGGCGAGGCCTCGCCGCCGACCGGTCGCATCAGCCAGTAGCGCACTTCCTTGAGCCGGCCCTTGCCGGTGATGTGCGCCGTCGGCGGCAGCTCGGACTCGAACTCGCAGCGAAGGCCGGTTTCCTCCTCGACCTCGCGCAAGGCGCAGGCCTCGTCGGTCTCGCCGGATTCGATCTTGCCCTTGGGGAACGTCCAGTCGTTGTGGCGGGGGCGATGGATGAGCAGCAGCTCGGGCTCGCTCCCGTTCGTGCACCTGACGATGACGCCGCCTGCGGCTCTGACGCGCGCTCGACTGGTCATGGGCCTCCGCGATGACGGGACAAGGGGATTGACAACCGCAGGACCACCGACGGAGCTGGCAAAGCGGGAGAGGTAGGCTCGCCGCCAGCTCCAGAGCGCACACGCTGACTCGCCGAACATTCCAGCGATGACCCGAGTCTAATCGCTTGCGCGTCGAACGCAAAGAATTTCACTCGCGGCCGCGGAAGAAGATCTCGCCCGCGTACGCCTCGGCCGTCGAGCGCGTATCGTTCGAGTCGATCGCGAGCGAGATCAGGCGGATCTCCTCGGGCGGCTCCTCACCGTAGATCTGCTTGTAGTCGTCGTAGACGTTCCGCGTCTCGGTCAGCCAGCGGCCGGAGTCGGCACGGCCCGAGCGGACGACCACGTACGTGACGGCGCCCGCGCTCGGGCTCTTCACGATGGTGCCGGCGGGCGCGGTCGTGTCCCAGACGTAGCCGATGATCCGCGAGCGGATCCGCTCCGGGAAGCGCGGAAAGGTCACGTAGACCTGGGCCGCCTGGTCGTCGGTCTCGCGGTGGCGTGAGTCGGCCTTCGCCGGCAGCGTCACGACCTTCCAGTGCCAGACCAGGATCGGGAATCGCTTGACCGCGACCCGGACTTCCTTGCTGATCGTCGAGTTGTCGCTCTCGCTATGCATGCGCAAGACCTTCCGCGGGCCGTCGGCCACCACCGTGAAATCATACCTGGGCGATCCCCAGTCATGGCGTTGCCATCCCTCGGGGACTCCCGCGGCGCCGACCGTCTGGCGCGACCAGTCCTCGACGAGGACGATGGGCGGCTCGGCGGACGCGATCGCCGCCAAGGCGACGACGATCAACACGAGCATGACGACTCTTCGCGCTCGCAACACGACCGTGGCCGCGACGGCGAGCGCCGGGGCGGCGATGCTCATCGCCGACCCCGGCGCGCCACGGGATGCTAGGCGGGACGGAGGAAGCGAGGGGTGTAGGCGATGACGTCGGTGAGCGGGTCGGTCGCCAGCTTCACGAACCACACGAGCGCCAGACGCGGCCCGTGAGCGTACAGCAGATACGCGACGCGCCCGGCGACGACCAGGCCGGTCCACAGAAACCACTGGTACGCCACGGACCCGGCCAGCGGTCGCAGCGCTTCCAGCGTGTACGCGCCCGACCACACCAGGTTGACCAGCGGAATGAGCAGATACGTGCCGAGGATCATCGTCTTGTTCCGCGTGTTGTAGCCGAGCAGCGTCGCTTCCTTGTCGTGACACGGCGGCTCGAGGACGGCGTGCCCGATCTGGCGCAGGAAGAGGGCCGCTAGCCCGACCCACATCGCAGTCGTCAGGTCCGAGAACGCCAGCACGTAGCACACGAGAAACGCGCTGGAGCTGATGATGTGGAAGATCTGGTTGACGGTATCGCTGTGCGAGGCGTGGTGATCGTCCTTCTTGCGCCGCATCACCTCCGCGTAGAACGCCTGGACTGTTTTCGGGATCGGGATCAGCATCGTCAGCGCCTCCTTGATCAGGCGTCGCCGCATGATCTTCTCGCGGCGCGGGTGCTCCGCGCCCAGCCACCAGCCGTCGCCGTGCATCCGGCCGGCGGCGTCGACCAGCTTGATTCGCAGCGCCTCGTAGTCCTTGTCGGTGAAATCCATCGTGCCGAGGCACCGGCCGGTGCCTACCCAGCTCAGCGTCACGCCCTCGGCGCGCAGGTAGTACTGCAGGAGCCAGTTGTAGCGGCCGGGCTCGGTGAAGAGGACCGTCCACACCGTGGCCAGGTTCATCACCCGCAGCGGCAGCTTCGCGTCGGCGAGCGCCCGGTTCGTCGCCTGCGCCCACTGCGCGCAGCGCTCGTTCATCTCGTCGTAGAGCGACGCCGTCGCGGGATCGTCGAGCCAGCGCAGGAACTCGTTCATCGCGCCCATCACCGCCGGGTGGGCGGAGAACGTGCCGACCACGTACGCCAGACGCATCGGCCGGTCGGGATCGAACCGGCGCATCAATGCCTTCGTCCCGCAGACCACGCCGATGGGGAAGCCGCCGGCGACCGACTTGCCATACACGACCATGTCGGCGCGAACCCCGAAGTACTCCTGCGCGCCGCCCGGAGCGAGCCGGAACCCGGTGTAGACCTCGTCGAAGATGAGCGGCACCCCGGCCCCGGCACACACGGTGTGGAGCCGCTTCAGCCACTCGCCGTACGCCGCCGAGCCGTCGCTCGTCTTGCGCGCGGCGCTGGTCAGCAAGATCGCGTCGTTAGGGGGTGGAGCGTTCGGGTGGAAAGACTGCACCGGGTTCACGAGCACCCCGGCGATCTCGCCCGCGCGCCGGCGGATGACGTCGAGCGACGCCGGGTGAAGATCCTTGAGCGTGAGACAGTCGCCGATGGCGCGCTCGTTGCCCAGCCCGGGCTGCACGCCGTCCCACCAGCCGTGATAGGCGCCGGAGAAGCACACGATGAGCTTGCGTCCGGTGTTGAACCGGGCCAGCCGCACCGCCGCCATCACCGCCTCGGTGCCGCTCATGTGGAAGGAGACCTCGTCTAGCCCCGAGATGGTCTTGAGCCGCGCGATGTTGTCCGCCACCACCGGGTGCAGCGGCCCGAGCACCATGCCCAGATCGCGGGTGCGCTCGAGGCCCCGCGTCATCCATTCCTTGTAGCGGGCGCTGCCGGCGACATTGACGCCGTACGAGCCGCTCACGTCGAGGGTCCAGTGGCCGTCCAGATGCTGCAGACGCGGGCCGTCCGAGGCCGTCACGACCGACGCGAGATTGAAATTCTCGCGCATGAACTGCGCGAACGGGAAAGGCACCCGGTTCGCGTCGGTAAACCGGAGGTCCGAGAAGCTCTCGCGGAGCGACTCGCTCCAGGCGTCCGAGGACGCGTACTGGGCGCGCAGCGCGCCGGATAGCCGCTCGAGCCCCTCCCGGCGGCGGCCGATCAGCGCCTCGCCGGCGCCATCGGCGTCGAAGAACCGGTCACCCGCGTAGTGAAACGTCCGGATCCGGCGCGACAGCAGCCGCAGAAAGAGAGGCGTCAGCGACCGCGCGCGCATGGTGAAGAGCGCGACCGCGAGCCTCCGCACCGCCAGCCCAGCGGTGACGACTGCGCCAAGTCCCAGGACGAGCAAGAGCAGATTGTTGGCCACTAATGTGTTCCTCCCTGCGGGCGTCCCCGATCAGGAGCCGCTCGAAGCGTTCGACGACGTGCGCCCAGTCGAGGGCCTCCATCGCGGCCCGCGCCCTTCGCCGCATCGGTGCGACGAGCGCCGGCTCGCTCGCGAGCCTGACCGCCGCCGCGATGAAGCCCTGCCGGTCGCCCTCCCGGACCGCCAGGCCGCTCACGCCGCTCTCGATGTGCACGCGCGCCGCCGCGTAGTCATACGCGATCACGAGAAGCCCGCTCGCCATCGCCTCCAGGGTGACGTTGCCGAACGTCTCGGTCTCGCTGGGGAACAGGAAGACGTCGGCCGAGGCGTAGTGCGCGGCGAGGTCGTCGCCCGTCTTGAATCCGGGGAAGACCAGATCGGGATGGTCGCGCCGCAGCGCCGGGCCGAGGGGCCCGTCACCCACGAGCACGAACCGAAGTCTCCGGCTCACCCGGCTCATTGCCCGGTATGCCTCGATCGCAAGCTCGACGTTCTTCTCGGCGGCGAGGCGTCCGACGTACAGCACCACGAAGTCGTCACCCGACACGCCCCACGATTTGCGCAAGGCGAGGGACCGGCGCGCCGGGTCGAAGCGGCGGCTGTCGACACCGCGGCCGATCACGCCGAGGTTCCTGAAGCCCGCTCTCGCGAGCTCGGCGTGCAGGCATTCGGTCGCGACGAGCGTTCCCGCGCTGGCGTTGTGGAAATAGCGGAGGTAGCCGGCCGCCGCGTGCCGCAGCCAGCCGGCGCGATAGTGACCGACATAAGCGTGGAAGTTCGTGTGAAAGCCGCTGTAGACGGGTACGCCGAGGGCGGCCCCCGCGCGCAGCGCCGACCAGCCGAGCGGTCCTTCCGTCGCGGCGTACACGGCATCGGGACGGTAGCGCGTCCAGGCCGAGCGCAGCGCCGCGCCGGCCGGCAGTCCGATCTGCAAGCCGCGATAGCCGGGTAGCCGCACGCCGGCGACGAGCGTCGTCGCCGCATCCGGCCACGGCCTGGCGGCATCGACGCGCTGCCGCGGCCGCGCCACCGACACGTGGTGGCCGCGCGCTCGCAGCCCCGACACGAGATGCGCGAGCGTCGTGGCGACGCCGTTGATCTCCGGCGGGTACGTCTCGGTGACCACGCAGAAGTGCCGGCGCGCGCCGGCGTCAGAACGTCCGCGTTGTTCCACACGGCCATTGTCGTAAACAACACGCGCCGGACGCCCATTAAGAACCGGTTACTGGACGATGGCGCCACGATGTCGGCGCGCGCGCGCCGACCGGCGCGGCCACGCTGCGAGCTCAGCCATCAGCGCACGCGCCGCCCCGCTGAGATACGCACTCCGCCGGTTCACCAGCATGACCGGAATGGTCACGCGCATCGCCGGAATCGGCAGCGCGCGCAGCGTTCGCGCGCGAAGCTCCTCGTCGACACTGCTCTCGGGCAGGAGCGCCAGCCCGAAGCCGGCCTCCACCATTCGCTTCTGCGCGGTCAGGCTGTCGATCGGAATGATCTCGGCCGGGACCAGACCGCACGCGGCGAGGCGGTTCTGAAGCGACCACGGATATGGGTCGTAGAACGCGCCGTCGCGCGGCGGGAACGCCACCCACGGCTCGCTCGCGAGCGCCGCCGGAGCGAGCCGGCGCCGGCGCGCCAGCCGGTGACGCGGCGAGCACACGACGATCATCGGCTCGTCGTAGACGGGGACCGCACGCATCTCTGGATGCGGGTCTCCGCCATAGCGCAGGCCGAGCGTCGCGTCACCCCGGCGCACCAGCACGCTGACTTCCTGGCTCAGCGCGGTGCGAAGCCGCAGCTCCACGCGCGGATGCGCCGTGCGGAAGCGCTGCAGGCAGGCGGTCAGGGTCGTGCTCGCCAGCGTGCCGACGAGCGCCAGCGTGATCGTGCCGCGGTCGGGCTGCTGGAGCGCCCGGACCGACTCGACGCCGTCGCGCATGCTCGACAGGAGTCCCTCGGCGTGCGGCAAGAACGTCCGGCCGGCTTCCGTCAGGATGACGCCCTTCGGCGTCCGCTCGAACAGCGGCGCGCCCAGCTCGCGCTCGAGCAGCTCGAGCCGCCGGCTCACCGCGGGCTGCGACAGGTGCAGGAGCGCGGCGCCCCGCGTGAACCCGCCGCCGCGAACGATCGCCACGAATGCCTCGACCTGATCCAGCTCCACGCCGATCAGCATAGCCGATGACCATCCTCCGCTCTCTGCATTGGACACCCATGACACGCGCGGCTACCGTGC
>Ga0111538_10009567_pt1 | contig 12936 bp, 10 predicted proteins | sample SoiMethybrSBSTD1_FD_79669 | JGI IMG/M metagenome (GOLD analysis project Ga0111538, IMG submission 79669) | Bulk soil microbial communities from a Populus tree surrounding site in Tennessee, USA - Soil MetaG P. TD hybrid SBSTD1 (version 2)... | ecosystem: Environmental > Terrestrial > Soil >...
GGGCGATCGACCTTCTATTGCCCGGCCTGCCAGCACTGACACTCTGCAGAGGTTGCAACCTAAGGAGCACGCCATGGCCTACGAGACCATCATCGTCGAGACCAAGGGGCGCGTCGGCATCGTCCGCCTCAATCGACCCAACGCGCTGAACGCGCTCAATGCGCAGCTTATCGAGGACATGAGGACTGCGCTCGACAAGCTCGAAGCTGACGACGGCATAGGCGCTATCGTGATTACCGGCAGCGACAAGGCGTTTGCGGCCGGCGCCGACATCAAGGAGATGCAGTCCAAGACCTACATGAGCGCCTACAAGGAGGACTTCATCTCGCGCTGGGACCGCGTCGGCCTCTGCCGCAAGCCTGTGATCGCCGCGGTTGCGGGCTTCGCGCTCGGCGGGGGCTGCGAGCTGGCCATGATGTGCGATATCATCATTGCCGCCGATAGCGCGAAGTTTGGCCAGCCCGAGATCAAGCTAGGCGTGATGCCAGGCTCGGGCGGGACACAGCGGTTGATCCGCCAGGTCGGCAAGTCCAAGGCCATGGAGATGTGCCTGACCGGGCGCCTGATGGATGCGGCCGAGGCGGAGCGCGCAAATCTCGTCGCCCGGGTCGTGCCGGCGGCCTCGCTGATGGAGGAGGCCATGAAGACGGCCGAGATCATCGCCTCCATGTCGCTTCCCATCGCCATGATGACCAAGGAAACCATCAACCGCGCCTACGAGACCCCCCTGACGGAAGGCATCCGCTTCGAGCGCCGGGTGTTCCACTCCCAATTCTCGGTGGCCGACCAAAAGGAGGGCATGGCGGCGTTCATCGAGAAGCGCAAGGCCAACTTCCAGCACAAGTAGTCGCCCCGGGTCCTCCGGGTACGGCTCGCTCGCGACACGTGGTCCGGCTGCAGGCCGGATCGACCTGCCCGGATCGACGAGGGCCCGATTGACCCTGGCGTGTGCCACAGTCTATTAGAGCGGCAATACGGCTGCGGAAAACGTTCCGCGCCGCCGTCTCACAAACCTCAGGAGCTTCCCCGAATGGCCAACACCTCATCGGCCAAGAAGGCCGCGCGCAAGATGCTGCGCCGGACCGAGATCAACAAGTCGCGTAAATCGCGCCTCAAAGCCCACGTGCGCAAGGTAGAGGAGGCGTTGGCTTCGGGCGACCAGACTGCCGCCAAGACCGCGCTGGCTGCCGCGGAGCCGATTCTCATGCGCACCGCCCAGAAGGGCGTTCTGCACAAAAAGGCGGCCTCTCGGAAGGTTTCTCGGCTTGCTGCACGGGTGCGGGCGCTCGCCTGAACGGCGCCCACCGGCGATCCACGGAAGCTTTTGCGCGGCGGACCTCGAAGGGCCTCTCTGTTGCGCAAATGTCGCAAAAAGTTCTTGCCGGGACGGGGTCCAGGGTCGGTTTGAATCGACGAGACTCCAACAGCTTGTCCCGCCCGCTGCTCACACTGCCGACGGCCGTCGGACACAGTACGGGACTCGGACGCCAAACATATTTTCGCCTGAACGTCGCTCAAGTTTCACGGGTGTTGGCGACCACTCACGGCCGCGGATTCTCACATTGGAGTCAGCAGGTTCTCCCCAGTTTTTGCGCTTCCAGGGCAGGTTTTTCCACTCGACTGTGCAAATCGCTTTGCCCGCCTCTGGGTCAGTTGGTCGGTTGCCACCACCGGCTCCGTGCTCTATGACGAGGAAGGCGAGGGCTTGAGAGTAGAACTCGCCAGTAGGGCGCGTAGTAATCCTGAGAGTTTGGCCAAGTGTGCGTTATCTCGGGATCTTTGCCTGTAGGCTGCGGACGTCGAGAGTAGGGCGTACTCTACAAGGTGCAGGCCGATAAAGCTGTGCTTTATCTTATGCCTTGCAGAGAACATCACGTTCGCAGCCAGCATGAATGCGGCGTGCAGGTGGAGATGGAGCGTGGGTGAGGTCCACATCGCGGCCGTTTCGGTGGAAGATGCGTGGGCGCGGCTGAAGAGCGATTCTCGCTCGGTGCTGATCGACGTGCGGACGATTGCGGAGTGGGCCTACGTCGGCCTCCCGGATCTGTCCTCGATCGGCAAAAGGCCGGTGCTGGTCGAATGGCAGGGCTTTCCTGACGACCGGCTCAACACTGCCTTCGTCGAACGTGTCACCGAAGCGCTCAATCCCCTCGGCGCCGATCGCGACAGCGAGCTGCTGTTCATTTGTCGCTCTGGTCAACGCAGCTTGAAGGCGGCCAGGGCGATGACGGAAGCAGGCTACACGCGCTGTCTAAATGTGACGGACGGGTTTGAAGGGCCACTCGACCCCAGCCGGCACAGAGGGACGCTTGGAGGCTGGAAGGCCAAAGGGCTTCCCTGGGCGCAGGGGTAACCCGGCGCCGATCGTGGAAATGCGTGCGGGCTGTAGGTCGCGTCCCGGGATGTAGCGCGGACGGGCGGGACCGGCGGCACGCACGGCGAATGCGGCAGTTGAAAGTCATGTGCGGGGGTCTGACATGCAACACACCGAACAGGTGCAGGGCATATCGTCTGACGTCGTCGAGACGGCAGGCGCGTCCGAGATTTCGGGCAAGGCGTGCAACGCGAGGGGCGACAGGGTGAGGGCCGTGCTGCGGGTACGGCTGGGCGAGGACATCTATTCCAGCTGGTTCGCATCCATGGAATTCGAGAACTTCGATGGCCGGGTCGTTCGCGCCTCGGTGCCGGTGAAGTTCCTCAAGAACTGGATCCAGTCACACTACTCCGACGATCTGCTGCAGTGTTGCGCAGCCGAGTTCGAGGGGGTCGAGCGCGTCGACGTCACGCTCCGCCAACCGGGCCTGGCTAACGGTCGGCCGACCGGGGTGCCGGCCGGAGCCGGCGCGTCGCCGCACGGCAAGACTGCCGCAGGCGCCGAGCCGCCGCCAGCCGTCGAGGCTCGCCGGATCGCGGTGCAGCCCAGCCCAGCCGTCGTGATGGGGCGCACGCACGTCAACGGTTTCGAGGGGTCGCCGCTGGACCCGCGCTGCACCTTCGACAGCTTCGTCGTTGGGCCCGCCAACCGCATGGCCCATGCGGCGGCAACACAGGTTGCAGAGACCGTATTCGCGGAGGATCGCGGCTTCAATCCGCTCTATCTGCACGCCAGCGTCGGGCTCGGCAAGACGCACTTGCAGCATGCGATTGCCTGGGAGGTGAAGCGGCGCGCGCCCAAGGCCAACGTGCTCTATCTGACGGCCGAGCGCTTCCGCTACCAGTTCGTCGAGGCAATCAAGAGTCAGGACGGATCCGCCTTCAAGGAGAAGTTCCGCTCCATAGACATCCTGCTCATCGACGATCTGGAGTTCATGCGCGGCGAGAAGACCGAGCAGGAGTTCGAGCACATCATCAACCAGCTGCTCGACGGCGGCCGGCAGGTGGTGGTGGCCTCGGCCCGTCCGCCGGCTCAGTTGGACGGGTTGAACGATCGCATGCGCTCGCGGCTGCAGCGCGGCCTCGTCACCGAGATCAGCCCGATGGACTCGACGCTGCGGTTGAAGGTGCTCGAGAAGCGTGCGCAGGAAAAGCGTTCGGCCGATCCGTCCTTCGAGATCCCTGCCGATGTCGTCGCTCTGCTCGCGGAGCGGCTGACGGAGAGCGGGCGGGAATTGGAAGGCGCCATCAATCGGCTCTATCTCACCTGGCAGCTGATGCGTGCGCCCATCACGCTTGACATCGCCGAAACGGTGATCCGCGACCTCGTGCAGGGCCTCGAGCCGCGGCGCATCAAGATCGAGGACATCCTGCGCATCGTCTCGCGGCACTTCGCGGTGTCCAAGCAGGATATCCTGTCGCAGCGCCGTCATCGTTCCGTGGTGCGACCGCGCCAGATCGGCATGTATTTGGCGAAGCACCTCACATCCCGGTCGCTGCCCGAGATCGGCCGCCGCTTCGGCGACCGCGACCACACGACGGTGCTGCACGCCATCAGGAAGATCGACAGGGAGGTGGGCGAGAACGCCCGGCTCAAGGACGAGATCGATGAGCTGAAGCGGCAGCTGAACCGGAGTTAGTGTCCCGATCGCGAAATTCGTCTGGGCGCGCCAGCGAGGAACGAATTTTGCGATCTGAAACATACTGGGCCAACCTTGCGCAAGCGCGTCCGTCTCCCAGGGGGCCATAAGCGGGGATGGATGCGAGCGGGAAGGGAGCGGCGCGTGAGCGCCGCTCCTGCTTTGCCTCTGGGCACCCGCGATCCCCCGAATTGGCGGCTGCAACCCTTGCAAAGCAGGGCGTCGCGGTCCACCTTGCAAGAGCCTGCGAATCTGCTCCGCAGATCCGGGGTTCTATCGATTTGGTGGAGGCTTTGGGGCGGTAGATTCCGCGGCCGAAGCAACCGGCGAGGACGAGTTATGCAGCTGGTGATCGAGCGCGGTGAGCTACTGCGGGCCCTGGGCCACGTGACGAGCGTGGTCGAGCGACGCACAACCATCCCGATCCTTTCCAACGTTCTGCTCAGGGCTTCTGAGCGCTCGCTGCAGTTCAAAGCCACAGACCTCGAGCGCGAGGTCTCCGATGCGGCGCCGGCCGATGTCTCTCAGCCCGGTGCCGTCACGGTACCGGCGCACATGCTGCATGACATCGTGCGCAAGCTGCCCGACGGGGCGCAGGTGGAAATGCGGCGCGATGCCGAGAAGGAGCGCCTCACGTTGCGGTCGGGACAGTCCCGGTTCTCGCTGCAGACGTTGGCGCCGGAGGATTTTCCCGACCTTGCGGCCGGAGAGTTTGGGCACAACTTCGAGGTCTCCGCCGGCGACCTCAAGCGCCTCATCGACAAGACGCGTTTCGCCATCTCGACGGAGGAGACGCGTTACTACCTCAACGGCATCTATCTCCACGCGGCGCAGCGAGGCAAGGAGCAAACCCTGCGCGCGGTGGCGACCGACGGGCATCGCCTGGCCCAGGCGGAGCTGCCCGCCCCCAAGGGCGTCGAGGGCATGCCGGGCATCATCCTGCCGCGCAAGACTGTGCATGAGCTGCATCGACTGATCGAGGACAGCGGCAGCACCGTCGCCGTCAGCGTGTCGCCGGCGAAGGCCCGCTTCGAGATCGGCACGATCACGCTCACTACCAAGCTGATCGACGGCACCTTCCCGGACTACGGACGTGTCATTCCCAAGGCCAACGACAAGGCGCTCAAGGTATCGAATGCGGCCTTCGTCAGCGCGGTCGACCGCGTTTCAACCATCGCCAGCGAGCGCGGACGCGCCGTGAAGCTCAACATCAACGGCGACAAGCTGGTCCTGTCTGTGAACAACCCCGAGGGCGGCAGCGCAGTCGAGGAGCTTCCCGTCGACTACGACTCGACGCCGCTCGAGATCGGTTTCAATGCCCGCTACCTGCTCGACATCGCGGGGCAGCTCGAGAGCGAGACGGCGCATTTCCAGCTCGCCGATCCCGGCTCGCCGACCATGGTCAAGGACGACAGCGACGAGGGTGCGCTCTACGTCCTGATGCCGATGCGTGTCTGATGCAGGCTGTGAGCCGGGTCGGCGAGGTGGCGCCAATCGATCGGGACGGCGCCATCGGCCGAAACGCACCAACCGCTGCCGCTTCGCGCACGCAGGTCTGGATCGAGCGTCTGCAGCTGACCGACTTTCGCAACTACAAGAGCCTGTCCATGAGCGTCGGGCCGGCGCCGGTGGTGCTGACCGGCGCCAACGGCTCGGGCAAGACCAATCTGCTCGAGGCGTTGTCGCTGCTCACATCGGGCCAGGGTTTGCGGCGTGCCCCCTATCCCGAGCTTGCCCGCGTCGGCGCGCAGCGCTGGGCCGTGGCGGCACGCCTCGTCACGCCGTTGCAAGCGATCGACATCGGCACGGGATTGGCGGACGTGCCCGATAGCGATGCGCGGCGCGGGTCCGGACGCATCGTGCGCATCGACGGGGAGACGCAATCGGGCTCGGGTGTACTTGCCGATCATGTGGACATGGTGTGGCTCACCCCGGCGATGGATGGCCTGTTCACGGGTCCTGCATCAGACCGACGGCGCTTCCTCGATCGCCTAATCGCCGGCTTCGATCCCGGTTACAGCCCGCTCGTCGGCAAGTTTGAGCGCGCCATGCAACAGCGAAACCGGCTGCTGGCAGAGGACGTTCGCGACGGCGCGCGCTTTGCCGGGCTGGAGCGAATAATGGCAGACACGGGCGTGGCCATTGCGGCTGCACGCGTGGTGGCCGTGGCCGAACTGTCGGCCGCGATCCTGGCACGCCGCGATGCGGGCGCCGGCGCGCTCTTCCCGTGGGCCGAACTCGCCCTGGTCGGCCCGCTCGAGGCCGCGCTCGGCGCCAAGCCAGCCATCGAGGTCGAAGACGACTACTTTGCGCAGCTGGCCAGCGGGCGTGAGCGGGATCGTGCAGCGGGGCGCACCTTGGAGGGGCCACACCGATCCGATCTGGCGGTCGGCCACGGGCCAAAGGAGCTGCCGGCGAAGGTGTGCTCGACAGGCGAGCAGAAGGCGCTGCTGATCGGCCTGCTGCTTGCCCACTGCGACCTCGTTTGCACGCGCCGAGACGGAGCAAGGCCACTCCTGCTCCTCGACGAGATCACCGCGCATCTGGACCCCTCGCGCAGGGCTGCCTTGTTCGACGAGATCGTGGCCCTGGGCTGCCAGGCCTGGATGTCCGGCACCGACGTGGACGCATTCTCCACCCTTGCCGGCAGGGCCCAATTCTACCGCGTGGAGGAGGCTTGTCTCGCCGCGCTGGCGCACGGCGCCTCAGGGACTTGATCCCTGCGTATTTTCCCTTGAAAAACAATACATTACGACATTCGAACGTGACCTCTTTTCGCGTGCGTCCGGGGGCGCGTTGGTGTATTCTTCGCGCCTGCAAAAAATCCCCGAAAAGGACGACCGAGAATGAGCGCAGAGCCCGCCAAGAAAGCCAACGGCTCGCAGCAATACGGGGCTGACGCCATCAAGGTGTTGAAGGGCCTCGACGCGGTGCGGAAGCGTCCCGGGATGTATATCGGCGACACCGACGACGGCTCCGGTCTGCATCACATGGTCTACGAGGTCGTCGACAACGCCATCGACGAGGCGCTGGCCGGGTTCGCCACCGAGGTCGTGGTTACTCTGAATGCGGATGGTTCGTGCGCCGTGCGCGACAACGGGCGCGGGATCCCGACGGACATTCATCCCCAGGAGGGCATCTCGGCCGCCGAGGTGGTGATGACGCAGCTGCACGCCGGCGGCAAGTTCGGCGACGGAGCCGACGAGAACCCCTACAAGGTGTCGGGCGGCCTGCATGGCGTGGGGGTATCCGTCGTCAACGCGCTCTCGACCGTACTCGAGCTCAAGATCTGGCGTGACGACAGGGAGCATTTCGTGCGCTTCCGCAACGGCGTCACCGAGGCGCCCCTCAAGGTGCTGGGTGATGCGGGCGGCGAGCGAGGCACGGAGGTGACCTTCTGGCCCAGTCTCGAGACGTTCCACAACGTGATCGAGTTCGACTACGCGACGCTCGAGCACCGCCTGCGCGAGTTGGCCTTCCTCAACTCGGGGGTGCGCGTGGTGCTAAAGGATGAGCGCCACGCCGACAAGAAATTCGAGGTGATGCGCTACGAGGGCGGCCTTGCCGAGTACGTGCGCTACATCGACCGCTCGAAGGTGGGGCTGATCGATGCCCCGATCCTGATCGGGGCCGAGCGGGAAAGCACCGGGGTCGAGGTTGCTCTTTGGTGGAACGACGCCTACCACGAGCAGATGCTCTGCTTCACCAACAACATCCCTCAGCGTGACGGCGGCACGCATCTTGCGGGCTTTCGTGCAGCACTCACACGCGTCATCAACAAGTACGCGGAGGAGACCGGCATCACCAAGAAGGAGAAGGTGTCGCTGTCGGGCGAGGACGCGCGCGAGGGCCTGACGGCGGTACTGTCGGTGAAGGTGGCGGACCCGAAGTTCTCCAGCCAGACCAAGGACAAGCTCGTCTCCTCCGAGGTCAAGCCGGTGGTCGAGAGCGTGATCGGAGACCAGCTCGCCGCATGGTTCGAGGAGCACCCGAAGGAGGCTCGCGTCATCCTCACCAAGGTGGTGGAAGCGGCTGCCGCGCGCGAGGCCGCGCGCAAGGCGCGCGAGCTCACGCGCCGCAAGGGAGCGCTGGATATCAATTCGCTGCCCGGCAAGCTCGCCGAATGCCAGGACCGCGATCCCGCCAACACCGAGATGTTCATCGTCGAGGGCGACAGCGCCGGCGGCTCGGCCAAGCAGGGACGCAATCGCGAGTTCCAGGCCGTTCTGCCCCTGCGCGGCAAGATCCTGAACGTGGAACGCGCCCGCTTCGACAAGATGCTTTCGAGCCAGGAGATCGGCACGCTCATCACCGCGCTCGGCACCGGCATCGGCCGCGACGACTTCGACCTGTCGAAGCTGCGCTACCACAAGATCATCATCATGACGGACGCGGACGTCGACGGCGCCCACATCCGCACGCTGCTGCTGACCTTCTTCTACCGGCAGATGCCGGAGCTGGTGGAGAAGGGTCACCTCTACATCGCCCAGCCACCACTCTACAAGGTGAGCAGGGGCAAGTCGGAGACCTACCTCAAGGATCAGCGCGCGTTCGAGGACTACCTGATCGATGCCGGCCTCGAGGATGCGGTCCTGCACCTGGCCTCAGGCGAAGTGCGCGCTGGGCGGGACCTGCGCGACATCGTCGAGCAGGCGCGCGCCGTCGCCAAGGTAATCGACGAGGTGCACTCGCGCTATGCCCGTTTCGTCGTCGAGCAGGCTGCCGTGGGCGGCGCGTTCGATCCCGCGCTGCTGCAGTCGGCCGAGCACGCCAATGCGGCAGCGGCCGCCGTCGCCAAGCGGCTCGATGCACTGGCGGAGGAAACGGAGGGCGGCTGGACCGGACGGCTCGGCAACGAGGGCTACGTATTCCGGCGCGAGGTGCGCGGCGTCACCGAGGTGCACACGCTGGACCGCCCACTCATTGGCTCGCTCGATGCCCGCCGCTTGCGCGAGCGCCACGCGCATCTGCAGGAGGTGTACGGCCTACCCGCGCGGCTCAAGCGCAAGGACGCAGAAATGCCGGTTTTCGGCCCGCGCAGCCTCCTCGATGCCGTCTACGACGCCGGCCGCAAGGGCATCAGCATGCAGCGCTACAAGGGCCTTGGAGAGATGAACCCCGAGCAGCTCTGGGAGACCACGCTCAACCGTGACGTGCGCACGCTGCTGCAGGTCAAGATCGGCGACCTCGGCGAGGCCGACGAGATCTTCTCTCGCCTGATGGGCGACATCGTCGAGCCCCGCCGCGAGTTCATCCAGGAGAACGCGCTCGCCGTGGCGAATCTGGACGTTTGACGGTTGACGCCCGGTTGGCGGACGCCGCGGGCAAGGGCAATACCGTGCCGGCGATTTCTCTCGATCCGTTCGTCTGAGGACCCGGCAGATGTCGCGCGGCGGCCCCGGCAGGAGCGCCTCAGCTCGTGGCCGCCCGGCACTGCTCGTCGGCTGGGAGGGGATCGCAGTTGCGGTCGACCACGCACCGCTCCAGCGCTTCCTTCAGCTCCGGGCGCCAGATGCCGTCGATCTCGCCGTTGTAGAGGCGCGCCTCGGTCAGCCCGCACTGGTAGAGCTTGATCATCCGCGGACCGCCGAACCAGACGGCTTTGTCGTAGTCCTGCAGCGCGCCCTTCGCATCGCCCAGCGCCTGGCGAATGTGCGCGCGCGTGTCGAGGGCATGCGGGCTGGTGGGGCTCAGCTCCAGAGACTTCTCGACATCCGGAAGGCCCACCTCCGGCTTGCCCCAGCGAAAGTACGCCCAGGCACGGTTGTTGAGTGCCACGGCGAAGTCGGGCTTCATGGAGATCGCCGTGTCGTAGTCGCGCACGGCGGTGTCGTAGCGGCCCTTGAGCGAGAACGCGAGCGCGCGCATGGCATAGGCCATGCTCAAGTCGGTCAATGAGTTGTCGCGCCGCTCGATCAGCGCCGTGCAGCCCTCGATGCGGCGATCGATATCCTCGCTGAAGCAGTCCGTCGCCGCGTCGGCGTGCGCGGACGTGGAAAACGCCGCGGCCAGCACGAGCACCCCGATGATCCTGAGCAAGGCCCGCATGTCATATCCGCCGGTTGGCTCGTCCGCTGAAGGGTGGTCGCAACTGGTCACCCCACCGGCCACCTATCGCACGGAGAGCAGGCCGGTGCCTACCCCGTCCGAGAGTACCGCGACACGGCGCCTCGAATATGGCAAAGCCGCCGCCCCCCGAATTCACGGCACCGCCTGGGGCCTCAGACCGCCGCTTTGACCACGCCGAGCCTGAGCAGAGCGTCGGCGTTGGCGTGGGCAAGCTTGGCCATGTCGGCGGGCGCGAGGGAAATGCGGTCGAGAAACGCGCGCCCACGCGCGTTCGGCGCATAGGGATAGTCGACCGAGAACATGATGCGGTCGATGCCGAACGTGAGCAGTGCCGCAACGAGGGGCGGCTCGGTGAAGATGCCGCTGGTCGTGATCCAGACCTGGTCGAGGATGGCGCGACTGATCGGCCGCTGCAGATGGCCGATGTCGAGGGCAAAGACCTCATCGGCCCGGGCGAGCATCATCGGCAGCATCTCGCCCATGTGGCCGATGATGAGCTTCAGGCGCGGGTGTCGGTCGAGCGCCCCCGACAGCACGAGGCGCAGTACGTGAATGGCGGTCTCGGAGTGCCAGCCCCAGCCGGCCGCCTCCAGCACGCGTCCCGCGCCGGCATCGAGGCCCCCGTAGTAGGCCTCGCGCACGGCGGTGGGGGCCAGATGGGGGTGGATGTAAATCGGTACATCCAGCGCAACGGCCGTCGCCAGGATGCCGTCGAAGCTTGGATGATCGAGGAACCGACCCTCGGTGGTTCCGTTGATCAGGGCACCGACGAAGCCCAGCTCCTTAACCGTGCGCCTGAACTCGACGGCGGCGGCATCGGGGCTCTGCATCGGCAGCACGGCAAAGCCCGCGAAGCGATCGGGATGGCGGGCGATCGCCGCCGCCAGGTGGTCGTTCATCTCGCGGGCGATGGCCACCCCCTCCGTGCCGGGCACCAGGTCGGGGCCGGCCCCGGTGTTGGAAAGCACCTGCACGCTGATGCCCGCATCGTCCATGGACCTGAGGCGCTGCTCGCCGATCTCGGGGGCCACCTCGAGCGGGTTTGGGCCGCCCGGCGGCACCCTCCTGGGGCGAAACCCGCGATGCTTGATCGCCTCCGGATCGATGCGGCGGACCAGCGACGGTACGGTGAAATGCTCCTCCAACGCGACGACACGCATGACGGGTGCCCCTCCGGCTATTTGCCCGGTTGTCGCATTCAACGCGGCGCGCCAGCAAGTGCCGCCGGCGGCGCCCCTGCTGGTTGCGCCAACGCCCGACCGGAAAGGCGCCTATTTGAAGTGCTTGGAAAGCTTGAGGCCCTGGGCCTGATAGTTGGAGCCCAGCTCCTGCCCATAGAGCACGTCGGGCACGTCGGCCAACCGCTCGTACAGCAGCCGCCCGATCGCCTGCCCGTCCTCCAGGATGAACGGGATGTCGAGGCTGCGCACCTCAAGCACCGCCCGCGCCCCTTTGGGTTTGCCGCCGATCACGCCAAAGCCCGGATCGAAGAACCCGGCGTAGTGCACGCGGAACTCGCCCATCATCGGATCGAAGGGTGCCATCTCCGCCGCGTAGCGGGCCGGCACGACGACTGCCTCCTTGGAGGCCAGGATGTAGAACTCGTGCGGGTCGAGAATCAGCCGCCCACCCTCGTCGTCGTAGATCTCGTCCCAGAATTTGCGCGCCTCGTAGCCGCCGACGTTGTCGACGTCGACGACGCCGGCATAGCGCTTCGCCTTGTAGCCGATCAGCCGATGACGCGACTGCGGCGCAAGATCAACGCGCAGGTTAAGCCCGTCGCGCACGGTCGGCTCCGCGTCGACCAGGGGGCTTTCCTTGTGCAACGCCCTCAACTCGGCATCCGACAGGAAACGCTTGTCGCGTGCCTGCCGCGTGGTGCGCCGCAGGATGCGCATCTGGTTGAGGCGCGAGCCTCGCCGCACCAGAATCGAGAAGCTGCGCGGCGAAATCTCGATGTAGAGGGGCCCCTTGTACCCAGCCGGCACGTAGTCGAACGAGTCCGTGCCGTCGGCGATGAGCCGCGTGAACACATCGAGACGGCCGGTGGAGCTCTTGGGGTTGGCGGTAGCGGAGAGGGTGGAGCGCAGATCCAGTCGCTCCATCAGCGGCACGAGATAGACGCACTCCGTCTCCAGCACGGCACCCTTGGTCAGGTCGATGACGTGGGACTGCATGGCCGCAAGCTTGCTCTCGACGGTGCCGCCCTTGCCTGGCAGGAAGCTCGCGCGGATGCGGTAGGCGACGGGGCCGAGCCGCAGGTCGAGGCTGGCGGGCTGGACCTGGCGCGCGTCGATCTCACTCCCGTCGGCGACGATCTCCTTGCGCTCGATCAGCGCGTGAAGGGCTTGGCTCGGCAGGACGCCGGTGCGAGGCCCGAGGGTGTGGCGAGTGGAGCTCACGACTTTCCACCTGGGATCGTTCTCGAAGAGGCTAGGCGAGCGTGCCGTGAACATCATCGCAAGCGTCCCTCTACCGCAACGGCGCGGGCCCGGACTGACCTCGCCTGCCCGCTCTCGACGCTTAGTCGATGACCGATTCGCAGTCACGCGCGCCGTCGCCATCCCCGGTCGCGGGACGCCAGTTAGGAACAGGTTATCCCAAGCAGAGTTGCGCTGCGGGCTTGGTACTCTCCCGCGGCCAGCATTCCCGACTTACCCGCCCCAGCCCCGTGCTGAACCCGTCGAAGCACGCCGGCGTGTGCGCGGCCCCTCCTTCGACACCTTTAGGACGGGGGTGGCTGCGGGCCGCACCGCGCCGGACGAATCGCCATTGACGGACGGCGCCCGGGCGCGCTATTCGGAGGCTGGACTACGTGGTGATTTGGCCGGCCGGCTTGCAGCCACGCAAAAGA
>Ga0111538_10009570_pt1 | contig 12934 bp, 12 predicted proteins | sample SoiMethybrSBSTD1_FD_79669 | JGI IMG/M metagenome (GOLD analysis project Ga0111538, IMG submission 79669) | Bulk soil microbial communities from a Populus tree surrounding site in Tennessee, USA - Soil MetaG P. TD hybrid SBSTD1 (version 2)... | ecosystem: Environmental > Terrestrial > Soil >...
GGCCAGCGGCGTTCGCGGATCCGGGGCGTGAAGTTGATAGAGATCCAGACGTTCGACACCAAGCGCCGCAATGCTGCGCTCGCAGGCTTCGCGGAGATGCTTGGCGCGGCCGTCGGCCATCCACCGGCCGCTTGGCCGGGTCAGCCCGCCTTTGGTGCCAACGCGCACGCGCGATCGGTCGCCGGGCCAGCTGGCGAGGGCGCGAGCGATCAGGCGCTCGTTGTGCCCCCGCTCCGCATCGTCCCAGCAATAAGCATCCGCCGTGTCGAAAAGCTCAATGTTCGCATCGAGCGCGGCGTGAAGGACTGCCATCGCGCGCGCCTCATCGCGATCGGGCTCCGTGGAGAGCCGCATGCAGCCGAGACCGGGCGAGTGCACGCCGCCGATTCTAATTGGTCAGCAAAAGTGTCGACGAGAAGAACAGTCAGAACTCGAGCAGGATGCCGGCCGACGGCATGACCGGGATCATCGACTCGTACAGATCGAACACCTGCCGCGTTCGGACGTTGATGCCCGGCGAGGTGGCACGCACGTTGTCACGCGCGAGGGCGTTCAGGACTTCCACGAACAGGGTCAGCCGTCGGCTCCGATAGTTGAACGTGCGGTTGGCGCGAACATCGAGCCTGGCGTAAAGCGCCACCCGCAGGTCGTTGCGGTTGGAGCTGACGAAGATGTTCTCGCCACGCTGTTCGTAGTAGCCGACCGCCGGGAAATTGCTGCCGGTCCGCAATTTCGCCGCGACGCTGAACCGGTTCGTCAGCCGATAGAGACCATACGCGTTGATGGTGTGCCGCTGGTCGAAGTCACCGTCGAAGGACTCGCCGGTCGTGTGGTCGTGGTATCGGTTGACACCGAACGCATACGACAGCCATCCGCTCAGGCCGCTCGAGCTGCGTCGTTGAAAGAGGAGCTCGACGCCACGGGCGTATCCGTCGACGGCGTTCACCCAGCGCGACGTCCGCGAGACCGGGATGAGCCTGTCGTCCGCGAGGTGCAGCTCACTGTTGGGCAGGCGGACAATGTCGCGTTCCTCGCGGTTGTAGAAGTTCACCTGCCAACGTGAGTCCTCGCCGAACACCTGCTCGACTCCGACGTCAGCGTGGTACGCCACCTCGGGCTCGAGGCCTTCCGTCCCGCGGAGCCCGACTGACTGATCGATCCGTGGGAACTGGTGATGCACACCGGCCGCCGCACGCACTTTCAACCGCCCGAAGGCAGCCACTTCGGTCTGGATCCAGGGTGAGACGAGCGTGTCGGTGCTGAGCGACCATCGATTCAGCAGCGCACCGGTCACCACCGCCACACGCGGGCCAGGAGACCAACGCACCTGACCATACGCCGACGACAGCAACGCATCATCGGCGAAGGCTTGCGATGCCACGGTGGCTCCCTGGACGCTGACGATTTCGAGCTCGGCTCCGTGGCGCCGCTGCCACTGCAATTGCCCGCCGCCCTCGACGCTGACTGGCGCCGAGGCGTTGACCGCGAAATCGCCGCGCCAGGTCATGTCCCGTCCGCCTCCGTCACCGAGGTCCAACCCGCCGCCATTCGTGTTGCTGAATTGGTTGAAGGCCAGCGCGATGTGCTGCGTCAACGCGAACGACGGCGTCGGTGCATAGCGCCATGCCATGTGACCAGCTGTGACGAGTTGCGGCCGTCAGCGATCTCGTTGACTTCGTTGGGCGCGGGTTCCTGATCGAGGCGCGACCGGCCCGCGACGACCGTCACGTCGATCCGGTGGGCGGGTGCGACGTCGTAGGACAGCTTTGACTGGATGTCGCTGAATCCGAAGCCGAAGTTGTCCCCCTCGTCCCTGATCTGCTTCAATAGCAACTCGAGATAACTCTTGCGCGCAGAAACAAGCCACGAGCCGCCCTTCACTCGTCCCAGCGGTCCTTCAGCGACCACCGACGCGTCGGTGCCGCTGACGTTCACGCGCGTTTGCAATCGATCACGCGATCCTTCGCGGACGCGAACGTCGAGCTCCGCGCCCAGACGGTTGCCGTGGCGCTGAGGATACGCGCCGCTGAGCAGCGTGACGCTGTCGAGTATGTCGCCGTTCATCATCGCCACCGACCCGCCGTCCTCGACCTGCCTGGTGGAGTGAAGGAGAAAGTCGGTCGACACCCCGTCGAACGTGATCGCGGTGCGAATGAACCCGCTGCCGCGCACGGCGAACTCGCTCTTGAAGTCGTCGCCGGTCGTCACGCCAGGCAACACCTGGACGGCGCGCATCGGATCGTTCGTCAGAAGATTCCGGAGGTTCTGGATGTCGGCGCTGCCAACTCGCTGCTGCGCTGGTACGGCGGGCTCCGTTTCGCGGAACCGCTCGGCACTGACGGTGAGCTCCTCGCTGTACGTCCCGGTCCCCTCGCTGAGCAGGATCGTGAGATCGACGACCTGATTCGCCGTCACCTCTACAGTACGCTTCACCAGGATAAATCCGACAATGGAGACGTACAGCGTGTGACGACCGGGCGGGACGTTCGACAACTCGAATCGGCCGCCTGCATCCGTCGTGACCGCGTCGCGCTCCTCTTGCCGACGCACGCTCACGTCAGCAATGGCGGCGCCGTCGGCGCGATCGAGCACCACGCCCCGAATGGTTGCGGCTGCGGTTCCGGACGCTGTTTGCGACTGGGCCCACGACAAACCGACGGTGCACATCACGAACGCACCGATCAGCGCCGCGAGGCGGCACGCACAAGCATCGTGATCTCCGTCAACGGCGATGAACCGTTCGGACGGGCCCGTATGCGCTGACACCGAAACCAGCGGAAGTGTGACCGGCGGGACGGAATGAACGTGATCTAGGCGCCGACCTCCGACAACTCCTGGAACTGGCCGGTGCTGTCGCCGAGCTTGTCAGTTGGCACGCCCAGGACATCCAAGAGCGTGAGCTGCAGGTTCGTCAGCGGCGTGTGTTCCGGATAGACGAGATGGCGGCCGCCCTTCAGGGCGCCGCCGCCCCCGCCGACCACGATCGTCGGCAGCGGACCGTGCGTGTGACGGTCGCTGTTGCTGATGCCCCCACCGTAAAGAATGATCATGTGGTCGAGCAGCGAGCCATCGCCGTCCGGCGTGTTGCGCAGCTTCTCCAGGTAATCTGCAAACAGCTTCAAATGGTACTGCTGAATCTTGGCGCACTTCTCCATCTTTGCCGGATCGTTCTGATGGTGCGTCAGCGAATGATGGGGCTCCGGGACGCCGATCTGCGGATACGGCCGCGGACTCTGCTCGCGCCCGTACATGAACGTGATGACGCGCGTCACGTCGGCCTGATACGCGAGAAGCTGCAGGTCGTAGAGCAGACGGGCATGCTCGTCGAAGCTCTCCGGAATGCCCGCCGGCCGCGCGACGTCGGGGACTTCTTTCGCGCTCTGCTCTTCCGTCTTCTGGATCCGCCGCTCGACATCGCGCAGTGAGGTCAGGTAATCGTTCACGCGCGCGTTGTCGGCTGCGCCGAGCTGCCGTTGCAGCTGCTTCACCCGGTCCATCACCGAATCCAGGATGCTGCGGTCCTGACGCAGCCGGGCGGCTCGAACGTTCGGATCGGTGCTGTCGGTGGCGCCGAACAACCGCTCGAACACGACGCGCGGGTTGTTCTCCGTCATCAAGGGCAGCGTCGGCGTGAGCCACGAGATGGTGCTGCTGTACGCACAGCTGTAGCCGACGTCGCAGGCGCCCACGAGGCTGTTGTCATCCATTTGCAGCTGGAGTGAGGACAGCTGCGTTTCGCGCTCGAGGGTCTTGGCGGCAATCTGATCCATCGAGATGCCGCCCCCGACGACCGAATCGGACTTCTTGACGTGCACGCCGCTGAGATAGCCGCCGCTGGCGCGGGAGTGATCGCCGCCGCCGTCACCGAGCGCCTCCGCCACGTCCATGAAGAGGCCGGTAACCACGATCAGCTGGTCCTTGAAGGGCTCCAGTCCTACGAGCGTCGGCGACAATTCGAAATTGCGTCCCGCGCCTTTCGGGAGCCATTTGTCGTAGATGACACCGTTCGGATGGTAAACGACGCCCAGACGACGAACACCCTTCGCCGGCGTCTTGCCTTGCGCCGTCAGCGCCGGAATCATCGCGTCGAGCAGCGGCAAGGCCACGGTCGCGCCCATTCCGCGAAGGATCATCCGGCGTGAAATCGCTTTTCTGGTCGCGATCATGACGCTGCCCTCCTCATCCGAAACGGTGCGCTTTTGACGAGCGCCAGAATCGTCGATGACCAGCGGTAGTCGTCGGCGGCGGCCGCCCGGACGATGCCACGTATCGCCGGTGCATCGTAATAATCGAGCCCGCGCCCGATCGCGTATGTCAGCATCTTGTCGGCCACGGCCCGGACGAACTGCTCTTTCTGCGCGACAAGGGCCCGGCGCAGCGCTACCGGCCCGTCGACCTTCGTGCCGTCCAGCAGCACGCCAGATGCGTTGATCGGCGCGCCCGCATCGATCGTACGCCACTGGCCGATCGCATCAAAGTTCTCGAGGCTCAGCCCGAGCGGATCCATGCGCGCGTGACAGCTGGCGCACGTCGGGTTGGTTCGATGCTCCTCCAGCATCTCGCGGACCGAGCGTGGCCTGCCGTCTTTGCTGGTCTCCTCGAGCGCCGGCACATTAGGAGGCGGGGCTGGCGGCGGCGCAGCCAGGATGTTCTCCAGCAGCCACTTGCCGCGAATCGTCGGCGCGGTGCGGGTCGAATACGACGTCACCGACAGGACGGCCGCTTTGCCGAGCAGGCCCAAACGATTCTCATCGGTGAGCGTGACGCGGCGGAAATGGCTTCCGTACACACCAGACATGCCGTAATGCCGCGCGAGCTGTTCGTTGAGAAACGTCCGATCCGATGTCAGCAGATCGACGATGCTGCGGTCCTCTTTCAATTCGGCATCGAGAAAGAGCTCCATCTCCCTGACGAACGCCACGCGCAGGTTGTCATCGAACCAGGGGAACTTCTGCGTGAGATCGGGGGTCAGCAGCCAGACATTTCTCGTCTGCAGCCACTCCTCGAAAAAGTTCTGCACCAGCGCGGTGCGCGCACGCGCGTCGCCCAGCATGCGACGGACCTGTTGCTCGAGCACGGCCGTCTCGTGCAGCTTTCCGCGGATGGCCGTGTCGAGCAATTCGTCATCTGGAATGCTGCTCCAGAGAAAGAACGACAACCGTGACGCCAGCTGGACATCCGGCACGTTGTAGGCAGTTCCCGGAGCAATGCCAGCCGGATCGGTCTCGATGCGAAACAGAAAGTCCGGGCTCAGCAGGACTCGCTCGACTCCCGCGCGAATCCCCGAATCGAAGTCTCCCTGCATGCGTGTCGTTTGATAAAAACGGACCAGCGTCTGAACGTCGTCATTCGTCGGCTCGCGGCGATACGCGCGCCGCGCCAGCGTCGTGAGAATCTTCGTCGCGCAGGCGGTCTCTTGATCAGCCGCGTCGCGGGCGGGCTGGCAGAGGAACAACCGCTTCCGGCTGGGCGAGTCCGGCGAGACGCGAGCGCCGTACGGCCCGCCGACGAGCAGCGACGAAATGATGAGCGGGTTATCAGGCTTGTTGAGGTGTTCGCGGCTCCAGATCGGAATCGCATTCGGTCCTAACCCCTCGACCACGAGGTTGTCGGGCTTGACGATCGTCGCCACCACCTGCCGCATGCCCGCTTTCACCGGCACGCGCACTTCCAGCCGGTCGTCGCCATTCGAAAGCGGGCTTCTCGCCTCGACGTAGTTGCCGTTGCCGACCTCGCCCTGGCGGCCGGTGAACTCGGGCGTGCCGCCGATCGACAGCTGCCCCACCCGTACGCCGTCGAGGCGGACTTCGATGTCGTTGCGCCACTGGAGACCGCGAATGATCCCCGTATCGGTTCGATCCAGGCGGATTTTGATGATGTACTCGCCGTCGACCGGGAAATAGTGGCGGGCGACGATTCCGCCGCGCGACCCGAGCGGAAACTCTTCGCTGAGCCGCTCGCTCTGCGCAAGCCACGTGGACTCGTTCGAGTTGTCCTTCAGCGCCGTGTAGCGCTCGAACCCAGCGGGAATTGACGGGTCGCCAACGGCGAGGCGCGCAATTTTTGCCGCCGCCGAGAGATACCGGTCGAGCAGCGCCGGCTGAATCGACAGGGCGTCCGCGTTGGTGCTGAAGCCGTGTGCCTGTTCGTCGGCTGGTAGCATTGCTTTCGAGTCGATCTCCAGGCCGAACAGATCGCGAATCGCGTTAGCGTACTCAGTGCGATTCAGCCGATGGAGTTCACCCGGGCGGCCCGGATTCACCTGAGCCGCCGCCGCGCGATCCAGCGCCGTTTCCAGCCAGGTTGCCACGCTGTCGTAGGTGGCGTTGTCGGGACGACTCACACCCGGAGGCGGCATCGCGCGGCTCCGAAGCTTGACGATCACCTTCTCCCATGCTTCTGCCGAGTTGGCCACCTGGTCGGCGTCAACCGTGTCGAGCATCAAGTTGGCGGTCTTCAGGCGTTGGTTGTGACAGGTCACACAGTACGTCCTGACAAGCGCAAGAGCGGGCGTTTGCGCGGCGGCTGGAGCGCTGCCGGCTGGCGTGGAGGTCTGTGTCGACTGGTCCGCCGCGAGGGTGGCCGAGATCGTGGCGGCGAGCGCCATCGAACCGCAGGCGATCATCAGCGCGAATCGGTTCTGCCGTGTTCGCATCACTTACTCCGGGCGGCACCGGTTCTGCGCCATACACGGGCGACCGAGCTTCGGATCAGCGCCGTGCTTGAGCAGGATCTCGGCGCCGGCCTTGTTGTACAGCACGCCGCCCAGGCGATCCCCAAAACCCGAGGCGGCAAGATACGGTGTGACGCCGGCTTTGTTGATGATGTTCACGTCGGCGCCGTTGTCAATCAGCAGCGCCAGCATGAGGTTCCAGCCGCGGAAGCATGGACCGAACAGCGCATTCTCGTTGTAGGTGGTGACGGCTTTTGGATCCACTCCGACGTCGAGCAGAAACCTCACCGCCTCGAGCGCCCGATCCTCATCGTCGACGATCTCACCGATGCCTCGATTGAGACCGGTGGCCGCGAGAATCGCATTGGAGTTGGTTTTCGATACGAGATGCGGATTCGCGCCGGCGGCGAGCAGGATGCGCATCATCTCGACGTCCGCAGCGTTGGCGGCGACGATGAATGCGGTCGCCCCAACGGCGTCGTTGTAGCCACCGGTTCCCGTTCCGGTGAATCCTGGCGGGCGAACCGTCATTTGAAGATTCGGGTTCGCCCCGTGGGCCAGCAGCGCCTTCACGAGCTGCAGTTTGGCCTGACGATCAGGAATGCCGCCGACCGGATCGACGAACCCGTAGACTGGATTCGCCAAGCCGTTTTCCCACGTGCCCGCTGCCCAGAAGAGGGGAGTAAATCCGCCCTCGGTGACGTTGGGATCCGCCCCACGATCGAGCAGAAACAGGGCGAGTGGTACGTGACCTCGAACGGTCGCCACGAGCAGCGGCGTGCTGCCGGGAAAACTCGTGGCGCCACGCTCACCGATTCCAGGACCCGTGCCCCGGCCGGCACCGCCTTTCGCGCCTCCTTGATCGGGTTCAGGGTCTGGTTGCGATCGGATGTTCACGTCGACGCCGGCGCCGAGGAGCGTTCGAACCGATTCCATGTCGCCCGCTCGCGCGGCGAAGTGCAGCGCGGTAAACCCCAGCTTTGTGTGCGCCTTGAGATCTGCGCCAGCGTCGATGAGCGTCCGAAGCACCTGCGGATGCTGTTCCGCGGCCGCCCACATCACCGCTGTTTGATGCTGCGTGGGCTCTTTGGCGTTTACATCGCCGCCGCGAGCGAGCAGCGTGCGAACCGCCTCGTCAGCACCAGCTCTGGCGCAGGTCATCAACGGCGTTTCGCCTGTCGCGATAGGCGTGTTGGGATTCGCCCCGGCCTCGAGGAGCAAATCGACGAACCTGGCGCTGCCATTGGTGCACGCCTGCGAGAGCGGCGTCATGTTGAGGTCGTTGGCGGCGTTCGCATCCGCACCGGCCCGGACGAGCAGTTGGGCGGTCGGGAGATCGTTCCAATGCGCAGCCCACAAGAGCGCGGTGGATCCATCCTCGGATCGCACATTCACATCGGCATGCTGGGCGAGGAGCGTGCGAACCTGCGGCAGGTCCTGATTCTTCATGGCGTCGACGAGCCGCAGATCCTCGGTGGTGGCGGCTCGGCCGACGGACGTGAGCAAGGCCAGGAAGAGCGCCGACGTGACCCCGTGTCGAGAGCGCCGGTCTGGCATATCGGTCCCTTCTCTAGAAGGAGCGTTCGGGGCAGTGTAGCGGAATTGGCGGCGCCGCAGCACGGTCATCGGGCCGTTGCAGGTAGTGGTTCGGAAGGGGGGACGTCGTTGACACGCTCCGGACCGACTCATATACTCCAGCCTTAGCTCAGCAGTTCGTCGGACCGCCGGATTAGGGCATCTTCGCACTGAGGGGGGACGATCATGCCGCCACGTCGAACGATCGTCGTCGTCGCTGTTTTGCTTGCGGCGGTGTTCGCAATCGCGAACGCCGCACGAGCCGAGGATCTCAGAGGCACCATCGTGAGAACGTTGATGCTTTCAGAGAACTCACGTCTGGTCGGTGACGTGACCTGCCAGGTCACCGGCGGCCCGTGCATCGCCTTCGGCTCACCGAACATCACGTTGAACCTGAATGGCTTTTCCCTCACGGGACCGAACGATCCGGCCGCGGGCTGCAGGGGCGTAAATGTCGGCACCGAGACCGGTATCAGTACCAACGGTCAGGCTAACGTCGGGATTCGCGGTCCAGGGATCGTGCAGCGTTTCCAGGGTGACGGGATCCTCTTCATCAACTCGGTACGAGGCTGGGTGCAGAGTGTGACGACCTCGACGAACTGTCTGTCGGGGATCCGGATCACTCAGACCTCGGCGTTCATCAGCGTCGAGAGCAACGTCTCGGTGAGGAACGGCACGGCCGCGGCAGCCTGCGGCGGCATATGAATACAGGGGAACAATAACTCGTTCCGTTGGAACGAGACGAGCGGTAACGGTTACGCAACGGGCCCGGCGGTCAACTTCGGCGTCGGGATCATGGGCAGCAACAACCTCATCGAGGCCAACACGGCGGTTGGCAACTCGAACGGCGTCGTCGTCTTTCCCAACGCCGCCAACAACGCCATCCGGCAGAACCTCGCCGTCGGCAATCCACCGATTCAGCAGTCAACGAGCGTGCCGACAGGCACTGGTGCCGACATCTGGGATCAATCGCCTCCCGGCAACGGCAACACGTTCGCGGGCAACATGTGTATCACCGCCGTGAATGCCGAATGCCCGACGGCCAATGCCAAGAGCGTCATTCCACGAAAGCCGTCGAGGTGAGGCGCAGCCGCGTTCGACACGGCGTTTCTCGAGGGCTGGTGCTCGCGGCGGCCCTGTGGCTGACATGGACGTCTCCAGCCCTCGTCGCCCAACGTGCGCAGGCACCGACGACGACGCCGGTCCTGCGCGACCTCGCCGGAATTGCCGACCTGCAGGCGCGCTTCGACCAGGAGCGCGACAAAGTCAGAATCGTCCTGCTGCTGTCACCCACCTGACCGGCCTGCGTCACGGCCACCCGGTGGGTGCAGCGCGATCTTCTCTCCCGGCATCCGAGCGCGAACGTCCGCATCTATGCCCTGTGGTTCAACATGTATCCTGGCGATGCCCGCGCGAAGTGGCCGGCCACATTGTTGACCGACCCGAGGGTGCTCCACTTCTGGGATGAGCCACGGGTCGCCGGCAGTCGATACATGGCGCAATTGCCAGCGATGCTCGCCCGTCGTGCACCGGAGACGAGGCCCCCTGACGGCGAGGTGTTGTGGGACGCCTTCTTCGTCTACCCGCCGGGCGACACGTGGCGAGATCCTGTTCCGGTACCCGTCGGGTGGGGCTATCCGATCATGGTGACCAGCGACACGTTGCGGCAGCAGCTCGACGCGTTGCTCGCGAAGTGACTAACGCCAGTCGCCCGAGGCCACGAATCCCGCCCAGTAGACGGGGTTCGTGCTGAGTGGAAACTGAGCCATCCTAACAGTCGAGATTGAGAAGCAACGATTTCGCGATTCGCGTCTGGTGGACGTACGAACCAACCGGCCGCGTCACAGACCTCACTTGTGATTCGTCTTGATCGGTGGAGGCGAAAACATGAACGCTCGAATCGATCCCAACCATGTAAACCCTGGCATTGTGCAGGCCATGCTCGGCCTTGAACGGCAAGTTGGTAAGGCCGGTTTCGATCACAAACTGCTGAATCTCGTCCGGCTGCGCGCGTCGCAAATCAACGGTTGCGCCTACTGTCTGGACATGCACAGCAAGGATGCGCGCGCAATCGGCGAGACCGAACAGCGGCTCTACGGTCTCGATGCGTGGCGCGAGACGCCGTACTACTCGGCCCGCGAGCGCGCCGCGCTGGAGTGGACCGAAGCGCTCACGCTCGTCGCCGAGACTCATGCCCCCGACGATGTGTACGAGCGCGTGCGGGAGCAGTTTTCGGAAGACGAGGTGGTGCACCTGTCCCTAGCCATCGTGGCGATCAACGGCTGGAACCGGCTCAACATCGCCGCGCGCACGGTGCCCGGCGATTATGTCGCTGGCAGTCTAGCGAAGGTGCACGCGGCCGGCTGATCGCGCGCGGTGAGGCGGGGGCTGCCCTAACATTTCGAAATCGCGTCGAGCACGAAAGCCACGACGCGATCGCATCGCGGTGCCTGGAATTGAAACGATCCGGCCGCGGCGTCGCCGATCCGTGACGACACGGCGCGTCGAATCATGACGCGTGCGCGGTGCAGACGCGTCTTGACGGCTTCCTCGCCGAGACTCAACCCTTCTCCCGTTTCAGCCGTAGACAGGCCTTCGATGTCTCGCAACATGAACACCGTTCGGTAGGCTTCCGGCAGGCATCCACGGCTTCCTCGAGCACATGACGAAGCTCCTGCGCATATGCCTGATGCTCTGGACCTGGCTGTGGCGATGTGATCCTCTCCATGAATTCTCCAGGATGCTCGTCGACGCCTGACGCCACCATCGTCTTCGACTCAACCTGCAGCTTCTGGCGGCGTCCGAACGCCTCGTTGAGGACGATGCGCGTCAACCAGGTCGAGAACTGCGATCGCTCTTCGAATTGGTGCAGATGCGTGAATGCACTGATATAGGCTTGCTGCATGGCGTCTTCGACGTCGCGCTCGTCCTTCAGGACAGCTCGCGCGGTGCGATAGACACGCTGATTGTGGCGGCGCATCAGAATCTCGAAGAGTGCGCAATCCCCGGCCCGCACACGCTTTACGATTTCCGCATCGGTTGGAGACGGCGCCGCCGCCGTTCGACTCGATTCGAGAGTTTCCATACCCGTTAGAGTCCCCGCTCGTCGGTTTCGTTGCAAGGCGGCCCGTTGACACCCTTTCAGCGTGTAGCGCCTCTATTGACCGGAGGCACATATGTCAATCAACGGTTTGACGACACCCTGGTGGGTTCTGCGCGCCGCGCTTGGCGCCGCCGCTTTCCTGGCGGGCCTTGACAAGTATTTCAATCTGCTGGCGAACTGGCCAGACTATCTGAGCCCGCTCGCCACGAACCTCTTGCCCATCAGCACGTCCGCCTTCATGCATCTCGTCGGCATCGTCGAAATGGCGGTCGGGATCGTCATTGTAGCGGGTTACAAGCGCCTCGGCGGTTATGTGGCCGCGGCCTGGCTCGTTGGCGTCGCCGTCAATCTCGTCGCGACGGGCAGGTATTTCGACATTGCCGTGCGCGATGTCGCGATGGCCACTGCCGCCTTCACGCTCGCCCGCCTTACAGAGGCCGGCGTCGGCGCAGCCGCCACCGAGCGCGTTCCGACGTCGACCTTCTCCGAGAGCCGTCAGGCAATGAGTTGAGCTCGGATGGTGGTGGATGTGAGATCGGCAGATGCCCAGGGCCGATCGGAGGATCGGCCCTGAATCATCGGTTGCGGAGGCCCGTCACCCGCCGAGTTCAGTGCGCCCCGTGCTTCAGCGAGAGTGATCCCTCGAACGATCCGGACGTCGTGCCGTTTGCCGGGCCGCTCGGAAACGACAAGCGTTCGACAACGAATTGCCCTGTGGCGCCGGCGAACCGTCCGGTGCCGCCGGTAATGGTGAAGGTCTCGACGATCCAGAACACGCCTGGTGTGGCTTGAGGCGTGGCGACGCCGGTCGTGGTGGTTGTCAGCTGATCCCCATTCGCCGCAGTGAGTTCAGCGGTTCCAGCTCCAGTGAAGTCTACGAAGTTCACGACGTGCCGGGAGTCGAGCGTGAACCGACCGAGGTGGGTTGCGTTACCTCCGGCTTCGACGTGGACAGACACCAGCGGGGGCTCACCGGTGCCCTCGTAGGTTCCTTCAAGTCTGCCCTTGAATGGCAAGACGTCGGTCGCGGCCGCGCGGCTGGCCTCGGAAACGGACCCTGCCACCGAACCGCCGCCTAGATCGGTGGCGGCCTGAGCGCTCGAGCCGAGCGACGTCGGGCTGGTCGGGGAAACGGGTCGAGTACAAGCCATGGCCGTCGCAGTCATGGCAATGACGAATGTGGTGAGCGAGGCGCGCATGCTGGTTTCTCCTTCGCAGGTTTGAGTCGCGTCCGGCGCGCATGCCGGAAACGTGTTCGCCGCAATCCTGGAGGATGGGGTCGCGATCCGCCATCGACGGCAGGTGAAAAGAATGTCGAATTCTCATTGACGACTAACTGGAAGCACCGCGGTCACTTGTGACACGATGCGGCGTCAAGAGACACGTCCATGGGCCTGACCGGCGTCCGACTGACCTATTGCTTCGGCGAATTCGAGTGCGACGCGGCCGCTTACGAGTTGCGGCGAAAGGGGCGTCGCATCCGCCTTGCGCGGCAACCCATGGATCTCCTCCTGCTGCTCATCGAGCGTCGACGAGAGCTGGTGTCGCGCGAGGAGATCGCGAAGCATCTTTGGCGCGAGAAC
>Ga0111538_10009572_pt1 | contig 12930 bp, 10 predicted proteins | sample SoiMethybrSBSTD1_FD_79669 | JGI IMG/M metagenome (GOLD analysis project Ga0111538, IMG submission 79669) | Bulk soil microbial communities from a Populus tree surrounding site in Tennessee, USA - Soil MetaG P. TD hybrid SBSTD1 (version 2)... | ecosystem: Environmental > Terrestrial > Soil >...
GGGTCCGGGCCGGGGCGATCGCTCCGGCCCGGATTCTTTTTCACCCGCGACGGCCGGCTAGAATTCGCGGGATGACGGGCTCGGTGCGTCTCGTTCCGTACGACAGCACGTGGCCGCTCGAATTCGCCGCCGAGGCCGAACGCATCGAGCGCGCGTGCGAAGGCATGCCCCTCAGGCTGGAGCACATCGGCAGCACGTCCATTCCCGGCCTTGCCGCGAAGCCCGTGATCGATATCCTCGCGGGCCGCCCAGGCAACGTGGCCGGCAATAAGTACGTGGACGCCTTGAGGCAAATTGGGTACGAGCACAAAGGTGCCTACGGCATTCCGGGACGGAACTACTTCCGACGCGGCACGCCACGGACTCACCATGTGCACATGGTGAATTGGTCGAGCGACCTGTGGCGCGATCATCTCCTATTCCGCGACTACCTGCGTCTCCATGCCGAGATTGCTCGTGAGTACGAGACGATCAAGCGTGAGCTCGCGGCTGCTTATCTCCACGACAAGGAGCAGTACACGGACGCCAAGGGACCGTTCGTGCGCTCGATCGTGCGACGTGCCCGAGGGGAAGGGCTCGCACCGAGCCCGGGCTGATGCCAAGACGAGCGGCGCGCGCGCATAACGCGAGGACTACGGTTGGCCCATCCGCGTCGTCATCGGCCGAGCTGACGACGCTGACGGCTCTCGCTCAGGCGCTGAGCGGACCCGCCAATCTCGCCGAGTCGCTCGAGGCGGCGCTGGCGACGGTCGCCGATGTGCTCGGCCTCGAGACTGGCTGGGTGTGGCTTCTGGATGAGTCGAACGAGCCTCGTCTCGCGGCAGCCCGTGCATTGCCCGCGTCGCTCCGCGAGCATCCGGATGCGATGCACGGCGACTGCTATTGCCTCAAGACGTTCCGCGCCGGCGACCTGCGTGGTGCGGCGAACGTGAACGTCGTGTGGTGCAGCCGCCTTGCGCTGCTGATCGACGACGATCGCGCCGACGAGGTTGGCCGGTTGCAGTGCCACGCGAGCGTGCCCCTCGCCGTCGGCGACCGTCGCGTCGGCATGATCAACGTGGCCAGCCGGGACTGGCGCGTGTTGTCGGACGCGGAGCTCAGCCTGTTGACGACGGCGGGTGCGCTCGTCAGCCTGGCGGTCGAACGGAGTCGGCTCGAAGCAGCCACCGCGCGCGCGCTCGCGGCCGAGGAGCGCAACCGACTCGCTCGCGAGATTCACGACACCCTCGCTCAGGGACTGGCCGCCCTGACGATGCAGCTCGAGGTCGCCGACTCGCTCGCGAGCACGAGCTCTGAAAACGACGCGCGGCTCCGGAGCGCAGTTGCACGCGCGCTCGTGCTCGCGCGTTCGACGCTCGACGAGGCTCGCGTGTCGGTGCTGGAACTGCGCGAAGCTCCACTCGAGGGCCGCACGCTGCGAGACGCACTCGGGATCATGGCGGCCGACGCAGGCAGCGCATCCGCCGGTCGCGTCGGCATCGCCATCGTTGTCGAGCCTGACGCGGATGCCAGTCTGACCGCGGCGGTCGCGGGCGGGCTCTATCGGATAGCCCAGCAGGCCGTCGTCAACGCGATGCGGCATGCCGATGCGCGCCGCATCGTCGTGCGCCTGACGCGCTCCGAAAGCGCTGTGCGGCTCCGCGTCGAGGACGACGGCACTGGCTTCGAGCCGGCGCAGGTTCCGAGCGACCGCTTCGGCCTGGTCGGCATGCGCGAGCGGGCGCGGCTACTCGGGGGCGCGCTGACCGTCGAGAGCGGGCCCGACGCCGGCACAGCCATCGAAATCGTCGTCCCGATGCTCGATAGGCAGCCGGGGCCTGGGCGGGAGACTCGATGAACGATCCCACCGGCGCGTCGGGCACGATTCGCATCGCGGTCGCCGACGATCACCCGGTCGTCCGCGACGGACTCGTGGCAATGCTCGAGACGCAACCGGACTTCGAGATCGTTGGCAGCGCTGCCACCGGGAGCGACGCCTTGGCGCTCGTCGCGTCCTCGCGCCCGGATGTCCTGTTGCTCGACCTGGAGATGCCGGCGCTCGACGGCGTCGCCGTGCTCGGCCGACTGCGCGCCGACGGTGCCGACGTGCGGGTGATCGTGTTCACCGTGTTCGACACGGACGAACGCATCATCGCGGCGGTGGAAGCTGGCGCTGCCGGGTACCTCCTCAAGGGCGCCCCGCGGGCAGACGTCTTCTCCGCGGTGCGCGTCGTCGCCGCTGGCGGCTCGCTGCTCGCTCCACTCGCGACGTCGGCGGTGCTGCGAAGAGTGCGTGGCGAGGCAGCGCCGGACGTGGGGCCGAGCCTAACGCCGAGGGAGCGAGCGGTACTGGAGCACGTCGCGCGAGGCCTGGGCAACAAGCAGATCGCGGCCCGACTCGGAATCTCCGAGCGAACGGTCAAGTTTCACGTGAGCTCGGTGTTCGCGAAATTGGGCGTCGGCAATCGAACCGAAGCTGTCACGCGGGCTGCGCAGGCAGGGCTCATTCAGCTGTGATCTTATTCCTCGCGCAAGGCCGTGAGCACGTCGACTTTCATGGCGTCTCTCGCCGGGAGATAACACGCGAGCACCGCGGCCACCGTGAGCATCGTGGCGACACCCGCGTAGGTCGGTGCATCGAGACCAGTCACACCGAACAGCAGGCTCGCCATGTACCGGGACAATCCGATCGCGCCGAGCACACCTGCCACCAGCCCTATGACGACCGGTCGCATTCCCTGCGACACCACGAGACGCAGCACGCTCGATCTGCTCGCGCCGAGTGCCATGCGCATGCCGATCTCCGTTCTCCGTCTCGACACACTGTAGGAGAGCACGCCATACACTCCAGCCAACGCGAGCAGCAGCGCCACCGCCGCAAGGGCAGCGAGCAGCAACATCGTGAACCGCCGCGCCGCGACCGATTCGCCAACGAGATCGTCGATCGTCCGCACGTTCGACACCGGGCTCGACGGCGAGAGCTCGGCCAGCATCGACCGCACGATGGGCACGATCGCCGTCGGCGCGGCCGTCGTGTGCACCACGAACGTCGACGGATTCCATCCGGCGCCGTTGAACGGCATGTACACCGAGTACGATGGCAGATCGGCCAGGTCCCAATCGCGCATGTCACCCGCGACGCCGATCACCTCGGCCACGCTCTCTTGCTGGCCCTTCCAGAGAATGAGCTGGCGGCCGATCGCGCTCTCGCCTGGCCACAAGCGCTCGGCAATGCGATGGCTGATCACGACTCGCCACGGCTGGGCGATAATGTCTTGTGCGTTGAAGTCGCGGCCGGCGACGATCGGCACGCCTAACGTCTTGAAGTAGTTGGGCGTGATCATGCGCCAACCGGCCCATGGGACGGCGTCGGTCGGCGGGGACGGCTTGTCCTGCGCCGCGAACCCCATGCCGGTGCCGGTACCGCGAAGGAGGCCGATGCTCACCGCGGCGGCGTCCTTCACCTGCGGCAACGCCGCGATTCGCGCCTGGAGCTGCGTGCGAAGCACGCTGAGTCGCTGAACGTCGGCCTCGTTCTGGGCATTCGGCAGCGTGACGTTGAAGAGTACGCGATTCTCGGTCTGGAATCCGCGATCCACGTCCAGGATCGCACCGAAGCTCCGGACGAGCAGACCGGCGCCGACGAGCAGCATGAGCGACAGGGCGACCTCGACGCTCACGAGTGCACCTCGCAGTCCGACCGTTCTCCGGTTGCCGACGACGCTCCGCTCGCCCTCCCTGAGCGCCGCGATGATGTCGTGATAGGGCGTGCGGAGCGCCGGCGCCAACCCCGTGATGATGCTCGTGACGAGCGCGGCGCCTAACGTGATGGCGAGCACCATGCCGTCGATCGATACCTCGGAAAGACGCGGGATGTCGCCAGGGTCGAACGCGCGGAGCAGCCGTACGACGCCAAACGCGATCGCCAGGCCAATCGCCGCGCCCAGCACGCCAAGGAGCGCGGACTCCGCAATGGCTGTCTGGACGACTCGCCCGCGCGTTGCGCCCAGGGCTGCCCGCATCGCCCGCTCGCGGATGCGACCCGTCGATCGGGCGAGCAGCATGTTCGCGAGGTTCACGCAGGCGATGAGCAGCAGGAAGCCCACGGCTGACATCAGCACCCACAGTGCACGCCGGAGCGAATCGCTCGCCACCCAGCCGCCGGACGGCTGGATCGTGACGCCCATTCCCTTCGCCTCGGGATACTGACTCGCGAGCTGGCCCGCAATGCGATTGAGGTCCGCCCGTGCGGCATCGATCGTGACGCCGGGCTTGAGCCGCGCTATGGCCGTGAGCTCGAAGCTGTCACGGTCCTCGTTAGGTCCTCGTCGAAGCGGCATGAACAGGTCGCCGGCGTCGAGCCACGGTGTTCCCGGCGGAAGCACGCCGATCACGTGATACGCCTGACCGCTCAATGTGACGTCTCGCCCGACGATCGACCGGTCCGCGCCGAATTGCGTGGCCCACAGTCGATGGCTGAGGACGACGATGCGGTCGTCCGCGCCAACGCGATCCTCGCCGTCGGCGAACGCGCGCCCCGCCACCGGCGTCACGCCGAGCGCGCGAAGGAATCCGGTAGTCACATACGCGACGCTCAGCAGCTCCGGGTTGTCCTTGCCGGCGAGGTTGATCGATCCATACGTGATCGCGCCCATCGCGGAGAACGACCGGTTCATGTCCTGCACGTCCCAGAAGTTGGCGTGGGTGAAGGAGGACTGATTCCAGCCGCGGTCGAGTCGGGACTCCCACACCTGCACCAGCCGATCGGGCTCGGGGAACGGCAGCGGGCGCAGCAGCACCGTCCGGACGACGCTGAAGATCGCAGCGTTGGCGCCGATGCCTAACGCCAGGGTGAACACGGCGATCGCCGAGAACGCGGGATTGCGCACCATGGCGCGCATACCGTAGCGCAGGTCGGCCAGAACTGTAGTCATTCGTTCGCTCCCGTTGAGGGGCGGTTCATGGACAGGAATGTCGTGTGCCGGCGTGAGCGGACCGCCGGTGAGAATCGCCAGCCTGACGCGGATCGCGAATGCCGGGACCTGGCCGCGATACCAACGGTTCGCTGCGACTCGCCCGTACTGTGCGACACGAAGCGCGTAGCCTTCGCGGAGCTCTTCGAGAGCATCGTCGCGCACGCCCTCGGGAAGCAGCATCCGGAGAACCGCGGTGGCAAATCGTGGAGGCGCGCCGGTCATGACGGTTCCCCCACCGGGTCCCCGATGCCCCACAGTCTCTCGAACGTCCTGCGCGACTCCGCCAGCTTTGCCTTGCCGGCGGGAGTGATCTGAAACTCGCGGCTGCCGCGTCCGCCCTCACCGGGACGCGCTTCACGTTTTGACGAACGCGCGTAGCCGCGCTGCTCGAGTCGTCGCAAAGCGACGAACACTGCAGCAGCAGAGACGGTGCGCCCGGTTGCCGATTCGAGCGCGAGCACAATCGGCGCACCTCGCGACCGTCCGCCAAGGCGAAGGAGGGCGAGCATCACGTGGTGCTCGAATTCGCCGAGGGCCGTGCGTGACATGGCGTCGACTCCAGGCTAGCGAACTTGCAGTGATAGTATGGTCGGTGTTCCGATCCCGCAAGACGCCCGCAGCCGAGCCCCTGTCCATTCGGACAGGGCGACCGGCTGCCCGATTGCTCAATGTCGCCTGACGACTCGCGCGATGATCGTTCCATCTCCGGGACAAGCAAACGAGCAAAGCGAATGACCATGACCACGAACAACGGACGCACCGCGCTCATCACGGGCGCCTCACGCGGACTCGGGCTCGCGCTCGCGCGCGGGCTCGCAACGCGCGGCTGGAATCTCATCCTCACCGCGCGGGATGCCGAGCGTTTGCGTTCGGTGCGCGACGAGCTCGCGACTATCACACATGTCGCCGCACTCGGCGGTGATGTCATCGACCCGAAGCACCGCGAGGCCCTCGCGGTGCTCGCGCGCGGTCACGCCGGGCTCGACGCCATCATCAACAACGCCGGGCTCCTCGGCCCAAGCCCCCAGCCACCGTTGCTCGACTACCCGCTCGAGACGCTGGTCGAAGTGTTCCTCGCCAACGTGCTCGCTCCACTTGCGATGATCCAGGAGCTGCAGGACGACCTCAAGCCGGGCGCGCGGATCGTCAACATCACGAGCGATGCGGCCGTCAACGCCTACCCGACATGGGGCGGATACGGTGCGAGCAAGGCCGCGCTCGAGCAGCTGTCAGCGGTGCTCGCGTCCGAGAATCCCGAGTTGCGGGTGTACTGGGTGGATCCCGGCGACATGCGCACCGACATGCAGCAGGCGGCTTACCCCGGCGAGGACTTGAGCGACCGGCCGCTGCCGGAGACGAAAGTGCCTGGCTTCGTCACCGTGCTCGAGGGCGATCTGCCGAGTGGCCGTTACATCGCGTCGGAGCTCGCGCCTCTCGGCGTCATGACCGCGTCGGTGCCGGCGTGACGTCAGCGATTCGCCTCGAGCACCGACGAGGCGCCGAGCCGGGAGCCGTCGACGCGCTCGATTTCGTGCTCCCCGAGGAGCTCGTGGCTCGGGAGCCGCCGGAGGCGCGCGGCCTCGCGCGCGATGGCGTCCGCCTGCTCGTGTCCGATCCCGCCACAGACGACGTTAGGCACGCCACCGCGCGAGACCTGCCGGAGTTTCTCGGGCCTGGTGACGTTCTCGTTGTGAACGCGAGCGCGACGATCAACGCGGCGTTCGACGGGTGGCGGTCCGTGCGCGGTTCGGCGACCGGAGAGCTCGTTGCCGTGCATATCTCGTCGCCGGTCCCGTGGAGCGACGACGATCACCGCTGGGTCGTCGAGCTTCGACGTTTGACCGGGGAGGGGACGCGTCCGCTGCTCGATGCGCGCGCGGGTGAGCGTGTGCGCCTTCGCGGGGGCGGATCCGCCACACTGCTCGCGCCGTTCGGGGAGCGCGGCGCGGGACTGCCTAACGGGTCCGTCCGCCTGTGGGAAGCCGAGCTCACCTGCCCCGGCAGCGTCATGGCGTACGCGGAGGAGTTCGGCGCACCCATCCGCTACGCCTACGTCCGCGAGCGATGGCCGCTCTACATGTATCAGACGATGTTCGGCATGGAGCCCGGCAGCGCCGAGATGCCGTCGGCGGGCCGGCCGTTCACGGCGGATATCGTCATGCGCCTGCAGTCGAAGGGCGTGGTCGTCGCCCCCATCATTCTCCATACTGGCGTCGCGAGCCTTGAGGCTGGAGAGCCGCCCTACCCTGAGCGCTTTCGAGTCACCGGATGCACGAGAGACGCGGTGAACCGAGCGCGCGCGACCCGCCATAGAGTCGTTGCTGTAGGCACGACCGCCGTGCGCGCGCTCGAAACAGTCGCTTCACCCGACGGGACGGTGAGCGCCGCTGAAGGCTGGACCGACCTCATCATCACTCCTGAACGCGGCGTACGTGTGGTCGATGCCCTGGTTACCGGATTCCACGAGCCACGCGCGTCTCACTTGGCGCTGCTCGAGGCCTTCGCCGGCCGCCGCCACATCGCAGTCGCCTACCGAGCCGCCCTGGAGAACGGATACCTCTGGCATGAGTTCGGGGACCTGCACCTCATAGCTGATAGTCGATAGCTAATAGCTATTAGCTAACGACTGATAGCCACGGTAGTGGCGTCCGCCCCGACGCCCTACCATAGTTAGGCCCCATGCCTTCGCCGTCCCGTCGCGCCATCGCCGTACCGGCGCTGGTTGGCATCATCACCAGCGCGACACTGCAGCAGCCGTCGCTCCCGCGGAGCCCGAGCGGTGTTATCCTTGCCGCGGAGCAGGCTGTCGCCACCCGTCGCGCCGGTGCTGTGCGACAGGATTGGCTCGCCCGTCTTCGCCGTGATCCGTCCAACCGCCTGGCCCGCCTTGGCATCGCGTCATTCGCTCGACTCGCGTACGACTACGCCGCCGCCGACTCGTTCATCGCGCCGCTCCTGACTCGGTCGGGCGCCCGCCCCGACAGCATCGCCGCCTGGGCACGAATCGAGACCGCGCTCTCCGCGGGCCAGCAATGGCGAGTGCGGGAGGCCGACTCGCTGCTCGCCCTGGCAGCGTCCGAGGCGGCGGCGGCAGGAGACGGCAGCGCTGAAGGCGGTGCACTCACGCGACTCGCGCTGATACGTGGCCGCACTCAGGGCGTCGACGCGGGACTTCGCCTGCTGGACAGCGCAGCGCGCGTCCTCCCCACGAACGATGTCGCCAATCGCGCGCTCGCCCTCGCCTACCGCGCGCAGCTCGTGCTGGCGCGCGGGACTCCGGGCGCCGGTCCGCTCGCCGATTCCGCGTTGATCCTCGCGCGACGCGCCAACGCGGCCCGCGTCGAAGGCATCGCGTACAACGTCCTCGGCCGCGAACTGTATCGCGTCCGCCGGCCCGATTCCGCCGAAGTTCTGTTCGGCCGTGCCGTTAGGCGCCTCAAGGACGCCGGAGACCTCGTCGGATACGCGGGCGCTCTCCAATGGCGCGGGTATCTCCTTCGCTCTCGCGGCGAGCTGGGAGCGGCCGAGCGCGACCTGCGTGCCGGGCTCGCCGTCGGCAGCATCGCCGGCCAGCTCACGCTGGGCTGGACCGAGCTGAACCTCGGTTACGTGGCGATAGCACTCAACGACTGGGGTGAAGCGCGACGTCACCTTGCTGCCTCACGCGTACTGCTCGACTCCGCGCGCGATCGATGGGGCTCCGCGACGGCCATGACTGCCGAGGCGTCCGTCAGGTGGGCCGTGCGAGATTGGGCCGGCGCCGATTCGCTGCTCCGCGACGCCGAGACGCAGCTCGCGCAATCCGGCAACACGTCCCAGGTGCTGGACACGCGCGTCCAGCGCCTGCGTTACGCGCTCGCGCGGCGCGACTGGCCTCGCGCGACGGAGATGCTGGCGCGTGCACGCGACACGACGATGCGTGGGCGCGCCGGCGCGTACATCGACCTTGACTACTACGAAGCACTCCTTGCGCTCGGTACTGGTCGGCCTAACGACGCGCGCAGGGCCCTCGACCGGTCGCAGCGCGAGGCGTCGCGGGCGGGAGAGGGACCGACGTACCTGCAGCTCGCTCGACGTGCGGAAGCGGAGGCGCAGCTCGGCCGTCTGGATTCCGCCGAAGCCGCCCTTCGGTCGGCGATGATGAGGTTCGAGCGCTATCGCGCCACGCGTGAGACCCGCGAGCAGCGGTTGTCCGCGTTAGGCTACGCGGGCGACGAGAATGATCCCGACGTCGGCGTCGCGACCGTGGTAGCGGCGTTGGCGCGGGCAGGCCGCACGACCTCCGCCTTCGACTTCTCGGAGCGAACCAAGGCTCGCGAGTTACTCGATGGGATGGCACGTCGCGAGGCACTGCGCGACCCGAGCACGGATCGCCCCGACGCTCGCGAGGCGGCGCTGACCAGGGTCTACACTCGGCCCGTCACGCTCGCCGAGCTGCAGGCCGCGCTCCCCGAGTCCACCGCGGTGGTGCACTTCAACACCGGTACGTGGAACGAGCCGACGACCGCCTTCGTGCTCACCCGCGACGGCACGTCGGCCTACATCCTTCCGCCGGCCGACTCGCTCGTGGACCCGGTCCGCCGACTCGTGCTCGCGCTGCAAGCGAAGAGCGACGTGCGGCCGCAGGCACGCGCCCTTGGCGCCGTCATAGCGGCGCCCATCGCATCGCCGGTCGGCGCTGGCGTCTCGCGCCTGGTCATCGTTCCTGGCGCACCGTTCAACACGCTGCCGTTCGACGTGCTCGAGCTCCCCGATGGCCGTCGCATGATCGAGCGCTTCGAGATCTCGTACGCTCCGAGCGCGTCGGTCTATGCCGCGCTCCGTCGGCGGTCACTGGGAACCGACGGCGACACGCCGGTGCGAGCTGCGGCCGGCGCCCGCGGGGTGGTGGCGTTCGGCGCGCCGGAGCGTCCGCGCCAGTCTGGTTCGGCGCGTTGGGACACGCTGCCTCCGCTTCCCGAAGCGGCCGCCGAGGCACGGGACGTCGCTCGAACGGCGCCACGATCGCTCGCCCGGCTCGGCCGGGACGCGAGCGAAGCGGCGCTCAAACGGACGCCGCTCTCCGACGTGTCCGTCCTACATTTCGCGTCGCATGCCGTAGTCGACCCCGCGGGACTGCGTGGGACTGCGCTCCTGCTCGCCCCTGGAGGCGGTGAGGATGGCGTCGTGCGTCCGGAGGAGCTGAGCGCGCTGTCGCTCGATGCCGACCTCGTGGTGCTGTCCGCGTGCGCGACTGCCGTGAGCGGCGGCCACGCCGGCGACGAGGGACTGCGTGGCCTGGTGGCGCCACTGATCGAGGCAGGCGCTCGAGGTGTCGCCGCGACGCTCTGGGCCGTCGACGACCAGGCGCAACGTGCGCTGATTCGACGCTTCTACCAGCGACTGGCTCGCGGCGAATCGACTGCGGCCGCACTCCGCGGCGCCAAGCTCGAGGCCCTGCGAGACGGTCGGGCGCCGAGAGACTGGGCGGCGCTCGTGCTCTGGGGTGACCCACTCACTCGCCCTCTAGGGTCGGGGCAGCTCAGTCAAACCCCGACGACGCCGGCGCGTCCGCGCTGACCGCGGCGTCAGCGCCACAGCAGATACCCAGCACGCTCTTCCGCTGGCGACCGCGGCATGTACGGTTGCAATATCTGTTTGTGCTCGCTCATCGTCCTCCCGCCGGCCCATCAGATGACATCCGTGATGCAGTCTGACACGGTGTCCCGGGCACTCGAGTCGATAATGACGCGATACTCTGGCGTGCTTCGCACCGTCGGGGCGCGCTATCGGCTTCCGAGCGCCGATCTCGACGAGCTCACCCAGGAAGTTCGCGTACGCCTCTGGGGTGCACTGAGCACCAATGAGAGGATCGACGCCGTCAGCCCGTCCTATCTGTACCGAGCGGCGACCACGGCTGCGATCGACATCGTCCGTCGGCGGCGATCGTCCCGAGGCGACCCGCTCGACATGGTGGACGACGCGGAATTGAGTGCGCGTCGAGCCCCACCGACGCCGGAACGGGATGCGTCGCTGAGGGAGCTCGGCGAGCGGGTCGAACAGGCACTGCAATCGATCGTAGCGTCGCGGAGGCCGGTGGTCCGAATGTACCTCGCCGGCTACGGCACCGCGGAGATCGGAGCGTTGATGGGCTGGACCGAAGCGAAGGCGCGAAACCTCGTGTACCGCGGGCTGGCAGATCTTCGCCTGCGACTACGGGCCATGGGCATCGACGGCGGGGGAGACACGTAATGCAATCGAACGACGAACGACTTCGCCTCGCGTACGGAACGACTCTCGAAGGTCGCGCTGACGCTCGCCGCTCGCACCCGGAACCCGAAGCCCTCGTAGCGCTCGCCGAGCGGTCGGGGAGTGAAGCCGTCCGGCTCGAGGTGCTCGATCATGTCATGGCGTGCGACACCTGCCGACGCGAGCTCGATCTCGTTCGGGCGAGCCTCTCTGCCGCGGGAATGCCACGCCAGCGCTCGTGGTTCCGGTCCCCGTCCGTCGGGTTGATGGCAATCGCGGCGAGCCTGTTGATCGTCGCCGGTGTGCGGTTGCTCCCCACATCCGGCGACGTCGAGACTGGCCCGCGGCTGCGCGGGGGATCCGCTGTTTCGACCTATCCCGTTCGTTGGCTGCCCTCGGGCGATGCCGGACTGGCGTGGCGACCAACCGCCGATGCCGTCAGCTACCGGCTCGAGGTGATCGACGAGGCAGGTAGCGCGTTGGTAGATTCCACGATGCGCGACACATCGTTCGTGCTCGCCGATTCACTCGCCAAGAACCAGCGAGGACTCTCGTGGACCGTGACTGCCACGCTGGGCGATGGTTCGACGGTTTCTTCCCTTCCCCTTCGCCTCGCGCATCCCGCGAGGTAGGGAATTTGACGAGATCGATCGTCGCGCTGCTCGCGGCCGTGATCGTCGCGGCGTGCAGTGGGAATGACGTCGTCGAGCCGGTACCTGCGATCGAGATCGGGTTGTCAGCCGGAACGCTCAGCGTCACCCAAGGTGAGACGAGCACGCTCAACCTCTCGCTGACGCGTTCCGGCGGCTTCACGGGCGATGTTTCGATCGTGATCGAAGGGATGCCGAGCGGCATCTTGACTACCGTCGCCCCGCCCTCTCTCGACCCGGCTGTTTCGTCAGCCGTCATCACGCTCCGCTCTTCTAGCATCGTTGCCCCGGGTGTCTACAACGCGACGGTGCGCGCGACCGGCACTGGGGTAATGGCCGCTACCGCCGGCCTGTCGATCACCGTGGTCGCGGCATCGTCATTCGGTCCGTAAGAGGACCTCCGCACGCCTTCCACGACCGGTCCGCGACAGCGCACGTCGTTAGGCTGCTCGCCCACCCGGAAAATCACAGTTAGGGTCGTCTAATCCGAAGGGAGGAACGCCGATGATGGGGCGTTCATACCCCCCACGAGTTAGCTCGTGTGTGTCGCATCGCTCCTCCCTTTCGGGACAGGAGGCAACGTGCGTGGCGACATGCTCGAAGTCACGAGGCTCATGTCTGCGCTTGTCGCGGCAGCGACGATTGCGGCGTGCGGTGGTGACGATGACAGCGTCACCCGGCCAACTCCGGCAATCAGCATCGTGCTGTCATCTAGTGCGATCAGCGTGACGCAAGGCACGACGGGATCCGCCAGTGTGAACCTCACGCGGTCAGGAGGATTCTCCGGCGACGTGGCGATTACCGTCGAGGGGTTGCCGGGTACCGTGACCTATGCGTCGGCTCCAGCCACGATCGACGGTAACGCATCGTCGGCCATCATCACGTTCGACGTGGGCGAATCCGCGACCCCCGGCGTCATCAACGCAACGGTGAAAGCGGCGGGCACCGCCGTGAGCGCGGAAATGGCACCTCTCGCAATTACCGTGGTCGCCGCGCCAACGTACACACTTGCCGTCGCCAACGCGACGGTTGCGGCGACGCAGGGTGGAGTGGCGACGCAGACCATCAACATCACGAGGAATGGCGGCTTCGCCGGA
>Ga0111538_10009573_pt1 | contig 12929 bp, 12 predicted proteins | sample SoiMethybrSBSTD1_FD_79669 | JGI IMG/M metagenome (GOLD analysis project Ga0111538, IMG submission 79669) | Bulk soil microbial communities from a Populus tree surrounding site in Tennessee, USA - Soil MetaG P. TD hybrid SBSTD1 (version 2)... | ecosystem: Environmental > Terrestrial > Soil >...
ACACCCATGACAGGGCAAATACGCATCCTCCATCTCGATTGCCTCGTCAGCAATATGCTACCGTAGCGAATGCGCCGCGTATATCTGACCTACTTCGCCGCCGTTGCTATTGGCCTCGCCTTCGCATTCTCCGGTCTTGCCGTTGATGCGCAGATGTATCCTCAAGACATTCACTCTCAACACCGCCCAACCGGATCTAGCGCGCCTGCTCAACAGTGGTCAGGCGGGATGGGCGTCGATAGCTCGTCCGCGTTTCTTCAGCGCAGGGAGGAAGAGGAACGAGAACGGCGAGAATCACAGGAACGTCAACGCCGGATGATGGAGAACTTTACGAATATACCCGACCAGCTTCGCCAGTCCTATTTTAAACGTCCTGAGCTCCCCTTCAATTCGCGATAACCCCTACACTTTGGCCGCACTACTGCTTTGCTCGGGTGAGTGGCTCGATGAATCGTCGACGCCTTGGACGGGGCATCTTTTGTCTGCTGCCCCTAGGACTATGCCTAGGTAACGCATACCTCCTTCGTGGGGGAGCTATCGTGGGCAGGCTCTAGTATAAAAGCCCAATAACTCGAGGGAAGTCGGTGGAACACGCTTCTGCAGACCTGAGCTTGTCAGTCATCGTTCCGGTTCATAACGGAGGGGAGAAGTTTAGAAGGTGCTTGGCCAGTCTAAAAGACAGCCTCAGGCAGCCCTGTGAGATCATCGTTGTTGCGGATGGAGACACCGATGGATCCTGGCAGCTTGCCACCCAATTTGGGACACAGGTGTTCCGATTTCCATCACCGAAGGGACCGGCGCGAGCGCGAAATTTCGGCGCAGCGCGGTCGCGAGGTGAAATCCTGCTCTTCATCGATGCTGACGTCGTGGTTCCACCACATGCAATCGAGATGGTCGTAAGTACGTTCAAGCGCGACCCTCATATCGATGCGCTGTTTGGATCCTATGATGATGAGCCAGGGGAGACTAATTTTTTTTCTCAATATCGAAATCTACTTCATCACTTTGTCCACCAACATGCACGAGAAGATGCTTCGACATTTTGGGGAGCCTGTGGGGCGATCCGCCGCGACGTCTTTCTCTCGATTGGTGGCTTCGATGAACGGTATTCCCGACCATCAATTGAAGATATCGAGCTGGGTCTGCGTCTTACGAAAGCCGGCGGTCGAATCAGGTTAGCCAAATCTCTTCAAGTGAAGCATTTGAAACAATGGAATCTTGGTTCAATGCTTCGAGCCGATGTTTTTCAGAGGGCGCTCCCATGGACCGAACTTATTCTCAGAGAGCGCAATTTGATCAATGATCTGAATACCTCAATCGCAGGCCGCGTAAGTGTCGCGCTCACATTCGCCTTGGTCGGAGTGCTGCTCCTTTGCTTTCTGGAGCCATTCGCGTTAGCCGGAGTAGGCGCAATCGCGCTGATACTCCTCCTCCTCAATGCGCCACTCTACCGCTTCTTTCACAAAAAGAGGGGATGGTGGTTTGCCATTCAGTCGATTCTTGCCCACTGGGTATACTTCTGCTATTCCGGAGTCGCCTTCGCACTGGGCACGGTCCTTCATGGGATCAATCCGAAGCGCCTGCAATACATACAGTCCTCTTCCCGCATGGAGGGACGCAAGACCGCAGCATCTCACATGGAGCGGCGGTGATGGCCGCCAACACCATCATCATTGGGGCCGGCCCAGCAGGACTTACAGCGGCCTATGAGCTGAGAAAACGAGGTCACAGGGCCTCGGTGCTTGAAGCCAGTACCCAGGTGGGCGGGCTATCGAGAACAGAAAACTACCGAGGCTATCGCTTCGATATCGGCGGGCACCGGTTTTTTTCCAAAGTGCCGCTGATCAATGACCTCTGGCAAGAAATCCTTGGCGAAGAGTTTCTCCTTCGGCCGCGGCTATCGCGAATTTACTACAACCAGCATTTTTTCGATTACCCATTGAAGCCGCTCAATGCCCTGGTTGGACTTGGGCCGGTTGAGTCTCTGCTCGTTGGTCTCAGCTATCTTCGGGCACAATGCGCCAATACCCATGATGAAAAAACCTTCGAAGACTGGGTTTCCAACCGGTTTGGACATCGCCTCTACCGTATCTTTTTCAAGACCTACACTGAGAAGGTTTGGGGCATCCCGTGCAAGGAGATATCAGCCGATTGGGCGGCTCAGCGCATCAAAAACCTCTCGTTGAAAGCCGCGGTTCGCAATGCTGTGCTCAGAGCCGTTGAGCATAGGGATGAGGCGGGCATTACCTCCTTAATCGAAGAGTTTCATTATCCACGTTTTGGCCCGGGAATGATGTGGGAACACTGCGAGAACTGGTTAGCCAAGCACGACACCATTACATCCCGGGGCATGGAGGTCGAGCGGATCGCGCACGGTGGGGGGAGAATCAAACATGTAACCGCAAGGACGCCGAGCGGCGAGCGAGTGGATTATGACGGGGATCACTTTATTTCGACGATGCCGCTGCGCGCGTTGATTCAAGCATTGGATCCTGCGCCGCCCGATGCGGTCATCAGCGCTGCGCAAGGTCTCCGCTATAGAGACTATCTCACTGTCGTGCTTATCGTAAATCGCGAGTCGCTGTTTCCCGATAATTGGATCTATATCCATTCGCCGGACGTCAAGATGGGCAGAATCCAGAATTACAAGAACTGGAGTCCCCACATGGTGCCAGACGCGTCCAAGACCTCAGTAGGACTGGAATATTTCTTATGGGACAAAGATGAGGAATGGACGTGGCGAAACGACCGCCTGATCCAACTCGGCATACAAGAATCCACCCGACTAGGTCTCATCGATCCAAGCGAGGTCGAAGACGGGACTGTTGTACGAATGGAAAAAGCGTATCCCGTATACGACCAGTCGTATCTCAAGCGAATTGACACCGTCCGTCAATATCTCGAGACGTTCTCAAACTTTCAAACGATCGGCCGCAATGGACTGCATCGGTACAACAACCAGGATCATTCCATGCTGACGGGCGTGTATGCGGCGCGGAATATCACCGGCGAACGGCACGACGTGTGGTCTGTCAATACGGAGAAAGAGTATCTGGAGAATGGTCGCTTGGCCACACTCAGCCGCGGCGAACGACTGGTCCCTTCTCGCGTGACCGTTCGAGTTGAGGAAAGGGTCGAGGAAGTCGACGAGGACACCATCGAAACTATTTTTGCGAAACTTGACCCGCTGGCCTTAGGCGTGGCCCTTGGGGTGGTCAGCGGTATAGGACTCCTTCTTGCCACGGCAATGCTTCTCTGGAAGGATGGAGAGCATACTGGTCAGACCCTTGCCTTGCTGAGTAATTACTTCCCAGGATTTCACGTCAATTGGAGCGGAGCATGGGTCGGTGGCGTGGAAGCGGCAGCCATCGGATTCACAATGGGGTATCTCGGTGCATCCCTGAGAAACCAGGTCTTCCACAGCTATGCCATGTTCGTGCGATGGCGTAGCGACAGCGAGGGCCGTCGCCATCTCCTCGATTAAAAGTCACCGACCAGGACCATGACGACACGGGCCGACAAGGAGGAACTAAGTCGTGCCGTTGCTCGGATAAGGACCGGTGCTCTGGCGCTAGTGTGTGCCATGATTGGAGGCGGTGGACTGTTTCTGATGACGGCATGGTTACTCATCAAAGGTGGTCCACACGTCGGCCAGCACCTGCAACTCATCTCTCAATATTTCATCGGTTACTCGGTGACCTGGTGGGGCAGCATCGTCGGCTTATTTTATGGGGCCTTGGCTGGTGGAGTGTTCGGGTGGTCGGTGAGCGCTCTATATAACAAAGTGGTCTGGCTCCGGCATAGGTGACTACGAAAAGGAATAGCTCGCCTGGAAGGTCTTGATGCGCTTTTGTATGGTGACAACGTTCTATCCTCCATACCACTTCGGCGGCGACGCTATATTTATTCAACAGCTCTCCCATGAACTCGCCAAACGCGGGCATCACGTGGAGGTGATTCATTGCAAGGATTCGTACAACTTCATGAGTGGTGGACGACCGCCGCGCGGAGCCCAAGATGTTCCGAACGTAGATGTTCATTCCCTAGAGAGCTCCCTGGGAATGTTGTCACCGCTTGCAACCCATCAGACCGGACGTCCGTTGTTCAAATCTTCTCGTTTGAAAGAGCTCCTCGAGCGGCCCTTTGATGTGATTCATTATCATAATATCTCGCTGGTTGGAGGGCCGGACGTCCTTCGCTTCGGGCGGGCAGTAAAGTTTTATACGCTCCATGAGTACTGGCTGGTATGTCCAACGCATATGCTGTTCAAAAACAACAGCGAACCCTGCCTCGAGCGCCAGTGTTTCTCCTGCACATTGGTTCATAAGCGACCGCCCCAATTGTGGCGTTATACGGAGTTGATAGAAGAGTCTGTCAAACATATTGATCTCTTCCTAGCTCCAAGTGCATTTATCGCCCAGAAGCATCAAGAGCTCGGCTTAGATATTCCGATCGCTGAGCTGCCCTATTTCTCCTCTAGATGGGACTCTCAACCCATCGAGTCTGGGCGTCAGGCTGATGCCCCTCCCTATTTTCTATTCGTGGGTCGGTTGGAAAAAATTAAAGGCGTTCAGACGTTAATTCCGCTCTTTCGTCGTCACCGCAAGGCGCAACTGTGGATAGTTGGAGAGGGTGAGTATGAGGCGGTGTTACGCCGGATGGCCGCGGGGTCTTCAAATATCAGGTTTCTCGGACATCAGTCGGGTGATCGGCTGCGCATGTTGTATGACGAGGCAATCGCCACCATTGTGCCTTCGCTTTGGTATGAGGTGTTTGGCATCATCATACTTGAATCGTTTGCGAGAGCTACCCCGGTCATTGTGCGCAACATAGGGGGAATGCCGAAGATCATCGCCGAAAGTGGTGGCGGCATGACATTCGACACGGACGAGCAGCTCCTCGACGCGATGGAAAGACTCATGGCTGATCGTGACCTGAGACTGAGGCTTGGACAGCAAGGCTTGTCCGCATTGCACCAGAGATGGACGGCGGATGTGCACATCCCGCAGTATCTCGGTCTTATGAACCGTGTGCTCGAAAGCAAAAAGGCAAAAGCTTCGGAAGGAACGCTGGGACAGAGCCACTTGGGCCAAGTGTGTAGGAAATGTCAGTCGCCGATTCCGGAAATGGCGGCGCCAACCCCTGGTAGGTGCTCGGACTGATATGTCACTTCCAAGAACTCCCATACGGATAGGACTTGTTGGATGTGGGCGCCTCGCAGAGTTTGGGTACATTCCTGCTTTGCGCCAAGCATCCGGAGTCGCCTTGGTCGGCGTTGCCGACGTAAATCCTGTGCGATGCAGCCGTATCGCCCCTGAGGTGCCGGCCTATGCGAGCCTGCAGGATCTGATCGACGCCGGGAGAGCACAAGCAGTCATTATTTCCACTCCTACCCGTTGTCATTTGGCGGATGCCACAATAGCGGCTGGGGCGAAGCTGCCCGCATTGGTCGAAAAGCCGCCGGGAATAGATTTGAAAGAAGCCGAGGGCCTTCTGAGGCTCGTTCCGAAGCCCTGCTTAGGTTTTAACCGCCGGTTCGATCCGGATTTAATACGACTCAAGAACCGCTTGTCGAAGACGGAGATGCACCAGCTCCGCCTGGAACTGTGTTACCGGAGAAAGGCGTGGAACCCCATTGACATGCAAGACGATGCGCTCTTGGACCTCGGCCCACATCTCATTGATCTTGTGAGATGGTTCACCGCCAGTGAAGTGACATCGGTCCAGACGGGGACTCTCACGCAATATTATGTTGAGTGTGAATACGAGCTCGAAAACGGACGGGCCACTATCATCTGTTGCTGCAACAGTCCATATCGCGAGAAGGTGAGCGTGTATGCAAAGGATGGTCGTGTGTTAGGAACGTACGGGCGAGGAGGGATTCTGGCGGGAATTATCGGCAAATTCTTACCTCATCGGGACAGTCCATTGCTTCGCTCACTGGTGGGACAGTTAGAGGCATTTAGTTGCGCTGTGCAGGGACTGCCCTCGGCCGAACCGTTGGGATCAGTGGTTGACGGACTGAAAGTGATGACAGTCATTGAAGCCGTGCGCAGTTCGGCGCGGTTAGGCGGTTCTCGATGTCCTGTTCGGTATCAGAAGGCTGATTAACGAAGTCATGATTGCAATTTTGCAGTTCGATTGTGTGAGTCTCCCGCATTTCCATCACCTTCTCAATGAAGGTCGATTGCCGACTCTGGCCAAGCTTCGCGCGCAGGGGGCCTGGCTGCCGCTTGAAACGCCAGCTCTGCAGTGGGAAGGGGCAACGTACTTTACCCTCTACAGCGGGAAGGGCGTTAGGGATCACGGCATATACTTTCCATTTTTATGGTCGCCTGCAGACCAACGGGTGCGTCCGCAAGACGATTATCCGATTCCCGAAGCGGTGTGGGAGAGACTCGCAAGGAGCGGAAAGCGGTCGCTGGTGATTGACCCCTATGAAGGGAAGCCTCCAAGAGTCTTGACGGGAAAGGCTCTGTGTGGATGGCAATTTAAACACAAGGTGACCCTTAGACGGTGGTCCATCCCTCAAGGACTCGACCGTCAGCTCGAGCGTCGATTCGGCGGACCATCTCTTGTGGAAGAAGTGTACGGGCGCCCTTCCATTCCGTATCTCGCAAGAATGCGGGAAAGACTTTTGGCTGCCCCTAAGCGCGCTGCCGAGGTTGGGACAGCCCTTCTGGGCGAAGAACAATTCGATTTGGTATGGATTACCCTGAGTGCATGCCATATCGCAGGGCACTGGTTTCTGGATCCCTCGAGGCTGCCTCTGGACCATTCGGACCAGCGCACGAAAGCGAAGCTCGATGCTACGTTGAGCGATACGTACGCAGCGGTGGATCAAGCTCTCTCTCAGATTCTCGTTTCCCTTCCGGTGAATACGGATCTGATTGTGCTTTCGCCAAGTAGCATGGGGCCAAGCGCGAGCAGGACACATCTTCTACCAGGCATGCTTCAGGCGGTATTGGGCGGGAAGGGTATGCGGACTTCAGAGCACAAAACTAGTGGGAATTTCCTCTGGCGTCTCCGCGCAGCGATTCCTCCCGACTTCCGAGCGTCGGTGGCACGTATACTCCCGGACGAGTGGGCCATGGAGCTTACAGCACGCTTGGAGATGCGAGGTACTGACTGGGCGAAAACGCGAGCATTCATGGTTCCTAGTGGCGATTGCGGTTTTCTTCGCCTCAATTTATCAGGCCGAGAACGGGACGGCATTGTTGATCCACAGGAAGCAGATCAGCTCTTAGAGCAGATCGCATCGGGCCTTCTCACCTTTCGGGATCCAGACGGAACGCCTGCGGTGAAGCATGTCGAGCTGGTCTCGCAGTCAGCCAAGGAACGAACTCTCTCCAATCCGCTTCCGGATCTACTCGTGCATTGGAGCGATCAACTGCCCCCGCACATGGCCGGCGCATACTCGCCACAGTTTGGCGAAGTCCCATCCTCAGGCTGGGGGAGCGGGCGTACCGGAGAGCATCGTGATGAGGCGTGGGCATTAGTCATTCCCGGTTCGGCAAAGGGAATCACGCCTCTGAAGCCGCCGCACATCATGGATATCGTACCGACGATCTGTTCTGTCCTTGGAGTTGACCGAGAAGGGCTTGCAGGACAACCGCTGCTGGAGGGGTGCCGTTCCCCTTCGTGAGACTGTGTATGATTGCAATTCTACAATTTGATGGTGCGAGTCGGATGCATCTTGAACGGATGCTCGAGGCCGGAGATCTGCCTGCGTTGGCCCATCTTCGCTCGCGAGGAAACTGGCTCGAATTGGATACTCCAGCGGTTCACTTCGAAGGGGCTGCTGCCTATTCGCTCTCGACCGGAATGCATCTTGGAAAGCACGGGCTGTATTACCCATGGTTATGGTCGGCCAGTGAACAACGAGTCCGCTTCTTCGACGATTCGCCGTCACCGGAAGCTGTATGGGACCGGCTCGGACGTCATGGTCGCCGATCGCTCGTGATCGATCCCTATGAAATGAGGGCACCGGAAACCATGCAGGGACTGTTTCTGACGGGGTGGCAGTTTAAAAACCGCGTTGTGCTCCGGACGCGGTCCGTTCCAAGCTCCATGCAGCGTGTGCTCGAACGTGAGCTTGGATGTCCGCCGGTTGGTGAGGAAGTGTATGGATATCCGGAGATTCCCTCGCTGTTGCGATTAAAGAACAGCTTAACCGCTGCGCCGCGTCGTGGCGCCGACGTGCTTGAAATGCTCTTGAAACGAGAATCCTTCGACCTGATTTGGATTAGCTTGAGTGCAGCACATCTCGGTGGCCATCGGTTCTTTGATATCGCCCGCTTGCCGGAAGAGCTGGCATGGGAACGATACCCCGAGTTGGGCCACGCCCTTCAGGATATTTATCGGGCGGTTGATGATTCGCTCAGCCGAATTATCGCAGCGCTTCCCAAAGATACCGATGTAATCATCACCACACCGACGGGCATGGGCCCAAACAATAGTCGGTCCCATCTCTTGCCGGCCATGCTCGATGCAGTCTTGACAGAGCGGGATCCGCTCAAGAACGGAAAACGTGTGAGCCAGGGGGGATTGCTATGGCAGATCCGCGCTGCTGTGCCCACGAGTATTCGAGCATGGGTCGCTCAATTGATTCCGGATCGGTTGGCGCTCGAACTCGCCGCGCGGCTTGAATTGCGGGGGGTCCAATGGGATCGAACCAAAGCCTTCATGATGCCAAACGATGACGCAGGGTACATCAGGGTCAACCTCAGCGGTCGGGAGCGGGACGGGATCGTCGATCCTCAGGAACTGGAGTCTCTCTTGAGCCAGATCACGAAGGGGCTATTGACGTTTCACAACACTGACGGATCTCCCGCCATCAGAAAAATTTGGCGGATATCGGAACTGGGTTATACCGGACCCTATCAGGACCACCTTCCTGATCTCGTGGTGCAGTGGAACGATAAAGTGGTGCCGCCATTGATGGGAGTCAAATCAACACAATTTGGAGAGATCTCATCTCCTGGGTGGGGAACTGGGCGTACGGGTTGTCATACCGGAGATGCCTGGGCACTCGTCGTACCAGGGCATTCCAAACTTTGCATGCCGATCCGACCTCATATTGTGGATGTTGTGGCCACGGTCTGTTCTGTACTCGGCTTGGACCGGGAGGGATTGTCAGGCGAGCCGCTTCTTGAACCGTCTACTAGCCGTCAGTCCGAACATGTCTGAGAAACAGGCCGCAACTGCAGCACTCTCTGCTTCGGAGAAGGCCGGAGGTTTCCGTCAATCCTTGGCTGCGGTGGCTTTCGGCATCCCAGCCACGAGATGGTTCCTGGTCGGAGGACTGCTGTTGTTTGCTCTCCTGTTGTGGAGGACAAGCCTTCATCATGTTGGAGAGCTGCTTTGGCAGGCCCGTTGGGCATTCGCTCTGATATGTATTCCGTACGCACTCGTGCTTGTCTGTGAAACATTGGGCTGGCATTTCGCATTCCCCGATAGCCGCTCGCTTCGTTTCAGTGAGTTGCTGCGTCTCACGGTTGCAGCGAAGGCGGTTCAGTTTCTTACGCCATCCATCATCCAGGCCGGAGAGTTCATCAAAGTCCACCTCCTGCTGGAGAATGGACTTAAAGTTGATATGGCCGCCGCTTCGGTGGTTGTCGCGAAAACGACGATGATGATCGCTGAGCTGCTGTTTATCGCGCTGGGGTTATCCGTGGCCCTCGGTTACGTTGCTGTCGATCCGGCGGTCGCCTTGTCAGCAACTCTTGGCCTCATCCTTATGGCGCTTTGTCTTCTGGGCGGTCTGTTTTTGCAGCATGTCGGACTGTTCCGGCCTCTCGTTTGGGCCAGTCGCCATATACGGTTTCTCGCTGCGTTCATTGAGCGGCACGAAGGTGTGTTGTCGTCAACCGAACGAATCGTTCAGGCTCACCTAACGGAAAAGAGGCGGTTCGCTTGGTCATGCTTTTGGTTCTTCATGGGATGGTCTGCAGGAATCATCGAGGTGTGGATGTTCCTGAACATTCTGGGCGTACCAGCCGAGGTGCCGTCGGCGTTATTTATCCAAGTCTGGTCCTTGGTCGTCACCAGACTCACGACCTTTATTCCAGGAGGGTTTGGTGCACAGGAGGCCGGGACCGTCATCACTTTTTCGATTCTAGGGCTTTCTGCTGAAAGCGCCATGGCATTTGCAGTGCTTCGCCGTTTGCGGCAGCTAGGTTGGATCGCGGTGAGCCTCGGCTGCCTGACGAAAGCGTCACGTGAGTAAGGTCTTCGCGTAGGGACGGACGCTCATGTTGGATGGATTGTATGACGTTGATTCACCTGTCTAGGCCTCCTGCGTCCGATAAACCCATTGGTTGGGGCATACTCGGGACTGGCTCGATTGCACATCGTTTTGCCGAGGACTTCGTTCATGTGAAGGACGGCATATTATTGGCGGCTGGTTCCCGAAGCGACGAAAAGGCAAAGGCGTTTGCGGACAGATTCCGAATTCCCTATCGATACGGTTCATACGGTGCATTAGCTGACGATCGTCGCGTCGATGCCGTCTACATCGCGACCCCAGCCTCAGAACACACAGCTGGCATTGAGCTATGCCTCCGGGCGGGAAAGGCAGTGTTGTGTGAAAAACCCCTCACAGTGAACGCCCGAGAAGCCGAGGACGTCATTGCTCTCGCCCGACGAAGCGGAGGGTTTCTGATGGAGGCTATGTGGACTCGATGTCTTCCTCTTGTCGCCCTTGTACGAAAACTACTGGCTCAGAACCTTATTGGCCAAGTAAGGCATGTGATGGCAGACGTGGCAAGTGATGTAGAATTCGATCCCACTAGTAGGGTGTTCAGTGCCGAACTCGGAGGCGGGGCGTTACTGCAAAAAGGTGTCTATCTGCTGTCGCTCACGTCGATGATTTTGGGCCCGCCAACCAGGATCAAGAGTCTATCGGTCTTTGCGGAGTCTGGGATCGACGAGAGCACCGGCATACTGATGGAGTATTCAAAAGGAGCGCTTGCCACATTGTGGTGTTCTGTGCGGGCGCGCGGTCACCGTCGGGCTGTCATCTCAGGCACTCATGGTCAAATCATCATTCATGATCCGATCATCTGTCCTTCGACTCTTACCCTGCGCCTGTACGGATCGTACAAGCGATTTCACGGCCCTCTTACGAAGACAGAGACTAGTTTCAAAGCACAGATAATCCGTCAAGCAAAGAGCAGCCTATTCGTACGAAAACTACGGGAACGATTCCCAATGCTTGGAGATCGACTGTTGTATGGCATCTGCTCCTCCAGGCTTTGTGCCCCTCCGATCGGAGAGGGACTGCACTATCAAGTTGCGGAAGTCAATCGGTGCCTGCGTGCGGGACAGCTGGAGAGCCATGTCATGCCATTAAATGAATCCTTGAGCATTATGGCAACTATGGATCTGATCCGAGCTGAACAAAAGACAGCGACTAACGCGTTGTGACCCGGATGGAAAAGCCACGTCCGTTCATATCAGTCATTATTCCGACATATGACAGACCCGCGCAGCTGTCCAAGTGTCTATGCGCCTTCGTGGCTCAAGACTATCCTGGCGATCGATTCGAGGTGATAGTCGTCGACGACGGCAGCGTCGCACAGGTGAATGACCCGATCGGCTCGCTTCGCCATCAACTGGACATCACGCTGCTGAAGCAACCACATTCCGGACCTGCGAGTGCGAGAAACTATGGCGCTGCACACGCGAAGGGTACGAACCTGGCATTTACCGACGACGACTGTATCCCTGCGCCGGACTGGCTTCGTAAGTTGTCGATATCCTTCGAATTATTTCCTGAATCGGTACTAGGTGGGCGCACAATTAATCAGCTTGTGGATAACCCGTACTCCACCGCCTCTCAACTTCTTATGGATTATTTGTATACTCGGTGGAACCCATCCACCAAGCATGCGACCTTCTTTGCTTCAAATAACTTGGCGCTTCCAGCAAAATGCTTTAATGCCGTAGGAGGATTTGATTGCAGGTGGAATCGCGCAGCAGGAGAGGACCGTGACTTCTGTGATCGATTAATCAGTCATGGGTATTGCTTGGTCTATCTCCCCGAGGCACTAGTTCATCATGCCCATTTTCTTACCTTTCGGTCGTTTTGCCGGCAGCATTTTACCTACGGATGGGGCGCATATCGCCTTCATCAGTTACGCGCGGAGCGTACTGGGGAACGCATTCGATTCGGGTCGTTGGCGTTTTATCTGAAGACCATCACGTATCCATTCACCAAAACGCGACTGTGCAAGGCAGTGGTACTTGCGATGCTGCTCGGAGTGGCTCAGACGGCTAATGCAATCGGATGGATCGCCGCCGGTTTAAGCGGCCTTGGCAGAAGTTCGTTACAGCGCGGCGAGGTTATGGAAAGTCGGCAGGCGCGAGGCACACATTCACGAAACGTATAAGAGACAGTCTGTTGTCACGGTCTCCGTCAAACGGATGATCAAGTTTTTCGAGAGAACATGAAGAACTCGGACAAGAGAAACGACATACCTGACCCGTGATGAGGCTATAGTGTTTGGTGGTGGCCTGTCGGAAATGTTTACCCCTCCAGACAAGATGACTGTTTCTTGCAACCACCATCCCAGCTCCTGTTCCTGCAATCAGGCGCCATCGCAGCCATTCGCGTTCCTCTTCGACCTCCATCGCAGCTCCCCTCGATCTTGTCATACCCTAGGGAAACCTCCAGGACCGGAAAATTCCTAGTCCCGCTACAGTCGTAGTGACCATGGAAGAAAGGGAGGCGGCGGTCTATGGGAGAAGCCATGCGAGCCTGGGCTGCCGTGCTATGCCTGTGGATCTGTGGCGCAGAGGCCTCTGGGCATGCCGAACCCGTCCCTCCTGACCTTCTGTATGACAAGTCACGTGCTCTCATTGTCGGTATTGAGCAGTACCCCCAGGGCCGATCGGTTCCGGGCGCGGTGGACGAGGCCAAACAGGTG
>Ga0111538_10009574_pt1 | contig 12926 bp, 9 predicted proteins | sample SoiMethybrSBSTD1_FD_79669 | JGI IMG/M metagenome (GOLD analysis project Ga0111538, IMG submission 79669) | Bulk soil microbial communities from a Populus tree surrounding site in Tennessee, USA - Soil MetaG P. TD hybrid SBSTD1 (version 2)... | ecosystem: Environmental > Terrestrial > Soil > Tree...
ATCCCGATGTTGATACGCCGGACAGCGAGCTCGACCGCATGGCCGGCATGCGCGGTCCGCTCGTCGCGGAGTCCTCAGGGCGGTTCCACGACGAGCCGCGATTCCGCGCGTCGAGCGCCTTCGACGGCGACCCGCGCACGGCCTGGACCGGCATCTGGGCACGGCCCTCGGCGCCGTACCCCTGGATCGAATGGCGCTCGGACCGGACGCAGTCGCTCAGGTCCCTCCGGCTCGTGCCGGGCGACCGGCGCGCCCGCCGCGCCACGGCTGTGCTGCTCGAGTGGCCCGGCGGCCTCACGGGCCGGCTCCCGGTGGGCCGGGACGGCACGGTCGCGCTGCCGCACCCCGTGCGCGCGCGGCGATTCCGGCTGACTGTCCTGAGCGTGAGCCGCGCCGAGACGCGCGCGCTGGCGATCGCGTCGATCGAGGCGACCGGCCTGACTCCGGTCTCGGTGCCTCGCCGGGGCCCTTTGCAGGCGCGCTGCGGAGACGCCCGCGTGCGCGTGGCCGGCGCCACCGAGCGCCTGATCCCGCGCGGGACGATCGAGGAGCTCGACGCCGGGCGCCCACTGCGCGCCCGCGGCTGCTCCGGCACGGCGTCGATGGGCGAGGGCGTGCAGCGGATCACCTCGCTGCCCGCCGCGATGTCGATAGACCAGCTCATGCTGCGGTCGCCCGCGCCGGAGTCCGCCACGGCGCCGCCGGGCCGCGGGCGGGTCGTCGACCCCGGCACGGTCCACGGCAGCTCGGTGGACGGAGCGCGCGTGGCGCTCGACGCGCCGGCCTGGCTCGTGCTCGGCGAGAGCTTCTCCGAGGGGTGGCGCGCGAAGTGCGACGGCCGCGACCTCGGCGTCGCCCGGCCGGTGAACGGCTACGCGAACGGCTGGCGCGCGCCGCGTGACTGCAGGGACGTGGAGTTCGCGTTCGCGCCGCAGAGGGGCGTGCGGGTGGGCTACGCGATCTCGCTGGTCGCGGCCGCCCTGCTCCTGCTGTTCCTGATCTGCGCTCCGCTGCTGGCGCGCCGGCGCGAGGCCCCGGCCGATGTTGCTCCGGCGCCCGGTGAGACGCTGCCCGTGGACTCGCCCGCGGGCATGTCGCTTCCGCGCGCGGCGGCCATCGCGCTCCTGCTCACCGTTCCGCTCGCCGTCCTGTTCGCGCTGCGAACGTCGGTGGCCATCTTCCCGCTGCTCACGCTCATCCTCTGGCGCGGTGTGCCGGTGCGAACGCTCACGCTCGCGGCAGCGGCGGCGCTCGGCATCGTCGTGCCGATCCTGTACGCGGTCATCTCGCCGCGCAACCGGGGCGGCTTCAACTTCGAGTACAGCACCGAGCTGATCTGGGCGCACTGGGTGGGGGTCGTGGCGCTGGTTGCGCTGATGGTCGTGTGCTGGCGCTCTCTCGCCGCGGCACGGGGGCGCCGGTGAGCTCCGCGCGGCGGCTCGTGGCCGCGAACACCGCTGTGCAGATCGCCGGCAAGGGCGTGACGCTCGCGATCGGCCTCGCGTCCATCGCGATCGTCACGCGCTACCTCGGGCCCGACGACTACGGCCGGTACACCCTCGCGCTCACCTACATCCAGCTGTTCGGGGTGCTCGCGGACGTGGGGCTGTTCACGATCGTGGTGCGCGAGATCAGCCGCCGGCCGGAGCGCACCGAGCGGCTGGTGGGCAACACGATCGTGCTGAGACTGCTGCTCGCGGTCGCGGCGATCGCGGTCGCGGCGCTCGTGAGCCTCGTGCTGCCGTACGACCGGGACACCCGGCTCGCAATCCTGATCGCCGGCGTGCCGCTCCTCTTCGGGATGCTGAACACGAGCTTTGTCGCGGTCCTCCAGGCGCGGCTGCGTATGGAGCGCGCGGTCGTGGGCGACGTCGTCGGGCGCGCGGTCGCGCTCGCCGCGCTGGGCGTCGTGGTGGCGCTCGACCTCGGGTTCTTCGCCGTGCTGGGCACCGCCGCGGCAGGCGCACTCGCCACCGCGGTCGTGACCATGCTCCTCACGCGCCGGCTCGTGCCGCTGCGGCCGCGCATCGAGCCGCGCGTGTGGCGCCGGCTCCTGGTGACGGCGCTGCCGCTCGGGTTGGCGCTCGCCGTGAACGAGCTCTACTTCCGCGCCGACACGCTGATCATCTCGCTGTACGAGCCGTACGACCAGGTGGGCCAATACACGCTCGCGTACCGGATCGTCGAGCTGACGCTCGTGTTCGGCACCGTCTTCCTCACCACGACCTTCCCGCTGCTGTCGCAGGCCGTGGACGACGACGAGCCGCGCGCCCGGCGCACGATCACGCTCTCCACCGAGCTGTTCGTGGCCCTGGGCGCGCCGCTCGTGGCGGGCGGGCTGGTGCTCGCCCCGGCCATCATCGAGCTCGCGGCCGGCAGCGGCTTCGAGGACGCCGCGACGCCGCTCCGGATCCTGCTCGCCTCCGGCGCGCTCGCCTGGGTGAACGGGGTGTTCGGCTACGCGCTGATCGCGAAGGACCGGCAGCTGAGCGCTCTCTGGCTGAACGTGTCCGCGCTCGTCTTCAACGTCGTCCTGAACCTGGTGCTCGTACCCGTTTACGGCATAGTGGTCGCCGCCGTCGTGACCGTCTCCTCCGAAGTGCTCATACTCGCCGGCTCCTACGTCCTCATGCGGCGTTACTTCGGCTTCTTCCCGTTCCCGCGCACGCTCGTCCCCGCTCTGCTCGCGGCCGCCGTGATGGGCGGCGTCCTCTGGCTGCTCCAGGACGCGCCGGTCGTGCTGCTGGTGCCGTTCGGCGCCGCGCTGTACGGCGGGCTCATGTGGCTAACCAGCCCCGCGAGCCGCGAGCTCGTGGCCGGGGTGCGCGCGTGAGGCGGGGGCCGCGCGACACGCGCACCTTCTACCGCGACACCGAGCCGATGGACCAGGTGGACGACGCCGTCGTGGACTTCGTGGCCGAGCACGCGGGCCGGAGCGTCCTCGACCTCGGGTGCGGGATCGGCGGGTACTCGCGCGCGCTCGCCGGCCGCGGCTTCACCATGACGGCGCTGGACGTGGTGCCCGAGTACGTGGAGCGCGCGCGCTCGATCGGCGTGGACGCGGATCTATACGACGGCGAGCGGGTGCCGCTCGAGGACGGGTCCGTGGACACCGTCATCCTGCTCGAGGTGCTGGAGCATCTCGAGGACCCGGCCGCGCTGCTCCGCGAGGCGCGGCGTGTCGCGCGCCAGAACGTGCTCGTGACGACGCCCAACTGCACGCAGGACTTCGGCGAGGTGCCCGTGGAGTTCAGCCACATGCTGGACGTGGACCACCGCCAGTTCTTCACCGAGAGCTCGCTTCGCGGCCTGCTCGACGACGTCTTCGGCAGCTCCGTCGTGGAGCAGACCGCGCCGATCGACCGCCACCTCGCGGGGGTGCTGCTCCGGCAGCCGCTCCGAGCGCTCCACCGGTGGCTCGACAGCGCCGGCCTCGTGAAGCCGCGCTACTTCTTCCGCCTGCGCGGGCGCGCGCCCGCCAACCCGTGACGCGCGTGCTGTTCGTGTCGGCCGAGCCGGTGGGCCCGGCGATGGCCGGCCCGGCGATCAGGGTCGTGGAGCTGGCGCGCGTGCTGGCGGGGGACTGCGACGTCACGGTCGCCGCGCCGGGGCCGAGCGACGCCGGCGTCGTGCCGGGCGAGCTGATCGAGGCCGGGCTCGCCGACTTCGACGCGCTCCTCGCCGCCGTGCGCGAGCACGACGTGGTCGTAGCGCAGCGGCTGCCCCCGCAGCTCCTGCGCTACGTGGCGCGGCTCCCGGTGCGGTTCGTGGCCGACCTCTACAACCCGCAGATGATCGAGGTGCTCGAGGCGGGCGCGGGCGACGCGGCCTCGTCGGCGCGGCTGGCCTGGCGCTCGATGCTCGGCCAGTGCGCGGTGGCCGACCTCGTGCTGTGCGCGAGCGAGAAGCAGCGCGACCTCTGGCTCGGGGGGATGGCGCTGAGCGGGCTGCTCGATCCGGACCGGTACGAGGCCGACCCCACCTTCCGCGCGTTCGTGGACGTGGTGCCCTTCGGCCTCCCGGAGGAGCCGCCGCGGCGCGACGGTCCCGTGATGAAGGGCGTCTGGCCCGGCATCGGCGCGGACGACCGCGTGCTGCTGTGGGCCGGCGGCGTCTGGCGCTGGCTCGACCCGCTCACGCCGATGCGCGCGCTCGAGCGGCTCGGCGATCGGGAGCGGCCGGTGCACCTCGCGTTCCTCGGCACGGGCCGCCCCTCGCTCGACCCGGACGCCGTGCCGGCCAGCGAGGAGGAGGCGCGCCGGTTCGCGCGCGACCGCGGCCTGGAGGACCGTGTGCACTTCAACCCCGGCTGGGTTCCCTACGCGGAGCGCGGCGCGTACCTGCTCGAGGCCGACGTGGGCGTGTGCGCCCACCACGACCATCTCGAGGCGCGCTTCTCGTTCCGCACGCGCGTGCTCGACCACTTCTGGGCGGGGCTGCCGTCGGTGGTCTCCTCGGGCGACTCGATCGGCGAGCTGGTGGATCGTCGCGTGCTCGGCTATGCGGTCCCGGCGGAGGACGACGAGGGCTTCGCCGCGGCGCTCGCCGCCCTGCTCGGCGACGAGGCGCGCCACGAGGCAGTGCGCGAGCGGGTGGCGGCGTTCGCGCCGTCGCTTCGGTGGTCCGAGTGCGCGCGTCCGCTCCTCGACTTCTGCGTCGATCCGGCGGGGCGGCCGGCGCGGCGGCCTCCCCGCGGAACCGTGGCGCGCGCGACCTTCGGGCAGTACCCCGACGTGCTCTCCGACCTGCGCGAGCGCGGCGGCGCCGGCGAGGCCGCCCGGGGAGTTTTGCGGCACCTCCGGCGCGCCGGCCGGCACCGTGCCTGACCGCGCTGCCGCCGTGGCCCTGGCCGGCCGTGCCCGCTATCCGCTGCTGTTCGCCGCCGGGGCGCTCCTGTCGGGGCTCACGATCCTCAACGGGATCAACCCGCACGACGAGGGCCTCGTGCTCCAGGCGGCCGCCCGCATCGTCCACGGCGAGGTGCCCTACCGCGACTTCTACGCGAACTACGGTCCCGGGCAGTACTACCTGGACGGCGCGCTCGACTTCGTCTTCGGCCCGTCGCTCCTCACGTGGCGGATCGTGCGCGTGGCGCTGGACGCGCTTGTCGCGGTGCTCGCCTACGCGCTGGTGCGGCGGGAGGGGTCCGAGCCGCTCGCCGTGCTCGCCTGGGTCGCGGTGCTCGCGGCGATGGCGCACCCCACGCTCCCGCACCCGAACGCCGCCGCGCTGGCGCTCGCGTTCGGCGCGATCCTGCTGGCCCGCCGCTCGCCTGTGGCAGCGGGCGTGCTCGCGGGCGTGGCGTTCGCCTTCCGCTTCGACCTCGGCGCGGCCGCGGCGGTGGGAGCGGTGGTGGCCGCCGCGGGCGATCGCGGTGCGCCCGCGCGCGATTCCCGTCCGGCGGCACGACGTCTGCGCGCACCCCTCCGCGCGCTGCTCGCGGCGCTTGTTACGGGCGCCGTGCTGGTGCTGCCCTTCGTGCTCATCGCGCCGGGCGACTTCTGGAACGACACCTTCGGCTTCGCGCTCGACGAGCAGTCGCTCCAGCGCCTGCCGCTCCCGGGCGGCTGGGACGGCGGCTTCGAGCTGAACAAGATCCTGGCCTTCTACATGCCGTACGTCCTGATCGGCGGGCTGGCGCTGTGGCTCGTCGCGGCCGCGTTGCTCCGGCCGCCGCTCCGCGTCTGGGCGGTGCTGCCCGTGGCGCTCGCCGGGCTCGCCTACCTGCTCGCCCGCGCCGACGAGTTCCACCTCGTGCCGCTTGCCGCGGCGCTGCCGGTGCTGCTCGCCGCCACCGCCCCGTACGCGCGGCGCGCCGCCCTGACCCTGGCGCTCGCGCTCCCGGTCGCGCTCATCGCCCTCAACGGGATCGACCAGAACCGCATCGACCTGCTCGACTCCGGGCCGCTCGAGGCGATCCACATCGACGTGGCCGACGGCGTGAAGGCCCCGCCGGCCGAGGCGCGCGCGCTCGAGCGGACGGTCGCCTACATCCGCCGCGCCGTGCCGCCGGGCCGCCCGATCTTCGTGGCGAACCCGCGCCACGACCTCGTGCGCGTGGGCAACCCGCTCCTCTACGTCCTGGCCGGCCGGGAGAACCCGACGCGCTACGACGTGATGCAGCCGGGCGTCGTCACGACCGCCCCCGTGCAGCGCGAGATCGTGAGCGACCTGCGCCGCTCACGCACCGGACTCGTGGTCCGCTGGCTCAGCCCTGTGGCTGCCGAGCGCGAGCCCAACGGGGCTGGGCGCTCCAGCGGGGTGCGCGTCCTCGACCTCTACCTCGAGTCCGCCTACCGCCCCGTGGCCCGCTTCGGCGACTACCAGCTCCTGAGGCTCGCCGGGCCCGGTGCGGAATGAGATGGTGACCACGACCGCGGCGCACGCGAGCTGGAGCGCGAACAGCGCGAGCGCCACGCGCTCGAGGTTCGCGCCGATCGACGCGAGCAGCACCACCTCGGCCACGGCCGCGACCGCGAGCGCCCAGATGAACCGCGCGCGATGGAGGCCGAGCAGGTACTGGACCGCCAGGTAGGTGCAGGCGAGCAGCGACATGGCGAGGCCGAGCAGGGGCAGCGCGCCCGAGGCCTCCGCGAGGTCGTCGCCGAACACGATCCGCAGGAGCGGCTCGCCGGCCACCGCGTACACGAGCACCATCGGCACCGCGAGCGCGGCGATCAGCGCGATCGTGCGCGAGAGCACCCGGCGCGCGTCCACGCCGCTCGCGGCGCGCCGTGAGACCTCGGGCAGCAGATAGAGCCCGAGGCCGACCGCCACCCAGATGATCGCCTTCGCGGCCACCGCGGCCACCGCGTAGGACCCCGCGGCGTCGCCGTCCGCCTCGTGCTTCACCACGATCACGTGCACCTCCTGAAGCACGAACAGGAGGGTGAGGGCCGCCACGGGCGCCCGGGCGCCGGCGAGCAGGTCGCGCAGCCTGGCGACCGTCTCGTGCGACGGGGCCGGGAGATGCGGGCGCAGCACCACCCCGAGCGCGACGGCCACCGCGACGAGCGCGAGCGGGGTGCCGAGGAAGGCGCCGGTCACGTCGAGGGGCCCCACGAGCGCGAGGCCGAGGATGAGGCGCGCGAGCCCCTCGCCGACGATGCTGATCGCGACCACCCGGTACAGGCCGAATCCCTGGAGCGCGCCGCGCATCACGGCTACGACCATCCACAGCACAGCGCTCACCGGGACCGCCGCGGCGGCCCAGCGGTCGTCGTCCACGCCGATTGCGGCCGCGATCGGGGCGCGCAGCGCAACGGCGAGCACGGCCACGACGAGCGTCCCCACGGCGAGCCGCGCGAGCCACGGCCTGATCGCCGCGCTCACGCCCGTCCCGGGGCGGGACACCTCACGCGCCACGGCGATCTGAAGCGCCGAGCCGGGAACCATCAGGATGATGAAGGCCGACATGAGGGCCGCGAGGGAGCCGTAGCCGGAGGCGCCCAGGATCCGGGCGAACACGACGGTGATCACGAGCGCGATCACGTTCGCCGTGATCACCGCCGCGGCCATGCCGGCGGCGCGGCCGGTGTCGGAGGCGGCCAGCGAGCGCCAGAGCGCCGGGCCGTCGCGTCGCGAATTCACGGTAGGCGAGGGTATACGGTGGCCCGCGGTGGTCACGAAAGGCTCTGACGGCAGGCCGCGCTGCTGGTGGGGGGCGTCGTCCCCCGACTATGAGCGCTACCACGACGAGGAGTGGGGGCGGCCGGTGCGGGACGACCGCGGCCTCTACGAGCGGTTCGTGCTCGAGGGCTTCCAGTCGGGCCTCTCGTGGCTCACGATCCTGCGCAAGCGGGAGAACTTCCGCGCCGCCTTCGCCGGCTTCGACATCGAGGTGGTCGCCGCCTTCGGTGATCGCGACGTCGAGCGCCTCCTGGGCGACGCCGGCATCGTGCGCCACCGCGGCAAGATCGAGGCGGCCATCCAGAACGCGCGCGCCGCGGCGGAGATGCACGCGGCCGGCGAGTCGCTCGCCGAGCTGGTCTGGTCGCACGCGCCCAGCGGCCGCCGGCGCGCGCCGAGGAGCGCCGACGACCTGCCGGCGATCACGCCGGAGTCGACCGCGCTCAGCAAGGAGATGAAGAGGCGCGGCTTCCGCTTCGTGGGCCCCACGACCGCCTACGCGGCCATGCAGGCGTGCGGCATCGTGAACGACCACCTCGCCGGCTGCTGGGTCCGGGCAGAGGTCGAAGCACTATCCTCGGCCGTCGATGGATGAACGCGCTCTGACAGAGCGCCTCATCACCTACGACACGTCCACCCTCGAGGGCATGCAGGCGGCAGCGGGCTTCGTCAAGGGCTGGCTCGAGGCCCGGGATGTCGAGGTGATCGGGACGCAGCACAACGGCCGGCCTCTCTTGACGGCCACGGTCGGCCCAGAGCGCGGCCCGACGATCGTGCTGCACGGGCACCTCGACGTGGTGCCCGGGCGCCCGGAGCAGTTCGAGCCACGGGTGGACGGCGACCGCCTGTATGGGCGCGGCGCCTACGACATGAAGGGCGGCCTCGCGTCGATGATCTGCGCGTTCCGCGACGTGGCCGCCCAGGACGGCGTGCGAGTGCACTTCACGTGCGTCTCGGACGAGGAGTCCGAGGAGATCGACGACCGCGCCTCGGACCGCCTGGTGCGGACCGGCTACCTCGGCGACTTCGCCATCACGGGCGAGCCCACCGACCTCCACATAGGCATCCAGGCGAAGGGCGTGCTCGCCATGCGCGTGGAGGTCACCGGCACGGCCGCGCACGGCTCGACTCCCTGGGTCGGCGACAACGCCGTGCTGAAGGCGATCGACACCTTCCGCCAGATCGAGAGCCTCCCGTTCGCGCGCGAGTCCTCGGACCTGTTCGACCGGCCGTCCATCAACCTCGGGCGGATCGTGGGCGGCGACGCCATGAACAAGGTCCCCGACCTGTGCGTGATCGACGTGGACGTCCGCTACCTGCCCGGCCAGGACCACGAGGCGATCCGCGCCGCCGTCGAGGAGCTGCCGGACGTGCGCGTGGTGAAGGTCTTCCACCGCCATCCCGCGATCGTGGCCCGCGACGACCCGTACGTGCAGGCGCTCGGCGCGGCGATCTCGCGCGTGGCGGAGCACACCAGCGAGCGGCTCGGCGTGGGTCGCGACGGCGCCTCCGACGCCATCTCGTTTCTCGAGGCCGGAGTGCCGGCCGTGGAGTGCGGCCCGGCCGGCGACGGCCACCACGGGCCCGAGGAGTGGGTGTCGATCCGGTCGCTCAGCCAGTATCGGGCCGCACTCGTGGAGTTCGTGAACCTGCTCCCGGCCCGGCTCGAGAGCGGCGGCGAGGAAGACCGCCGCCTACGAATCGCCTGATGTTCAACGACATACCCCGCCCCGGACTTTGGAAGCGCCTGCTGATCGGCGGCTTCCTGTGCATCTTCGCCGCGGCCGCGGCGACGTCGGTGGCGGCCTTCCACGAGGTGGACAAGATCGTGAGCGCCCTCGAGGTGAACCCGGAGCTGAAGCTCGGGAAGAACGCCCTCGCCACCACCGACCCGGGTCACGCCCAGACGCTTCTGATCCTCGGCTCCGACCAGCGGCCGAAGAACAACGTCGAGGGCGGGTCGGGAGCCCGGTCGGACACGATCATGCTCGTGCGCCTCGACCCGAACAAGGAGACCACGGCGATCATGTCGCTGCCCCGCGACCTGAAGGTCAACATCCCCGGGCACGGCGTCGACAAGATCAACGCGTCGTACGAGATCGGGGGGCCCAAGCTCACCGTCGACACGGTCAAGCAGCTCACCGGCCTGCCGATCAACCACGTGATCAACGTGACGTTCAAGGGGTTCTGGCGCGCCGTGAACGCCATCGGCTGCGTGTACACGGACGTGGACCGCGACTACTTCAACGACAGCGCCGAGTTCACGTACATCAACATCGACCCGGGCTACCAGCGCCTCTGCGCGCGCAAGGCGCTCCAGTACGTGCGCTTCCGCCACTTCGACACGGACCTCGTCCGGTCGGCGCGCCAGCAGGACTTCCTGCGCCAGATGAAGCAGCAGGTCACGTACACGGACCTGATCTCGAAGCGCGACCGGCTGGTGAAGATCTTCGGCCGTAACACGGCCACCGACGGGAGGCTCCGGAACAGGTCGGAGGTGCTGCGCCTCCTGAAGCTCGCGGTCTTTTCCGCCGCGAAGCCGATCCAGGAGATCCACTTCGAGGGTGAGATCGGGCCGAGCTTCGTGGAGGCGTCGAACGCCCAGGTGAAGAAGCTGGTGCAGCGCTTCCTCGACGTGAAGGAGTCGGCCGGCCCGCGCGGGCAGGCGCCGGGCGAGCGCCCCGCCCGGAGGCCGAAGCGAGGACGGCGGTCCCACCCGCTCAACGTGTACGACGCGTCCGTGACCGGCAAGGATCAGGCGCTGCAGGCCGTCCAGGCCGGGGCCGGCGGATCGCTGCCGGTCTTCTACCCGACGGTGCTGCGCAACTCCTCCCAGTTCGCGCAGCCGCCGCGCGTGTACAAGCTGATGGGCACGAGCGGGAAGCGTTACGGCGCGTACCGAATGGTCGTGCGCCGCACGGACGCAAACGGCGAGTACTACGGCGTTCAGGGCACCACCTGGAAGAACCCGCCGATCCTCGACAACCCCTCCGAGACCCGCAAGGTCGGCGGCCGCGAGTTCAAGCTGTTCTTCGCCGGCGACCGGCTCCGGCTGGTGGCCTGGCAGACCCCGAAGGCCACCTACTGGGTCTCGAACACGCTGCTTCAAACGCTCGACAAGAAGCAGATGATGGCCATCGCGCGCTCGGCCAAGCGCTGCTGCTAGGTAGCCTCCCGGCCCGTCATGGAGAGGGAACCGATAGGCGTCGTCGGCGTCGGGTGGGTCGGGCTTGTCACGGCCGCCTGCTTCGCCGAGCTCGGCCACGAGGTGTGGGCGCGCGACATCGTGCCCGAGAAGGTCGAGTCGCTCTCACGCGGCGAGGTCCCGATCCACGAGCCGGGGCTGCCCGAGCTCGTCACGAAGAACGCCGAGCGGCTCCACTTCACGACGGAGATGGGCGACCTGCTCGAGCGCGCCGGGCTCCTGTTCGTGTGCGTGGACACGCCGCCGACCTACTCCGGTGACGCCGACCTCTCGCGCGTGGAGGCCGTGATCCGCGAGCTCGGCGACTCGGACGAGCACGCGCTCGTCATGAAGAGCACGGTGCCGGTGGGCACCGGCCGCGGGGTCCAGCGCCGCCGCGACGGGCTCGGCTACGTGTCGAACCCCGAGTTCCTGAAGGAGGGCAGCGCGGTCGACGACTTCATGCGGCCCGACCGCGTCGTGGTGGGCGCCGACGAGCACTCGGCCGCGTACGCGGACCGCGTCGAGGCGCTGTACGAGCCGCTCGGAGGCGAGATCGTGCGCACCGACGTGGCCAGCGCCGAGATGATCAAGCTCGCGTCGAACGCGTTCCTCGCCACCAAGATCAGCTTCATCAACGAGATCGCCAACGTGTCCGAGGAGCTCGGCGCGGACGTGCTCGAGGTCGCGCGCGGGATGGGGCTCGACGACCGCATCGGCCCGAGGTTCCTCCAGCCCGGGGTGGGCTTCGGCGGCTCCTGCTTCCCCAAGGACGTGCAGGCGCTCAAGCAGCTCGCCGGGAACAGCGGCTACCACTTCCAGCTGCTCACCGCGGTCATCGAGGTGAACGAGCTCCAGAAGCGGCGCACGATCTCGAAGCTCCAGAAGCACCTGGGCCCGCTGCCCGGCAAGGAGATCGCTCTGCTCGGCGTGGCGTTCAAGCCGAACACCGACGACGTGCGCGAGGCCACCAGCCTCGTGCTGGCGGGCCGGCTGGCGGGCGAGGGCGCGAACGTGCGTGTATACGACCCGATCGTGGGCGACAAGGCCGAGCACATGCTTGCGGGGGCGCATATCGCGGAGTCGGCGCTCGACGCGGTGGACGGCGCCGACGCCGTCGTGCTTGTGACCGAGTGGCCCGAGTTCGCCGAGCTCGACTGGACCGGCGAGGTGAAGGAGCGGATGCGCGTGCCGCTCGTGGTCGACGGGCGGAACTTCCTCGACCGGGAGGCGCTGGTCGACGCCGGCTTCACCTACGAGGGGATCGGCCGGTAGCCGTGCAGGCGCTCGTGCTCGCCGGTGGCGAGGGCACGCGGCTCCGGCCGCTCACCTACACGACTCCGAAGCCGGTGATGCCGCTCGCGGGCCGGCCCTTCCTCACGTTCATGCTCGACTGGGCGCGCGCCCACAGGGTGGACGAGGTGATCCTGTCCTGCGGCTTCATGTCGGACGACGTGAAGCGGGTGCTCGGCGACATCTACGACGGCATGCGGCTCCGCTACGTGGTGGAGGAAGAGCCGCTCGGCACCGCCGGCCCGGTCCGGCTGGCCTACGACGAGGGGCTGCTCGAGGAGCGCCTGTTCGTGCTGAACGGCGACGTGCTGACCGACATCGACCTCACCGCGGAGCTCGAGCAGCACGAGCGAAAGGACGCGCGGGCCACGCTCGCGCTGCACGCGGTCGAGGACACCTCGAGCTACGGGGTCGTGCCCACCGACGACGACGGCGCCGTCGAGGCGTTCATCGAGAAGGGCGACGACGAGCCGCCCACGAACAGGATCAACGCCGGGGCGTACGTGATCGAGCGGGACGTCGTGGAGACGTCGATCCCGGCCGGCCGGGCGGTGTCGTTCGAGCGCGAGGTGTTCCCGTCGCTCGTGGGCAACGGCCTGTACGGATTCGAGGCGGCGGGCTACTGGATCGACATCGGGACGCCCGAGCGCTACCTCGAGGCCACCTGGGACCTGCTCGCGGGCCGCGTGGCGTCGACCCTGCCGCCGCGCGACGAGACGGGCTCGCTCGTTCACGAGAACTGCGTGCTCGCCGGCGCCCACGTGGGGCCGCAGAGCGTGCTCGGGCGTCACTGCAGCGTGGGCACGGACGCGCGTGTGGA
>Ga0111538_10009575_pt1 | contig 12922 bp, 6 predicted proteins | sample SoiMethybrSBSTD1_FD_79669 | JGI IMG/M metagenome (GOLD analysis project Ga0111538, IMG submission 79669) | Bulk soil microbial communities from a Populus tree surrounding site in Tennessee, USA - Soil MetaG P. TD hybrid SBSTD1 (version 2)... | ecosystem: Environmental > Terrestrial > Soil > Tree...
CCGGACGGTGCCGGACCGGGCGGTGCGGAGCCGGATGGTCCGGGGCCGGATGGTTCGGGGCCGGGCGGTGCGGAGCGGTATACCGCCGGGCGGCACAGCGCGGGGCAGGTCATCGAGGCGGACGGCGTGGTCTTGGCGGTGCCGGCGGCGGTCGCGGCCAGGCTGGCGCCCGCGGGCGCGGTGCCCGGAAGCACAGTGCCCGGAAGCACAGTGCCCCCAGGCTCGGTGCCCGCAAACCCGGACTCCGGAAACGCGGGGCCCGGCCCGGCGCAGTGGCGGGAGCTTTCCACCTCGCCCATCGTCAACGTGCATGTGATGTACGACCGGCGGGTTACCCGGCTGCCGTTCGCGGCGGCGGTGAATTCTCCGGTGCAGTGGGTGTTCGACCGGACCGGCCCGTCGGGGCTGCGGTCGGGGCAGTACCTCGCGGTGTCGCTGTCGGCGGCCGATGACTATGTAGACGTCCCGGCGTCAGCCCTTCGGAAGCAGTTCCTGCCCGCCATGGCAGACCTGTTCCCAGCCGTGCACGACGCGCGGGTCACTGACTTTTTCGTCACCAGGGAGCGCCGGGCCACGCTGCGCCAGGTACCTGGCTGTGAGCGGCTGCGGCCCAAGGCTGCCACCGCCCTGCCAGGGCTGGTACTGGCCGGCGCCTGGACCGATACCGGGTGGCCAGACACGATGGAGGGAGCCGTGCGAAGCGGTTTGAACGCGGCGCGAACGCTGCGCCATGGGATGGCGCAAGGCGGCGTGGCGAGCCCGGCCCGGCCAGCAGTGTCGGCCGGCCCGGCACGGGATCGGAGCAGGACGCGGCGGCCGACGCGGCGGCCGGGCCAGGTCAACGGATCGGCTCCGGTGAACACGCGCAATGCGGTGAACGCACGCGATGCGGTGGACGTGCCGGATGCGGTGAACGGGCCGGCGGGCACGGGAGCCACGGCATGACGGCCGTGATGCCGGCGGGCGTGGAAACCGCCCGCGATCTGGTCGGCCCGGCGCTCGCGGGGGCCGTGGAGCGGCTCAGCCCCGACGTGCGGAAGGTGGCCGCCTACCACCTTGGCCTGGCGGGACCTGAGGGTGCGCCGCCGGGCGCCGCGGCCGGTGGCCCGGCTGCTGGCGGGACCCGAGCCGATGGCAGGTCCGGAGCCGATGGCAGGTCTGGAGCCGACGGCAGGTCTGGAGCCGACAGCAGGGCCATGGCTGACGATAAGGCCGGAGCCGACGGCGTGGCCGGAGCTGGCAGCAGGGCTGACGGCGCGGCCCATTCTGGCGCAACGGGAGAGAGGGGCGCGACGGGCCGGGTCAGCGTGGCGGCGCCGGACGACACCCCCCGCTCCCTCGGCCGGCCATCGGGCGCAGGAAAGGCGCTGCGGCCCGCGCTGACACTGCTGTCGGCCCGCGCCGCGAACGCCGCCCCGGAACGTGGCGTGCCCGCCGCCGTCGCCGTGGAGCTGGTGCACAACTTCTCGCTGCTGCACGACGACATCATGGACGGCGACACCGAGCGCAGGCACCGGCCGACCGCCTGGACCGTGTATGGGATCGGCGCGGCCATCCTGGCTGGTGACGCCATGCTCGCGCTTGCCCAGGACATCCTGCTGGAAGACACCGTGCCGCAAGGGGTATGGGCGGCGCGGGCCCTGTCCGCCGCGGTGCAGCGGCTGATCGCCGGCCAGGGTGCGGACCTGGCCTTCGAGCGGCGCGACGACGTCTCGCTGCCGGAGTGTCTGACGATGGCCGGGGACAAGACGGCAGCGCTGATGGCATGCGCGTGCAGTATCGGCTCCATCCACGTGGGGGCCGCGCCGCAGCTGGCGATGGGCCTGGCAGCGTTCGGCGCGCACGCGGGCCTGGCCTTCCAGCTCACCGACGACCTGCTCGGCATCTGGGGCGCCCCCGAGGTGACCGGCAAGCCGGTGCGGTCGGACCTGCGGGCCAGGAAGAAGTCGCTGCCGGTCGTGGCGGCCCTGTCCGCCGGCACGGCCGAGGCGCGCGAGCTCGCTGGCCTGCTCGCCCGGGACGAGGCACTGAGCGAGGACGACCTGGCGCTCGCCGCCCGGCTGGTCGAATCGGCCGGCGGCAAGGCCTGGACCGAGGCCGAGGCGGGCACGCAACTCGCGGCCGCGCACAAGTGCCTGGCAGACACCGACATGCCCGGCGACGTGAGGGCTGAGTTCGCTGGGATCGCCGAGTTCATCACCGCCCGCCAATGGTGAGCGGTGCCGCGGTGAGGTGCGGGAGGAGAGGATGACGGTCACGCATCCGCGGCCGCAGGGGCGGGCCGCGACCACCCCGGCGCAGGCGCTTGCCCGCGCCCGCGACCACCTGCTCAGCCTCCAGCACGATCAGGGCTGGTGGCAGGGCGAACTCGAGACCAACGTCACCATGGACGCCGAGGACCTGCTGCTGCGCGAATTCCTCGGGATCCGCACCCGCGAGCAGACCGAGGCGGCGGCGCGGTGGATCGCGTCCAAGCAGCGCGAGGACGGCACCTGGGCCAACTTCTACGGCGGGCCCGGTGACCTGTCCACCACGGTCGAGGCCTACGTCGCGCTGCGGCTCGCTGGGCACCAGCCGGCCGAGCCGCACATGGCCAGGGCCGCGCAGTGGATCCGGGTCGCCGGCGGTGTCCCGGCGACCCGGGTGTTCACCCGGCTTTGGCTGGCCCTGTTCGGCGAGTGGTCCTGGGACGACCTGCCCGTCATGCCGCCGGAGCTGATCTACCTGCCCTCCTGGTTCCCGCTCAACGTCTACGACTGGGCGTGCTGGGCCCGGCAGACGATCGTGCCGCTGACCATCGTCGGCTCGCTGCGCCCGGTCCGGCCGCTTCCGTTCGGGCTCGGCGAGCTGACGCCGGATGACCCCGCTGGTGAGGAAAGCGGGGCAGGCCGGGCAACCGGGTCCGGCTGGGCAACGGTGTTCGGCCGGCTCGACCAGGGGCTGCACGGCTACGAGCGCCACGCACACCGGGCGGCGCCGGTGCGGGCGGTGCGCCGTGCCGCGGTGCGCCGGTGCGCGGAGTGGATCATCGCGAGGCAGGAAAGTGACGGCTGCTGGGGCGGGATCCAGCCGCCCTGGGTCTATTCGCTGATCGCGCTGCACCTTCTCGGCTACGGGCTCGACCATCCCGTGATGAAGCGGGGGCTCGCCGGGCTGGAGCGGTTCACGATCATCGAGGACACCCCGGAAGGCCCGGTGCGGCGGCTGGAAGCCTGCCAGTCGCCGGTGTGGGACACGGTGCTGGCCGTCATCGCGCTGGGCGACGCCGGCCTGCCGCCCGATCACACCGCGCTGACCGCCGCGGCCGACTGGCTGCTCGCCGAGGAGATCACCGGCCCGGGCGACTGGGAGGTGCGCCGACCGGAGCTGGCGCCCAGCGGCTGGGCGTTCGAGTTCGACAACGACATCTATCCCGACATCGACGACACCGCGGAGGTCGTGCTGGCGCTGCGCCGGGCGCGCTGCACGCCGGGCGAGGACGCCCTGGCGTCTGCCATCCATCGGGGGGTGCGCTGGATGGTCGGCATGCAGTCCCGCGACGGGGGCTGGGGGGCGTTCGACGCCGACAACACCTCGACGCTGCCGCCCAAACTGCCGTTCTGCGACTTCGGCGCGGTCGTGGATCCACCCTCGGCCGACGTCACCGCGCATGTGGTCGAAGCCCTGGCGGCCGAGGGCCTGGCAGGCAGCAGGGCGGCGCGGCGCGGCGTGGTGTGGCTGCTGCGGGCGCAGGAGAGCGATGGCTCCTGGTTCGGCCGCTGGGGTGCGAACTACGTCTACGGCACGGGTGCCGTGGTGCCGGCGCTCATCGCTGCCGGGGTCCAGCCCGGCAAGCCCGCCATCCGGCGTGCGGTCGCCTGGCTGTTGGAGCACCAGAACCCCGACGGCGGCTGGGGGGAGGACATGCGGTCGTACGACGACCCGGGGCTCGCCGGGCGCGGCGAATCCACCGCGTCGCAGACGGCGTGGGCGCTGCTCGCCTTGCTCGCCGCCGGGGAGGGCGACAGTGCGGGCGCAGGCCGTGCGCACGGTACCCCCGAGCCGGACGCTGGCGCTGGTCGGGGCCGTGCGCACGGTACCCCCGGCCCGGACAAAACGTCCTGGCCGGCGGCACCGGACGCCCGGCCAGAAGACACCGCCATGGAGCGGGGGGTCCAGTGGCTGATTGACCACCAGCGGGAAGACGGGACGTGGGATGAGCCGCAGTACACCGGTACTGGGTTCCCGCGGGACTTCTATCTCAACTATCACCTGTACAGGCTGGTGTTCCCGGTGATGGCGCTCGGCAGGTACGTGGCGGGGACGTCATGACGGCGCGCATGGCGGGGGCTGACGGCTTCCCCGAGGTACCACCCGGCGAGGGGCCGGATGTGGCTGGTGTGGGGTCTGGCGAGGACTCGGATGTGGCTGGTGTGGCGTCCGGAAGCGGGTCTGCTGCGGCTGGCGGTGCGCGGCTGGTGGTTTGCGCGCCGTTGTTGCCGGAGGTCTGGGCGGTACGGCCGGGGATTGGCGAGGGCGGCGAGGTCCGGGTTAGTGGGTACGGGGCGGGGCGGGCGCGGAGACAGGGGGAGCGGCTCCGGCAGGTTACGTTTGGCGCGCTCGTGGTCGCGGGTACGGGCGGCGGGCTGACCGATGACCTCAGGCCCGGTGATCTGGTGGTGGCCTCGGAAGTCACGGACGGGACCACGACTACCGCGTGCCCGTCCGCGCCGCTGCTGGCGGGGGAGCTGCGCCGGGCCGGGCTGCCGGTCAGGACCGGGCCGGTGGTAAGCGTGGACCGGCTCAGGCACGGCCGGGAACGGGCGCGGCTGATGCATCCCGGTGCCCTCGCCGTCGACCTGGAGTCGGCGTGGCTGGCCGCCGCGGCCGGCGAGCGGCCGGTGGCGGTGATCCGCGCGATCTCCGACACCCCGCGGCGGCCGCTGCACAGCCCGGCAGCGCTGGCCAGCGGCCTGCGCGCGCTCCGCTCGCTGCGGGCCGCCGGGCCGGTTCTGAGCCGGTGGGCCGCGGCGGCAGGCCAGCGGCGGCTCCTGCTTGCCGGGCCGCGGTCGTTCTGCGCCGGCGTTGACCGGGCGATCGAGATCGTCGAGAAGGTGCTCGATCGGCAGGGGCCACCGGTGTACGTGCGCAAGCAGATCGTGCACAACACGCACGTCGTGGCCGACCTGGAGCGGCGCGGCGCGGTGTTCGTGGACGAGCTCTCCGAGGTCCCGGACGGCGCGTGCGTGGTGTTCTCCGCGCACGGCGTCTCGCCGGCCGTGCGGCAGGAGGCCGCCCGGCGGGGCCTGAACGCCGTGGACGCCACCTGCCCGCTGGTGTCCAAGGTGCACGTCGAGGCGCGCCGGTTCGCCGCGGAAGGTTACCTGGTGGCGCTGATCGGCCATGCCGGCCACGAGGAGGTCGAGGGGACGCTGGGCGAGGCGCCGGGTGCGATGGCGCTGGTGGAGACCACCGATGACGTCGCCAGGCTGCGCCCGAAGGACCCGGGCAAGGTCGCCTACCTCATGCAGACCACGCTCGCCGTGGACGAGGCCGAGGAGGTCGCCAGCGTGCTGCGGGAGCGGTTCCCGGCGGCGCGGGCGCCGGGCAGCGACGACATCTGCTACGCCACCACCAACCGGCAGCAGGCGGTGCGCGCCGTCGCCGCCGAGTCCGATCTGGTGCTGGTGGCCGGCTCCGCGAACTCGTCCAACTCCCTTCGCCTGGTGGAGACCGCGGAGCGGGCCGGCGTCCCGGCCCGTCTCATCGACGGCCCGGCCGACATCGAGCTCGGCTGGCTGGCCGGGGTCTCCACGCTCGGCATCAGCGCTGGGGCGTCCGCGCCGCCAGCCGTGGTCGGCCAGATCGTCGCCGCGCTCGCCGGGCTCGGCCCGGTGGAGGTGAACGAGCGGGTGACCACCACCGAATCCATCCATTTCAGCCTGCCCAAGGAGGTCAGGTCGCCATGACCATGCCGCTGCGCCAGAGCGTGCGGATCGGTGCATACCTGATGCGCCAGAAACTAGCCAGGAAGGACAAGTTCCCGCTCCTGGTCGAGCTTGAGCCGCTGTTCGCCTGCAACCTCAAGTGCGCCGGGTGCGGGAAGATCCAGCAACCGCACGATCTGCTCAAGCAGCGGATGCCGGTCGAGCAGGCGCTGGCCGCAATCGAGGAGTGCGGCGCGCCGATGGTGTCCATCGCCGGCGGGGAACCGCTCATGCACCCGCAGATCGACGTGCTGGTCGCCGAGCTGGTCAAGCGGAAGAAGTACGTGTTCCTGTGCACGAACGCGCTGCTTATCCCCAAGAAGCTGGACAAGTTCCGGCCGTCGCGCTACTTCGCGTGGGCGGTGCACATCGACGGGCTGCGTGAGCGGCACGACGAGTCGGTGTGCAAGGAAGGCGTGTTCGACGAGGCGGTCGCGGCGATCAGGGAGTGCCAGCGGCGCGGGTTCCGGGTCACCACCAACACCACGTTCTTCAACACCGACACCCCGCAGACCGTCATCGACGTGCTCGACTACCTCAACGACGACCTGGCCGTGGACCAGATGATGATCTCCCCCGCCTACGCCTACGAGAAGGCGCCCGACCAGGAGCACTTCCTGGGCGTGACCGAGACCCGGGAACTGTTCCGGAAGGCGTTCGGGAACGGGAACCGCCGCCGCTGGCGGCTCAACCACTCGCCGCTCTTCCTCGATTTCCTGGAGGGCAAGACCGACTACGCCTGCACCGCCTGGGGAATCCCGTCCTACTCGCTGCTCGGCTGGCAGCGGCCCTGCTACCTGATGTCCGACGGTTACGCCAAGACCTACGCCGAGCTGATCGAGACGACGGACTGGGAGGCCTACGGGCGGGGCAAGGACCCGCGGTGCGCGAACTGCATGGCGCACTGTGGGTACGAGCCGTCGGCGGTGCTCGCCACCATGGGATCGCTGCGCGAGTCGCTGCGCGCCATGCGCGGTGCCTGACCACACCCGCGGAGACTTCCGGGGCAACCTCCCGTCGTCACCGGCCTCGGCTTCCACCCAGCTCACCACTGGACAGTCACCGGCATCTGGCTAGTGCTCTACACCCACTCCCGCTGAGAGGAGCCGGAGCCGCGGGGTATCGGGGCCAGGATCCCGGGCGGCCGATTGCCCCCAGGCCCTTCGGCGTGACAAGGCTCGCGGCTTGCAGCTACCGCACAGCACACCCTCAGCCTCCTCTCAGCCCGGCCCGCCAGCATTCTGACCGTCGTGACGCCCGCCCCCGGTGTCATTACGCGCCGTCACCGGCAGACGTGGCCGGGCGCAGCGGATCGGCCTGATGCGCAACGGCCAGCTGGACATCAAACAGGACACCAGGCACGGCGCCAGCTGACCGAGCCGGGACCCGTGGCCGGCCCGCTCCCCGCCCCGGTCGGCCAGGCCCATGCTTAACGGATGGCCCGGGCACTGCCGCTGACCACAGCCAACCCCTGCCGGGCCGCTCAGGTACGCGGCGGCAGGGCCGGAGTGAAGCCCCGCGGGAGCTGCTGCTCGCACCAGACGACCTTGCCCCCCGCCGTCCTCCGGGTGCCCCAGCGCAGCGAGAGCTGGCTGACGACCTGCAGGCCGCGGCCCGACTCGTCGTCTCTCGCCGCGTGCCTCATCCTCGGCGGTGTCGGCGAGGTGTCGGCGACCTCACACGTCAGGGCCCGCTCCAGGACGAGGCGGAGGGTGACCGGGCCGTCGGTGTACCGGATCGCGTTGGTCACCAGCTCGGAGACGAGCAGCTGGGTGGTGGGCACCATCCCGGTCAGCTCCCATTTCTCCAGCGGCTCGGTCACCAGCGCTCGCGCCTCGCCCGCGGAGGTGAGTTCCCCGGGCAGGATCCAGGTCGCCAGCTGGCTGCCGTCGATGCGGCTCAGCCGCGCGATCAGCACCGCTATGTCGTCGCGCTGCTGGTCGGCGTAGGCGCCCGCGACGGCGGCCCTGCACAGCTCCTCCACCGGGCGCCCGGCCGACCCGGGGCCGAACGTCGACTGCAGGCGTTTCAGGCCGTCGTCGATGTCGCGGTCCCGGCTCTCCACCAGCCCGTCCGTGTACAGGACGAACATGCTGTCGTCCTCGACCTCGAAGGACCGGCTGTGAATGATGCCCTCGCCGATCCCCAGCGGGGGCGCCGGCGAGACGTCGAGGAACTCGCTGTTGCCGTCGGGCCGCACCAGCAGCGGGGGCAGGTGGCCGGCCGAGGCGACCTCGCAGGTGCCCTGCACCGCGTCATAGACGGCGTACGAGCAGGTCGCGAAGTGGGGCTCCTGCTCGCCCAGCGTCTGCATGAGCTCGTTGAGCTGCTGAAGGGACTCGGCAGGAGACAGTTCCAGCATCGCGAGCGTCTGGATCGCCGTGCGCAGCCGGCCCATGGTGACAGCCGCCCGGACCCCGTGCCCGGCCACGTCGCCGACCACCAGCGCCACCCGGGCCCCCGGCAGGGCGATGGACTCATACCAGTCGCCGCCGACCTCGACCAGCTGGCTGGCGGGCAGGTAGCGGTGCCTGACCTCGACCGAGCAGGGCGCGGACAGGTCGGTCGGCAGCATGCTGCGCTGCAGGGTGAGGGCGGTGGCGCGCTCCCGGCTGTACCGGCGCGCGTTGTCAATGTAGATCGCCGCCCGGGAGGCGAACTCCATGCCGATCTCGGTGTCGTAAGCGTCGAAGGGACGGAAGCCCGCCCGGCGGGTGCACACGATGAAGCCCAGCAGGGTGTCGCGGGCGTGGAGGGGCAGCAGCAGCATCGAGGTGCCCGCGAGCAGCTTGGCGACGGGCCGCCGCAGCCAGGACTCGGCGATCTTAAGCGCATCGTCGTTGTCGCTTCTCGTCCGCACCGGCTTGCCGGTTTCCATGACCTCGGTATAGGGCGTTCCGGGTGGGTACCGGAGGACCTCCCCGGTGGGGAACGCGGCGTCCAGGCGCGGGTCGTCGTCGTCGCTCGCGATGGCCAGCCGGCGCAGCAAGGGTGACCCGTCCTCCCGGTCGGCCGGGGGATCGTCGGCCGCCACCATGCTCTCCAGCACCAGTAGCCCCGCCGAGTTGCAGAAGTGCGGCACCACGATGTTGATCAGCCCGCGGGCCATCTGGTCGAGGTCGAGGGTGGCGCCGATCTGGCGGAACGTATCGTCCAGCAACGCGTGACGCATCTGCGCCGGGTCGAGGAACTGCTCGTCGGCGGGCGGCGGCATGCGGATGATCACCAGCGCGCTGATGCTGTCGTCGCTTCCGCGCATGGGCTGGATCGAGACCACCGCGTCGACGGGGTCGAGGCGCCTGGTGCGGAACGTGAGCACCGCCGTGGCCTCGCGGCCGCTGCGGGCGGCGTCGAGCAGCCCGTTCAGCGGCGAGCCCGTCTCGTCTGGCGCGGTGACCAGGTCGTTCAGGTGGGCGCCGAGCAGGGAGTCGCCAGAGGGGGCGAGGGTTTCCAGCGAACTCCGGTCATGCTGGACGATCCGTCCGGATTGATCGATCCCGACGATCAGCGTCCGCACGGAGGTGTGGGACAGCAGAGCAGTGATCTTTGAAACGATACCCGATCGGGTGTCGTTGCTCCGGGTGACCGGTGAGACACGGTTCCCGGAGTAGGGTGCCTGGATGTCCGGCGAACGCGATCCGGCGGCCCGCCGGCCGGAGGAGCGCCACGCGCTGGCGGACCGGCGCGGCCGGGGCTGATGGGGCGGGAAGGCGGTGGGCGCATGCGGCAGCGTTCCAGGGCCGTTGAATCCCGGACGGCCGGCGAGCTCACCGGGGCTACCGGCACCGCCAGGTCCTCCGGGGTCCCTCGGGTAACAGTGGTGGGCAGCCTCAACACCGACATCTCACTGGCAGTGCCGCACCTGCCCGGGCCGGGCGAGACGGTCCTGTCGCCCGCCGGCGCGGACATCGGCGCCGGCGGCAAGGGCGCCAACCAGGCCGTGGCCGCCGCCCGGCTGGGCGCGGCGGTGCGTATGGTCGGCTGCTGCGGCGACGACGAGTTCGGGACCGCGCTTCGCGCGGGGCTGGCGGCCGAGGGAGTAGATGCCGGTGGGGTGCGCGTCGTTACCGGCGCCGCCTCCGGGCTGGCCCTGATCACGGTAGACGCCGCGGGCGAGAATGCGATAGCGGTGGCTGCTGGCGCGAACGGCTTGGCCGGGCCGGACGAGGTGGCTGCGGCGTTCGCGGCCCCGTGCGAGGCGCTGGTGGTCTCCGCCGAGATTCCTGCCGTGGTGCTCGCGGGGGTGCTGAGCCGGGCCCGGCAGGCCGGCACCACGTGCGTCCTGAACCTGGCGCCGGCACCGGACGGGGCGGCTGGCCTGCTGGCCGGCGGCGTGGACTGGCTCGTGGTCAACGAACAGGAGGCGGCGGCGGTGCTGGGGCGGCCGCTGGCCGGGCCGGAGGAGGCACCGGCGGCGGCGTCGGCGCTGGCCCGGATGAGCGCCGGGAACGTGGTCATCACCCTGGGCGCGGCCGGGGCGGTGCTCGCCCGCGCTCCGGATGCGCCCCGCCCGGAGATGGCCGGTGCGCCGGGTGCGCCCGGCGCGGTGGCCGTGCCCGGTTTCAGCGTGGCGAGCGTCGACAGCGTCGGCGCCGGCGACGCGTTCGTGGCGGCGCTGGCCGTCGCACTGGCGGCCGGGGTGGGGCCGGCGGACGCGGTGCGCGCCGCGTGCGCGGCGGGTGCGGCGGCGACCACCCGCCGGGGCGCGCAGGCGGCGCTGCCGCGCCCGGCCGATGTGCTGGCCGCGACCGGGGCACCCTGGCCGCTGGCCGGCAGGTGAGTGCCACCCGCCGCGGGTGAGACCGCGAAGCCGCAGCCGCCGCAGGTGCGACAGCCGAGCCGCAGCCGTCGCGGGTGCGACCGCCGAGCAGGAGCCGCCGCGGGTGCGAGCGCTAAGCCACAGCCGCCGCGGTGAGACCGCCAAGCTGCAGCCGCCGTAGGTGCGACATTGAAGCCACGGCGATGGGCCCGGCGGCCATCGGCTCGCTACCGGGCCTGGCAGGGACCCCGGAGCGGGGCGTAGATGATCACTGACGAGTCCTGGAACACGGGACGGTAATGGCGGGGCGAGGTGCTGAATCCGGCGAAATCGGCCTGCTGCCCGAACTTGTACAGCACGATGTACCGGACGTCGTCACGAGCCAGGATGTCGGCCGACCGGCAACTCACCGGCTGCGACAGCACGTGCGCGGAATCGAGCAGAGGCTGCCGGCCGGCGGGGGGCAGCGACCGCGGATGCCTCAGCCGGCGGGGGAAGTAGGATTGCAGGCCGGTATAACCGCCCAGGGCGAGCACGGCGCGGTTGGTGATGCCGTGGTTCATGCCAGGTGTTGAGATGATCGTGCCGCCAGTGTTGTGCTGGCGCAGCCATTCACCCGCGCGCGCGACCGCATGGCTGACCACATTGCCCCGCGCGTCGCTGTCGGTCAGCACGTTGCCGGCCGCCGGCAGCCCGACGAGAACGATCATCAGGCCGGCGGCGGCCAGCGACGCCGCTACCGTCAGGGTTCGCTTGGTCATCTGCAGCGCGGCCACCGACCGCACGACGATGCCGACGCCGAGCGCGCCAGCGATGCACAGTGATGCGCCGAGGTCGCGCTCGAACCGCTGCGGGAAGCCGTCCAGCGCAGTCCGGCTGCCCAGGTACATGAGCGCGGACCATCCCAGCACCGTTATCGCCGCAAGCACCTGTGCCGGCGTGCGGAGGTACCTGATGCCAGCAGCCAGAGCGGCGATGCCGAAAACGCCGAGCCACACGATCGCGGGCCCGAGCTCGGTCAGGAGATGTGCGGGCGCGGGCACCGGCTGGGTGCCCAGAACGCTGGTCACCGCGGCCGAGGTGGCGGAGGACCCGGTCAGGATGTCGCCGAGGTTGTAGGTGTACGCCGCGTAGCCTGCGGACAGCACGGCGACCGCTACCAGCGCGAGCAGCAGCACACCCGCATCGTGCCGGCGCCTCTTGAGGAGCAGGTACGGCAGGCCGATGACCGCGACCAGGGCCAGCAGCAGCGCCATGTACAGGCTGACCACCGGGTGATAGAGCACCACGGACGCGCCGACCACCGTCACCAGCAGGCCCGACCGGACGGAGGGTGATTCATACAGCGTGATCAGCGCGGCGACCAGCATGACCATCAGGAAGAAGGCGGCGGTCAGGTCCGGATACCTGCCCTGTGTCAGGCTCGTATGCGCTCCGGTCAGCACCAGGCCCGTCAGCGCGGCCGCCACCACTCCGTACTCCCAGCCCCACAGCCGGGTGGCCAGCGCATAGGCGCCCAGCGCGACGAGCACCAGCAGGGACGGCGCGAGGACGGGGAACAGCGTCAGGGGCGTCAGCCCGGAGATGCGGCAGAAGACCGCGGTGAGGGTGGAGAAGCCGGGCGGGTAGACCAGGAATGTGCCGTACGAGCCGTGAGAGAGCAGTTGCTCGGCCATGATCGCGTAGGAGAACTGGTCGCTGCCGCGCACGTAAGGCCAGTCGAAGCGGATCACCGCCGCGTACGCGCGGACGGCAACCAGGCCCAGGACCACCGAGAGCGCCAGCGCCCGCCAGCCCGCCCGGGCCGGCGGGACTGGCCGATCTGCCGCGATCGCCGCTTGCCCGCCGGGGATCCCGCCCGTAGCAGGGCGGGGGTTCCGGTCCGTGGCGGGGCCGGCGTTCCTGTCCGCGGCGGGGCCAGGGCTCGGGTCCGTGGCGTGGCCAGGGTTCGGGACCGTAGCCCGGCCGGGGTTCCGGTCCGTGACGAGGCTGGACCTCCGGTCCGTGGCGGGGCCGGGGTTCGGGTCTGCGGCCGGGCCGGGATTCTTGTCTGCGGCTGGGGCCAGGGCCCTCGCCGCGAATACACCGGCGACGGCGAGCGTGCCCGCAACCGCGACCAGCAGCAGGCCGGATGCTGGCACGTGCAGTAGTGAGGCCAGCGCCGCGGCCAGCGCGGCTGCGGTCAGTACCAGCGTGC
>Ga0111538_10009576_pt1 | contig 12922 bp, 11 predicted proteins | sample SoiMethybrSBSTD1_FD_79669 | JGI IMG/M metagenome (GOLD analysis project Ga0111538, IMG submission 79669) | Bulk soil microbial communities from a Populus tree surrounding site in Tennessee, USA - Soil MetaG P. TD hybrid SBSTD1 (version 2)... | ecosystem: Environmental > Terrestrial > Soil >...
CCCTCCGAAGGCAAAGGTCGGACGTTCGAATCGTCTCGGGCGCGCCAGCTTTCCCGTTTGTTCGTCCTGTTTCCGGGCATGTTCCCTAATCTATCCTGATGTTGGCTGTCTGAATCACCTTCGCCCATTTCGGAATGTCGGCCCGAATGCGGCGGGCAAATTCGTCAGGCGTGCTCGCAATCTTCTCGAATCCAAGCGCCGCCATCTTCTGCGCCACCTCGGGATCAGCCATCACCTTGTCGATCTCGCGGTGGAGCATGGCGATAACTGGCTCAGGCGTACCGGCAGGCGCGAGCACCCCCTGCATCGTGTCGGATTCCTGGTCGGGGAGGCCTGCTTCCGCCAGTGTCGGGACCTCCGGCAATGCCGGCGAGCGCTTTGCCGTGGTGACGGCGAGAGCGCGCAACTTGCCTTCCTTTGCATGCGGCACCACCGGCGTAAGCACCACGAGTGCGATGGGCGTATGGCCGGCGAGAGCGGATTGGACAGCGGGTGCCGAGCCGTTGAAGGGTACCGATACGAGATCGAGATCCTGTGAGTGCTTGAACATCTCGCCCCCAAGCTGCGATGACGTCCCGACGCCAGGATGCGCGATACTGTACTTGCCGGGATTGGACCGAAGAAACGCAATCAGTTCCTTGACGGTCGTCGCCGGAATCGACGGGTGGACCACCAGCACATTTGGTGAAGCAGCGGCGAGAGTCACCGGCGCAAAGTCCTTGGTCGGACTATAGGGAATTTTCGCATAGAGACTTGGATTGACGACAAAGCTCGTGCTCACGACCGTCAGCGCATGACCGTCGGGAGCGGCCCGGGCGCCGGCGCCCATCCCAATATTGCCCCCCGCTCCCGGTTGGTTGTCGACATAAAATTGCTGGCCAAGCGCGCGCGAAAGACCAAGCGCGATCAGGCGCGCGAAGACATCTGTGGGACCGCCGGCGGCAAACGGCACGATCACGCGCACCGGCTTTGCCGGATAGGTTTGCGCCCTTGCGACCCCTGCTAGTGGCAAACCGGCAGCACATGTTGCCAGCCACAATAGGCGACGACGTTGAAAGTCCATAGCAATACCCTCCGTCGGTCCAGAGCGGCCTCTATTTGTGTGCTGGAACGAATTGGAATCAAGTCGTGGAATGGAGCTATCGTTATGTCACACGGGAATGCGGGCGGGATCATCCGTATGGACGAAAGCTAGACGTGATTTGTGCCGCTGGCCTCGCCGGAAGACGCCGCGCAATTATGCCCCTTGGGGCAATACCAGCAGCCATCAATCCCGGATTAAGTTCAGGTTTGAGCCGCCGGTTACAACGGCGACTCCTGATTTTTCAGGGTCCGCGCAATCGTAGGAGGTTGAAGATGAGATCCGACCGCCCATCCGATATCGGTCTGCGCACGATCTGCTCCATGATTGCCACAGCCGCGGTCGCGACCCTGACCTCGGCAAATGGTGCTTTCGCGCAAGAGACGGCAAAAGGATTGCTCGCGGTTCAAGTGCGCTCGCAGGGGCAGGTTTGCGACAGCCCGATCAGCGCAACAAGGGAAAAAAAGCAGTCGGCTCCAGACGTGTCGGTTTGGGTTCTTCGATGCGAGAACAACTCGTACAGAGTTCGGTTAGCACCCGACATGGCGGCACACATACAGCGCCTTAAATAATCGGTCGAAATCATTTAGCGACAGCTTGGACCGAGCTGCCGCCCATGGCGCCCCTTGCAGTGGACCGTCATTCGTCACAAATATGCGGCAATATCACCCATTCATTGCTGAGACGGACGTCATGAAACTTCCTGGCCCGGACCACCCGATTAACATCACCCGTAGTGGCAAGCGCGTGCGGGTCACATTCGCCGGCCGCATCATCGCCGACACCGAGGCCGCACTGACGTTAAAAGAGGCGAGCTACAAGCCAGCGCTGTATGTTCCGCGCGCGGATACAGACATGAGCCTGCTCGCGCCCACCGATCACCACACGCATTGTCCGTACAAAGGCGACGCCAGCTATTTCACAATCACGATCGATGGCCGCAGCGCCGAAAATGCCGTGTGGTCCTACGAGCAGCCTTACCCCGCAATGTCAGAGATCAAGGAATATCTCGCGTTCTATCCGGATCGCGTGGACAAGATCGAGGAAATCTGACGCGTTGCGTCAGTGCAGGCGCGGGCCCTTAAGGAATTTCGCGCGATCGGACGAATTCACCCGCACGTCGAAGGTCACGCCTTCACGGTAAAGCGTGAGCGGTATCTCCACGCCGGCATGGCCCAGCGACCAAACTTTTCGATAGAACGCGGCAAGCGTCGAAACACGCTCGCCCTGCACAGCCACCACGACGTCGCCGGTCTTGATCTCGGCGCGCGCGGCTGGGCCTTTGGGGGCTATTCCCACCACAACGATCTTGTCTTCGATCTCGGTCGAGTAGAGTCCGAGCCACGGCCGCACGGGTCGATCTACCCGGCCGAACTTACGCAGGTCCTCGAGCACCGGCGCAAGCAGATCGATCGGCACGACCATGTTGAGATGTTCATTTTTGCCATTGCGCGCGCGCTCGAGCTGGAGCGAACCGATGCCGATCAGTTTGCCTTCACTGGAAATCAGCGCCGTACCACCCCAGTTGGGATGCGCCGGGTAGGTAAAGATCGCTTCCTCGAGCACGTATTCCCAGTAGCCGGCAAATTCCTGCTTTGCAGCGATGCGCCCGGCTAGCGAGCGCGTGCGGCCGCCGGCACCGCCAACAACGATACGCTCGCCGATGTCGGCCCTGCTCGATGAACCAATCTCGAGCGGCGGCAGGTCGATCTTGCCGAGCGCCTGGACCAGACCGAACCCTGTCTCCTGATCGAAGCCAAGCGCGTGCCCCTGCACGACCCGTCCATCGCCGAGATGCAGCCAGACTGTTTCAGCCTCGGTGATCAGATAGCCGATGGTAAGAACGAGGCCGTCGTCGACCAGCACGCCGTTCCCGGCGCGCTCGACACCAAGCGTGTCAGCCGTGAACGCATCGGGCGGAACAATTGAGTGCAGGCCGACCACCGAAGACAGCGTGCGCTCGAGATCGTAGGAATAGTCCTCTGCGCGCGGCTGCACCGACTGCGGCACTTTCCATTCGATCAGCGAGGCCATCGCTATGCTCCTCGGGTCTCCCTCCTATCATACGCCGGATCATGCCGGCGAAAAGACCGCACTCACATGTTAGTGTAACCCGTCAGACTCATGATTCCGCTCTCCATCCTCGATCTCTCGCCCGTCTCTGCCGGCTCCACGGCCGCACAGGCTCTGCGTAATTCGCTCGATCTTGCGCGGCTCGCCGATGATCTCGGATTCACCCGATACTGGGTGGCCGAACACCACAACTTGCCGGCGATTGCGAGCTCTGCACCAGACATCATGATCGGCCAGATCGCGGCGGTGACCAAACGCATGCGCGTCGGGTCCGGCGGCGTGATGTTGCCTAATCACGCTCCGCTAATGGTGGCCGAGCGCTTCAAGGTGCTTGAGGCTCTCTATCCCGGGCGCATCGACCTCGGCCTTGGCCGCGCGCCCGGCACCGACCCTGCGACGTCCTACGCGCTACGGCGGCGCCAGGGCATCAGTGAAGAAGACGATTTTCTCGAGCGTTTCAATGAGTTGATTCTGCTTGAGACACGCGGGTTTCCAACCGGCCATCCGTTCCACAATGTGCGCGCAATGCCGTCCGACGTGGCATTGCCGCCGATCTATCTTCTCGGCTCGTCGGACTACAGTGCGCAACTCGCAGGACACATCGGCGCGGCATTTTCATTCGCGCATCATTTTGCGAATTTTGACGCGGTCGAAGCGATGCGGCTTTATCGCGACAACTTCAAGCCATCAATCTCTCATGAAAACCCTTACGCGATCCTGGCAACGCATGTGGTCTGCGCAGACACCGACGAGGAGGCCGAACGGCTTGCCGCAACCGTCGATCTCAATTTCGTGCGCCGCGCCAAGGGCGAATACCAGCCATTGGCTTCACCCGAAGATGCCGCGCGCTATGAATACACGCCGGTCGACAGGACGCGCATCGCGCAGAACCGTACGCGCCTTTCGGTCGGCTGCCCTGACACGGTGAAGGCGCGCCTGCTGCCGTTGATCGAAGCCACCAAAGCCGACGAGCTGATGGTGACCACGATGATCTTCGATCATACGGCGCGAAAACGCTCGTATGAGCTGCTGGCGAAGGCATTCAAATAACGGTAAAACCGCCACGGCTTTTGGCGACAAAAATTACGGGAGGCAACGTTGGGTAAGCAGTTCACTTTGACCACGACCGACAAGCACTCGCTCGGCGCCTATCGCGCCGATCCTGCGGGCACGCCCAAGGGCGGAATGGTGGTGGTGCAGGAAATTTTTGGAGTCAATCATCACATCCGCGCGGTCTGCGACCGGCTTGCGGCGCTGGGTTACGTCGCGGTTGCGCCCGCAGTGTTCGACCGCTTCGTGCGCGATTTCGAAAGCGGTTACACTCCCGATGAGATCGCGCACGCACGCAGCTACCTCGGTAATCTCAACTGGGATCACATGATGGCCGATGTCGCAGCCGCCCAAGGCGATCTCAAAGGCACAGGGCCGCTTGGTGTCGTCGGCTTCTGCATGGGCGGCACCGCGGCGTTTCTTGCTGCCTGCCGCATTCCGGGGTTTTCAGCCGCGGTTTCCTTCTACGGTGGGATGATCGGCAAGTTCGCCGACGAAAAGCCGAAGTGCCCGATGCAGATGCATTTCGGCGAAAAAGACGACGGCATCCCGATGGACGTGGTCGAGTCTATCAAGAAGAAGCAGTCGCAGGCCGAGATCTACACCTACCCCGACGCGCCGCACGGCTTCTATTGCGACGAGCGCGCGAGTTACCGCAAAGAAGCCGGCGACCTCGCCTGGAAGCGCACACAGGAATTCCTGTCAAAGCATATGAAGAAATAGCGCGCGCCAAACAGGCGTTTCTTCACGTAGTGGCCGGGCGTATGCCCGGCCATCTACGTTTCAGAACCACCGTTCCCTGACGAGGATGGTGTCACCGCACCGGATAGCCGAGCGGCACCGTCGCGTATCTGCCGGCCACGGGTCGCAGCCGTGCAGGGCAATCAAGCCGTCGCGCCTTGCGTCAGCTTTGCTCCGGTCCCGATCGGACAGGCGACCCCGGTTCCGCCCAGCCCGCAATAGCCAAAGGGATTCTTGGCAAGATACTGCTGGTGATAGTCCTCGGCAAAATAGAACTCCGGCGCATCGACGATCTCCGTGGTGATCGCGTCATAGCGCTTCTTCTTGAGTTCCTGCTCGTACATCGCCTTCGAGGCCTCGGCCGCTTTTTTCTGCGTGGGCGTAAAGGTGTAGATGCCAGAACGATATTGGGTACCGATATCGTTGCCCTGACGCATGCCCTGGGTCGGGTCGTGATTTTCCCAGAATGTCTTGAGCAATTGCTCGTATGTGATCTTTTGCGGATCGTAGACCACGAACACAACTTCATTGTGCCCGGTGCGGCCCGAGCAAACCTCTTCATACGTCGGATTGGGAGTCATTCCGCCGGCATAGCCGACGGCGGTCACATGAATACCCTCGCCAAGTTCCCAGAACTTGCGCTCCGCCCCCCAGAAGCAGCCTAGACCGAACATCGCCTTTTCTGTTCCTTCCGGGTACGGCCCCTTCAACGCCCGGTGATTGATGAAATGTGCCGTCGCGGTGCGAATCGGCTGCGCGCGGCCGGGCAGCGCTTCGGTTGGCTTGGGCATGGCAACCTTCTTGAAGCCGAACATGCGGATCCTCCTGCAATTGCTGACCGCAATATATGTCGGGACCGATGCTGCCGGAATGGCCGGGCGGATCACGTCTATGGCACGGTGACTGGCGCTTACGGCCTTACATAGCCGATCAGGGGCTTCCTCTTGCGCCCCAGGAGAATGAACAATATGCCGAGGACGCCGAGCACACCCCAGCTCGGCGCCGACAGGAATGTGACCATCAGTTGATCCCAAAGGAAACCACCTGCGTAAGGTTCGATCACCGGCTTGAGTTTGGCCAGGCTGGCGGGATTGACGAGCTCCCAGAGCGTCCGCACGTCGGTCAGAAAAAGCTTGTTGCCGGCGATCGATTTGGTGCCGTCATAGATCAACAGGATGAATCCGCCCGCCAGGCAGACCAGGCCGATAAAGCGGAGTAGGAAACGGATCATGGCTACCAAACGAAAGAATCGATCTTACCGCCACCGATTACCCTGCGGCTTTCTTTCATTCAACAGCAGGACGGGTGGTACCACCTTCGCTTGAGTCGGCGCGGTTGCATCCGCTAACGTCGATTGAGCCGGCGTCCCGGTTGTGTTGATGGAGTGCCAATGGCCAAGCCCCCTGCCGGCCGTAGCCGGCCGACCTTTACCGACCAAGAAGCCCTGCAATTTCACAGCGTTGGCCGCCCGGGTAAGCTCGAAGTCATAGCCACCAAGCCGATGGCCACCCAGCGCGACCTGTCGCTGGCTTATTCGCCAGGAGTCGCGGTGCCGGTGCTGGCCATCGCCGAGGACCCCAGCCGCGCCTACGACTACACCGTCAAGGGCAACTTCGTCGCCGTCATCACCAACGGCACCGCCATCCTCGGGCTAGGCAACCGCGGCGCGCTTGCGGCCAAGCCCGTGATGGAAGGGAAGGCGGTACTGTTCAAGCGGTTCGCCGACATCGACTCGATCGATCTGGAGGTCTCCACCGAAGACCCCGAGCAATTCATCAACTGCGTCCGCTATCTCGGCTCCGGCTGGGGAGGCATCAATCTCGAGGACATCAAGGCGCCGGAGTGTTTCATCATCGAGCAGAAGTTGCGCGAACTGCTCGACATACCGGTCTTCCATGACGACCAGCACGGCACTGCCATTATCGCCGCCGCCGGCCTGCTGAATGCGCTCGATCTGACCGGACGCGAGATCGCCACGACGAAGCTTGTCTGCAACGGCGCTGGTGCGGCCGGAATCGCCTGCCTCGAATTGCTCAAGGCGATCGGCTTCAAGCCCGACAATCTCATCCTCTGCGACACCAAGGGCGTGATTTACCAGGGTCGCAAGGACGGCATGAACCAGTGGAAGTCAGGCTACGCCATCAAGACTTCGGCCCGCGCGTTGGCACAGGCGCTGGAGGGTGCCGACGTTTTCTTCGGACTCTCGGTCAAAGGTGCGGTGACGCAGGACATGGTGAAGAAGATGGCGCCAAAGCCAATCGTCTTCGCGATGGCCAATCCGGACCCGGAAATCACCGTCGAGGAAGTCGCCGCGGTACGCGACGACGCCATCATGGCGACAGGGCGCTCCGACTATCCGAACCAGATCAACAACGTTCTCGGCTTCCCATATATTTTCCGCGGCGCGCTTGACGTGCGAGCTTCCGCAATCAACATGGAAATGAAGATCGCCGCGGCGCGCGCCCTCGCCGAGCTTGCGCGAGAAGATGTGCCCGACGAAGTCGCCAGCGCCTATGGCGCGCGGCCGAAATACGGACCGGACTACATCATCCCCGTGCCGTTCGATCCACGGTTGATTTCCCACGTTCCGCCGGCCGTCGCCAAAGCAGCCATGGACACAGGCGTTGCGCGCAAGCCGATCGTCGACATGGATGCCTACCGGCACCAATTGAGCGCACGGCGCGATCCAATCGCCGGCACGCTGGTCCAGGTTTTCAATCGTTTGCGACGGCAACCGAGGCGAGTCGTTTTTGCCGAAGGCGAGGAAGAGCAGGTTATCCGCGCCGCAGCCAGCTTCGTGCACCAAGGCTTGGGTACCGCGCTCCTGGTCGGGCGCGAGGATCGTGTGCGCCAGTCTGCGAGCGAAGCCGGCATCGAGCTCGGCGAGGGTATCGAGATCGTCAACGCGCGGGTATCGACACGCAACACCGTCTACATGAATTTTCTCTACGAACGTCTGCAGCGGCGCGGCTATCTTATGCGCGACTGCCAGCGACTCGTGAATCAGGATCGCAATCATTTCGCGGCCTGCATGGTCGCGCTCGGTGATGCCGACGCGATGGTTACCGGGGTCACGCGCAATTTTTCCGTAGCGCTCGAAGACGTCCGCCACGTCATCGACCCGAAGCCGGGTCACCGCGTCATCGGCGTGTCGGTGGTGGTGGCGCGTGGACGCACCGTGCTCGTTGCGGACACCGCGGTGACCGAGATGCCGGAGGCACATGAGATCGCCGACATCGCCGTCGAGGCTGCCGGCGTTGCGCGCCGGCTCGGCTATGAGCCGCGCCTGGCCTTGCTCGCCTTTTCAACCTTTGGACATCCACCCGGAGAGCGTTCGGCGCGGGTCATCGAAGCGGTGAAGATTCTTGATGGCAAACGGGTCGATTTCGAATACGACGGCGAAATGGCCGCCGACGTGGCGCTCAATCCTGAGCTGGCGTCGGCATACCCGTTCTGCCGGCTGTCGGGGCCGGCAAACGTATTGGTGATGCCGGCATTTCACTCGGCCTCGATCTCGACCAAGATGCTGCAGGAGCTCGGCGGTGCCACCGTGATCGGACCGCTGCTGGTGGGGCTCGACCGCCCGGTCCAGATCGTCCAGCTCGGCGCCAAGGACAACCAGCTGGTCAATATGGCAGCGCTTGCCGCCTATAACGTGAGTGGCTAGCTAGAAGCCTGACAGACAGACGGAGACGACGTTGACCAAGACCCTTACCGGTGTAATCGCCGCGATTGCGACCCCGATGGACCAGGACGGTGCGCCAGACCTCAAGCGTGCGGTCAAACTCGCGCGCTACCTGCTCGACAATGGCTGCGATGGCCTCAACGTCCTCGGCACCACGGGCGAAGCGACCTCTTTCTCCCTTGCCGAGCGCAAGGCAGTCATGGACGCTTACAAGGCCAATGGTCTGCCGCTGGACCAGCTCATGGTCGGCACCGGCGCCGCTGCCGTTTCGGATGCGGTCGCGCTCACGCGTCATGCTGCCAATCTCGGGTTTGCCGGCGCGCTGGTGCTGCCGCCTTTCTACTACAAGGGCGTCCCCGACGATGGCCTCGTCGCCTATATCGACACGCTGGTGAAAGCCACAGCACAAAAGCCAATTCCGATTTATCTTTATCATTTCCCGGCAATGTCGGGCCTGCCCTGGCACGTGACATTAATCAAGCGACTGCTGGAATCGTTTCCCACCCGTATCGTTGGCTTGAAGGATTCTTCCGGCGACATGGCCTTCGCACGATCCGCCGCCGCGGTATCCTCGGACTTTGCGGTCTTCCCTTCGACCGAAGCTTGCCTGCTAGAGGCACGATCGGGTCCCTTCGCGGGCTGCATCTCGGCCACCGCAAACCTCAATGCCGATCTGTGCGCACGGGCCTGGAGCAAGGGCGATGCTGCCGCACTGGAAGCCGCTGTCACAATCCGCAAACTATTCGACGGGAAGCCGTTGGTCTCCGGTGTAAAGGCGCTGCTCGCTCACATCCACGGGGACGCCGGTCTCGCACGCGTCAGACCGCCCTTGGCGCCCTTCTCGGCGGCGGATCGTGCCGCGGTAGTCGCCGGCCACGACGCGGTCCGGGCCAAACGTGTCGCGTGAGGGGTCTTCGCAGGCGTTGACGCCCGCGCACGGCCTAACTATAAGCCTCAGCCTTGCCGGCGATTTCGACCGCTGTCGCAACTTCTTGTAAAACCTAGTCGCTTTTAGCGGACGGTCCGCTCGAGGCGCCAGCCGCGAATGAGAGATTGATGGCCAATACCAAGTCCGCCCGCAAAGCCACGCGCGTGATCGCGCGCCGAACCGAAGTCAATAAGGCTCGGCGCTCGGTGCTGAGAAATTCTGTACGCAAGGTCGAGGAAGCGATCCAGAGCGGCGATCGCAAAACCGCCCTGGCGGCCTTTAAGGCGGCAGAACCCGTCATCATGCGGGCAGCACAACGAGGTATCGTGCACAAGAACAATGCCAGCCGAAAAGTCTCGCGGCTCGCGCATCGTATCGCCAAACTCGGCAAATAGTCGACGGCAGCACTTGTCGCTCACCGTTGTACCTTAGTCCGTTTCAATTTCTGCTAAAAAACGTTCGAACGGGCCGCCTCCGAAAGGACTCGGCCCGTCGACGTATTCAAAGTGTCATCGCGCCGTCAGAGAATTTTGCTCGTTCCGATTTTGCTCGCTTGATCGTCGCAGGCGGTGCAACAGCTGCGATGGTAGTTAGCTTTTCGCACCGGGAGTTACGTCAAAATTCGCTCAGATTTTTTTGCGCGACGATAAAGACTTAACAGGAAAGCGAAGCAGGGACCTTAAAAACGCATATGTGACAGGCATTTTTGGCGTTCGAGGCATTTTAAAAAATCGCGCGACACTTCCATACCAAGAACCAATTTGCTCGGCGAGATTCCATACGACTCATCAACACGTTGGGCAAAATGGTTCTGGAATTGGAGGCGTCTCGGCACTGGTAGCCCCTTGCTCTGTCGCTGTAGTCCGCGTGAATTTCATTGCCCGCGCATTTTGCTTGTGTATCTTGAAAAAACGCGCGGGAATTCTTCGCGCGCGATCAGAAACAAGGTTCCACGTCACGCTCATCGACGGATGAGAACGGCTTTGGTTTGCCACTTGCGTCAAATTTAGCCGCCTCAACGTCGAGGCCGTCCGGTAGCGAAACGATTTCAAGATTGACGAGACTGAGCGAAACGCGATCAGAATTTTTAATGGCAAGGTGGCCAGGAGCCGGCAAAAAACGAACCACAGGGCGAAAGCCGCAGCTTATTCGAGGGGTGACATCATGACAGGCGCAGGGAAAATCTCGGTGGTCAGGTTTGATGACCTTGGACGTGTTTTGTCCGGTGCCGGTTCATGCCCTACGATCGCCAGTGCTGCGAGCCGGCCCCTGCCGAATTCATACTGCCATATTGACCGTCACACCTTGGGTGCGGCCCCTATTTTCACGATCGGGATCCGAAGCGCCACTCCGCCCCCTGCGGACTGAAGGCGCAACACCTCGACTTCCTGTCGATGTCGTTCGCCGAACAAATCAACCGGCGGGCCTCAAATCCCACGACGACATCATAGAACGAGTGCTGTTGCGTCCCGTTTCCGGCGCGTTGGCGGTCTCTCCGCCAGGCCGGGCAACCGAGTCCGTCCCACCTTTAATCGGATCGAGAAGAAAAATGGCTACCGGGGAACAAGAAAGTTGGTCGCGGGTCAAGGAACGCCTGCGGACAGAAGTGGGCGAAGACGTCTATTCGAGCTGGTTTGCTCGCATGGATCTAGAGGCGATCGAAGAAGGGTCAGTACGCCTGTCCGTGCCGACCCGATTTCTCAAGAGCTGGATTCAGTCGCACTATGCCGAGCGGGTGCTCGCCTGCTGGCAGGCACAGGAAGAAAAAGTCACGCGCGTCGAACTGATCGTGCGCTCGGCGGTCCTCAAATCCGCGGTTCTTCCCAAGGCAAAGACGGATCAGGCCGCCGGCGACAATGGCGGTCGTTACATAAATGGCAACGGAAATGGCCGGCCTCTTGCTGCCGGCGACCCCAGCGTACATGAGGCCCTTGGCGGCTCACCGCTTGACCCGCGCCTGACCTTCGACACTTTCGTCGTCGGACGCTCTAATACGCTCGCGCATGCCGCGGCGAAACAGGTCGCGAGCGCCAAGCGCGGCGACGCCGTGATGTTCAATCCGCTGTATATTCATTCTGGCGTCGGCCTCGGCAAGACGCACCTTTTGCAGGCTGTCACCTGGGCGGGAAATGCAGTAGGCGAGCGCAAGGTCCTCTACCTCACAGCCGAGAAGTTCATGTACGGCTTTGTATCGGCGCTCCGCACGCAGACCGCTCTCGCCTTCAAGGAAGCGCTCCGTGGTATCGGCGTTTTGGTGATCGACGACCTGCAATTCCTGCAAGGTAAGTCGACCCAGGCTGAATTCTGCCACACGCTCAACGCCCTGATCGACGCGGGCCGACAGGTGGTGATCGCCTCAGATCGCCCGCCATCGGACCTGGAAAGCCTCGATGATCGCGTTCGATCCCGTCTCGCCGGCGGCCTGGTGGTGGAAATGGGCCCCCTCGGGGAGGAATTGCGCTTTGAAATACTCAAAGCACGGGTGATGGCAGCGCGCACCTACCATCCGACTTTTGATGTCCCGCTGCCGGTGCTTGGCTATATCGCCAAAACCGTCACCCACAACGGCCGCGACCTGGAAGGCGCGCTCAATCGCCTCCTCGCCCATAACAAGCTGACCGGGCATGCAGTCACGCTGGAGATGGCCGAGCGCGAAGTACGCGACCTCATCCGCCCCCAGGAACCCAAGCGGGTCAAGATCGAGGACATCCAGCGGGTCGTTGCGCGGCAGTACAACGTCAGCCGGTCCGACCTGCTGTCCTCCCGGCGAACCGCCAACGTGGTCCGACCGCGCCAGGTGGCGATGTATCTCGCCAAGACCCTGACCCTTCGTTCGCTGCCTGAGATAGGCCGGCGTTTTGGCGGCCGCGACCACACCACGGTTCTGCATGCCGTGCGCAAGATCGAAGGCCTTGTCGGCAACGACATGGCGCTGGCCGAGGAGATCGAGATCCTCAAGCGGCAGCTACAGGAATAGCGATCGCCAACTTGATCTCGACGTCATGCCCGGCCAGGTACAAGCCTGTGCCGGGCATAAACGTCTTTTGCGCGACCCGTCAGCCAGGGAGGCCGGGGCGTTTGGCACTATGGAGCCTGGGGAAAGGGCCGCGCTAAGCCCCTACACTCTTGCGATTTTTGCGCTGGCACGTCACCTTTGCCCTCCGGCCTCGCATTCCGCGTTACGCCGGCCGGCCGTCGCGCCTGGTGCGGGGGTATTTTCAACGGCGCCGAAGCGGATTTCTCGATGAAAGTTACAGTCGAGCGTGCAGAACTTCTGAAGTCGCTGGGTCACGTGCATCGCGTGGTCGAGCGGCGCAATACCATTCCCATTCTGGCGAACGTGCTGGTCAAGGCCGACCGCGGC
>Ga0111538_10009579_pt1 | contig 12920 bp, 7 predicted proteins | sample SoiMethybrSBSTD1_FD_79669 | JGI IMG/M metagenome (GOLD analysis project Ga0111538, IMG submission 79669) | Bulk soil microbial communities from a Populus tree surrounding site in Tennessee, USA - Soil MetaG P. TD hybrid SBSTD1 (version 2)... | ecosystem: Environmental > Terrestrial > Soil > Tree...
AAACACGCCCGGCGCAAACACGCCCGGCGCAAACACGCCCGGCCCCGGTGTGCCCGGCCCTCGGCCGAGCCCGTACCCGCCGCCACAGCCGCCGCCACAGCCGCCGCCACAGCCGACAGGCCCGCACGGCGAGGCCACAAACCAGTACAACAATCCGTACAACGACCAATTCGGTCAGTACGGTACGCCCGCCGACCCGACCGGTTTCTACGGCAACCAACGGCCAGCCGCCGCCCCACCGCCGCCGCGCCGGCGCCCCCTCCTGAACCGCACCACGATCATCGTCGCCGCGCTGCTCGCGGTGCTCGTCGGCGCCGGCACGGCCGGCGCGGCGACGTTCCTCGCCGGCAACGACGGCGACGAGCCGAACGGCAGCACGCCGAACGCCGCCGCCCCGGCCGGCAAGGGTGGCGCGCCCGGCTCCTCGGCCCCGGCCGGTCCGGCGTCGATCACGATGTCCGCCACCGGTGACGTCGTCATGGGCATGGCGCCCGGCGGCCTGCCACCGAACAACGGCAAGGGCTTCTTCGACTCGGTGGCGCCCCTGCTCAAGGCCGACTTCCAGATGATGAACCTCGAGCAGACGATCACCGACGACACCGGTGTCGGCAAGTGCTCCGCCGACTCGGCCGGCAAGACCTGCTTCGCGTTCCGTACGCCGCCGGCGACCGTCCAGAACCTCAAGGACGTCGGCACGCACCTGGCCAACATGGCCAACAACCACGCGTACGACTTCGGCGAGGCCGGCTACAAGAACACCCAGAAGGCGCTCGAGTCGGTCGGGATCAAGTACACCGGCGCACCCGACCTGATCACCGTCTCCGACGTCAAGGGCATGAAGGTCGCCACCGTCGGCTTCGCCTCCTACGAGAAGTGGTCGAACCTCTGCTCCGACCTGCCCAAGGCCACCGAGCTCATCAAGAAGGCCAGCGGGCAGGCCGACCTCGTCGTCGTCCAGGTGCACATGGGTGCCGAGGGTGCCGACAAGACCCGCGTCAAGCCCGGCACGGAGACGTTCCTCGGCGAGAACCGGTGCGACCCGATCGCCTTCGCGCACACGGTGATCGACGCCGGCGCCGATCTCGTCGTCGGCCACGGCCCGCACGTGGTGCGCGGGATGGAGTTCTACAAGGGCCGGCTGATCGCCTACAGCCTGGGCAACTTCGCCGGCTACCGGGCGCTCGGGTACAACGGCGTCGTCGGGATCACAGCGGTCATCAAGGTCACGATCAACCGTGACGGCAGTTGGGGCGGCGGAACGCTGATCCCGACCTACATGATCGCCCCGGGGCTGCCCCGCCCCGACCCGAAGAAGCAGGCGATCAGCATGATCAGCAATCTCACCAAGCAGGACTTCCCGCAGAGCGGCGCCAAGATCGCCGCCGACGGCGTCCTTACGGCGCCATAAGAGTTGTCACACGCGGCGCGTAGATTGGCCGCGTGACGGAGACGGCCCTGGGGCTGAAGCGGCGCGCCCGCCGCATGGCGCGCGAACTCGCGGCCACCCATCCCGATGCGCATTGCGAGCTCGATCACGCGAACGCCCTCGAGCTGGCCGTCGCCACGCTGCTGTCGGCGCAGACCACCGACGTGCGGGTCAACGAGGTCACCCCGAAGCTCTTCGCGCGCTACCCCACGGCCGCCGCGTACGCCGCCGCGGATCGCGCCGAGCTCGAGGAACTGCTCAAGCCCACCGGTTTCTTCCGGGCCAAGTCGGATGCGCTGATCAAGCTCGGGCAGGCCCTCGTCGACCTGCACGGTGGCGTCGTCCCGAACACGATGGACGCCCTGGTGGCGCTGCCGGGCATCGGCCGCAAGACCGCGAACGTCATCCTCGGCAACGCGTTCGGGGTGCCCGGCCTCACCGTCGACACCCACTTCCAGCGCCTCGTCCACCGGTTCAAGTGGACCGAAGAGGTCGACCCGCTCAAGATCGAGTCAGCGGTCGCCAAGCTGATCGAGAAGCGTGACTGGACCATGTTCTCGCACCGGATCATCTTCCACGGCCGCCGCGTCTGCCACGCCCGCAAGCCGGCCTGCGGCGCCTGCACCATCAAGCGTGACTGCCCGTCCTACGGCCTCGGCCCGAAGGATCCGGCGCTCGCCGCGAAGCTGCTCAAGGGTCCGCGCGTGGCTGAGCTTGCGGAGGCCGCTGGGGCGCCGCTGTGAGAAGGCTCGGCCGCGGCCTGGTCGCGCTGGTTGCGCTTGTCGCGCTGTCGGCCTGCGGAGATGCGACGGGAGAAGGGCCGTCAGCCGCCGATCGTCATCCATCGGTCGAGGGGCCGCCGTGCGTGGTTCCCGCCTCGGGTACACCGTCCCCGGCGAGCGGCCCCCGTGCACCCGACCTTGCCCTTGCCTGCTTCGCAGGCGGGGGCAAGGTCAACCTGCGCACCCTCGGGGCGCCCGCCGTGATCAACCTCTGGGCCACCTGGTGCGAGCCCTGCTACAAGGAACTGCCGGCGCTCAACGAGTACGCGGCGCGCGCCGGCGTGCGGGTCATCGGGGTCAACACGAGGGACCCGCGCCGTTCGCTCGTCGAGTCGACGATCAGCGACCTCGGGCTGACGTTCCCGATCCTGTACGACCCCGACGCTTCGCTGCTCGCCGCCGTCGGGAAGCAGAGCCTGCCGGTGACGCTGTTCCTCACCGCGGCCGGCACGCTCGCCTACACCTATAACTCCACCGCGCTGGACGCGGCCGGCTTCGAGCGGCTGGCCCGCGAGCACCTGGGGGTGGCGTGACGGGGTTGCCGGACTGGTTCGAGCGGCTGCTCGCCCGGGTCGAGTCGGCCGAGGCGACCGACTTCAGCCGGCTCCCGACGCCCGCCGACGGGCGGGCGAGCGCGGTCCTCGTCCTGTTGGCGGAGAGCGCTCCCGGCGTGCCCGACGTGCTGATCCTGCAGCGCTCGGCGACGATGCGCAGCCACGCCGGTCAGCCCGCGTTCCCCGGTGGTGCAGCCGATCCCGACGACACTGGCCCGGCCGCGACCGCGCTGCGCGAGGCGGCCGAGGAGGTCGGACTCGATCCCGACACTGTGACGGTGGTCGCCGAGCTGCCCACGCTGTGGATCCCGGTCAGCGGCTTCCTCGTCACGCCGGTGCTGGCCTGGTGGCACGAGCCGCACGAGGTGCGTCCGGTGGCGCTGGCCGAGGTGGAGGCGGTGGCGCGGGTGCCGGTGTCTGAGCTGGTGGATCCCGCGAACCGGCTGCGGATCCGGCATCCGAGCGGTTTCATCGGGCCGGCGTTCTCGGCCGGCGGCATGCTGATCTGGGGCTTTACCGCCGGGGTGCTGTCGGCGCTACTCGATCTCGGCGGCTGGTCCCGGCCGTGGCCCACCGACCGGATCGAGGACCTGCCAGACACGAGCGTGGCACCTCTACGCTGATGGGGTGCCCGGAAGCGTGGTCGACATCGTCCTCATTGGACTCCTGCTGATTTTTGCCTTCAACGGCTATCGGCAGGGGTTCGTCGTCGGCCTGCTCTCGTTTGCCGGTTTCTTCAGCGGCGCCCTCGTCGGCCTGCAGATCAGCCCGTACGTCGCCAACCGGTTCGACACCGACGCCAGCAAGGTGCTGGTCTCCCTGATCGTGATCTTCGGGCTGGCCGTGCTCGGTCAGGCCGTCGCCGGTTTCCTCGGTTCACGGCTGCGCGGGGGGATCCGCCATCGCGGCGCCCAGCGGCTCGACGACGCCGGCGGAGCGCTGGTGTCCGTCGTCGCCGTGCTGCTGGTCATCTGGCTGGTGGCCACGCCGCTGAGCCAGTCGTCGCTGCCGTGGCTGGCCCGGGCCGTCAACAACTCGATCATCCTGGGGGCCGTCGACAAAGCGATGCCCGACAAGGCGCGCGCCTTGTCGGAGGCGCTGCAGGACACCGTCAACACCCGCGGCTTCCCGCGGGTTTTCGATGGCCTCGTCCCGACGAACGAGCGCGAGGTGCCGGCCCCGAACCCGGAGCTGGCGAACTCACCGGTTGTCACGAAGTCGAGGCCGTCGGTGGTCAAGGTGCTCGGCAACGCACCAAGCTGTTCGCGCAGGATCGAGGGCACCGGCTTCGTGTACGCGCCGGAGCGGGTGATGACCAACGCGCACGTGGTGGCCGGCACCAAGTCCGTCAAGGTGGAGACGGGCAACGGCACGAAGAACGGCAAGGTGGTCGTGTACGACCCGCAGCGCGACCTCGCGGTGATCCACGTGCCCGGGCTGAACGCGGCGGTGCTGCCGTTCGCGCCGAAGCAGGCCCAGAGCGGCGCCGACGCCGTGGTGCTCGGCTACCCCCTGGACGGCCCGTACGACGCGCAGGAGGCTCGGGTCCGGGAGGTCCGCAACATCACCGGGCCGGACATCTACGACGACGGCCAGGTGACCCGCGAGGTCTACACGATCAAGGCGCTGGTGCGCAGCGGCAACTCCGGCGGCCCGCTGATGAGCTCCGACGGCACGGTCCTGGGCGTCATCTTCGCGGCGGCGGCCGACGACGAGCACACCGGTTTCGCGGTGACCGCAGCAGCGGCCGCTCCAGTAGCCGACGCCGGCCGAACCCGCACCGACGGCACCAGCACAGGCGACTGCGCCTAGCCGTCCCCGCGTCCGCGCTGTATCCGCGCCCCGGCCTCCGCGCCCGTTTCCGCGGCGTCCGCGCCGCCCTCCCGCGGCGGGGCGTGGCGGCGGGCGTTAGCGGGAGTGGCGGGCGCGGGTGAGGTAGCGCTTCAGGTACTGGCGGCGGCCGCCGAGCGAGGCGGTGACCCCGGCGATCAGCAGCACCACGATGATCACCGGAGGCCCGGCGCTGCCCGCGTACGCGAGCGCTCCCGCGCGCCGGTGGCGGGGCGAGTCTGCGCTGGACGTGGTGGACTCGGCCGGGGCACTCGGGTCGGTCGCCGGCTTGCCGGCCCCCGCCGGGCTCAAGCCGTCGGGCGCGCCCGATCCGCCGTTCTGGGTCGCACCCTTCGCCGGCTGGGACAGGTGTTGGAGGGCCAGCAGCGGGTTCGCCCGCACGTCGGCCACCTCGGCGGTCACCGCCGCCAGCGGGTCGACCAGCCCGAAGCCGTAGCGGTCGTCGCGGCCCGGCGTGCCGAGGTCGGCCGCCGTGCCGATCAGCCGGTTGATGACGTTTGCGGCGGAGAGCCCCTGGTACCTGGACCGCACGAGCGCCGCCGCGCCGGTCACCAGCGGCGCGGCGAAGCTGGTGCCCTGGACCTTCCAGTAGCCCCCGGGCCGGGCGCCGACCAGGTTGGCCGCCGGGGCGCTGAGCACGGTCTCGGGGCCGGTCAGCGATCCGGACCACAACTCGTCGCCGTTCGACTCGGTGGTCTTGTCCAGCCATCCGGCGCCCTGGCCGGATCCGGTGGCGCCGCGCAGCCCGGTCACCGCGACCACTCCGGGCTCCCGGGCCGGATACCAGACCTGCGGCGCCCCGCCGACCGTCTGCGCCAGGTTGCCGGTGCAGGCGATCACGACGACGTCCTTCTCGGCCGCGTATGCCAGCGCTGCGGCGAGGACGTCGCTGTGCGCCAGCCCGCCGAGCGACAGGTTGACCACCGTCGCCCCGTGGTCGACGGCCCAGCGCAGCCCGCGCGCCACGATCGACGCGTCCTCGTACCGGTTGTGGTCGTCGAGGACGCGCACCGGCAGGATCTTGGCGTCGGGGGCGAGCCCGACGACGCCGTCCTCGTCGCGCTTGCCCGCGATCAGGGCCGCGACGGTGGTGCCGTGCCCGACCGGGTCGACGCGGCCGTCGGTCGACCCGTCGACGAGGTCGGTGCCCGGCAGCACCTGGCCAGCCAGATCAGGGTGGGTGGCGTCGACGCCCGAGTCCAGGACGGCGACGACGACGCCGCGTCCCGTCGAGTGTTGCCACGCGGCGAAGGCGTTCAATGCTCCCAATTGCCACTGATCGTTGCGCACCCAGTCGGCGTGGGCGGGCGACGCGACCAGACCAGCACCGATCGCAGTCAGCGCCGCCAGGCACGTGGCGATAAACGCGGACCGGAATCGATCAGTGAGGAGTCGCACGGCCCGTTCATTCTGGCCTCTCGACGCAACCAGGGCGAGATCCCTCCACCGTACGGACGACCCTCGACAGCCGTCGATGGCTCCGAATACCCTATTGCTTTATCCGTTTTGGTCCCAGTTTGTGGACCGGTCACAGGATGAATTGGCGATCATGGCTACCTGAAATGTTCCTGTCTTTCGTGCCGCGGTGGGCAGTTCGTCATGGCTGAACGGGCAGATAGGCCAACTGAACGAGCCGGACCCCGTCGCGTCGCGTGATCAATCGACCACGGCCCGGCGGCAACGGACCGGGCCGGACGTTGCCAACGAGCACTCCCTCGTCGCGATCGCCGGACATCACGATCGCTGGACCGGACAGTTCCCGGATGCGCTGGATCACCGGTTCGTACATGGCGCGTGCGGCGCCGCCGGTCCGCCGGGCCAGCACCACGTGCAGCCCGACGTCGCGAGCCTGCGCCAGGAACTCCAGCAGCGGCGCCAGCGGGTTGGCCGGACCGGTGCTCACCAGGTCGTAGTCGTCGACGAGCACGAACAGTTCCGGGCCGGTCCACCACGAGCGGCCGCGCAGCTCGTCGGGCGTGACCTGCGGGCCGGGCAGGCGCCGCTGCATGTACGCCGCCGCCGACTCCAGCAGCTGCGTGGCCTCGCGCGCGCCCGTGCCGTAGCCGATCAGATGTTCGCCGGTGATCGCGCCGAGCAGGCCGCGCCGGTAGTCGACGAGCATGATGCGGGCCTCCTCCGGCGCGAACCGGCCCGCGATCGTGGCCGCCAGCGCGCGTAGGAACGACGTCTTCCCGCATCCGCTGTCGCCGAACAGCAGCAGGTGCGGCTCGCCGCCGAGGTCGACGCATACCGGGCGCAGGTCGTCTTCGGCGATTCCGATCGGTAGCACCAGCCGGTCGCCGCCGTCGAGCGGCGCCTCGGCGGCGAGCCGCTCGTACGGGACCAGCTCGGGCAGCAGCCGCACGGGCGGCGCGGGCGGGCCGTTCCAGGCCGCCGCGATCGCGCCGACGAGGCCGTCGGCGTCGCCGGCACCGAGCACCGGACGGGCCGCCAGGAAGTGGTGCCGGTCGGCGGTCAGGCCGCGCCCGGGCACCCGCGGCACCGCGGCGGCCAACCGGCGGTCGACGTCGGAGTCGCTGGCCTCGCCGAGCCGCAGCTCGAGCCGGGTGCCGAACAGATCGCGGATGCTCGGCCGGAAATCGTTCCACCGCATCGCGGCCGCGACCACGTGGATCCCGTACGCCAGCCCGCGGGTCGCCAGCTCGGTCAGCGTCGGCTCCAGCTCGTCGAAGTCGCTGCGCAGCGTGGACCACCCGTCGACCACGAGGAACACGTGGGCCCGCGGTTGCCCGTCGCGCGTGCGCTCCCGGTCAGCGAGCAGCGCCACGAACTCCGCGACCGTGCGGCGCACCGCCGTCGTGTCCTGCCGTGCGGCGACGCCGCCGACGTGTGGCAGCCCGGCCACGCCGGCCAGCGTGCCGCCGCCGAAGTCGAGGCAGTAGATCCGGGCCTCGGCGGGCGTGTGGGTGAGCGCGAGCCCGGCGATCAGCGTGCGTAACAACGTCGACTTGCCGCTGCGGGCCGAGCCCACCACGGCGACGTGGCCGGCGCCGGCGTCCAACGCCAGCCACAGCGTGTCGCGGCGCTGCTCCAGGGGCTTGTCCACGTGCGCCACCGGAACCTGCAGCGCCCCGTGCAGGTCGGGGTTGGCCGTGGTGAGGCCGCGGACCTGATCGGCAACCACCTGACCGAGCAGGTCGTCGAGGGCCGGCGGGGTGGAAAGCGGCGGCAGCCAGACGCGGTGCGCCGGCGGACCCAGCCGGGCGAGCCGGCCGACCAGCACATCGAGCAGGCTGGGCGCGTCTGCGGCCGGCACCGGTTGCGGCTCCGCCGGCGGGGCGGGTCGGGCCGGCTGGGCCGGCACCGGCACGTCGAACGTCGTGAACTCCAGCACCGGGTGCCGCGGCCGGACCCCGCCACCGGCCCGGAGAGGCGGTTGGTACGGCCCCGACGCGTACCCGGCCCGGAACCGGACCAGCGGCTCGGTGCCGTACTTGAGGTATCCGTGGCCGGGGGAGCGGGGCAGCTCGTACGCGTCGGGCACGCCGAGCACGGCCCGCGACTCCAGCGCGGAGAACGTGCGCAGCCCGATGCGGTACGACAGGTGCGTGTCCAGCCCCCGCAGCCGACCCTCCTCCAGCCGCTGCGACGCCAGCAGCAGGTGCACGCCCAGCGACCGCCCGACGCGTCCGATCTGCACGAACAGGTCGATGAAGTCGGGCTTGGCGGTGAGCAGCTCGGAGAACTCGTCGCAGACGATCAGCAGCGTCGGCAGCGCCGCCAGCCGGTGGCCGGACGCCCGGGCCCGCTCGTAGTCGTGGATCGACGCGTAGTTGCCGGCCCGCCGCAGCAGTTCCTGGCGGCGCAACACCTCGCCGTTGATCGCGTCGGACATCCGGTCGACGAGCGTCAACTCGTCGGCGAGGTTGGTGATCACGGCCGCGACGTGCGGCAGGCGGTCGAGCGAGACGAAGGTCGCGCCGCCCTTGTAGTCGATCAGGACGAAGTTCAGGTTCTCCGGCGAATGCGTCGCGGCCAGGCCCAGCACCAGCGTGCGCAGCAACTCTGACTTGCCGGAACCGGTCGCACCGATGACCAGCCCGTGCGGGCCCATCCCGTCGAGCGCCGACTCCTTGAGGTCCAGCTCGACCGGGTGCCCGTCGAGGTCCGTCCCGATGGGCACCCGCAGGCGGTCGCGGGCCGGCCGGGCGCCGGGCCGCGGGCCGTCGAACGAGGCGGGATCGGCGATGCCGAGCAGCTCGGCCAGGGCCGGCTCGCGGCGTCCCGCGGCTCCGGATCCGGCCGCCGTGGCGAGCCGGCGCGGCGCCAGCCGGCGCATCAGCGCGGCCGTCTCGATCCGGCTCAACGCGTCGGGCCGGCCGACGTCACCGGAGTCGCCCAGGGTCGCGGTGCCGAGCCGGCCGGCCTCAGCGGTCAGCACGATCGACGCCCGGTCGAGCAGCCGGGGCGGCGGCGTGTCGATGTCGATCACCGTGACGCCGGCGAGTGCCCGCTCGCCGGTCAGCAGGTGCGCCCCGGCCTGGTCGGCGCCGTCGAGCACCACGACGACGTGCGGGCCGCTCACCGGTGCGGTGCCGCCGTGCCGCGGCCGGGAACCGAGCACGCCGGCCAGCCGCTTCTCCAGGTCGGCGACGGCTGTCGCGACGAGGCGCGCCGGGCCGGCACCGTCGACGTCGGTCGGGTGGAATGCGTGCGGCAGCCACTTCAGCTCGTCCCAGGCGTCGCGGCGGTCCGGCGCCGGGCAGACCGCGACGAGCAGATCGGCCGGCGCGTGGAACGTCGCCAGTTGCGCGAGCACGGCGCGCACCAGCGGGCGGGCCTGCGGACCCCGCACGAACACCCGGCCGAACCCGCGCAGCGACACGGCGACGGGCAGGTCGGGCACCACCGAGTAGGTGTCGAGGAAGCGGCGCAGCGCGCCCGCGGTCACCGGTTCCAGCTCGTCGAGCTCCGCGGTGACCGGCGCCCGCAGCGGCGTGGCCAGGGTCTGCGGGCCCGATCCGATCCGGACCACCGCGAAGTCGGCGTCGGCGGGCCGCCGTTCCCACAGCCGGTAGCTCTCGGCGACGCACCACAGCTGGTCGGGCGGCGGATGCCGGTAGCTCAACGCGGTGCGCTGCGCGGTGACCGTCGCCCGCACCTGGCGGCGTAGCACCGCGAGCTGCCGCAGGTAGTCGCGCCGCAGCGCCATCAGCTCGGCGCGCCGGGGCTGGCCGCCGCCGCCCCAGCCGGTGAACAGCATGCCGACCATCGACAGCCCGAACAGGCCACCGATGATCAGCGACGTCCGGTCGCCACTGCGGCCGGCGAACAGCCACGCCGTCGCCAGCGTGCCGAGCAGCATCGGCAGCGCCTGCAGCGCGTACTGCCAGCGCGAGCCGGTGGGCTCCGGAATCGCCGGCGGCGCCGGCACCACCACGTCACCGGTGGGCAGCTCCGGTGCCGGGCGGCGCGGCGCGCGGCGCACAGCGGTAGTACCCATCGACCACCTCCCCAGGACGTCGGCCGGCGGCCGACTCAGTCGATGCGGAGCACACTCTAGGACCCGGATACGACACTTCGGGTGCCCGCGACGTACACCGTCCGTGGTATTTCTTTGTGACGTGTTGACGCGGATAACTGTCTCCTCGCCGCAGCGGCGGGTCGATCTCGTGCTGCCCGCCGAGGCTCCGCTCGCCGAACTGCTGCCCGACCTCGTGCAACGGGCCGGCGACGGCCTTGCCGACCAGGGCCAGCAGCACGGCGGCTGGGCGCTGCACCGCTTCGGCGGCACCCGGATCGCCGCCACCGAATCGATGGCGGCGGCCGGGGTCCGCGACGGCGAGGTGCTGCACCTCGTCCCGGCCCGCACGGCCTGGCCGGAGCCGGAGTACGACGACGTCGTCGACGAGATCGCCGTCGGCGCCCGGCGACTCGGCGCGCGCTGGTCCGGCGGCGCCACCCGGATCGCTGCCGTGCTCGTGGCGGGCGCGGTGCTGGCCGCCGGCCTGCTCCCGCCGGTCGCCGCGGCGCGCGACGGCACCGCCGCGCTGGCGCTGGCCGCGATCCTGCTGGGTGCGGGCGTCCTCGCGGCGCGCGCCTACGCCGAGCCACTGGTCGGGGTCGCGCTGGCGGCCTACTCGCTGCCCGTGGCGTTCGTCGGCGGGCTGCACGTCCTGGGCGCGGGGCCCCTCACCGCGTCACATCTGATCGTTGCCACGACGGCGCTGGTGGTGTGGGCGGTCGCCGGCGCGATCGGCGCCGGCGGCGGGCTATGGATCTTCGTCGGGGGCGCGACCGCGGGTCTGCTCGGGTGCGTCGCCGCGATGGCCGCGACTGCGACCGACGACGCGCGCGCGGCCGCGATCCTGCTGGCCGTGGCGGTGGCCGGGGCGACGCTGGCGCCCTCGCTCGCGATCCGGCTGGGGCGGCTGCCGCTGCCCGTGGTGGCGCTGCCTGCCGACGCCGATCCGGCGGCGCTGGCCGCGCGGCCGGACCGCAACCGGGTGCTGGCCGCGGTGGCCCGCGGCGACGCGATGCTGACCGGGCTGCTGGTGGGCGTCGCGGTCGCGGCCACGGGCGCGGCCTGGGTGCTGCGCGACGCGGGCCGCGCCGCGCTGCTGCTGACGCTGGTCGCGGGGCTCGCGCTGCTGCTGCGGACCCGCCTGCTGGTGACCGTGCGTCAGCGCGTGCCGCTGCTCGCCGGCGGGACGGCGGTGCTGCTCATGCCGTTCGCGACAGGGGCCTGGCACGTCGGGCGGCTGGCCGTGCCGCTGCTCGCGATCGCTGTGGTGGGGCTGGCCGTGGCCGGGGTGCGGTACCGGCGGCGGGCGCCGTCGCCGTACCTCGGCCGGGCGGCCGACGTCGTCGAGGTGCTGTGTCTGATATCCGTCATCCCGATCGCGGCCGCGGTGCTCGATCTCTACGCGGCGATGCGCGGGTTGTCAGGCTGACCCGTTTCTGCGCGGGCGGACGTTGGGGTCGTGGTAGGTGCCGGCCGCCACCGCCTCCTGGAAGCGCGTCCGGGACGCCTCGATCTCGGCCTGCGCGTCGACGCGGCCGGCCCAGGTCGCGCCCTCGACGCTCTTGCCCGGCTCGAGGTCCTTGTAGACCTCGAAGAAGTGCTGTATCTCCAACCGGTCGAACTCGGCGATGTGGTGGATCTCGGTCAGGTGGCGGTGCCGCGGATCCTCGGCCGGCACGCACATCACCTTGTCGTCGCCGCCCTTCTCGTCCGTCATCCGGAACATGCCGATGGCGCGGCACCGGATCAGGCAGCCCGGAAACGTCGGCTCCGGGATGAGCACGAGCGCGTCGAGGGGATCGCCGTCCTCGCCGAGCGTGCCCTCGATGAAGCCGTAGTCGGCCGGGTACTGGGTCGCGGTGAACAGCGTCCGGTCCAGCCGGATGCGACCCGTCTCGTGGTCGACCTCGTACTTGTTCCGGTGGCCCTTGGGGATTTCCACCGTCACGTCGAAGAACTCCATGTCGTCTCCTGACCGCGAACTGTCGCACCCGCCCGCTAGTGTCCCTTACGCATGTCCCGAGGTGGGGCTCAAAGGCGAGGGGAAGGTAGATGTCACAGGGGCGGGCCGGCACTGTCGCCGCGGCACTGACGCTTGTCGTGTCGCTGGCGGTCGGCGGCCTGGTCGTGTGGCGGGCCGCCGACCTGGCCGCGCCCCTTCGCGGTGGTCCGCCCACCACCTGGAGCGCCGGCGTCGCGGCCAAGGACCGGGCGGTGCTGCCGGCCGCGGCCGGCCCGGCGGCGCCCACGCCGACGGCGGAGGGAGTGGCAAAGGCGCTGCAGGGCCTGTTCACCGATCCGGCGCTCGGCTCCAACGTCGCGGCCCACGTGGTCGACGTGCTCACCGGGCAGGTGCTCGCCGGTCGGGCTTCCGACACGCCGACGATTCCGGCGTCCACGATCAAGCTCGTCACCGCCTCGTCGGCGCTGTCCGCGCTCGGGCCGAACCACCAGTTCGTCACCCGGGCGGTGGCGGGCGCCGGTCCCGGTGAGGTGGTGCTCGTCGGCGGTGGCGACGTCACGCTGGCCGGTGCGGCCAACGGCACGTACCCCGAGGCGGCCAACCTGCCCGACCTCGCCGATCAGGTGAAGAAGGCGCTCGGCGGCACCGCGCCCACGAAACTCAGCTACGACGCGTCGATCTTCGGTGCGCCGCCGAGCGGTCCGTGGGACGCCGACATCCTGACCAACGGTGTGGTCGCGCCGATCACCGGCCTGATGACCGACGGCGGCCGCGCCGATCCGAAGGCGCGCGGGCAGACCAGGCGGGTGACCGATCCGGCCGCCACCGCGGCGGGTCAGTTCGCCGCGCTGCTCGGCCT
>Ga0111538_10009581_pt1 | contig 12918 bp, 9 predicted proteins | sample SoiMethybrSBSTD1_FD_79669 | JGI IMG/M metagenome (GOLD analysis project Ga0111538, IMG submission 79669) | Bulk soil microbial communities from a Populus tree surrounding site in Tennessee, USA - Soil MetaG P. TD hybrid SBSTD1 (version 2)... | ecosystem: Environmental > Terrestrial > Soil > Tree...
CGAGACCACGCCAGCGAGCGCGCGGTCCAGCGACTCCTCATCGAGGCAATCACCCTTGACGACTTCCGTCGTTGATCGGGTTGCCCGGACGCGTTCGGGACTCCGCGCAAGGCACCGCACCGGACGGCCGGCCTCTTCGAAGTGTCGAAGAAGCCGACCGCCGATGTATCCCGTGGCGCCGGTGAGGAGGACTGGGGCGTCCATGCTGCGGCCCGTGACCAACGGCGTCATCCACGTGATCGACAGCGTGATCGTGCCGGAGGACGAATAGGAAACAACGGAGGGACATCAACGTGATGAAGTCGAAAAGTAGGCTGCATATGTCAAGAACACTCCGCAGTCTATGTTGCTGTTAGACTCCTCCACTCGATGCAACTGCCAACGAGCCGCGGCCACCATCAGTATCGACTCGTACTGCGTGGTCACAAAGCGGTCGACGCAAGTGCCGTGTGTCTCGTCCTGATGGTGCCAAGGCGTCCAACGAATTCGATGGCACCACACCGACTGGAGGACGTCTCATGACCAGTTCATTCGACGCAATTGTCGTCGGGGCGCGGTGTGCAGGCTCGCCAACGGCGATGCTGCTCGCACGGAAGGGCTATCGCGTGCTTGTTGTCGATCGGGCGACGTTCCCAAGCGACACGATTTCCACACACATGGTGCATCCGCGAGGGGTTGCCGCCCTGGCGAGATGGGGGCTGCTCGAGCGGCTCACCGCAACGGAGTGTCCTCCCATTCAGAGGTATACGTTCGACTTCGGCCCGTTCACGATTGAAGGCTCGCCAGGGACGCAGGACAGTCCGGTCTCGTACTGTCCACGGCGAACTGTCCTTGACAAACTCCTCGTGGACGCCGCGTCTGAAGCGGGCGCCGAGATCCGCGAAGGATTCACAGTTGAGGAGGTCGTCATCGAGGATGGCCGTGTGTGCGGCATCAAAGGGCGTTCGAAGAATGGATCTTCGGTGACCGAGCGTGCGCGAGTCGTGGTGGGAGCCGACGGCCGCTTCTCCGTTGTGGCCGAGGCCGTCCGCCCCGAACAGTATAACGAGAAGCCGCAGCTGCTTTGCGGCTACTACACGTACTGGAGCAACCTCCCCGTTGAGGGCAACTTCGACACCTATATTCGACCGCGTCGCGGCCTTGCCGTCGCGCCGACACACGATGGTCTGACGCTGACTGTCGGTGGGTGGCCGTACGCGGAGTTCGAGGCGAACAAGAAGGACGTCGAGGGAAACTTCCTGAAGCTGTTCGACTCCGTGCCCCGGCTTGCGGAAGGTCTTCACTCCGCCAGACGCGAGGCTCCGATCGCGGGCGCCGCGGTACTGAACTACTTTCGAAAGCCGTTCGGGTCTGGATGGGTGCTGGTCGGCGACGCGGGCTATAACCGAGATTTCATCACGGCGCAGGGAATCACCGACGCGTTTCGTGACGCCGAACGGTGTGCGACCGCGCTCGACGAAGCGTTCACGGGTGTTCGACCCTTTGACGAAGCGATGCACGCGTACCAGCGCGAACGGGACGAGCACGTGATATCGATGTACGAATTTACGTGTCAACTCGCAACGCTCGAGCCTCCGCCTCCCGAGATGCAGCGGCTGTTTGCCTCGATTGTCGGAAACCAGAAGGCAATGGACCGATTCGTTCAGATGAACGCGGGGACGATTTCGCCGGCGGAATTCTTCTCAGGGTCATCCTCATCGGCGTAGTCAGGAGGCTTTATGACAACGGCTGCGGGTCGGCCAGATCGAAGGGTTGGAACGAGCGCGAGCCCATAGCCTCTCGCCGTGTCAATCCGCGCGGCGACAAGGAGGCGGGGCCGAAACGGTGAAGACACGATTTGGCGTGGGTCTCGGCATGCGGCGGCCTCTGTAGTCCGGCGCGCTCTTCAACACGGCGGCATGCGGCCGCACCTGCTTCATTGGTCGGGGCGTGTTCCAATCGGCATGCGCGCAGTGGTGACCGCTAGGCTCGACGACTCTCCCGCTGTAGCTCACGCAGCAATCCCTGCGAGTCGCCCAAACGATTGTTAAAAATCCGTCGTGCGACATCGAGCAAAGAGCCAACGAGAGGGTCGCGCAGCGCATATCGGACGGACGAGCCTTCCTTCCGTGCCGAGACGATGCCTTGATGACGCAACACGGCCAATTGCTGCGAGACGACGGGCTGATCGAGCGCGAGCTGCTCCTGCAGTTCCTGCACGGTTCGGTCGCGGCGCACCAGCGTCTCGAGAATGCGAATGCGCGCGGGGTGGGCCAACGCACGAAAAAACTGCGCCTTGAATCGCTGCAGCTCGCCGCCAACGGCCTCAGTCCGGGATGCGTCACGCTTGGGCGACATCGGTAGGATATTATATATTAATATTCATATGTGTATCGATGACCCATTCGCCGGATAACCTGGCACAGACGATCGAACGTCTCGCGCATTTGTTGCCAGCACAGGGTCCAATCAGCATCTTCATTCACCACAACACCCTCCACGCCTTCGAGCATCTGCCGTTCGAAGACGCCGTTGAAATCGCTGCAATGCGGTTGGGGCGCGAGCCGTACCTGGCGGAATCGCGGTATCGCGACAAGTTGGCATCCGGACGTATTCACTCCACGGACGTCCATGCACTACTCCTCGAACAACTGGGCGCCAGCGGATCGGAGAGCGTCGCGGGCGTGAGTTCTCGTGTCGATCTCTGGCGAGTGCTTGTGCTGCATGGCACTCCGACTGCGGCCGGACGAGAGCTGGCCTGGATCCTCGAAGAGACCGATGCGCTGTCCCGTTTTCGCAACGACCTACCGGCGAGTGCCCGTTCCACGCTTGCGGCATTACGGGAGACGACCGATCGCGTTGACGACGAACGCCAGGCTGTGCGTCGGCTGTGGAAGGCATCCCTCGAGGCGGTCGCGCGCGCGCACGCATCGCCACCGGTCGAACGGGCAGTCCTGCCGGTGCGCCATCGCGATTGGCTGTTCGACGTGCACGGTATCGATACCGATACATGGATCCATCCCCCGCTCATTCGATTTCTCGCCGGATATCTCGACCAGGGTCTTGCACACTGGTCGATGCCGGCGCGGGAACGTGGTATCCATGGCTGCTTTCTTGAACTCTATGGAACCTCCCTTGCCGCGCGGTGCGGGCCGTGGGCTCGCACGCTTCCAAACGTGGTCGGCGACGATCGCGCGGCCGGACGCGACGCGTTCGATTCGATCGCACACTCGCTGCGCGAACTCGGTGTACACACGGACGAGTACGACGACTATCTCGCTGCGGAACTGCTCGCTCTCCGCGGTTGGGCTGGTATCGTGCGGCAGATAGAAGAGCGTCCCGACCGTGTCCCGGCACGGGATCTCACTGTCACGTTGCGCGGATACCTTGCGGTGCGCCTGCTGTTCGAACGGGCGGCACTCGCGCACGCCGCGCGTCAGCTCTCCTTTCGTGGATCTCCGGCGGACCTCCGCGACTGCCTTCGAGAACAGCTCCCGGCGCCGCAGCCGCCGACGAACGTCGAGCGCGCGTGGCCCCTCTTTCATGTGGCGCAACTTTGCGGCCTTGACGCCTCGATTGTGGAGCAGTGGACGCCAGCCCATGTCGCCGAGCTCGAACGCGAACTACAGCAACTGAATGCCGTGCGACGGCGCCGAATTCTCCACCAGGCGTTCGAGCGAGCGATTCGTCACCGACTATATGGCGCGGTGATGCAACACGCGCCGCATGCATCGGCCCAAGCACCTGCATTCCAGGCCATCTTCTGCCTCGACGAGCGCGAAGAATCGTTTCGTCGGCATCTGGAAGAGGTCGATCCCGCCTGCGAGACGCTCAGTACCGCCGGTTTCTTTAACGTGGCGATGTATCACGAGAGCGTCACCGATGCGCATCCGCGGCCGCTCTGCCCTGTGGCGATTCGTCCCGATCACTACGTCGCCGAAATTGCTGCCGACGAAGATCGCCTCGTCGAACGCACACGCCGTCTGCATCGGAGGGCTGCAGGTTTCCTCGGCTACAACGTGCATCTGGGAAGCCGGTCGCCGGTACGCGGCGCCCTGCTGATGACGGCGTTTGGCTGGTTGGCCCTCGTGCCGTTAGTCCTGCGCGTTGTGTTCCCGTGGCTGTCGTCCCGATGGCGGCATATCCATCAGACCGCGATCGCCACTTCGCGAACGCGGTTGCAACTGGATCGTGACAGCGCAGCGCCACCTATCGGGAAGCATTCCGGATTCACGGTGAAAGAGATGGCCGACATCGTCCGCCGCGTCCTTGAAGACGTCGGTATTCGCGATCGCCTTTCCCCGCTTGTGGTCGTCGTCGGGCATGGCTCAATCAGTCTGAATAACCCTCACGAGTCCGCTCATGACTGTGGAGCGTGTGGTGGCGGGCGAGGTGGACCGAACGCCAGGGCGTTCGCACAGATGGCCAACGAGCCTCGCGTGCGCGAGCTCCTTGCTGAAGAAGGGCTGTCGATCGACGAGAGGACGTGGTTCGTGGGGGCGCAGCGAAATACGTGCAACAACGAGGTGATGTTCTTCGACGAGGGTCTCGTGCCTGCGGCGTCGCGGCCGTTGTTTGCGCGCGCGGTGGACGCGATTGACACGGCGAGACGTCGCGAGGCGCACGAACGCTGTCGCCGGTTCGATGGGGTTCCGCATTGGTATCCGGCGGCCGCGGCACTGGCGCACGTTCAGGGGCGCGCTGACGATCTCGCACAGCCGCGACCCGAGTACGGGCATGCGACCAACGCGTTCTGCGTCGTCGGCCGTCGGACACGAACGCGCGGTTTGTTTCTCGATCGCCGTGCGTTTCTCGTCTCCTATGACCCGTCGCGAGACGACGATGGCGCGATCCTCGCGCGCATCATGGGCGCCGTGGTTCCCGTCGTCGCAGGCATCAGCCTCGAGTACTACTTCAGCTACGTTGATCCAACAGGGTACGGCTGCGGGACTAAATTGCCCCACAACGTGACGTCGCTTCTCGGCGTCATGGATGGCGCCCAGAGCGACCTGCGCACCGGTCTTCCCTGGCAGATGGTCGAAATCCACGAGCCCACGCGTCTGGCGATCGTGGTTGAGGCGACGCGCGAACGCGTACGGCGCGTCGTCGAGGCGAACCCAAACATCGATCGCCTGGTACGAAATCGGTGGATCTGGATCGCCTGCCTTGACCACGAGTCTGGGGCGTTATGGGAACTCGATTCGACCGGGTTCGTTCCACATGCGCCCGGACAGCCACTTCCGATCGTCACGGGTGAATCGGCCACCTGGTACCAGGGAAAACGGGGCTTTCTGCCGCCGGTGGCCATCGTGCCTACCCACGCACAACATCAACACAGCGCTCAGGCATGACCCTCGGCATGCCGAGCGTTCCTCTCACGGTCCTCGTCCTGATAGGGGTCGGATCTCCGACGCTCTTACTGGCGGCGCTCGGCGCCGCATCAATGGTCAACCGGCCACTACCCGAGCGTTGGACGGGTCTGCTGGCGGCAAGCTCGATGGCCGTTGCCTGCGCAGCCCTGCTTGTCGCATTCGCCGTCTACGGAATCACGAGACCAGGCACGCAGCTCCTCTCGTATGGTGCGTGGTCCACGTCACACGAAGGCGGCATCGCCATCGAATTTCTTGTCGATCGACTCTCACTCGCGTTCGCGGCACTGTCGACCGCCATCGCTGGCGTCGTGTCGGCATTTTCGAGCCGCTACCTGCACCGGGAATCCGGCTACAACCGCTACTTCGTGCTTCTGGCGATGTTCGTCGTCGGAATGCTGCTGGTGGCCCTCGCGGGAAACGTAGCCGTTCTTTTCATGGGCTGGGAGCTCGTCGGCCTCAGCTCCGCACTGCTTGTCGGGTTTTTCCACGAACGACCCGCGGCCGTGTCGAATGCCTTTCGCGTGATATCGGTCTACCGAATCAGCGATGCCGCGCTGCTCTCTGCGGCCGTCCTCCTGCGCCACGTCGCGGGCACGGGCAGCCTCTCCCTGCTGTTTGGCGGCAGCGCCGCTTCGGCCACGACGCTGAGCGCGACGAACGCGACGTTCATCGCGGTTCTGCTCATCGTGGCTGTGGGTTGCAAGAGCGCGCTCCTGCCCGTCTCGAGTTGGTTGCCGCGAGCCATGGAGGGACCAACGCCTTCAAGTGCTGTGTACTACGGATCGCTCTCGATTCACGCCGGATGTTTCTTGCTGCTGCGCGCGGCGCCGCTGCTCGAACAGGCGCCTGCGGCCCGTCTCCTGGCCGGTGTCCTTGGAGCGACTACGGCAGTGTTCGCGGGGATCACCACGCGCGTGCAGAGCGACGTGAAATCGTCGCTGGCGTATGCGTCTCTCACGCAAGTCGGTCTCATCGTCGTTGAGATCGCGATCGGTTGGTACACGATCGCGTTCATCCACCTGGCCGGACACGCCTGCTTCCGATTGCTGCAGTTCTTGAGCGCGCCCAACGTCCTCCACGATCTGCACGGCCTCGAAGAGGCGATGCGTGACCACTCCCCGGCGGGCCGTCGCACGTGGACAATCCTGATGTCGGATCGCGCACGTCATCGCCTGTTCCTGCTCGCGCTTGAACGCGGATTTCTGGACAGCACCCTGGATCGCATCGTGGTCGAGCCCTTTCACCGCGGGGCGCGCCTGTTGGCGCGAGTCGACGAGTGGTTGTGTGGCGCTGTGCTGCCGTCGCGACGACCTGCTCCGAGCGATGGAGGAGATCGCGATGAATGAAGCACTGGTGTGGCTGGCCGCACTGGTTGCGCTGCCCGGCGTCGTGATCATCAGCTCATTTCTGCGCATTGGAGCCGAGCCGTTGCGTCGGCTGGCGGTAACGTCGGCGATTGCGATGGTGGTTGCGTCGCTACTGGTCGTGATATCGCCGCCTCTACGCAATTTCTCCATTCAGACGTCGCTCTTGACTTCGATGCCCGGCGGCGAAGAAGTGATTCGTGTCGACACGCTTTCGGCCGCACTCCTACCATTTACCGCTGGCCTGTGGCTGTTGACCGTCGCCGTTACACCGAGAGCGTCACTCGATCGGCGTGGCATGCGGCGAACCGCGCTCGCGACGCTCATCACCTTGGCGTCGTTCCTGACAGAAAGCGCCGTCGTGCTTCTGGCCCTGTCGCTCGTTTCGGTGTGGACGTTTCTAGCGGCACTCTCGGATCCCGCGCATCGGCATCAACGCCGCGTCGTCGCAGTGTATCTCGGCGTCTCGACGCTGCTGTTTGCGATAGGCGTCGCAATGCTGGTGAGTCCTGGGGTGCAGAACACCACACTCGAAACTGTCGCGTTGTGGTGCATCGTAGTCGCCGCCCTGATGAGAAAGGGTATTGTCCCCTTCCACGCGTGGGTGCCCGAGGTATTCGATCACGGACGATTGGGCCCTGCCATCCTCTTCAACGCACCTCAAGTGGGCGCGTACATAACAGTGGTGCTCATCGTGCCGCGGGCTTCAGCGGAAATGTTGCGGATCATCGCGCTCCTTGCGCTCGGCACTGCGGTGTACGGCGCGGCGCTCGCGCTCGTCCAGACGAGCGCGCGACGAGCCTGCGGCTACCTGTTCATGAGCCAGTCGGCACTAGTGATGGCTGGTCTCGACTGCACGAGCGTCACGGCGCTCGCTGGTGGCCTGCTGGTGTGGCTGTCGGCAGGATTGGCGTTTGCGGGTCTGGCCCGCTGCGTGCTCGTGCTCGAGGCGCGGCGTGGACGGTTGGATCTGACTACGTATCACGGCGGGTATGAGCGCATGCCAGTACTGGCGATTAGTTTCCTGGCGATGGGACTCGCATGCACCGGCTTTCCAGGAACGCTGGGCTTCGTCGGTCAGGAGCTCCTCGTCGACGGCGCCGTGGACATGTTCCCCGTTATGGGGTTCGCTGTCGTTATTGCGTCGGCGTTGACCGGCTTGGCCGTGCTGCGGATGTACTTTTCGCTTTTCTGTGGTCGTCCGGAAGCGCTCGCACACCCGAGCCTCCGACTCGGGTTACAGCCGCGCGAAGCGTGGACGTTTGTCGCGCTCGTCACCGTGCTGATAGGGCTCGGGATCGCGCCTCGACCGCTAGTGGATTCGAGGTTCGATGCAAGCGAGGAGATTTTGCGACTTCGCCGAGAACGCATATCGCACCAGTTACCCGGCGGACCATCACGCTCGCCGAAGGTTCACGCATCGCTGGTGCGATAGCGCACAACATCGTGCCGCTCGGCGCAGAGCCTCGCGCGGGCGAACCAGCTCGCCGGAATTCGTCGCGACAATCGGTCATGTACTTGCCGCCGAACACAGCCAGCGCGAACATATGCTTCGGCGTGAGTTCCGGTGTGAATCCGGGCGCGAAGTTGCGCCCGACCCGTTTCCGTCCGGTACCGGTTCCGTCCGGTAGTAGACGTAGCCCTTCTGCATCTGGTCGTTGACGACAACCTTCATGGTCGGCCGGCTTTCTGCGGAGTCTGCACAAGACGCCGGACATCGAAGCCGTTGTCTAGCGCGGCCGTGCGCGCCGCCGCCATCGATTCGGCATCAAGACGTGGCATGCGAGCGAGGATCCAGAGATACTCGCGGCCCGGGTCGCCGACGACCGCCCACGAATAGTCCGGCGCCAGGCCGATAATCCAGTAGTCTCCCCAGACGGGCGGCAGCCACGAGAGCCACGCAGGAGCGAACCGCACTTTCAGCTTGGCGTGCGTCTGCTCGTCGAGGAGGCGTGCAACACCGCTCGCTTCCGTCTGACCGTCGGCAGTACGACATCGGTTGACGACGTCGATGCGTCCATCAGCACGGCGGGCGTAGCTGGCACGCACATCGCCGACACACTGGCGCTGAAACCGGTTCTCGAACCGCGCGATCTCAAACCAGTCGCCCGCATATCGACTCAGATCGACGAACGGAACCGTCCGAACCGCCGGCGCCTGCGCGCTGGCGTTTGCCGGCTGCAGCATAGCGGCGACAATGGCGACGGTCGCAGCCCATCGAGGCGCGACGCTGCGACGGACGCTCGCCCGCACCACTCGGTGACGGCTCGCGAACACGAGCGTGAGCACGGGCCGAAGCACGCCGGCCGCGATACGGTTCAGCACACCGCCACGCCCGACGGTGAACTCGACTCGGTCCTGATAGAGCGCTTGCGAAGCGCCGATCGGCTCGAACGAATGCGCGTGTCGCCACACCGCGAATGGACCGCGTACTTGCTCGTCGCAGAATCGTCGGCACGCGATGTAGCCGTAGTGCCGAAGCACCCAGCGCATGCGCACGGAACCGACGCCGATCGAGAAGGTGACGCGTCCGCCGTCGCGGATGCCGCCCTCTTGCTGTTCGATCCGCACGAGGCGCGAGGGCGTCAGCGCCGCAAGCGCTCCGGGCTGCTCGTGCCAGCGGAATACCTCGGCTACCGGCGCGCCGATGATCGATCCATACGTGAACGTCGACACCTGAGCGGGCGCGGCACGCGGTGCGGCACGCTCCGCGATCCGCCGCAGCAGGCCGCGGAAGACGAGCGCGTGGAGCGGCAGCACGCCGTACCAATACAGTCGTCCTGCAACGCCCCGCGGATCGAAGATCGCCGTCTGGCGGATCAGCGAGCACGCTCCGCCGTGGAGCGGCTCGACGCGGAACTCGAGCCATCCGCGTCCTGGCAGCTTGAGCCCGGCCGAGAGGCGCAGGAGGCGGTCAGCCTCGTACGCCTCGACGCACCATCCGTCGATGACGTCTCCGACCACGCAGTCGTCGGGATCGCGCCGGAGTCGTGGCATGCCAACACCGCCCCCCCACCGGTCGAGCCATCCCCGCAGCCGCCACAACGCGTCTGCACAATACCAGCCAGTGGCGCCGCCAATCCGTCGGATGGGCGCAAACGCTTCTGCAGGTGGCGCATCGACGGTCACCGCGCGGGTGTCGATCTTGTATTGCGCCGCCGCATTCTCGTCGATCGCGCGCCTGAACGCGTCCCGCAGCGGCATCGGCCGTATTTCGAACGTCTCGCGCGTTGCCGGCGAACGCACCACAGTGGGATTGCGCAGACCTTCGACGAGCGCGCGCCCGACGCGCGCTTGAGCCGGCGTTATGAGGCCGAGCCACAGACCGGACAGTCGCGGTGTGAGCACCGGCACTGATACGAAGAAGCGCCGCAGCCGACGCAGCGCCGCGTACTCGCGCATCATGTCGCCGTACGACACCACCTCGGGGCCGCCGATTTCGAAGATTCCCCCGCGTCCGTCGGGCAGGTGGAGCGCCGCCCTCAGATAAGCCAACACATCGTCGATGGCGATCGGCTGGGTACGCGTGTCTACCCATTTCGGACAAATCATGACGGGAAGCCGCTCGACCAGTGCGCGAATCATCTCGAACGACAAGCTGCCCGCTCCGACAACGATCGAGGCGCGGAACTCGACGACGGGCACGCCCGCGTCACGGAGCGCCTCTCCCGTTTCCACGCGGCTCTTCAAGTGCGTCGAGAGGGAAGCCGACGAATCGCCGAGCCCGCCAAGATAGATGATGCGGCGTACGCCCGCGCGGGCGGCGGCGCGGCCGAAGTTCGACGCCGCACGGCGATCGAGCGCGGCGAAGCCGGGCCCACTCGCCATCGAGTGCACCAGGTAATACGCCTGATCAATTCCGTCCATCGCCGCGACCAGCGACGCTTCGTTGAGGCAGTCTCCTGCGACGATTTCGGTGGTCACCCGACGCGGCGTGACGCGTTCGGGCTCTCGGGCGAGGCACCGCACCTCGCAGCCGCCTTCCTCGAGCACTCGAAGAAAGCGGCTGCCGACGTACCCGCTGGCGCCGGTGAGGAGGATGGTTCGGGCCATGACCGATCGCGTTATTCGCCCGGCGGGAGCAGGACGTGATCGATAACGTGAATGACTCCGTTCGTCGCGACGATGTCGGTCCTCACGACCCGCGCGTTGTCCACCATCACGGTGCCGCCGGTGACCGTGATGTGCAAGGCGTCACCGCCGACCGCCTTTGCGGAGCTGACCTTGACGACATCGGCCGCCATCACCCTGCCCGGCAGGACGTGATACGTAAGCACGCGGACGAGCATCGCCTTGTTCTCCGCCTTCAGAAGGTTGTCCAGCGTGCCGGCGGGCAGCTTCGCGAACGCCTCGTCGGTCGGAGCAAAGACGGTGAAGGGGCCGGGACCTTTGAGCGTCCCGACGAGATCGGCCGCCGCCAGCGCTTTCGCCAGCGTCTTGAACGATCCGGCCGCGACCGCCGTATCGACGATGTCCCTGGTCTGCTGCGCGCGCGCCGGTGAAACCGCCGCGAGGCACGCGACGAGCGCGAGCGAGGTGAACGTCAGCATCTTTTTCATGTGCACTCCTTGAATGGTGAACCTAAGAAGGACCGAATTACGCATGGTGGCTCGCCGGCTGCAGCCACCGGCCCTGGACGCGCTTCCAGAAGACTCCCTGATACACGCCGGCGGCGCCGACCAGTCCGTAGACGACAGCGGTCAGCTCGGACACCTCGCCGAAGGACAGGCCGAACAGCGCGGCCACCAGATCGAACCGCGCCACGGCGACGAGCCCCCAGTTCAGCGCACCGACCACGACGAGCACGGCCGCGACAACATCGATGACTTTCATCTGCTACCTCCTGTCTTTGAATATAATGCAATATTATTTTCATGCAATGACAAGCCGCACCGCTCGCCAAAGTCATGTGAACCTCGCGACAAAGCGCCGCGGATTTTTGAACCTCCGTCAAAAACGAGGGAGCCGATGCTGTCGAAGACGCTGCAGGACGGACTGAACGACTATGGGATTGGTGCCAAGATTCGCGCGCTGCGCTTGAAGAAGAAGATTGGCCTTGTCGACCTGGGCAAGCACACCGGGCTGTCACCGGCGCTGCTCTCGAAGATCGAACGCGGCCGTCTCTTCCCCACGCTGCCGACCCTGCTCCGGATTGCGCTTGTCTTCGGCGTCGGCCTGGAGTTCTTCTTTGCGGGGGCGCGTGAGCAACCGCTCGTCGCGGTGACGAGGAAGAACGCGCGCGTGGAACTCCCCGAGCGCCCCGGCGCGCGCGAGGCAGCCTATCGGTTCGCGTCGCTCGACTACCCAGCAACCGAGCGTCGGTTCAACTGCTATTACGCCGAATTTCTGCCAGTCGCACCCGAGAAGCTACGGCCGCACGACCACGCCGGGGTCGAGTTCATTTACGTGATCGACGGCGTCCTCACCGTTCACATGAACGGGGAGGAACATGCGCTCGAGGCGGGCGACGCCATCTACTTCGATTCGACCATTCCGCACGCGTATCGACGCAGCGGCGGCCGGAAATGCAGCGCGGTTGTCGTCACCGCCGCGTAGGCAGAACACGTGGCGACATTGTTCGGCTAGACCCTGCGCCACAGGCCGGTGATCACAACGGCGATCGGCGGCAGTGGATGCGGACGCTTGATGCGCGACATAGCGTCAACAATCGCGATTGAGACACCGACCAAAGAATCGTCGATGAAGACGATGCGACGATCGGTGAAGTGGGAGCCGAGCTGTTTCCACGAGCACCATCGCCGCACGGAGTTCTGGGCGGTCAAACCCCGTACGAACGACTTCTCACAAGAACGAAAGCTGAAGTGTCACCAGGGTTCTTAGGACCCTACAATTTCGCGCGAGACGGGCTACAAGATTTTCGAGCGCTACAACGATTGCGGTGTGGGCGCGTTCAATGACCGCAGCCAGCGCCCACACCGCCAGGGCAATCGGTCGAAGGTCCCGGCTGATCTCTACAGCGGGTCCACGTGCTACCAGCGGCGCAAAATCAACGTGAGCCAGGTGTTTGCCGGTCAGAAGGTCGGCGTCAAGCAGACGGACGACCACATCTGGCTGGTCACCTTCATGGACTATGACTTGGGGTATTTCGATGACGAGACGTGTCGTCTCGAGCCGATCGATAATCCGTTCGGTTCGAAACTGTTACCCATGCTCCGGAATAGACCTCGTGTCCTTCCTGAGAG
>Ga0111538_10009583_pt1 | contig 12915 bp, 10 predicted proteins | sample SoiMethybrSBSTD1_FD_79669 | JGI IMG/M metagenome (GOLD analysis project Ga0111538, IMG submission 79669) | Bulk soil microbial communities from a Populus tree surrounding site in Tennessee, USA - Soil MetaG P. TD hybrid SBSTD1 (version 2)... | ecosystem: Environmental > Terrestrial > Soil >...
ACGGTGCTGGCCCCCACCGGCACCATCGGCTTCATGATGGACTGCGACACCACCGGCGTGGAGCCCGACATCGCCCTGGTCAAGTACAAGAAGCTGGTGGGCGGCGGGATGATGAAGATCGTCAACCAGTCGGTGGCCGCCGTGCTGCGCCGCCTGGGCTACGGCGACTCCGAGGTGGACGCCATCCTGCGCCACATCGGCACCGAGGAGACGATCGAGGGCGCGCCCGGGCTGCGCGACGAGCACCTGGCCGTGTTCGACTGCGCCTTCCCGCCCGCCAACGGCAAGCGCTCCATCCACTACATGGGCCACATCAAGATGATGGCGGCCGTGCAGCCCTTCCTCTCCGGCGCCATCTCCAAGACCGTCAACATGCCCACCGACGCCACGCCGGAGGACATCTCCGACGCCTACATGGAAGCCTGGCGCCTGGGCGTGAAGGCCATCGCCGTCTACCGCGACGGCTGCAAGCGCAGCCAGCCGCTCTCCACCTCCAGGGAGGAAGTGAAGGAGGAGGTGGCCATCCGCCCGGCGCGCCGCAAGCTCCCCGACGAGCGGCGGGCCATCACGCACAAGTACTCGATCGCCGGCCACGAGGGCTACATCACGGTCGGCATGTACGAGGAGGGCCGTCCGGGCGAGATCTTCCTGGTCATGGCCAAGGAAGGCTCCACCATCTCCGGCCTCATGGACGCCTTCGCCACCGCCATCTCCATCGCCCTCCAGTACGGGGTGCCGCTGGAGGCGCTGGTGGAGAAGTTCTCGCACGTGCGCTTCGAGCCCTCGGGCTTCACCAAGAACCCGGAGGTGCCCTACGCCAAGAGCATCACGGACTACATCTTCCGCTGGCTGGCGGCCAAGTTCCTGAGCGCCGAGCACCAGGAGTCGGTGGGCGTGCAGACGGCGGCGGTGGCCGAGCGGCGCGGGCAGACCGAGCCGCGCCTGCCCGCGGCCCCGGCGGCCGTGGAGGCGGCGCCGGCCGCCTACGGCTCGTTCCGCAGCCAGACGGACGCGCCCTCCTGCCACTACTGCGGCAACCTGATGATGCGCAACGGCGCCTGCTACCGCTGCGCCAACTGCGGCTCGACGTCCGGCTGCAGCTAGTCCTTCCATGAGCGCGATCCTCTCCGCCGTCGCGCCGCCGGTGCCGCCCTTCCTGCTGGGACGGGTGGAGGCCGATTCGCGGCGCGACCGGCTCTGGGGCGACTGCCGCAACAGCCTGGGCATCGCCCGCCTGCTGGTGCACGAGGGCCGGCCGGAGGCGCTGGTGGGCACGGCCTGCCGCCTCTCCGTGGAGAGCGGCTGCCGGGCCGCCCTCGAGCAGCTCGGCCTGCCCTACGACGGCGACCTCGACCAGGCCCTGCTCGACCTGAAGGTGGAGGCCGAGTGGGTGGCCTCCGCCGCGGGCGACGTGAGCGCCCGCTCCCTGCTGCTGGCCGCCGAGCGCACGGTGGGCAGCATCGCCGCCTTCCTGCGCGACGCCGACCCCGGCCGGAGCTGGGGGTTCTGAGGCGCAGCGGTTGAAGGCGGGGCGAGCCGTGCTGCACGGACTCGCCGTCCAGGTCGCCCGCCATCCCGACGTCGTCGCCTTCGCCCAGCGCCTGCTGCGCGAGGCGCCGGCCGGCGGCCGCCTGGGCCGGGTGGCCGCGCTGCTGACCTTCGCCGGCGCGCTGGTCGACAGCCGGGCCGGGGACGGCGGCCGCAACGGCCTGGACGTGCTGCTCGACCTGCTGGGCCGTGACCGCGGGCCGGCGGTGGTGCTGGGCGCGCTGCTGATGGCGGCCGGCGAGAAGGCGCGCGTGGAGTGCACGCGCGAGATGGCCTTCGTGCAGGTGGAGCTGCAGACGGCCGACCTCTTCGCGCTGCCGCCCTTCGCGCGCCTGCACGTGCGCCGCGGCCGCTACTTCCTGCCCCTCGACGCGCGGCGCGGGCGCACGCCGCTCGGCTTCCTGCCCCAGCCGGTGCGGGAGGCGCTGTCGCGCCGCCGCGCCCTGGCCGCGCTGGCCGGCGGCTCGGCCGCCTGACCGCCGCCCGGGCATGCCCTCCCGCGCGCAGACCGCCGCCCGCGTCCTGCTTCCGTTCGCGCTGCACGGCCTGGCCCGCGAGGTGGACGCGGCCGTGGGCGTGCTGCTGCACACCAGCCTCGACCTGCCCGGCTTCGTGCCCACGGCGCTGGGGCTGGTCGACTGGAGCGCGGCCGCGCTCCACGTGCTGCTCTGGACGGCCCTGGGCGCGCTGGCCTGGGCCGTGCTGGGCGACGACGCGCGCGGCTTCGCGCCGCTCTACCTGCGCCCGGCCCTCACCCTTCTCGCGCTGCTCTCGCTGGCCCTCGGCCCCAGCTATCCCTACGGCTTCACCCTTCCCGTCGCCCTGACCCAGGACTGGGGGATCGCGCAGGACATCGCGGCCGCGGCCGCGCTCCTGGCCTGGCGCCGCCCGCGCTGGAGCCTGCCCGCGCCCGGCCCGGTCTCGGTCGCCTTCCTGGCCTTCCTGGCCTACGCCTTCCTGGCTCCGGAGCCGGCCCGCCGCTGGGAGAACCACCCGGGCAACGAGCCCAAGACGCTGCGCATGGCCGTGGCCGCCGGGCACTGGATGACCTTCGACACCGAGCGTGTGAGCACGGCCATGGAGGACCTGCCCGCCGACCCGCCGGCGGCGGCGCTGATCGGCGCCTCCCGCACGATGGCCCGCGAGTCGGCGCGGATGATGGCGGCGCTGCTTCCGGGCCCGCCCGGCGTGGGCCGCGGGGCCATCACGGCCACGCGCGTGACGCGCCAGACCGTGCGCGGCAAGGAGGGCGGGATCTACACCGTGCTCGCCCCCGGCCCCTCCGTGCTGCTGGCCCCGTTCCTGCGCCTCGACCGCGCCTGGAACCGGGCCCACGGCACGCCCGGCCGCCTGGCCTTCACGCTCCTCTTCTGGAACGCGGTCTGCGGCGCGCTGGTGGGCGCGCTCTTCCTGCTGCTGCGCGACGCCAGCGGCCGGCCGGGCCCGAGCGCGGCCCTGTCCCTGCTGCTGGCGCTGCTGCCGCCGCTCGTCTTCTACTCCTTCCAGTTCTACCCGGAGACGCTGGGCGCGCTGGCCCTGGCCCTGCTGCTGCGCTGGCTCCTCTTCGTGCCGCGCTGGAGCGCGGGCCTCTGCCTGGCCCTCGGCCTGACCCTGGCCGCGCTGCCCTGGCTGCACCAGAAGTTCCTGCCCGTGTGGCTGGTGCTGGGCGCGGCCGCGCTGGCGCTGGCCGTGGACCGCATGGTGCGGCTGCCCGCGCTGCTGGCCCTGGTGCTGCCGCAGCTCCTCTCGGGCTTCCTGGTCGCGCTCTACAACTTCACCGTCACCGGCAGCGTGCGTCCGGACGCGCTCTACCTGGCCTGGGGACCGGCCGGCATCACGGGCGCGCGCGTGGGCCAGGGCCTGCTGGGCCTGCTCCTCGACGCCCGCTACGGCCTGCTGCCCTACGTGCCGCTGCTCGGCCTGGCCAAGGGCGGCCTGCTGCTGAAGGGGCCGGCGGCCGCGCGCCTGCGTCTGGCCCTGCCCGCCGCGCTGGCCTACTACGTGACCGTGGCCGCGGCCGACAACTGGAGCGGGGCCGTGTGCAACCTGGGCCGCTACGCGATGCCCATCGTTCCCTGGCTGGCCGCGCTGCTGGCCCTGCTGCTGGCGCGCGCCGCCGAGCGGCCGGCGCTCCGGTTCCTGGCCCTCACGCTGGCCGGCTGGAGCGCGGTGGTGGCACGGCTGCTCTGGCGGGACCCGGACGCGGCCAACGACTGCGCGGTGCTGCTGGGCCAGGCCCACTTCGCCGACGGCAACGTCTACCTGCCCAACCTGTTCATCCGCACCTGGGCCGAAGGCGCGCCCGGCCTGTGGGCGCGCGTGCTGTGCGCGCTGGCGCTGATCGCGGGCGCGGCCCTGTGGGCCCGCCGCTGCGCGGACGGGCGCGCCGGGGCCTCGGCCGGGCGGGCCCTGGCCGGCCTGTTCGCGGTGCTGCTGGCCGCCGGGCTGCTCCTGGAGCGCTGGCCGGGCCCGCGCACGTCCGCCCGCTTCGACCGCGCGCTGGAGCTGGGGGCCGGCACCACCGCCTACTTCGGCGGCCGCGCGGAGGCGGACGGCGACGCCATCCTCCTGCAGGCCGGGACCGTGACCGTGCTGGCCCGCGCGCGCGACGACGTGGCCCGTCTGCGCCTGCTGGCGGAGGGCGAAGGCGTGCTGCGCGTTCTGGGGCGGCCGCCGCTGGCCCTGGCCGGCCGCGGCATCGAGGTCGAGCTCCCGCTGGAGGTGCGGCGCCGCCTCAGCGGGCGGCGGGGGGTGGAGGAGACGCTCTTCGTGCAGGAATTCGCCGTACAGACGCGGCGCGGCATCTGGCTGCGCGCGGCGCCCGGCCTACTTCCGGCGCAGTAGCTTCTTGAAGAGGCCGGGCTCGCTGCTGGGCGGCGGCGGCTCGGTGCCCATCGACTCCAGCTGCTGGCGGGCCTCGTCGTGGTCGGGTTGCAGCTCCAGCACGCGGCGCAGCATGGCCTGGGCCCGGCTCTTGAGGCCGCCGGTGCGGTAGATGGCGCCCAGGTGGAAGTGGGCATCCACGTTCTGCGGGTCCTCGCGGATGACGGTCTGCAGCAGCTCCTCGCCCTGCTTCACCCAGTTCGGGTTCTTGGCGTAGGCGCGGGCCAGCAGGATGCGGCCGGCCTGCTTGACCTTGCCGTCCACGCGCGGCACCGAGGTCTCCAGCATCTGGATGGCCTCCCAGTACTTCTCCTCCGCCACCTTGGTGCCCGCGCGGCGGATGGCGTCTTCGGCCTGCTTCTGCAGGACCTCGGGGTCCTCGCGCGGCTCGGGCGCGGCGGCCGACTCCTTCTCCCGGCCCGGGATGGGGGGCAGCTGGCGCTCGTAGCTGGCCCGGATGCGCGGGTTGCGCAGCACCTCGTAGGCCTCGCCCAGGCGGATGAACACCTCCTCCAGCTTGTCGCGCAGGTCGTGCAGGGCCTCGTCGTGGTGCACGTCGGGGTGGAAGCGCTTGGCCATGCGGAAGTACGCCTCCTTGACCTGCGCCTCGGTGGCGTCGCGCGTGATGCCGAGGATCTCGTAGTGGGTGTGCGTGCGCAGGCCCTGGTGTGCGTCCTCGATCTCGCCGCGCCGCGTGTCCACGGGCGAGGGCATGATCACGGCCGGGGGCTGGGGCCCGGTGGGGACCGGCCGCGGCGCCAGCGGCGCCGGCGGCTGCGGGCCCGGCCCGCCCCGCATCTTCTTGGCCAGCACCTTGCGCGGCTGCGGGGGCGGGGGCGGGGGCGTCTTCTTGCGCGGCACGTCCACCAGGAACTCGACCACGCCCGTGGAGAGGAGGCCGAAGAGGCTGCGCTGCACGTCTTCGGCCGGCAGCGGGATGAGCTGCATGACCTCGCGCGCGGAGAGCCCGCCGTCCACCCGCGAGAGCACGTAGCCGTCGGCGGGGGTGAGCGCGATGCGCTGGAAGCGGAGGAGGGGGTCGCTGGAGAGGCCCAGCACCCGGTCGATGTCGCCCAGGTTGTAGCGCACCACGTCCGGGTCCTGCACCGAACGCGTGGCCTCCAGGATGAGGTCGCCCGTGGAGGCGCGCAGCGTGACGTCGTCGGCCTGCGGCTCGCCTTCCGGCTGCTCCTCGAACTCGTAGGCGCCCTCCGACCAGGAGAAGACGCGCGAGAGCACCGCGTGCACGTGGCGCTCCAGGGCCTGCTCCAGGCCGCGCTCGTCGATGATGCCCATCTCCATGAGCACCAGGCCCAGGCGCTTGTTGTCGCGCAGGGCGAAGCCGGCCGCGCGCTTGAGGTCGGAGGGGGAGAGGATGCCCAGGCGCACCAGCACGTCGCCCATGCGGTCCTCGCGCACGGTGGTGTCGGCGCTGACGATGTGGCCGCGGCGGAAGCGCACGCTGCGCCGCTCGTCCTGGCGGGTGAAGGTGAGCATGCCGGTGCGACGCTCGACATAGAGCTCGCGCAGGACGCCGGGCAGGACACCCTCCCAGAGCTTCCCCGAGCTATTCACGCCGGCTCCTCCCGGCCACATTTTAGGGCCGGAACGGTTTCGGCCAGAATGAGGGGCGTCACCAGGCCGCAACTTGGGGGTCTGGGGGCTTCGTCCACCCCGACTTACCTATAAGGAACTGTCGAAGGTCACGGTCCGTATCAGGAGCAATGTCCGAAACCCAACCCGCCGAGCCCGAGCCCGAGCCCGCGCCCGCCGGCCCCCTCGTCCGCTTCGAGGACCTCGGCGTGTCCTACGGCCGCCTGCGGGCCCTGGCCGGGGTCAGCGGCGAGTTCGTGCCCGGCCCCACCGGGCTCCTGGGGCCCAACGGCGCCGGCAAGACCACCCTGCTCAAGACCCTGCTCGGCTTCCTCAAGCCCGACACGGGGCGCATCACCGCCTTCGGGCTCGACCCGGCGGTGGCGCCCCTGGAGGTGCGGCGGCGCATCGGCTACATGCCGGAGGTGGACTGCCACCTGCCGGGCATGACCGCCGCCGCCTTCGTGGCCTTCGCGGGCGAGCTCTCGGGCATGCCCCGCGACGAGGCCATCAGCCGCGCCCACGAGGTGCTCTACTACGTGGGCCTGGGCGAGGCCCGCTACCGCAAGGTGGAGACGTACTCCACGGGCATGAAGCAGCGGGTGAAGCTGGCCCAGGCCCTGGTGCACGACCCCGACCTGCTCCTGCTCGACGAGCCCACCAACGGCCTCGACCCGCAGGGCCGCGACGATATGCTGGACCTGGTGGCCGACGTCTCCACGCGGCGGGGGCTGAGCCTCGTGTTGTGCTCGCACCTGCTGCCCGACGTGGAGCGCGTGTGCTCGCGCGTGATCGTGTTCAACAAGGGCCAGGTGGCCGCCCGCGGCACCATCGCCGAGCTCACCGGGCCCCGGCGCTCGATGTTCGACGTGCGCCTCAAGGGCGACGTGCCCGCCTTCGTGGCCGCCCTGCGCGCGCAGGGCGGGGACAGCCACGACTCGGAGAAGGGGCTTCGCGTGAGCCTGGGCGAGGGCCAGGGGCCGGACGTGGTGTTCCGCCTGGCCCAGAAGGCCGGCGTCCAGGTGCGCTACCTGCGCCCGGCCAGCGAGACGCTGGAGGACGTGTTCCTCACCGCGCTGGGCCACCAGCCGGAGCAGGCCTGATGCCGATCTACGAGCAGTCCTACCGGCGCTGGGAGGCGCGGGGCCCGCTGCGCGCGGCCCGCTTCCTGCCCATCACGCGCGAGGCCCTGCGCCTGCTCCTGGCCCGCAAGGCCTTCCTGCTCCTGCTCATCGCGGCCTGGATCCCGTTCGTGGTGCGGCTGGTGCAGCTCTACTTCGTGGTGGCCAACCCGGCCGCGGCCCGCGCCCTGGGCGAGGTCAACCCCCAGTTCTTCGGCGCCTTCTTCAGCTGGCAGATGCCCTGGGTAACCTTCATCTCCATCTTCGGCGGTGCCGGGCTGGTGGCCAACGACCTGCGCACGGGCGGGATCCTGGTCTACCTCTCCCGCCCGCTCAGCCGGCGCGACTACGTGTTGGGCAAGGTGGGCGTGCCCGTGATCCTGAACCTGGCCGTCACCCTGGTGCCGGCCCTGGCCCTCTACGTGGCCGGGCTCTCGCTGGCCCCGGAGAAGCTGCTCAAGTGGGACCTGCTGTGGGTGGGGCCGGCCATCGTGCTGCAGTCGCTGATCGTGGCCTTCGCGGTCGGCCTGCTGGTTCTGGCCGTCTCCGCCGTCTCGCGCAGCGCCCGCGTCACCGGCATCGGCCTCATCGCGCTCTGGGTGGGCCTGGAGCTGGTGCGCGCCATCGCGGTCAACGCCTTCGGGCGCGCGGAGGTGGCGCTCCTCTCCCTGCAGTCCAACGTGGAGGCGGTGGGGAACGCGCTCTTCGGCATCCAGTCACGGGGCCCGGCGCTCTTCTGGGCCTGGCCGGCGCTGGTGCTGCTGGCCACCGGCGCCGCCTGCGTGGCCATCCTGAACGCGCGCGTGCGGGCGGTGGAGGTGGTGCGTTGAGCGCGCTGGCGGCGGCGGCCCCGGCGCCCATCACCTTCGAGCGCGCCTCGCGCTGGTACGGCCCGGTCATCGCCCTCAACGACGTGAGCACCGCCCTGCTGCCGGGCGTCACCGGCCTGCTCGGCCCCAACGGGGCCGGCAAGTCGACGTTCCTCAAGCTGGCCGCGGGCCAGCTCGCGCCCAGCCAGGGCCAGGTGAACGTGCTGGGACGTCCGGCCTGGGGCCATCCCGAGCTCTTCCGCGACGTCGGCCTGTGCCCGGAGGCCGACGCGCTGTGGGACCACCTCACCGGCGAGCAGTTCCTCATGTCGCTCATGCGCCTGGCCGGCTACGAGGAGGCCGAGTGCACGCGCCGCACGCAGGCCGCGCTGGAGATGGTGCAGCTGGCCGACGCCCGCCACCGCCGCTGCGGCGGCTACAGCCGCGGCATGCGCCAGCGCATCAAGCTGGCCCAGGCCCTGGCCCACGATCCACAGGTGCTGCTGCTGGACGAGCCGCTCACGGGCATGGATCCCATGAGCCGGCGCCGGGTCAGCGACATCATCCGGCGCCTGGCCGCGGAGGGCCGCACCATCCTGGTCTCCAGCCACGTGCTGCACGAGGTGGAGTCGCTGACGCAAAGGGTGCTGCTGATCCACAACGGCCGCATCCTGGCCCAGGGCGAGGTGCGCGAGATCCGCGACCTCCTGGACGAGCACCCGCACACGGTGACCCTGCGCGCCCGCGACCCGCGCGCGCTGGCCCGGGCGGTGGTGGACGCCACCCACGTGGTCTCGATCGCCTTCGGGCCCGAGCCCGACACGGTGACCGTGCAGACGGCACGGCCGGACGAGTTCTACGGCGTGCTGCACGAGCCGGCGCTGCAAGCGGGGGTGCTGGAGATGTATTCGCCCGACGAGGACCTGGAGTCGGTGTTCCGCTACCTGGTGCAGCGGTGAGCGCGGCCACGGCCGCCGCGGCGGACCCGGTGGCGGCGGCGCCGCCGCGGCCCGGCCCCGTGCCCTTCCTGCGCGGGGCGCGGGTGGTGTTCGACCTCTCGCTGGAGGCCATGCTCTGGAGCCGGCGCAGCGTGTTCATGGGGCTGCTGCTGGTGGTGCCGCTCCTCTTCGCCATCCTCTACCGCGTCCTGCTGGCCGCCCACGCCCCGGTGCGCATCACGCCCGCCCTCTTCTTCGGCGGGATGTTCGGCTCGTACTACATCTGGTTCGCGCTGCCGCTCACCGCGCTCTTCTACGCGACCGCCCTCGTGGCCGACGAGGTGGAGGCCAAGACGATCACCTACCTGCTCACGCGGCCGGTGCGGCGGACGTCCATCCTGCTGGGCAAGTTCGCGGCCTACCTGGGCACCACCCTGGCCCTGGTGCTGCCCTCGGTGGTCCTGACCTTCTTCGTGCTGATGACGCGGCAGGGGCGGCGCGGCCTGGCCCTGGGCGCGCCCGACCTGGTGCGCGACCTGGCCGTGGCCGCGCTGGCCCTCCTGGCCTACGGGGCGCTGTTCACGTTCGTGGGCGTGCTCCTGCGCTGGCCGCTGATCACCGGGCTCCTCTTCCTCTACGGCTGGGAGTGGCTCTCCATCCTGCCCGGCTGGGCCCCGCGGCTGACCATCCGGGCCTGGCTGACCTCGATGCACCACCACACGGTGGTGGGGGAGGGCCTGAGCCAGGGCGTGGTCCAGACCCTCCCCGTGGTTCCGGGGCTCATCACGCTGGGCACGTCCAGCCTGTTGTTCCTGGCCCTGGCCGCGTGGATCTTCAGCCGTCGCCAGTACGTACTGGACCAGTAGAAGCGGAGGAGTCTCATGCGCGGCCGGCGGGCGCTGGTGCTGTCGATGGTGGTGGTGGCGGTGGGCGTGCTCACCGCGGTGGCCGCCTACTACCTCGATCCTTCGCGCGGGACGGTGGGCCCCATGCCCGGCGTGGGCCTGACCCTGCCGGCCGAGACCCGCGTCGTGACCGGCCTCGACGTGCAGCGCCTCGTGCACAGCCCGGTCTACCAGCGCTTCTTCAGCGGCGCCAACCGGCCGCAGGCCTTCACCGAGCTGCAGGCGCGCACCGGCCTCCGGGCCGAGCGCGACGTGCAGGAGGTGCTCCTCTCGTCGCAGGCCCGCGAGGGGCGCACGGGCGCGGTGGCCATCGTCTCCGGCACCTTCGACCGCCAGCGCGTGGTGCGCGCGGTGGAGGGGCAGCGCGGGATGAGCACCCGCACCCACGAGGGGCGGGCGCTCTACGTCTTCCATCCCGACGGCGCGCCCTCTTCGGCCCTGGCCTTCCTCGAGGACGACGTGCTGGCCCTGGGCACCGAGGCCGAGGTGGAGCAGGCCGTGACCGGCTACGTGCGCGGCACCGGCGGCCTGCGCGGCAACGCCGAGCTGCTGGCCCTCGTGCAGTCGATCAAGCCCGGGGCCACCGTGTGGAGCGCGGGCGACGAGACCCTGCTCAGCCGCCTGCCCTCGGCCCTGCCCTCGGCCGGCGGGCTGCCGGCCATGACCCTGCCCGGCCTCAAGTCGGTGGTCTTCACGGGCGACCTGGAGCCGGCCGTCGCGTTCGAGGCCGTGATCCAGACCCGTGACGAGAAGTCGGCCCAGCAGATCGCGGGCATGGCCGGCATGATCATCGGCCTGGCCCGCATGCAGGGCGGCCAGCGGCCGGAGATGCAGCAGCTGGCCTCCGCCATCACGGTCACCACCGACCAGAGCCGCGTGCGCCTGAACGGCAGCTTCAGCGACGACCTGCTGGCCGCTCTGCAGAAGAGCCAGGGCCAGCGGGGGGCGGGCCCGGGCACCACGCCCGGGCCGCCGGCGCCGCCGGCCGCGCCGCCCTCCGAGCCCGAGGGCGAGGCCGAAGAGCGGTAGACCGGGACTATCATCATCATCGTCTCCTAGGAGGTTTCATGAAGCGCATTGGCCTCGGCGCCGCGCTGCTGCTGGCGTCGTCCCTCTCCGCCCGCGGCCAGGACCTGGCCTCGTTCGAGAAGCGGGTCACGGTGAAGGCGCTGCCCAACGGCCTCACCCTGCTGGTGGTGGAGCGGCCGGAGGCGCCGGTCTTCTCCTTCTTCACCCACGTGGACGCGGGCAGCGACCGCGAGGTGCCCGGCATCACCGGCCTGGCCCACATGTTCGAGCACATGGCCTTCAAGGGCACCGACCGCATCGGCACCACCGACTACGCGGCCGAGAAGGTGGCCCTGGAGAAGGTGGAGGCGGCCTACACCGCCTACGACTACGCGCGGCGGCAGACCATCCGCCGCGACGAGGCCCAGGTGGCCGCGCTGGAGAAGGCCTGGAAGGACGCCACCGCCGCCGCCCAGGCCTACGTGAAGGTCAACGAGTTCGGCGAGATCATCGACCGCGAGGGCGGCACCGGCCTCAACGCCTTCACCGGCTCCGACCAGACCGGCTACTACTACTCCCTGCCCGCCAACCGCCTGGAGCTGTGGGCCTACCTGGAGTCGGAGCGCTTCCTGCGCCCCGTCATGCGCGAGTTCTACAAGGAGCGCGACGTGGTGATGGAGGAGCGCCGCATGCGCACCGAGAGCAACCCGGTGGGCCGGCTCATCGAGCAGTTCATCTCGGCCGCCTTCATCGCCCATCCCTACGGCCAGTCCGGCATCGGCTGGCCCTCGGACCTGCGCAGCTTCTCGGCCACCGACGCCATGCGCTTCTTCGACACCTACTACGTGCCGGCCAACATGACGGTGGCGGTGGTGGGCGACGTGAAGACGGCGGAGGTGCTGGCCCTGGCCGACAAGTACTTCGCGCGCCTGCCCAACCGGCCCAAGCCGGAGCCGCTGCGCACGGTGGAGCCGCCCCAGACCTCGGAGCGCACGGTGGTGCTGCGCGATCCCTCGCAGCCCGTGTACGTGGAGGGCTACCACAAGCCCGACGCCCGCGACCCCGACGACGCGGTCTACGACGTGATCAGCGACCTGCTCTCGCAGGGCCGCACCTCGCGCCTCTACCGCGCGCTGGTGCGCGACAAGAAGATCGCCGCCGGGGCCGGCGGCTTCGGCGGCTTCCCGGGCACCAAGTACCCGAACGAGTTCATCGTCTTCGCCTTCACCACCCCCGGCCACACCCCCGAGGAGGCGCGGGACGGCATCCGCGTCGAGCTGGAGCGGCTGAAGAACGAAGACGTGACCGCCGACGACCTGAAGATGGTGAAGACGCGGGCCAAGGCCAACCTCATCCGCGGCCTGGACAGCAACACCGGCCTGGCCCAGCAGCTGGCCATCGCCCAGGCCCGCTACGGCGACTGGCGGGAGCTGTTCCGCCAGGTGGACCGCATCGAGAAGGTGACGGCGGCCGACATCCGCCGCGTGGCGGGGGCCACCTTCGTGGACCGCAACCGCACCGCCGGCTACATCGAATCCACGCGCCTGGCCGGCGGGCCGGCCAAGGGGGAGAGCAAGTGAAGACGAACGCCCGGACCCTGTTCCTCTCCGCGGCGGTGGGAGCGGCCGCGCTGGCCGCCGGCGCCGCCCAGGCCCAGATCACCGATTGGACGAAGGCCGAGAAGCCGCCGCTGCGCCCCTTCCAGCCCCAGCAGCCGCGCCGCATCGCCCTGCCCAACGGGATGGTCATCTTCCTGCAAGAGGACCACGAGCTGCCGCTCATCCGCGCCGCGGCCAACGTGCGCGGGGGCTCGCGCGAGGAGCCGGCGGCCAAGGCCGGCCTGCTCGACATCTACGGCGAGGTGTGGCGCACCGGCGGCACCACCGCCCGCACCGGCGACGCCCTCGACGACTTCCTGGAGGCGCGCGCGGCCACCGTCGAGACCTACGCCGACCAGGACTCCACCGCCATCTCCTTCGACGTCATGAAGAGCAGCCTCGACGAGGTGTTCCCGGTCTTCCTGGAGCTGCTGCGCGATCCCGCCTTCCGCGAGGACAAGATCGAGCTGGCCAAGGACCAGGCCAACACCGGCATCGCCCGCCGCAACGAC
>Ga0111538_10009584_pt1 | contig 12915 bp, 9 predicted proteins | sample SoiMethybrSBSTD1_FD_79669 | JGI IMG/M metagenome (GOLD analysis project Ga0111538, IMG submission 79669) | Bulk soil microbial communities from a Populus tree surrounding site in Tennessee, USA - Soil MetaG P. TD hybrid SBSTD1 (version 2)... | ecosystem: Environmental > Terrestrial > Soil > Tree...
GACCTGCTGAAGGTCGAAGCGCGCGATCGCAACCCCTATGTCGCGATCAAGGTTCTGAGAGAGGATTTCAAGAGGCGCGACGACGCCTTCATCATGCTGCAGCGTGAGGCGAGCCGACAGCAGCGGCTCGCTCACCCGAACATCGTGACGGTCTACGATTTCGATCGCACGGGCGACACCATCTTCATCAGCATGGAGTTGCTGGAGGGGACCCCGCTCGACATTTTTCTGCAGACCGATGGCCACGATCACGGCGTGCCCTATGCAGAAGCGATTCACCTGATCGAAGGGATGTGCGCTGCATTGATGTATGCGCATGAGCACGGCATCGTGCATGCCGACTTCAAGCCGAGCAACTGCTTCGTCATGCAGGCCGGCAAGGTGAAAGTCCTGGATTTCGGTATCGCTCGTGCGATGCGCAGGCCGAACCAGTCCGAGGGCGATGTGACCGTGTACGACGGCCGCTTGCTGGGCGCCATGACTCCGGCCTACGCCAGCCCGGAGATGGCAGAGGAATCCGCAGATCCGGATCCATGCGACGACGTCTATGGGCTCGCGTGCGTGTGTTACGAGCTGCTGACCGGTAGTCATCCTTTCGATCGACTGGCGGCGACTGTTGCGCGCGGCCGAAAGCTCACGCCGAAACCAGTGCCCTCCCTGAGCGTGCAGCAGAATCGTGCGTTGGCTCGCGCCCTCGCCTTCGACCGTGCGTCACGGACACCGAGTGTCCGCGAATTCTTCAACGGGCTGCGGCCTGCCGATACACGCAGGCGCTGGCGCTGGACCAGGAAGACTGCCGCAATCGCCGTGGCGATCATCCTGCTGATCGCGGCGGGTGCTGTATGGTGGACGATCGAGTACCCGAAGACGCGAACGATTGCGGATCTGGAATCCGGCAACGGTCCGAGGATAGAAGCGGCTATCGAGCGCATGGCGACCCTCTCGGCGCCCGAACGTGCCCAGGCACTCGCCGCCGCCCGGGACGAAATCATCGCTTACTACCGCGGGCAGATTCAGGCGCTGCTCGACAGCGGCGAGATCGACGCCGCGTACGCCAAGGCCGAATCGATGTTCGACTCCGCGCTGACGATGTACCCGGATGCGACGGAGCTCGCTCAACTCCGCGATGAGGTGGCCACACGCAAGCAGCGCTACTTGTCCGAGCTCGCGGAGCAATACGAAGGGTACCTCGCGGCTGGCCGGTTATTGAGCAGCAAGGAACACAGTGGCATCCAGGGTGTGATTCAACGCATCCGGCTGGTGGACTCGCGTCATCCGCTGTTGGTGGATCCACGCCTCGCCGGCGCCTTTGCGGCCGCGGCGGAAGCAGCAATCAATACCAATGATCTGGATAACGCGCGCGCGCTGCTGGCCGAGGGCACGCGACTCGCGCCGAGCGACAGATTGCTCCGCGACGTTGCGGACAAACTTGCATCTGCTGAGCAGCTGGCGCGGGTCAAACAACGCAGCGGCGAGCTGGCGGCGCAGGTTGAAGCGCAGCTTCCAGGCCTGACCAGCCTCGAATCGCTCGCGTCGGTCAACGATGCGTTGGTTGGGTTGCACGAGATCGACCCCGGACATGCAGTGCTCGGCCGCGTCGCAGCGAGCGTAAGGCCCCTGCTCGGCAGGAACTACGAGGTCATTGCCGGTATCCCGACCGTCGACGCCATTGTTGCGTTCGAGCGTCGCTACGTCCCTGCATTCGAAGCAGTGGGATTGACTGAAGCAGCCAGCCGCGTGCAAGCGCGACGTGAAGGTCTGGTCGCACGCCGCGATGAGCTGGTTGCGCAGGCTCGCCTCCTGGCCACCGCGCCAGGCGCGAAAACTGCTGCGGGGGCATCGATCGAGGCAGTCATCGATCAGCTGCGTACCGTAGCACCCAAGGACCCCAACCTGAATGCGATCGTGACGGCCGCCGTCTCCGAGCAACGGCGTGAGGCGCAACGACTGAGTGGTGAACGCAAGTGGGCCGAAGCGCGTGCCGCGCTCAATGCAGCGCTCGCCCTCGGCGTCGCCGAAGAATCGAAGAGCCTCATCGCCCAGGACATGGCCCGCATCGATCAGCGGGAACGAGACAGCGCACGTGAAAACCTGGTGGCGGAGCGCGAAGCCGCTCGCGCTGCGGAGCGAGAGAAAATCACCGCCGCCGAAATGCAATTGCGCACTGCCCTCACCTCGTTCGCACCCACATCAGACGGCTTGAAATCGCTGGGTACACGCATCTCCGCTCTGGCCGCGCTCGACCCCGGAAATCCGTTGATTCAGTCCGCCCGAGCGGGCGCAGCACAGCGAATCACTACGAGCGCGACTGGCACAGCAAGGAGCGGCAAGTTCGACGCTGCACTGGCGTTGCTTGCAGAAGCGGCGGTGCAACTGCCCGGCGTGGCCGACATCGCTGTCGCGCGCTCACAGGTCGAAGCGCTGCAGGTCGATGCCGCTCGGCAGGCACAGGATCGCGCGCTCAACGCGGCGCGGGAAGCATTTCGAACCGTCATCGATCGCGCGCAGCCAGCCGAAGCAGCCTGGCAGCGCGAAGCGGACGCCGCGCTCGCAGCGCTGCGTAAGACTGCCGGCAGCGAAAAGGCGGCGGCAGTCGCCCAGGAGCAATTGGCCGCGACGTATCTCGATGCTGCCGGCCGGCTGATCGACGAAAAGCGTTTCACGGCGGCGGCGCAGCTGCTGGACAAGACGCAACAACTGACTCCGAAGTCGGCGGCATTGCAAACGCGACGAGCGCAATGGACGCAGGCGTCCGAACGGAACAAGGTCGAACGCGCCGCCGAGGAGTTGGCAGCCCGGGTCACTGCGGCAAAGCAGCGCTTCGGCAATGAGATCAAAGCGGGTCGGTTGGATCGCGCCCGCACGACATTGGTGGAGCTGCAGGGAATCGCCGCGAAGGACGATGTGTTCGTAGTGCGCGACGCTCCGGCCATGCTTGCCGATGCTCTGGCAGCGTCGGCGCAAGCGCGGCTGAAGTCCGGTGATTTCGCAGCCGCGTGGCAATTCGCTCGCAGCGGCGCAGCAATGCAAAAGGACGATCCTCGGTTCAAACAGCTCCTGACCGACATCGAAACCGCTGCGAGCCGCAGCATCGACGCTCTACTGAGTTCGTCGGAAGCAAACGATCACGCCGCACTGTCGTCGTTGGTTGCGACGTATCGCGCGTCGGCACCCGAGAGTTATCGCTCGCGCAATCCCGCCTGGCTCGCCACGATCAAACGGCGCCTGGCCGATCTCGCATCCGACCCTGCTACGCACAACGCTTATCTCGCTGCCGTGCAGGCGGCGCTGGTGGATTTACCGGCGTTGCAAGCGCTGCGCCCGGTCGATCCAAAGCCGGTTGCGGCGTCGCCGGGCCCACAGGTTGCAGAGAGCGCCCCCGCACCGGTGGTGCAGCAGCCGGTGGTGCAGCAGCCGGTGGTGCAGCAGCCGGTGGTGCAGCAGCCGCCGCCAACTGCCGCACCGGCCGCTGCAGAGCCTAATCTGTTGGGCAATTGGTGCGGCGACGGCGGCTATGGCCTTGCGTTCGCGGCGAATGAATACACCTTCGAATTCGGTGGCGGGCGCAGCATCAAGTACCCCGTCGTTGGCTACCAGCGCGCCGGCAGTGTCATCACGATGTCATGGACAGACAAGGATCACGGTCCGATGGTGACCGAATTTGGTGAGTTCTCCGCCGATGGTCAGAGCATGGTTCAGGTGCGCGGCAAGACCGAGGCGAGCGCTCAGTGGCAAACGTACAACCGGCGTTTCCGACGCTGCCAATAACGCGGATCAAAGAACGATATCGATGCCAATGCCGTAGACGACGTCCGAGCGCAAGCCATGATCGCGATTGACGGGGACGATGACATAGGCGTTGAGCGGTGCGTTGGCAGAGCTGAACGGGTTCCATTTCGCGGATAGCGCCGCGTCCAGCACGGTGGTATCGACAGCTTCCTGATCCGGGTTGTAGCGACCCAGCAAGTCCAGACCAGCGGTAAATTTCGGCGAGGTCCGCACGTCGAATCCTGCCGCATACGTGAGGTTGTCCAGGGAGTCCGGGCCACTCGAGGTCTCGTAGGCAACGTTCAAGTGCGGCCCGAAGGCACCGTAGCGTTTCGAGGCGATCAATCCAGCCTTGTAGCGCCACTCGCCGGTCCCCAGGAGGTTCTTTTCATCGCCGGACGGCCCCGTGACCTGCGCGAGCAGCGACAGGTCGGGAGCGGCTCCATGATCGCGCAGGAAGTTGTACTTGGTGCGTAGCACGACATCACCGAGGCCGGTCTCGCTACCGCCGGTGGATGAGTTCTGCAACTCGTCCTGCCCGAAGAACGAATGAGTAGTCGTGCCGGAGACCGGCACAACTTCCGCATGAGCGCGCGCGCGGGCGTCCACGGAGATCACCGGCACGACGATGCCGACATCCCATCGGTCGGTCAGGCCGTAGTTGGCGAAAAAGGCGAAGACGTCGTACTCCAGATCGATATCGAGATTGACGCGGACCAGGTCGGTTTCGAATCCGCTCAGCACGCCGTCCGGCGGCGGTCTCTGAATCCCGCCCTGGAACGAGCAGCAATCCTCGTGCGGAAAGTCGAGGACGATGTTGTTGAGGTCCTTGCCATCGATGCGGTCGTATTTGAAGGTTGAGACGCCGAAAGCCAGATCGATCTTGCCCTTGCCGAGGGTCGTGGCGCTCTCCGCGAGCAGCGGTCCGAGACTGTCCTGGGTTTCGACCGGCACGCCCGCCGCGACGTCGAACGTGATACCGGTGAACGTCGAGTTGAACGCAAACGTCCCCGTCGACGAGGCGATTGCTGAATCCAGCAAGTTGAATGCTTCGAGCGACTCGGCCGAGAAATGCGCCCTGTGCGCGGCGGCGAACGGCCCTCCCTGCGACGACAGCGTGACGCCATCGCCACCGTAAAGATCGCCCACGAAGCCTTGCAGATCGGCTGCGCTGACTGTGCCAGACGCGAGGGAGATTGCAATGGCGCTGGCCAGGCGTGCCGTCGGACGCTTGTAATTCATCTTCAACTCCCTACGAAACGGAAGTTCAAGAGTGCAACCGCAGAGCTCGCGCCTCAATCGACCATTTGACCTAGTCCGACGATCGCCGTGGCGCCGCAGGTCCCCCACACCGACATTCGCAGCTGCCGGCGCGGGGGGCGAGGCCGACCCAGGCCTCACTGATCTTTCGCTACCTGCGTCGGTCGTTCATCGACCGTGCGGCTCAGGTGATACGCAGTGAGCATGGGCTCACCGATCTCCGCCACCGAGCGCGCAAGCGCTGGGTTGAAGCATTCGCGCCAGTTCGTTCTCTCCCTGAGCGAATTGCCTCTGAGCGGCGCGCAGACCTCCGCTGCCGCCATCCGCAGGCGGCCGTACAGGGTTCGCGCGCCCGCTTCACCCTTCACGTTCAGGTCCGCGTAGCTCACGACCTTCGTCAGCGGTTCACCGTCGCTCTGGCCCGCTCTCGCAGTCGTCGTCAAGGCGATGCCGCAAGCGATCGCTGCGAGTGCAATGCGCAGACTGACGGAACGAGTCGAGCTGGGTAATTTGGCCTTCATGATCCTCCTCACTTTGTGCGAACTGGAATTTCAGCTTTCGCCGCAGGCGCTTCAGGCGTTTCGGCGTGGGATGATCATGAAGAGAGCGGGCGCGCCCTGCATGAAGGGAGGGCGAAGATCGGCCGAAGATTTCGCGAAGGAAGCCCGCTGCTGCGGGGTCCTCCGAGCGGACCAAAAGGGCCCCACCCTTGCGGACAATCTCTCCATCATGCGGTGCCGGCTATGCTTTCACGCGTCATGGAATCGAATGTCCGACGCAGCGCGCCGCGGGCGTTGGAGGTGTACGAAATCTCCGACCTCGTGATCGACCTTGCGCGCCAGCGCGTCACGCGTGCCGCCGCCGAGATTCCTCTCCCCAAGCTTTCTTTCGATCTGTTGCTGGTGTTGATCCGTGCTGCGCCCGCCGTACTCTCCAACACCGACCTGATGTCGCAGGTCTGGCCGGGACTCGTCGTCAGCCCCGAGACCGTCAGTCGACGCGTGAAGCTGCTACGCGATGCCCTTGGGGACGATCCGCGTGCGCCACGGTATGTCGCCGGGCTGCGCGGGCGCGGCTATCGACTCATTCCAGAAGTGAGAGCGGTCGAGAAGACCTCGCCGCGACGATCGCCGCAGCCGAGCTCTGTGCAAGGCGATTCGGCTCGATCCCTGCTCACGGAGGGTCGCGCCACGCTCGACCGTGCGCTGCTCGTCGACCCGCTCTCGGCGCGCGCCTATTACATCCGGGCGGCTCTGGCGGAAACAGCACCAGAAGCGGAACAGATGCTGCTCGCAGCACTGACGATCGATCCGCAGTTCACCCCGGCGCTCACACAACTCTCGCTGATGCGCTCGTTCCAGGGCGAGCTCGCCGAAGGGGTGATGCTCGCCGAGCGCGCCATTGCGGTCGACTCGGTGAATTCATGGTCGCAATCGCGCCAGAGTGCGTACAACAGGTATCTCGAGCTGGGTGACCTGACGGCCGCGCGCGACGTGGTCGCGGGGTCCAGCGCTGCGGGTCTTGCGCCCTTTCAGGTGTTCCAGTATCTCGGCGATTGGCGCGCGGCCGGTGAAGCTGTCTACGACGTTCCGGACCAGTTACGCAGCGCCTGCAATGACTGGCTCGCTGCGGAAGCCGTGCGCGACCTGGCGTTGCACACGGGCGACTTCCCTCGTGCGATTCGCTTCATGGACAGCGGTGGCCTTGGCATCGCGACGCCCAGAAAGTTGAACGCGCTGACTGTATCTTCTGCGGTTCCGCTCGCTCATGTGCTGCAGGCAAACGGTCAGCGCGCCGAGTCTGAGAAACTGCTGGACGATACGCTCGCCTGGTTGAACCGCACGCCCGACCCGACGCAGGACCTTATGCTGTGGTGGCCGCATCGGCGTGTGCGTGCAGACGCGCTCGCGCTGCAGGGACACTGCGATGCCGCAGTCACGGAACTCGCCGAGGCATTTCGATCCGGCGAGCGCACAGACTGGTGGTACACCGCGGAGCGCGATCCGGTATGGGATTCCATGCGCTCCGATCCGCGATTCCAGGCGATCGCCGCGGAAGCTCGCGCACATGCCGCCGCGCAGCGAGCGCTGCTCGATGAGATGCGGCGCAGGGGCGAAGTGCCGTACCGATCACGTGGACTACCCGCGCGCCGTCAGGCCTGGTAGCGCGGTCAGGTCGGCGAGCTAGTGGAGTCCGAATCTGGCGAGTAGTTGTGCCTGGAGCCGCGTATCACTCGGCCCATGCACGAAGCACTTCGACACAAGTATCTGCCAGCAGCACTGGCGGCAGTTGGCATTGCTTTCATCGCCCCGGCTGTTGCGGCCCCTTTGGCTGCAACGCTCACTTCTCCTCAGTGCAGTGCCCAGGACTATCACCTGTTGGATTTCTGGATCGGCGATTGGGATACCTTCGAGACTGAAATCCCAGGCGGGCCGCCTGTAGCTCGCGCACGCGTCGAGCCCATCGCTCAGGGCTGCGCTCTCCACGAACTCTACGAGCAGGTCGATGGACTCGTGGGAGACAGCATCCTGAGCTACGACCCCGTGCGCAAACAATGGCAACAGACCTGGGTCACCAATCGCGGTTCGCTCATGGTGCTCTGGGGCAACTTCAAGGACGGCGCGCTGATTCTCGAAGGCGAGGCACATCTGCGGGACGGCAAATCGGTCATGCAGCGCATTACATGGAAGGCCCAAGATAGCGGCGTGCGTGAGTCTGCGGTGTTGTCGAAAGACGGTGGCAAGACCTGGACTGCGGCGTTCGACGTGCTGTTCCTGAAGCGCGGAGAGTGAGAATACCGAGGGCGCTTTCACGTGGCGTTCACGCCGGTAATGTCACCCCGTTCACGGCGACCCTCGACGATATGCACCGTGCAACTCAACGCAGATTTCACGCAACGCGCAGTTGTTCATGCTGCGACGCTCGAATGGACGCTCTCCCCCCTTGCCGGCGTTGAACGCCGCATGCTGGATCGGATCGGTGGGGAGGTGGCGCGGGCGACCTCGATAGTTCGCTACGCCCCCCATTCACATTTTTCCCGCCATACGCATGAGGGCGGGGAGGAGTTTTTCGTACTCGAAGGTGTCTTCCAGGACGAGCATGGCGACTATCCTGCCGGCTCCTACGTTCGCAACCCACCGACCTCCGCGCACACGCCCGGCTCGGAACCGGGCTGTACGATCCTCGTGAAGTTGTGGCAATTCGATGCGACCGATCGCACGCAGGTGCGCATCGACACTAGCAAGCGTGCGTACCTACGCGATCCTTTGCGGGCAGGAGTGGAAGTCATGCCGCTCCACCAGGACGGGCATGAAGAGGTCGCGCTCGAACGCTGGCAGGCGGGCGCTGAAGTCTCTCTTCGATCGCCGGCTGGCCTCGAGCTCTTGGTTCTGGCCGGCGATTTCACGGATGGGAGGGACCGGTTCCGCTATCAATCGTGGCTGCGGCTCCCGCCAGGGTCACTGGCACGAGCTCAGGCCGGTCCGCAAGGCTGCCGAGTGTGGATCAAGACCGGCCATCTGGGACGCGCGCAGCGCATCCCAGACCTGGAACGCCTATTGCAGGACCGTGCCTGAGGCCCGGCCCCGCAATGGCCAAGTAGCCGGATTACCAGCGACCGCCGCCGCCACCGCCGCCGCCGTAGCCGCCACCGCCGCTGCGACCGCCGCCGCCATAGCCGCCACCGCCGCCGCGACCGCCGCCCTTGGGCTTGTCCTGCGCCTCATTGACCTTCAGCGGGCGCCCGCCCATGTCCTTGCCGTTCAGGGCCTGGATCGCGCGAGCCGCGTCGGCACTGGACATTTCGACGAAGCCGAAACCGCGGGGGCGGCCGGTCTCGCGATCGTTGATCAGACTGACTGATTCGACGGTGCCGTGCTGTTCGAACAGGGCGCGCACCTGGGATTCATCGGCGCTGAAGGGCAGGTTGCCCACATAAATCTTGCTCATTGAAAAGACCCTTAAAAACCCTGCCGCCTTCGATTTGAAGGACGTTCTGCAGGCTAAACGTACATGACAGAAGTGCCTTTACCGGCACCCGCTGCCTCCTGGATCGGGAACGATTCGAATTGCGGACCTTGGTGGAAGCATCGCCGAACGGCGGCCCCCGGCAAGGAAGACAACGGAAGGGTCACGAGCCGGGCGCGAATATACACGTTGTGCTGTCATCGGCTCTAGACTTTCTATCTAACCCGCCCGGCGGGCCCGGAAACTGCCCTCCGTTTCGGCTCTTTACGGCCAGCTGAGCGGTTCCAGCGACTATTGCCGGCTGATCGAGCTGCGCTGCTGGCGCAGAACGTATTTCTGAATCTTTCCGGTCGCGGTCTTCGGCAACTCCGCAACGAAGCTCCAGGTCTGCGGCACTTTGAAGTGCGCCAGATTGTCGCGACAGAACTCGCGTAACTCCTGATCGGTGACGCTTGCGCCGGGATGCAGCACGACGAAGGCGCCCGGCGCCTCGCCCCACTTCTCGTGCGGCATGCCGACCACAGCCGCTTCGAGCACTGCCGGATGCCGCAACAGGACGCCTTCCACTTCGATCGACGAGATGTTCTCTCCACCGCTGATGATGACGTCCTTGAACCGGTCGCGGATCTCGACAAAGCCATCGGGATGCACGACGGCAGCATCGCCTGAATGAAACCACCCGCCCCGGAACGCCTGTTCGGTCGCCACCGGATCGTTGTAGTACCCCTGCATCACGACGTTGCCGCGCGCCACGATTTCGCCGAGTGTTTCAGCGTCGTGCGGCACTTCATTGCCGTGTTCGTCCACGACCCGCAGCTCGCCGGAGGTGATGAGCTCGACGCCTTGCCGCGCTTTGGCCGCAGCGAGCAGGTCGGGTGACAGGAGCGCGTCCTCGGGCCGCGGCTCGCAGATCGTAATGAACGGTGCCGTCTCGGTGAGGCCGTACACGTGCGTTATCTGCCAGCCCAGCTCACCCTCGACGCGCGCAATCGTAGCCGCCGCGGGCGGAGCACCGGCGGTCAGGACGCGCACACCGCGACGCAGAGTGCGACGTTGCTCCGCGGGACCGTTTGCAATGCTGATCAGCACGGTCGGCGCTGCGCACAGCACGCTGATGCGTTCCCGATCGACCTGTTGGTACACAGCGGCTGCGTCGACTTTGCGCAGGCAGACATGCGCGGCGCCGACGGCGGTGACAGTCCAGACGAAGGTCCAGCCGTTCGCATGGAACATCGGCAGCGTCCACAGGTAACGGTCGGCGGGCGTCATGGGGATGTGTACGAGCGTGCCGACCGTATTCATCCAGGCATTGCGATGCGTGATCATCACGCCCTTGGGCCTGGATGTCGTGCCGCTCGTGTAGTTGATCGCCAGCAGATCGTTCTCGGCGATGGCGGGTCTTGCGAAGTCGGGCGGCGTCGCCGCAAGCGTGGTTTCGTAGTCGAGCCACCCGGTGCGTGCACCTTCGAGCGCGACGAAGTGTTCGACGTGCGTCAGCCGGCTGCGGATGCTCTCGACCGCATCGATGTAATCGGCGTGTGCACAGACGACGCGAGCCCCGCTGTGGTCGATCAGGTAGGCAAAGTCTTCTGCGGTCAATCGGTAGTTCAGCGGCACGATCACCGCGCCGGCCTGGGGCACGGCGTAGAACGCCTCGAGCATCGCGTGCGTGTTCGGCGCAATCACGACGACTCGATCGCCCTGCTCGACGCCGAGCCGCTGCAGGGCGGCAGCCCACCGGTCGCAGCGGTCGCAGAACTCGGCGTAAGTCAGACGCAGCGGCCCGTCCACGAGCGCTTCGCGCTGCGGATACAGCTTCCGCGCACGGCGAGCAAAATCCAGGGGCGTCAGCGGCAGGTCCATGAACCTTCTCTGTCCTTGGGGTCGCCCGAATATGATACAGGTGTCCCGGTAGACGCAATCGCAGGTCAGACCCGACATGAAGATCAGCCGCGTTTTTCTCGCCGGAAGTCTCGCCATGCTTGCAGCACATGCCGTGCAGGCTGCACCCAAAACGCATCGGCTCGAGACTACGCCCAGCACAATTGCGTACGGCTACTACTGGTCCGAGGCGCAGCCGGTGCTGCGAATTGCGTCCGGTGACATCATCGATGTGGATACGTTGTTGACGAACACGCCGCAGGGATTGCAGCGTGCCGGCGTCGCCGAAGAGAAAATCCAGGCATCGCTGCGAGCCGTGGTGGATGAGGTGACGGGCGAACGGCGCGGGCCGGGCGGACACATTCTCACCGGGCCGGTCTATGTCGAGGGCGCGCAGCCGGGCGATGTGCTGGAAGTGAATGTGCTGTCGATCGCTCTGGCGCTCGACTACGGCTACAACGGCTGCAGCGGATTTCTTCCGGACAACTGCGACAAGGCGCTGCCGGCAAAGATCATTGCGCTCGATCGCAAGACAATGACGGCCGAGTTCCTGCCCGGCATCGTGATTCCGCTGCGCCCGTTTTTCGGCAGCATGGGCGTCGCACCGGCGGCGGACGCCGGTCGAGTCAGCAGCAATCCGCCAGGCCGCCATGCGGGTAATCTCGACAATCGCGAGCTCGTGGCCGGCAGCACTCTGTACATTCCGGTGTTCGTGCCCGGCGCGCTCTTCGAAGTGGGCGACGGTCATGCCGCGCAGGGCGATGGCGAAGTGGATCAAACCGCGATCGAAACGTCATTGCGCGGCCGCTTGCGCCTGACGGTCCGCAAAGACATGAAGCTTGCGTGGCCGCGCGCGGAAACGCCGACCGACTACATCAGCATGGCGACCGACCCGGATCTGACGATTGCGACGCGTGGTGCGATTCAGGAGATGATCGATTTTCTCGTCGCCGAGAAACAGCTCACTCAGCATCAGGCGTATCAGCTGGTGAGCATCGCCGGCAATGTCGCGGTGACGCAGCTGGTCGACAAACCGAATCACGGCGTACACGTGCGGCTGCCGAAGAGCATCTTCAAGAGATGAGCGCGGATCGCCGCGCTCGCTCAGCGCCGAGCGGCGCCGCGTCCTTCGCGCACCTGAAGCTGATTGCCGTCAGGGTCCTTGAATCTCGCGACGTAGCCCCACGGGAACTGGAGCAACTCCGCCGGCTCGAACTCGACACCGCGCGATGCAAGTGTCTGGAACGCTGCCCTGCAATCGTCCACCTCGATGGTGTAAACGGCGGAACCGAACTCGGCCCTGGCGGGCGTGCCTGGCCACAGAACCAGCTCGAAATCCTGTCCCGGAACGCCGACGGTCAAGAACCGCGGTCCGATCGGCGTAGGTGCGTCTATCCGTTTCTCGAAACCGATGACTCTCGTGTAGAAATCGAGCGCCTTGTCCTGGTCGCTGACCATCAGCGCAACGTAGGGTACGGTTCTCAGCATGTCGTTTCTCCGTTCGAATCCGGTTGTCGCTTCGATGACGAACCAGAATGAGCGCTTGTGACATGCGCCAGCGCGTAACTCGTTGCTACTGCCCTCTCGCGCTTCCGCCGGGGCGGTAGCTGCGCTCGATGTGACCCTCGAGGTCCTTCGGATAGAAGTACACCGGGCGCAGATCGCCATCGGCGTAGCGCTGCACCTGATCGACGAAGTGTTTCGATTCAGGGTGTCCGCTGGCGCCGCCGATGCTCACCGCCAACGCACGCACGCTCGTGCCGAACTCGACAGCGGCGACGAAACTGTTGCCGTAGGTTCCGTAGTATCGCCGGGTTCCCGGATACCGGTGAGCACCGAAGGCAGCGAGCGAGCCCCACTCGGCGGAGGCGAACGGCACTCCCCTGCTCGGCTTCGCATCGTCGAACGTCTGCACGATGGCGCCGTCGTTGCGCTGGAAGCGGTTGATCTCTCCCCACGGCACCTGCCAGCTGCCGAAATCCTGTGTCAGTCGATCCGCCGCTTGCGTGAGCGCGGCGAGCTTCTGCGCGGGCGTCGTGC
>Ga0111538_10009585_pt1 | contig 12915 bp, 16 predicted proteins | sample SoiMethybrSBSTD1_FD_79669 | JGI IMG/M metagenome (GOLD analysis project Ga0111538, IMG submission 79669) | Bulk soil microbial communities from a Populus tree surrounding site in Tennessee, USA - Soil MetaG P. TD hybrid SBSTD1 (version 2)... | ecosystem: Environmental > Terrestrial > Soil >...
GGGCGTCTCCATGGCCGAGCTCAAGGCGCTGACCGGCAAGCTGCTGAAGAGCGGCGCCGAGATCCGCGAGATGAATACGGTGCGCAAGCACCTCTCTGCCATCGCCGGCGGCCGCCTTGCCGCGGCGTGCCGCGGCAAGGTCGTGGCGCTGATCATCTCGGACGTGGTCGGCGACGACCCGACGCACATTGCGTCGGGCCCCTGCGCCGCCGACCCGACGACGATCGACGACGCCAAAGCGATCCTTGCGCGGTATCGCATCGCCTTCCGCGGGCCGTTTTCCGAGAGCCCCAAGGCGGTGAAGGCGGAGAACAGAGTAATCGCCACTGCCATGCGCTCCCTTGAAGCGGCCGGCGAGGTGTTCCGCAAGGCAGGCATCCGCCCGGAGATCCTCGGTGACACGATCACCGGAGAAGCGCGTGAAGTGGGCAAGGAGATGGCCGCGCTCGCCAGGCGCGCCAAAGGACCTGTGGCGCTGATCTCCGGCGGGGAATGCACGGTCACGATCGAGGGCGAAGGCGGTCGTGGCGGCCGTTGCAGCGAATTTCTGCTCGCGCTGGGAATCGAGCATCCCGGGGTCTCGGCGATCGCCGCCGACACGGACGGCATCGACGGCTCCGAGGACAATGCCGGCGCGGTGTGGCTTCCCGAGTACGCCGGACGCCCGGACAAGGAAGCGCTGCTCGCGAAGCACGACAGCTATGGCTTCTTTCTCGGGGCCGGCGGCCTGGTCGTCACCGGGCCGACGCGTACCAACGTCAATGACTATCGGGCAATATTGATTCTTTGAGAAAGGGAGAAGCAATGGCGATGGACCCGACCCACGGATTGACGGTGCATTTCATGGACGGCACCAAGGCGTCCTACGCGTTTCCAGACCAGGCGCCGAACGAAGCAGCGCGGCAGCTGCGCCTGGAGGAGTTCCTGAAGAGTCCCTATCTCATTGTGATCGCCGACGGCGTGTTCACCATGCTGCCGGTCGCCAACATCAAGGCGATTCAGATGCCGGTCAGCGAGAACATGAAGAAGACGACCCTGCCGAAGCACGTCATCCGGGGCGCGACGCTCGCGCGCGGGGACTTCTAGCCTAGTAGCTGCACTCCGGCCGGACGTAGCACTTGAACTCCACTACGTTGCCGGAAGGATCGGCCAGCATGAAGGTCTGGTGCTCGTGCGCGCTGTTCGGGAACCGGACCGCGGGGCGCACCATGAACTTGACGCCCGATTTCTCGACATGCTCCTTCAGCCTGGAGAAATCCTCCATGCGCAGGAACGTCAGGCCTTGATGCCGCGGGTAGGCTCGCGGATTCTGCTCGATCGCGCGCCGCTCCAGGTGACAGACGAGCTGCAGGACGCCGCCGAAGCTGAACGTGACGCGATCCTTCAGGATCCGCACCGGCTGCGCCCCGAGGACCTCGGCGTACCAGCGGGCAGCCTCCTCCAGATCACGGCACGGCACGGCGATGTGGGCGATATAGCGCCCGGTCGTGACCGGGGTGTTGTCCAGCAGGCCTTCGGCGGGCTTGAAGCTTGCGGCCTCCGCGACGGACACAGTCATCGGCGAATCACTCCAGGACGATCTTTGCCTGGCGGATGACTTCCGCCCACCTGCGCAGCTCGCGCTTCACCACCCGGTCGAGCTCCTCGGGAGACGAGCCGACGGTGTCGCCACCCTGCTCGAGCAGCTTCTGCTTCACCTCCGGCAGCTCGATGGTCTGCGCCACCGCCTTCTGCATTTTCGCGATGATCGGCGCCGGCGTTTTTGCGGGCGCGAACAGCGCGTACCAGGAGTCGACCTCGTAGTCCGGCATCTTCAGCGCCTCGGCGACCGTCGGGATCTCGGGCGCGCCGGGGTTGCGCTTGAGCGTGGTCACCGCGAGCGCCCGCAGCTTGCCGGCGCGCACGTGTGACATCGCCGCCGGCATGCTGACGATGGCGAGCGGCACCTGCCCGCCCAGCGTGTCGGCGATCGCCGGGCCTCCGCCCTTGTAGGGCACATGGATCATGTCGATGCCGGCCCGGAGCTTCAGCAGCTCGCCGGCAATGTGCGAGGGCGTGCCGTTGCCCACCGAAGCGAACGGGATGCTGCCCGGCTTTGCCTTGGCGGCCGCGACGACGTCGCTCATGGTGTGCAGCGGCGAGCTGGGAGACGCGGCGATCAGCTGCGGCACGCTGACGATCAGCGTCACCGCGCTGAAATCGTGCTCGACGTCGTAGTTGAGCTTGTAGAGCAGCGGGTTGATGGTGTGTGAGGAAAGCGTGAACAGGAAGGTGTAGCCGTCGGGGGCGGACTTCGCCACCGCCTCGGTCCCGAGCGCGCCGCCGGCGCCGCCGCGGTTCTCGATGACGATCTGCTGTCCGAGCTGGTCCGCCAGGCGGCTCTGCACGATGCGCGCGATGACGTCGGTGCCGCCCCCGGGGGGATAGGGCACGACGAAGCGCACCGGTTTTGCCGGCCAGTCTTGTGCGCCAGCCGCCATTGCGGCCAGCAGGCCGAGCACGAACAGAATTGCCTGTTTCATCGATTCCTCGAGTTAGACGTGACTTCTTTGGTCGCGCTGAGCGACTCGAACTCCATGCTCAGTGCTTCCTGGACGCTAGCGTACTCGCTCTCCAGCGTAGCCACCATGCGGCGCGCCTCGTTCGCGTCGCCGCGCTTGGCCACCGTCAGGAGCTCGGCGCAGTACCGGCTCAGCGCCATGGCGCCGACGTTGGCGCTGCACGACTTGAGCGAGTGCGCGACCCGCGCGATTTCGCGCGCGTCGCCGGCGTTGGCGGCAACCTTCAGCTCGTCGACCAGCTTGGGCGACTCGGCGAGATAGAGATTGATCAGGCTGGCAAGCATGTCCGTCTTGCCGTTGCCGAGCATCTTGCTCAGCTCGTCGAGGACCTGCCGGTCGAGGACCTGCTTGGCTGGCCGCTTTGCCCGTTCGGCTGGCCGCGGCACGGCGACTGTCGACGCGGGAATCCAGCGGTCCAGCATCTCCTGCATCGCCTGCATGCTGAACGGCTTGGCGAGGTGGTCGTCCATGCCCGCGCTCAGGCATTCGTCACGGTCGTGCGCCATCGCGTTGGCGGTGAGCGCCACGATCGGCACGCGCTTGCCCGATTGCTGCTCGCGGGTGCGGATTTCGCGCGTCGCCTCGTAGCCGTCCATCTCCGGCATCGCGCAGTCCATGAGGATCAGGTCGAAGTTGTGGCGCGCCCACATGTCGAGCGCTTCCCTGCCGTTGTTCGCGATCGTCACGCTGTAGCCCCTGATCTGCAGGATCCCCAGCGCGACCTGCTGGTTGATGACGTTGTCTTCGACCAGCAGGATCTCGCCGCGCATCGCGGCCGGAGCATCGAACGTGGGCTTGTGGACGACGGGCGCAGGTGCGGGCTCCGTCGACCGGCCGGCCATGACGTTGACCAGGCAATCGTAGAGCGCGGTCTGGCGCACCGGCTTGACCAGGCAGGCGTCGAACCCGGAGTCGCGCGCGTGCTTCGCGTCGACATGGCGGCGGGTCAGCATGATGAGGCGCACCTTGGCCATGTCGGCGCGGCCGCGAATCGTGGCGGCGAGCTGCTCGGCATCCATGCCCGGCAGCCTCAGGTCGATGAGCGCGACGTCATAGGGAGCGCCTCGCGCGGCCGCCTGCGCGAGGAGATCGATCGCCTGCTTCGGCGTCTCGGCGACCCATGCGGTCATTTCCCAGTTGCTGATCTGCGCGCGCAGGATGCCGCTGCTGACGGCGTTGGCATCGACGATCAGCGCGCGAACGCCCGTCAGCCGCCCGATCAGCGCCGGCGAGCCTTCGCGCGACATCGCCTGCCGCTCGAAGGTGGCGGTAAACCAGAAGGTCGACCCCACCCCGGCCTCCGACTCGACACGGATTTCGCCGCCCATCATTTCCACCAGCTCCTTGCTGATGGCGAGTCCGAGGCCGGAACCGCCATGCTTGCGCGTGGTCGAGCCGTCGGCTTGCGAGAATTCCTTGAAGATCCGGCCCTGCGACTCGCGGCTGATGCCGATGCCGGTGTCCTTGACCTCGAAGCGCATCGTCACGCTCTCCGGCGCCTGCGCGACGGCCGACACGCGGACCACGACGCCGCCCTTCTCGGTGAACTTGATGGCGTTGCCCACCAGGTTGGTCAGCACCTGGCCGAGGCGCAGCGGATCGCCGCGCACGTCGGTGATCAGGCCCGGCGGGATGCTGCAGGCGATGTCGAGGCCCTTGGCATGCGCCCGCTCGGCGAGCAGCTCGGCGATGTCCTCGATCGTGCGGCGCAGATCCATGTCGACCGTCTCGAGCTCGAGCTTGCCGGCCTCGATCTTGGAGAAGTCGAGCAGGTCGTTGATGATGCCGAGCAGGTTCTTGCCCGAGCGCTGCACCGTTTCCGCGTACTTGCGCTGCGTGCTGGTCAGCCCGGTTTCGAGGAGCAGCTCGGTCATGCCGAGCACGCCGTTCATGGGCGTGCGAATCTCGTGGCTCATGCGGGCGAGGAAGGAGCTCTTCGCCTGGTTCGCCGCTTCCGCCGTCTCGCGCGCGAAGCGCAGCGCTTCCTCGCTGCGCTTGGTCTGGGTGACGTCGCGCGCCACGGCGATCCGGCCGATGGAGCGGTTGGCCTCGTCGAGCAGGGGCGCGAGCGCCACCTGGATATCGATCGTGCCGCCCGACGCGGTCATCGCCTTGGCGTCGTAGGCGAATTTCTCCCCTTTCGCCAGGCGCTCCATGCGCTGCTGCTCCGCTTCCGGCGTCGACTGGGTCACCTTCAACGCGTGCCCGATCGCTTCGCCGGGACCGTAGCCGAACATCGCCGCGGCGCCGGCGTTCCAGCTGGTGATGTTGCCGGCAAGGTCGGTGGTCCAGATCGCTTCGCTCGACTGCTCGACGATGGTCGCGAGCAGGCGGCTCTTCGATTCGCTCTTGGCCAGCGAGGAGATCAGGCCCTCGATGTTGTTGGCCATGTTGTTGAAGGCCTCCGCCGCCAGGCCCACCTCCGGCGCGCCCTCGGGCGTGATGCGCACGCCGTGCTCGCCCTGGCTGAAACGGTTCGCGCCCACCGCGAGCATGCGCAGCGTGCCGAGGTTGCCGCGGAAGATCAGCCAGATGAACTGCAGCATGAGGAACAGCGTCACCGCCAGGATCTGCAGCTGCTTGGTGAACTGCTGCCAGAGCCGGTTGTACGATTTGACCGGCGTCATCCAGCAGGCGAGCGTGCCGTACCCGACACCTCCCGCCGAGACCTCGACGCTTTCCTCGAAGACCGGGATGGGCGCGAGGGCCACGAACCATTTCGGCGCGTCGAGCTTGTCGTCGACATCCGCAGCAACCACCTGCTTGCCGTCCCGGTCCGTCCAGATGAACTTGTCGGTCTGCGCCTTCTTGACCTGACCCTTGAGGAGCTGGCTGACCGCCTCGTAGTCGCCGACCAGGGCCTGGTCGGCGACCAGGGGCGCGAGGAACACCAGCGTTTCCGTCTGCTCGCGCCGCAGCCGGGCGGAATGCTCGGCTGCGCCTTCCGCCACGAGCAAGGCGGTCTGCACGCCACCGGCGGCAATCACCGCGCCGCCGACCGCGGCCATCAGGCGCGGGATCAGTCCCCATGAGCTCCAGAACCGGAACAGGTTGATCTTCGTCATTGGCTTACTTGACCCGCGTGGACTTGTAGAACCGGCGATAGTTGTCGTAGTCGCGGTCGTTCGCCGCGACGAAGCCGAGGTCGCCAGCGCTCTTCAGCAGCTCAGCCCCGGCCTCGAGAACCTTGAGGCCCTCCGGATCCTTCAGCATGCCGATCAGCGCGGCGCGCACCGCGGCGACCGTTTCCGCCGGCGTGGCGGGATTGGCCATGATGCACAGGTCCTGGTAGACCTCCGAAGTCCACAGCGCACGATACTCGAACGATTCACGCCGGCCGTAACGCGCCATGACGGAGCTGTTCACTCCTGCCGCGGCCACCTTGGCGATGCGCAGCTGTGCCGACGAGGCTTCCTGGTTGCCGGTGAAAACGACCTTCACGTTAACGTTCGCCCTGAGGAGCGCGTCGTAGGGCAGCCAGTATCCGGTGAATCCGTCCGGCGTCACGAAGGCCACGGGCTTGCCGGCGAGATCCTTGAGCGACTGGGCCGGCGAATCGACCGGCACCACGATCTGCGACCGGATTCCCGGCCCTGCCGGGCGCGCGATGACCTTCCAGCCGAGGCGGTCGCGTTCCGGCGTGAAGAAGTGGTTGGTGTACTGGAAGTCGTATTTCCCGGCTTCGGCGACCGCGTTGCCCTCCTGCGCGGTTCTCGCCAGCTTCAGCTCCAGCGGCACGCCGCTCTTCTTGCTGGTGTACGTCAGGATCGGGTTCCAGTATTGCGCGGTCAGCGCGATGGTGCGCTGGTTGAGGACGTAGAACGTGTAGGTCCGCTGCTGCGCGGCGGCGTTCGACGAATGCAACAGGATCGCCGCGAAGACGATTGCCGCGGTGCGTGCGAGGATTTTCGCGGTCATTGCCGTCGCTCCTTTCAGATCGCCACTTTCAGGAACAGCATGGCGCCGCTCAGCACCAGCAGCGTGCCGACCACCCGCAGCATTCCCTCGCGGGTCATGTCGGCGTGCACCTTGTTGCCGATGTACAGGCCGAGCAGCATCGGGCCCAGGCCAAGCACGTACGCGAGCTGGAGCTTCGGCTCGAGCAGCAGCCCGGCGAAGAGGAACAGGGCGATCCGGAAACCACCGTCGATCGCGATCAGCCAGGAGAACGTGGCGCGCACCTCGCTCTTGTCGTGCAGGCGCCGCGTGAGATAGATGATGTAGGGCGGCGAGCCGGCGCCGAACAACGCGCCGGCGCCGCCGCCGACAAGCCCGGCCGGGATCGCCCAGATGCGCGACAGCTGCCCCATCGGCTGCAGGCCGAAGATGTTGCGAAAGCCGACCAGACTCACGAATGCGCCGAGCGCGATCAGCACCGGCTGCGTGGGAAGCGTGAGCAGAGCAAAAGCGCCGAGGACGGCGCCGACCATTCCCGCCGGCAGCAGAATCTTGATCTCCGACCAGTTCGCCTTCTCGCTGCTGGTGCTGCCGAGAATCACCGACGCGGTAAAGTCGAGGGTGAGCACAAGCGGAATCGCGAATTGCAACGGTTGCGACAACGCGAGCAGCGGCACCGCGATCAGCGCGGAGCCAAAGCCAGTGATGCCGCGAATGAAATACGCGCTCATGAGAATGCACAGAACGAGCGTCATGTCAGCCACTTCGAGAACCCCCCGGGGTGAAACCTTGAGGCCAATTCTCTCCTTCCGCAGCAGTGGCAGGACGGGTGCTGACCTACTTTTGCAATTGCACTCTCTAGGCCATTGTTTATAATAAATAATTGCTAACTTTCCTGATCAGGGAAAAAGCCATGAAAGTCCGTCCGCTGGGTACGCTAGGCGCCGAAGTCGAAGGGATCGATCTTTCGCGCACTTCCAGTGCCGAGATCGATGCCATCAAGCAGGCTTGGTACCGCCACGATGTGCTGCTGTTCCGCAAGCAGCGCCTGACGGATGACCACCTGCTCGCGTTTTCGCGGAATTTCGGCGCGCTCGACTCGCCGCCCAATCAGGGCGCGGGGAAGAAATCTCCGGAGGGCTACCCGGAGGTTTACGTCGTCTCGAATGTGCTGGATGACCATGGCGACCCGATCGGCGCCCTCGGCGATGGCGAGGCTGCGTGGCACACGGACATGAGCTACGCGCCGCAGCCGCCCGACGCGTCAATGCTTTACTCGCTGGAGATCCCTTCGCAGGGCGGGGATACCTGGTTCTGCAGCATGAAGACGGCCCTCGCCAGGATGCCCAAGGCGCTGGCCGAGCGGATCTGGAACCTCGATATCAAGCACGACGGCACTTACGACTCCGGCGGGTACGTGCGCAAGGGGCTGGCAGCTTCGAACGATCCGCGCAGCTCGGTCGGCACGCCGCATCCCGCGGTCATCCAGCATCCGCAGTCCGGCGACGCGGCCCTCTATCTCGGCCGCCGGCGCAACGCCTACGTGATGGGGCTCGAGCTCGCCGAGTCCGAGCGCCTGCTCGACGAAATCTGGTCATACGTCGACAGCGCGGTCTACCGGCACCGCTGGGCGCTGGGCGATCTCGTGCTCTGGGACAACCGCACCACCATGCATCGGCGCGACGCCTTTGACCCGAAAGCGCGGCGCGTCATGCATCGCACGCAGATCAAAGGCTCAGCTGCGCCGCGTCGCGCGGCGCGTCCGGTCCTCGCCGCCTAGGGCGGCGGGTGCCGGCTCAGGCGCGCTTCAACGCCTCGATCGATCGCGCGATCAGCCCTGAACCGTCATTGATCCGGCGTCGCGCGTCGGCATAGTCGCCAGCCTTCACGCTCGACTCGATCGCGGCGAACAGATCGCCAAGCGCAGCGGCGCCGAGTTGGTGACACGAGCCTTTCATCGTGTGTGCCGCGCGCAGCGCGGCGGTGGCATCGCCGCGCGCGAGGTGCGCGTCGAACCCGCCCTGGAACTCCGCAAGCTGCGCTTCGAGCTTGCCCACCAGGCCCGAGACCACGTTCGACTGCCCCGTGGAACGCTCCACGGCGCGGATTTCGGCGATGAATGCCGGATCGATCAGCGGGCTCGCCATGGCGTTAGATCTTCTGCTGCGCGAGGCGCGCGTTGGTGGTCGGGCTCATCACCAGGAATCCGGCGTCGACCGGCAGCGCCACGCCCGTGATCCAGCGCGCCTCGTCGCTGGCGAGGAAGACCGCCGCCCAGCCGATGTCCCAGCCGTTGCCCTCGGTGCCGAGCGGCGCGGCGTTCTTGCGCGTCTCGCGCAGCGCTGCGTCCATGCGCGCCGCGACCATCGGCCCGTAGATCAGCCCCGGAACGATGCAGTTGACGCGGATGCCCTGCCGCCCGTGGTCGCCCGCCATGGAGCGGGTGATGCCGATCACCGCCGCCTTCGAGGTCGAATAGGGCGTGCTCTGGTTGGCGCGCAGGCCGGCGATCGAGGAGATGTTGATGATCGAGCCGCCGCCGCCCTTGATCATCTGCGGGATGGCGTACTTGGCGGTGAGGACGATGCTCTTCACGTTGACCGCCATCACTCTGTCCCACTGCTCCTCGGTGACTTCGAGCACGTCGGCGCGTACGGAGATGCCGACGTTGTTGTCGAGGATGTCGAGCCTGCCGTAGCGTTGCACCGCGGCCTCGACCATGGCCTTGCAGTCGGCCGCCTTCGACACGTCGCACTTGAAGGACGACGCGGTGCCGCCTTCCTTCGCGATCGCCGCTGCGGTCTCGCCCGCTCTCTCCTCGACCGCATCGGCGCACAGCACCTTCGCGCCTTCGCGGGCGAAAAGGATTGCCGTGGCTTTTCCGTTGCCAAGCTCGGGGCCGCTGGAGCCCGCCCCGGTGACGATCGCGACCTTCCCCGCCAGCCTGCCGCTCATCTAGGCGGCTTTGGCGGCTTTCTTGTCTTCGCTCTTCTTCTCGGGAGCTTTCTTGTCGGCGCCCTTCTTCGGCTCGTCCGCGGCCGGCGTCGCGGCCGGGTCGGGACGGTCCATCAGGGTGACGAGCGCGAGGGGCGCATTGTCGCCCTTGCGGAAGCCGGTCTTGAGGATCCGCAGGTAGCCGCCATTGCGTTTCGCGTAGCGCTTGCCGAGGTCGTCGAACAACTTCGCCACGATGTCGCGGTCGCGCAGCCGGTCGTAAGCAAGACGGCGGTTGGCGAGCGACGGCTTCTTGCCGAGCGTGATCATCGGCTCGGCCACGCGGCGCAACTCCTTCGCCTTCGGCAGCGTGGTGGTGATTTCCTCGTGACGCAGCAGCGACACCGTCATGTTGCGCAGCATCGCCGCGCGGTGGCTGGAGGTGCGGCCGAGTTTTCTGAGTCCGTCGCCGTGACGCATGACTTCCCTCTTACGTTCTGTGTTCCAGGCCGGCGGGCGGCCAGTTCTCGAGCTTCATGCCGAGCGTCAGGCCGCGCGAGGCAAGCACTTCCTTGATCTCGTTCAGCGACTTGCGGCCGAGGTTCGGCGTCTTCAGCAGCTCGGTCTCGGAGCGCTGGATCAGGTCGCCGATGTAGTAGATGTTCTCGGCCTTGAGGCAGTTGGCCGAGCGCACCGTGAGCTCCAGGTCGTCCACCGGGCGGAGCAGGATCGGATCCACCTGCGGCGACTTCGGCTGCTCGGTGGGCAGCGCGGTGCCCTCGAGCTGCGCGAACACGGAGAGCTGGTCGACCAGCACGCGCGCAGCGTAGCGGATCGCCTCTTCCGGCTCGATCGCGCCGTTGGTCTCGATGTCCATGATCAGCTTGTCCAGGTCGGTACGCTGCTCGACGCGCGCCGATTCCACCGCGTACGACACGCGGCGCACCGGGCTGAACGAGGCGTCGAGGATGATGCGGCCAATGCCCTTGGTCTCCTCGGGCAGGTAGCGCATGTTGCCCGGCACGTAGCCGCGGCCGGCCTCGACCTTGATCTGCATCTCGAGCTTGCCGCCGGAGGCGAGGTGGGCGACGACGTGTTCGGGATTGACGATCTCGACGTCGTGCGCCGGCTCGATGTCGGCGGCGGTGACAAGGCCTTCCGACTTCTTCAGCGTCAGGATCGCCTCGCTGCGATTGTGCAGGCGGAACACGACGCCTTTGAGGTTGAGCAGGATGTCGACCACGTCCTCGCGCACGCCGTCGAGGGTGGAGTACTCGTGCACCACGCCGGCGATCTGCACTTCGGTTGCGGCATAACCCGGCATCGAGGAAAGCAGCACGCGCCGCAGCGCGTTACCGAGCGTGTGGCCGTAGCCGCGCTCGAACGGCTCCATCGTCACGCGCGCGTGATTCGGAGAAACGTTCTGCACGTCGACAATACGGGGCTTCAGGAATCCAGATTGCGCCATGTGAAGGTCCTTAACTGACTTACTTCGAGTACAGCTCGATGATCAGGCTCTCGTTGATCGTTTGTGGCAGCTCGGCGCGTTGCGGCAGCGCCTTGAAAGTGCCCTTCAACGCCTTGGCGTCCACTTCCATCCACTCCGGAACGTGGCGCGCCGCGGCCGCCTCGGCGGCAGCCTTGATGCGCAGCTGCTCTTTCTGCTTTGGCGCGACCTCGACCACGTCGCCGGGGCGAACCTCGTACGACGGAATGTTGACGCGCTTGCCGTTCACCAGGATGCCGTTATGCCGCACCACCTGGCGCGCTTCCGCGCGCGAAGCGCCAAAGCCCATGCGGAACGTCACCGTGTCGAGGCGCGACTCGAGCAGCTGCAGCAGCCGCTCGCCGGTCACGCCTTTGGAGCGCGCCGCTTCCTTGTAGGTGCCGCGGAACTGGCGCTCGAGCAGGCCGTAGATGTGACGGACCTTCTGCTTCTCGCGCAGCTGCTTGCCGTAGTCGGAAAGCCGCGCGCCGCTCTTCTGGCCGTGCTGGCCGGGCGCGTACGCGCGGCGCTCGACCGGGCATTTATCGGTGAAGCACTTCTCGCCTTTGAGGAAGAGCTTCTCGCCTTCCCGGCGGCAATGACGGCACTTGTCGAGATTCCTCGCCATTCCCCTGTCTCCTAAACCCGGCGCCGCTTGGGCGGCCGGCAACCGTTGTGCGGAACGGGCGTCACGTCGGCAATGCTGCCGATCTTGAGGCCGATCGCGTTGAGCGCGCGCACCGCGGATTCGCGGCCCGGTCCCGGGCCCTTGATGCGCACTTCGATGTTCTTCACGCCGCATTCCTGCGCTGCGCGGCCGCAGCGCTCGGCGGCGACCTGCGCCGCGAACGGTGTCGACTTGCGCGAGCCCTTGAAGCCGGCGTTGCCCGAAGTCGCCCAGGCGAGCGTATTGCCCTGGCGGTCGGTGATGGTGACGATGGTGTTGTTGAACGAAGCGTGGATATGCGCAATGCCTTCGGCGACGTTCTTTTTGACCTTCTTCCGCGCGCGCGCGGAAGCGGTCTGCTGCAGTTCCTGGCGGGTCGGTGCGTTTCGGCTAGCCATGAGTTATGCGGCCTTCCCGGCTTGGATGTTGAGCTTGATCGCGGCCTTGCGCGGGCCCTTGCGGGTCCTCGCGTTGGTGCGCGTGCGTTGGCCGCGCGCCGGCAGGCCCTTGCGATGGCGCGAGCCGCGGTAGCAGTTGAGATCGATCAGGCGCTTGATCGACATCTGCACCTCGCGGCGCAGGTCGCCCTCGACCGTGAAGCGCGAGACACCCTCGCGGATGCGCTCGAGCTCGGCGTCGGTCAACTCCTTGATCTTCTTGTTGCCCTGCACGCCGGCAGCGGCGCAGATCGCCTGCGCGCGCGCACGGCCGATGCCGTAGATCGCCGTCAGCGCGATGTCCGCGTGCTGATGATTGGGAATGTTGATGCCTGCAATGCGTGCCATAGGGAACCTGAAATTATAGCAGTTTTAACAAGGCCTTAATCAGCCCTGACGCTGTTTGTGGCGGGGATCCTCGCAGATCACCCGCACCACGCCCTTGCGCCGCACGATCTTGCATTTGCGGCAGATCTTCTTCACCGACGCCATCACTTTCATGTCGCTCTCCTACTTTGCGCGGAAGACGATTCTTCCGCGCGTCAGGTCGTACGGCGTCAGCTCCACCGTGACCTTGTCGCCCGGGAGGATGCGGATGTAGTTCATCCGCATCTTTCCCGAAATGTGCCCCAGCACCACGTGCCCGTTCTCGAGCTTCACCCGGAAAGTCGCGTTCGGCAGGTTATCTATGATCTCGCCCTGCATCTGAATAACGTCTTCCTTCGACATGGTCAGCGGACCGGCATACCGCCTTTGAAATTCGCCTTGCGCAGCAGGCTCTCGTACTGGTGGGTCATGATGTACGCCTGCACCTGCGCCATGAAATCCATCGTCACCACGACGATGATCAGCAGCGAGGTGCCGCCGAAGTAGAACGGCACGTTCCACTTCAGGATCAGGAACTCGGGCAGCAGGCAGACGGCGGTGACGTAA
>Ga0111538_10009588_pt1 | contig 12913 bp, 13 predicted proteins | sample SoiMethybrSBSTD1_FD_79669 | JGI IMG/M metagenome (GOLD analysis project Ga0111538, IMG submission 79669) | Bulk soil microbial communities from a Populus tree surrounding site in Tennessee, USA - Soil MetaG P. TD hybrid SBSTD1 (version 2)... | ecosystem: Environmental > Terrestrial > Soil >...
CTGTCGGCCGACCCGGAGTCGGCGAGCCTGGCGCTGGCCCACCTCGGCACGCAGCTGCGGCCGGGCGACCTCGACCTCTTCGCCGAGCTGCGCCCGCCGCCCGGCCTGCGGCAGACCTTCCCGGTCAAGGCCGCGGCCGTGCTGCTCGCCCTCATCGGCGGCGCGGGCTTCGCGCTCGACCACGAGGCCTCGACCGTCGAGGGCGAGAACGCCAAGCTCGCCAAGCTCACCGAGCAGTACGCGAAGAAGGCCAAGGTCAAGGCCAAGGACCTGCCCAAGCTGCACGAGACGCTCGAGACCGAGTTCACCATCGCCTCGACGTTCATCACCAGCCGTGTGTTCTGGTCCGACGTGCTGCGCGAGGTGCCCGAGATCGTCCCCTCGACGGGCATGGTCGTCGACTTCGACGGCCGCGACATCGTCAAGTTCCCGGCCACGGGGAAGAAGAAGAAGAAGAAGGGCGACTCGTCGGTGGGGGTGTCGCGGCAGTTCATGCTCGCGATCGAGGTGCCGCTCGACGCCGCCGACACCTCGCCGCCCGAGGTCGCCGAGCTCACCGGCGCGCTCGAGACCTCGCCCTACTTCCACGAGCAGTTCCCGCGCATCACCGGCTCGAACGTGCGGCTGCTGCCGGCGGTCAAGGGCCTCGCGGCCCGCATCACGATCATGTGCTTCCCGACGCAGAAGGCCTGAGCGATGGAGCTGATCGACAAGAAACAGCTCGAGGGCTTCAAGCGGTTCGGGCGCCGGCTCGGCGGCGACCCGGCGCGCCTGCGGCTCACGGTGTGCGTGCTGCTCACCGGCCTGGGCATCCTCGGCGTCGAGCGCCCGCTCGGCCTGCGCCTGGCGAAGGCTCGCACGGCGAACCTCGCGGCCAAGAAGTCCTCGCAGATGGCCGAGGAGGTCGCCTTCTTCACGCGGCAGAAGGCGGCCTACGAGCCGCGCGCGGCCGTCAGCAGCGACATCAGCGACTGGCAGAACTACGTGCTCGAGAAGCTGCGCTGCACGAAGGCCACGCTGATCTCGCTCGAGCCGCACAAGCCGCTGCCCAAGGGCGTGTTCACGGTGGTCGAGATGGAGCTGGTCGCCCGGGGCGGCTCGTACCGCGAGTTCGCCGACTTCGTCGACCGCCTCGAGCACGGCGAGCGCCTCGTGCGCGTCGAGAAGCTGCGCATGGAGAAGCAGCAGACGGCGATCTCGCTGACCTGCCTGATCCGCGGCCTCGTCAAGTCGAGCGCCAAGCCGTCGAGCACGCCGGCGGGCAAGCCGACGGGCGCGCCCGCGGCGGCGACGGCGGGCGACACGCTGCCCGACGTCATCGTCGGACCGCAGCTCCCCGACGAGCTGAAGCCGACCCCGGACGAGGACGGCGATGATTGACCTCGTCCGCAAGCACATCGTGATCCTGGCCGGCGCCGTGCTGGGCTGGTCGGGCTACAGCTTCTACGACGCCGGCCAGGCCAAGCCGGAGGCGCAGGCCAAGGCCCTGATGACCGAGATCGGTCCGAAGTTCATGGCGCTGCGCGATCCGTCGGTCGCCTTCGTCGTCTCGAACGATCCGTATCGCTTCGAGGGCGCGGCCGAGCGCGTCGTCCGCAGCGTGCCGGCGCACGCCGCCACGCACGCCGCTGCGGCCGCCGGCGCCGATGCCGCCGCGAGCGTGTGGGACGACTCCTTCGTCGGTCCGATCCTGCCGCCGCCGGCGCCGCCGCTCTCGCAGGGCGATCTCGTGGTCGCGCTGGCCGGCGCGCTGCGCCTCGCCAACGAGGCTCTGGCGCGCGGCGTCGCGCCGGCGACGGGCCTCGCGGCCGCGCCCGCCGAGCCGCGGCGAGCGGGCTTCGTGCTCGTGCTGCAGTCCACGCTCGACCTGGGCGTCGGCGCGCAGGCGCGCATCAACGGCCGCACGGTGGAGGAGGGCGCAGCGATGCCCTTCCTCGACGCGCTCGACCCGCCGGTGCTGGAGCGCGTGCAGAACACCTCGATCGTCGTGAGCCACGACGGGCGCGAGTACGTGGTCGACCTGCTCGCCAACCCCGTGCTCCAGGTCGGCGAGCCGGCGGTGGCGGCCGCTGCGGCCGCGGCCCCCGCGGCGGGCCCGCCCGCCAAGCAGGCCGCGCCCGCGGCGAGCCCGGCCCCGGCCACGGGCGGCTCGGCCTCCGGCGCCGCCAAGCCCAAGGGCACCTACCGCGTCCGCGGGAAGAACTCGAAGAAGCCATGAACGCCGCCCCGGCACTCCCGCTCGTCGTGCGCCTGCTGCAGGACCGCGGCGTGATCTCGGCCGAGCAGCTCGAGCTCGTCGCGCGCGCGCGCGCCGAGCACCCCGACTTCGTCGAGGAGGCGCTCGTGCGCGGCGAGCTCGCCTCCGAGCCGGCGGTGGCCGCGGCCTACGCCGACTACCTGCGCGTGCCGTGGATCGAGCGCTCCGGCGACGAGCACGGCGGCAAGCTGGTCGAGCACCTGCCCGGCGTCGCCGAGCCGCAGGACCTCGGCGCGCTCGAGGACGTCGTGACCGGCAGCCGTGTGCTGGCCTCCGAGGTCTCCGAGGCCGTGTGCCGCAAGTACCGCCTGCTGCCGCTGCGCCGCACGGGCGTCGAGATCGAGGTCGCCTGCGTGAACCCGACCGACTTCGCCGCCCTCGAGGAGGTGCGGATGCGCACGATGCACGTCGCGCGGCCGGTCGCGGTGACGATCGGCCTGCTCGGCGAGCTGACCGGCGCCGTGTTCGGCGAGCGCGACGTCGTGCGCGAGATCGCCAGCGAGGGCGGCCGCGGGTCGTCGGAGGGCGAGGAGGAGACCGAGGGCGACGAGGACATGGAGTTCGTCCTCGACCTGCGCCGCGCGATCCCGTCGGGCAAGGACAGCCAGGTCGTGCGCATCGTGAACGTGCTCCTGACGCGCGCCATCGAGGAGCACGCCAGCGACATCCACATCGAGCCCTACGAGGACCTGGTGCGCGTGCGCTACCGCATCGACGGCAAGCTGCACGAGACCACGCCGCCGCCGCGCTCGCTGTTCGTGCCCACCGTCTCGCGCCTCAAGATCCTGGCCAAGATGGACATCGCCGAGAAGCGCATCCCGCAGGACGGCGCGATCGCGCTCAAGAGCGGCGACAAGCGCGTCGACCTGCGCGTCTCGACCGTGCCCACGGTCTACGGCGAGAAGATGGTCATCCGGATCCTCGAGAAGGGCGGCATCCCCGACCGTCTCGAGCAGCTCGGCTTCAGCGAGAAGCAGGCCACGGACTTCATGGCCGCGGCGCAGGCCCCGCACGGGCTGATGTTCGTGACCGGGCCGACCGGCTCGGGCAAGTCGACCACGCTCTACACCTGCCTCAAGCTGATCAACAGCCCGCACGAGAACATCGTCACGGTCGAGGACCCGGTCGAGTACAAATTCTTCGGGCTCAACCAGGTGCACGTGCGCGCCAACGTGGGGCTCACCTTCGCCGCCTCGCTGCGCGCCTTCCTGCGCCAGGACCCCGACAAGATCATGGTCGGCGAGGTGCGCGACCAGGAGACCGCGCAGATCTGCATGCGCGCGGCGCTCACCGGCCACCTCGTGCTCACCACGCTGCACACGAACAACTCGCTGCAGGTCATCAACCGCGTGGTCGACATGGGCGTCGAGCCCTTCCTGCTCGGTCCCGCGCTGCGCCTGGTCGAGGCCCAGCGCCTGCTGCGCAAGCTGTGCGCCGACTGCAAGCAGCCCTACACGCTGCCCGAGGACGTCGCCCTGCGCCACGGCCTGCAGCCGGGCGTCACGCTCTACCGCCGCGGCGGGGGGCACTGCCTGACCTGCAAGGGCAACGGCACCAAGGGCCGCCTGGGCATGTACGAGGTGATCCCGATCAACGAGATGCTGCGCGACCTGATCGCCAGCCGCGCGCCCGTCTCGCAGCTCGAGAAGTCCGCGCGCGCCGAGGGGGTGCAGTTCCTCGACGACAGCGCCCGCAAGCACCTGCTCGCGGGCCTGACGACGCTGGAAGAGGTCTCGGAGTACGTGAGGATCGAGACGTGAGCACCGAGACCCTCGACAGCGGCGGCCTGCTCCGGGTCCGCGTGAGCAACAAGACCCACGTCAAGGTCAAGCCCGACGACGTGCTGGCCTTCTTCCAGCAGCTCTCGACCATGTTCCGCGCCGGCACGCCGATCTACGACTCGATCACGATCGCCGGCACGCAGTGCCCGAGCGACCGGCTGCGCGTGGTGATCGAGGACGTCGCGGCCCGGGTCGCCGCGGGCTCGCCCCTGAACATGGGCCTGGCCGCCTACCCGCAGTACTTCCGCACCGAGTGGATCGAGATCATCCGCAGCGGCGAGGACAGCGGCCAGCTCGGCAAGGTGCTCGAGACGCTCGTCAAGCAGATCGACGCCTCGGCGCAGCTCCGCAGCAAGCTCGTCAGCGCGATGATGTACCCCTGCATCATCCTCGTCGTCGCGATCCTGGCCGTGACCGTCATGCTCATCAAGGTCGTGCCGACCTTCGCCGGCATGTTCCAGAGCATGGGCAAGGAGCTGCCGGCCATCACGCAGGCCGTGCTGGCCGTCTCCGACTTCCTGCGCGAGCGCGGGCTGCTGATCGCCGGCGTGCTGGCGATCACGATCTTCGGCCTGCGGCGCTGGGTGAAGACGCCCGACGGCCGTCGCGCGCGCGACCGCCTGTTCGTCTCGCTGCCCCTGCTCGGCGACGTCATGGTGCAGGCCTGCATGCAGAAGTTCGCGAGCAACGTCGCGCTCCTGCTGCGGGCCGGCCTGCCGCTGCACGACGCGATCGTGAGCATGAAGGGCATCCTGGCGACGAACGCCGTCTACGAGTCGGCCCTCGACCGCGTGTCGAAGCAGATCGAGCGCGGCGGCACGCTCGCGGACTCGCTGCAGGGCACGGGCGTGTTCACGACGTTCGTGGTCAGCATGGCGCGCATCGGCGAGGGCAGCGGCACGCTGCCCGAGGTGCTCGACGAGGTCGAGCAGTTCTACCGGCGCAAGGTCGAGGTCGTCGTCGGGCGGCTCACGGGCACGCTCGAGACGGCCGTGATCCTGTTCATGGGCGTGACCGTCGCGGTGATCCTGTGCGCCGTCTACCTGCCCATGTTCTCGATGGCCTCGGGGGTGAGCTGATGCGCCGCGCCTCCCGCTTCCCGGCCGCGCTCGCCGCGCCGGCTCTCGCGCTCGCGCTGGCGCTGGCCGGCCCGCTCGCCGTGCCGGCCGCGGCGCAGCAGGACCAGGGCGGCGACCCGGCCGCGCTGCTCGGCACGCCCCTGCCCGCCGCCCAGGACGGCGCCGCGCCCGGCACCTCGATCGCGACGGCCTTCACGCTCGGCGCGAACAACCGCCTCGATTTCCACGCCCGCGCCCTCGACGTGGCCGACGTCTTCGCCGAGCTGCGCCGCCTCGTGCGCCGCAACATCGTCGTCGACCCGGCGGTCTCGGCGCGCTTCACCGGCGACCTCTACGACCTCTCGGTCGACGAGCTCATCGCGGCCATCTGCCGCAGCTGCGGCCTCGTCGCGCGGCACGACGCGGTCTACGTCTACATCGAGCCCGACCGCCCCGAGACGCGCGTCTACGAGCTGAACCACGCGCGCGCCGACGACGTCGTCGCGCTCATCCGGCCGCTGCTCAGCCCGGCCGGACAGCTCTCGGCGACGCCCGCGCCGCAGCAGGGCATCGTCTCGAGCCAGGACGAGGCCGGCGGCGACGACTACGCCAGCACCGACCTCGTCATCGTGCGTGACTTCCACTCCGCGCTCGAGGCCATCGACGCGGTCGTGGCCTCGATCGACGGCCAGCCCAAGCAGGTGCTCATCGAGTCCACGATCCTCTCGGTCACGCTCGAGGAGGGCATGCAGTTCGGCGTCGAGTTCACCGCTCTCTTCGGCCAGGACTTCGCGGACGGCAACTTCACCAGCACCGACGGCACGGACCTGATCCCCGGCGGCTTCACCGGCGAGCAGCTCGACGAGGGCCTGGGCAACACCTCGACCAACATGTTCGGCAACTTCCTCAGCGGCGGCCTGAGCATCGGCTACCTCAACGACGGCGTGGCGGTGTTCGTGCGCGCCCTGCAGGCCCAGACCGACGCGACCGTGCTCGCCAACCCGCGCGTCGTCACGCTCAACAAGCAGCGCGGCGAGGTGCTGCTCGGCCGTCGCGACGGCTACCGCACGACGACGACCACGCAGACCTCGACGACCGAGAACATCGAGTTCCTCGAGACGGGCACGCGCCTGATCTTCCGCCCCTTCATCATGGGCGACGGCCTCGTGCGCCTCGAGATCCACCCCGAGGACAGCAACGGCGGCCTCAACCAGGACGGGCTGCCCTTCAAGGAGACGGCCGAGGTCACGACGAACGTCATGGTGCACTCGGGCCAGACGGTCGTGATCGGCGGCCTGTTCCGCGACAAGCGCCGCACGCTCGAGCGCAAGGTGCCGGTGCTGGGCGACCTGCCGGTGCTCGGCTACCTCTTCCGCAGCGAGGACGAGCTGAGCAAGCGCGAGGAGATCATCGTCGTGCTCACGCCGCGCATCCTGGGCGCCGACGACGAGGCGGTGCTCGCCGTGCAGCCGCAGGACCCGGCCGACGACACGGCGACCGAGGCCGCGGACCTCTCGCACCCGCAGCTCTCGCCGCTCGACGGCGAGCGCATCGCCGACGCCTACATGAGCCTGTCGGTGGCGCTCATCCAGCGCGGCAACTACGGCGAGGCCTCGCTCCTGCTCTCGAGCCTGGGCGCCACGCAGCGCGACCGCTCGGACGTGCGCGAGCTGCGCCGGCGCGTCTACGGCCTGTGGCTGCCGCGCGAGACGAGCGACGAGATCGACCGCCGCATCCGCGACGAGCTGCTTGCGCAGCCCTGACGAGCGAGGAGAGCCGATGCCCACGCACAGCACGATCGGACGGCGCGCGGCCCTGGGCCTGCTGGCCCTGGCCTGCGCCTGCGCGCAGCCCGAGAAGCGCGCCCAGCTGTCCGCGGCCGAGACCCTGGCCCGCGAAGGGAAGCCCGGTGCGCCAGCCGGGGCCCGGACGCCCGCGTCCGAGGCGCTGACGCGCGGCCGGCAGGCCGAGGCCGACGGCCGCTGGGACGAGGCCCAGGCCGCCTACTCCGAGGCGCTGCTGCGCGACCCGTCCAGCATCGAGGCCGCGGTCTCGCAGGCCCGCGTGCTGCACGTCGTCGGCCTGCACGCCGAGGCCACGCTCGTGCTGCACTCGGCCATCGAGGCGCACCCCGACTCGGTCGAGCTGCTCGCCGCGGCGGGCGACTCGGTGCTGGCCATGAACCGCCCGTCGATGGCCTGCGAGTACTACTCGATGGCGCTCGGGCTGCGTCCCGACGACGCGGCGCTGCGCGCCGAGTACGCCTGGGCGCTGCACCTGCAGGGCCGGCACGAGTCGGTGATCGAGACCCTGCGCAGCGTCGACCAGAGCCAGCTCCCCGACTACGTGCGCCTCGCGCTGGGCCGCTCGGCGCTGCTGTGCGGCAAGGCCGAGCTGGCCGAGGCCAACCTCGAGGCCTGGGTGCGCGTCGAGCCCGACGACGTGCCGGCGCGCCTCGACCTGGCGCGCGCCCGCTACCTGGCCGGCGAGGACGGCCTGGTGCTGCAGTCGCTCGAGGCCGTCATCGCGCGCCAGCCGCGCTCGGCCGAGGCCTTTGCGCTGCTCGGCCACCTGCGCCAGCGCGCCGGCCAGCAGGAGCTGGCGCTGGCTTCCTACGAGCAGGCCGTCAGGTTCGGCGCCGACCCCGCGACGCTCCAGCCGCTCATCGACCGCGCCCGCCGTGCGCTCGACCTCATGAAGGGCCGCGATGTCCCGCGCTGACCGACGCTCCGCTCGCGGCGCCGCCGCCGGCAACACGCTGATGGAGCTCATGCTCGTCTGCGCCGTGATCGGCATCCTCGTGGGCTGGGGCGCGCCGCGCTTCGAGGTCGCGGTCGAGCAGACGCGCGTCGACCAGGCTGCCTCCGCGCTGCGCAGCGTGTGGCTCGCCGAGCGCCTGAGCTGGCTCGAGCACCGCACCTTCTCCGACGACCTCGGCGCGCTGGCCGGCCAGCGATTCGTGGACGCGGCCCTCGTGAAGCAGGGCCAGCCCTTCGTCCTCGTGGTCGAGGCCGCGGACGCGCAGGGCTTCTCGATCTCGGCCGAGCGCACCGGCAGCAGTGCGTGGGTCGGCGCGCTGGACCTCGACGAGACGGGCGCGATCACCGGCTCGACGCAGGACGGGAACGGACATGTCGTCACCCCGGCGCCCTGAGACCGGCGAGAGCGGCTTCACGCTGCTCGAGTGCCTCGTGGCGGTGCTCGTCCTGTCGCTGCTCGCGACGGGCCTGGCCAAGCTCACCGTCCATCACGACCGCATCGTGGCCGACCTCGAGTCGTGGACGGACGGCGACCCGACCTGGTACGTGACGCAGGTCGACGACGACCTCGCGCGCCTCGTCGGCGCGCCGGCCACGCTCACGGCCGACCCGCCGCCGCCCCTCTCTCCGCCGCCCGCGCCGGGCGCCTTCGCCGTCACGGTGAGCGAGGTCGAGCTGCAGCTCGACCCGCCCGCGGCCTCGGCCCGGGCGCACCTGCAGGAGCTGTGACGTGTCCGCGCCGCGCCGCACCGCCTGCGGCTTCACGCTGCTCGAGCTGCTCATCGGCGTGACGGTCTCGAGCATCATCATCACGCTGGCGATGCTGGCCTGGAAGCCGATGAGCCGCTCGACGCTGCTCCTGCGCGACCGCGCGCGCGACACGACCGAGCTGCGCCTGGCCGTCGAGACGATGCTGCAGGACCTGGGCGGCGCCGACACCGCGCTGCCCACGAGCGACCCCGAGGAGCTCCACATCGTGCGCGAGCAGGCCGTGGCCGAGCTCGCCGGGGCCTGGAGCGGCGGCGCCGACGAAGGCATCCTGTACGCGCTCAGCGACGGCCGCCTCGAGCGGCGCGACGTGGCGCTGGGCACCTCGCTGATCGTGGCCAGCGGGCTGGAGACGTTCGAGGTCGAGCGGGTGGCGGGGACCGAGACGCACGTGACGCTGAGCGTGGGGGAGGGCCTGGGCGAACGCCAGGTCGAGCTCGTATGGCCGCGCTGAATCGCGACCCCGCGTCCCGCGCACCGCACCGCGGCGAGCGCGGCCAGGTGTTCCTCATCGTGGCCGTGCTCGGGCTGCTCGCGATGGGCCTCTGGATGCTCGCCTGGCGCTCGACGCACGACGCGATCCGCCTCGAGCGCATCGCCGTGCAGCGCCATCTGCGCGCCGACACGGCGCAGCGGGCGCTCGCGCAAGGCCTGGCCCTGCTGCGCACGGGCCGCCCGCCGTTCGACGACTACTCCTGCCAGACGACGATCGCGAGCGACACGGGCGACCACGTCTGCGCCGTGACCTACATCAGCGAGGGCTCGGAGGACGATTGGTCGGTCGAGGCGCGCCTGGCGACCGAGTCCGAGCAGGCGAACCTGCCCACGATGCCGAGCACCTTCTGATGGACAGCCAGCCGACACCGCCGAGCCCGCCGAGCCCCGGACCGCCGGGCCCGCCCGGCCGCCCGCCCGTCGAGCGGCGCCGCGGCGGCGACCGCCGCGCGCGCCCGACGCGCTGGCTCTCGCGCTACACGCTGCGCGGACACCGCCGCGGCGGCCGTCGCGCCACCGACAGCCAGCAGCCCTACGTCGACCGCTACCAGTGGAGCGACCTGCTCCTCGTGGGCGGAATCATCGTGCTCTGCGCGGCCGACTGGCTGCTCACGCTCGAGGTCATCCAGCGCGGGGCCATCGAGGCCAACCCGCTCATGGACTTCCTGCTGCGCCAGGGCTCGGGGCTCTTCGGCGCGATCAAGCTGGGCTTCACCGTGGTCGGGATGCTGTTCCTGCTCACGCAGATCCGCCTGCAGCACGTGCGCGCGGCGACGCTCGCCGTGCTCGCGCTCTACACCGTGCTCATGCTCTGGCACCTGTGGGTGAGCTGGGACATGCACCGCACGCTCGTCTCGGCGGCGACGGGGGCGGGGCACTGAGATGCTCCCGCTGCGCTGGCGCTCGCTGCCCGGCTTCCCGCGCTCGCGGCGCGCTCGCTCGGTGCTGACGGTCGGACTGCTGCTCGGCGGCGCCCTCTTCGTCAACGAGCTCGTCTGCAACCTGATCGCGCTCTACCAGCAGTTCGGCGGGGCCAAGGTCATGCGCTCGGTGGCCTCGAGCTACGACCAGGTCTTCGTGGATGCGGCCGGTGCGGCGGCCTGGATGCTCGCGGTCGCGGCGGCGCTGTCGCTGGTCGTCGGGCTGGCCTGGGCCGCGGTGGCCGTGCCGGCCCGCACCGTGGCGATGCGCCGCTGGGGCCGCTCGCGCGCGACGCGCCTGGCCTACTGGTCGGTGGCGACGCTCGTGTTCTTCAACGCCTGGTACTCGCTCGAGCTGGCCGTGCTGCCGGCCTCGCGCCTGAGCGGCTCGGCGCTCGTCATGCTGAGTGGCGCGCTCGACCATCCGCTGCCCCTGCGCGCCGGCGCGCTGCCGATGCCGGCGGCCTGCGCGCTCGCGGCGCTGCTCTTCGTGTGCGAGGCGCTGGCCCGCTCGGCCCGGCTGCGGCGGCAGGCCGCGGGCGCGACGCTCGGGCTGGCCGCGCTCGTCGGCGGCTACTCGGCGGCCACCGCGCCCGGCGCGCCGCGGCCGTTCCTCGCCGACCGCAACGTCGTGATCCTCGGGCTCGACTCGCTGCAGATGAACCGCCTCGCCGTCGGCGGCTCGACGGCCGGCCTCGCGCCGAACATCAGCGCCTTCCTGGCCGGCAGCTTCCGCTTCGACAACGCTTGGACGCCGCTCGCGCGCACCTATCCCAGCTGGATGTCGCTCATCACCGGGCGCGAGCCGCCGCACCACGGCGTGCGCTTCAACCTCATGCCCGACGACCAGCTCGCGCCCGACAACCCCTACCTGCCGGCACACCTCGCCGCGCAGGGTTGGTCGACCTTCCACGCGACGGACGAGACGCGCTTCTGCATCCTGCGCGAGCGCTTCGGGTACGAGCGGCTGCTGCACCCGCGGATGGGCGTGCAGGACTTCGTGCTCGCGAGCGTGTTCGACTTCTCGGCGGCCGGGCTGGCGCGGCAGTGCCAGCTCGGGCACGACCTGTTCCCGGCCATCGCCGACAACCGCGCCTCGTGCTCCTACAACCCGGACATCTGGGCGCGCGACCTCGTCGCGGCGCTGGACGAGGTGCCGCGCGACCAGCCGGCCTTCCTTTCGATGCACCTGTGCGGCAACCACTATCCTTTCAGCGCTCCCGCGCCCTGGGCCCACAGCAGTGGCGACCCGGTGCAGAGCTGCATCCGCATGGTCGACGAGCAGGCCGGCGTCGTGCTGCGCTGGCTGAACGACTCGGGGCTCATGCAGAACGCGGTCATCGCGATGCTCTCCGACCACGGCGACGGCTGGTCGGGCGACCCGCGCGATCGCAACAACGCGCACGGCGACGACTTCAAGAGCCTCTACGCGAACAAGATCGTGCTCGGCTTCCGCGCGCCGGGGCTGGGCGCCGGCCGCAGCGGCGAGCTCGTGCGCATCACCGACGTCTACCCGACGCTCCTCGAGCTGGCCGGCGTCGCGCCGCCGGCCGCGCCCATCGACGGCCTGTCGCTCGTGCCCTTCATGCGCGGCGAGGGCGGCGATGGCGGCAGCGTCGCGCCGCCGCGCGCGCTCTTTGCCGAGACCGACCTCGACCGCAAGCTCTACACGGTCAAGCAGCTCATCGACCAGCAGGCGCTCTGGTACCAGGTCGACCGCGGTAGCGGCCTGGTCTTCCTCACGCCGCACGCGGTCGAGGAGTTCAGCTTCCACAAGTCCTACACGCTCATCGAGGGCGACCGGCGGCTCGAGATCACGCCCTACCAGGACGAGTTCAAGCTCTTCGAGTTCGACCCGGCCACGGGGCTCGATCGGGCGCGGCCGCCGCTCGCGAGCGAGGCCGAGCGCGCCGCGCTGCTCGAGGCGATGGTCGAGCACTTCGGCCTCGACCGCGAGGCGCTGAGCCGCGGCGCGCAGGCACGGGGGTACTTGCCGAGGTTGGTCAGCAAGGGGGAATAGGCGGGGTAGGCTGGCTGGCCGATGCGCCCAGCCGATGGCGCATGAGTCGAGGCATGAGAGACCCAGGCTCGCCCAGCTGTGCGACTCGCCGCGCCGTGACGCTCGACTGGTGGTTGCTCGCGAGTCTCGGCGCAGGCCTCATCACTTCGTGCAGCAGCGAACCCGATGCCGGCCGGGTGGGTGTTGTCGGTAATGCGGCTCTGAGCGCCCCCGACACACGCATGGTCCGTCGTCGCGATGAGTTGCCCCCGGAGATTCGCAGCCTGATCGCACCGATTGCCGATCCCGGCGAACCCTACAACGACTCCGATGCCATCAAGGATCCGGGCTACCCCAATCGCCAACTCCTGTTCGGCGGGATTCGCGAGGAGTCGGCCTTCGTCTTCTTCGATGTCGGGGAGTTTCTCAGTCACCGAACGGTGATCCTTTTCGCCAAGCACGATGGCAGCTTCATACCGGAGCGCTCGTACCTGTTCGCGCGACGCGTGGAGACGCGAGACGACATCATCCGAGCGATCGACTCCGGACGATGGGTGGCGACCTACGAGGGCTACCGCAAGCGGTGAGGAGACTCCTCCAGCCGTTCACCGGCTCGCCGCCTCGAGGATCTCGATCGGGTGCACCGCGGTCACGTCGACGCCGCGCGCCGCCGCGCCCGCCGCGATGTGGAGCAGGCAGCCCGTGTTCGCGGCCGCGACGTAGCGCACGCCGCGCTGCTGCCAGCGCGCTAGCTTGCCGTCGAGGATCGAGGCCGCCACGCGCGCATGGAGCAGGTTGTAGAGGCCCGCGCTGCCGCAGCAGCGGTCGGCCTCGTCGACGGCGATGACGCGCAGGCCCGGCACGGCCTCGAGCAGC
>Ga0111538_10009590_pt1 | contig 12910 bp, 10 predicted proteins | sample SoiMethybrSBSTD1_FD_79669 | JGI IMG/M metagenome (GOLD analysis project Ga0111538, IMG submission 79669) | Bulk soil microbial communities from a Populus tree surrounding site in Tennessee, USA - Soil MetaG P. TD hybrid SBSTD1 (version 2)... | ecosystem: Environmental > Terrestrial > Soil >...
GTCGAGTTGACAAAGATACATTTGCCCGTTAATGAGTTTCACAGAATAATCTCTGCACCTATTTGCGAAGCGGTGAGGGTAACATGACCGAAGCAGAATTTACCCGCAAAATTTGCGACGAGCTACGCAAGTTGGGTTGCTTAATTTTTGTAGCGGCTGGTAATAAGTTTGGTACTGCTGGCTGGCCTGATCGTGGTATTATCACGTTAGATGGTATCATGTATTGGTTAGAATTTAAAGTAGCAGACGGTAAACTTAGTAATTTGCAGCATTACCAAATGGAACGAATCTATACTAGAAATAAAAAACTTGCGTATGTGATAAGAATGCCGGGGGTGATTGAAGATTATAACGGTAAACAGTTGGGTACGTTTACTGACGGCAAGAATTTGCTAGAATGGCTGAAAAATGACGCAGATAAAATGGAAGTGTAAACAGTGCGGTAAAGTAGTGGACGGTACAGATAGGCCAAGTCCGTATTATCCACAAAGTATTCGAGATTGGTCAATGCAGCGAAACGCGACTGTAATGTGTAGCGGACCAGAGCGCGGTGAAAATTATTGGGCGCATGACTGGAATCGCATAGGTGAATTGGAGCGTGGTACAGTAATTAAGAATTGGAAAGTTTTGCAACGAGTGAGGGGCGATAAGTTTATGTGTGAATGTATTGTGTGTGGTCATGCACAAACATTTCTGTCAGAAGTGCTAAATAGTGGTGATTGTGCCGAATGTTGTCAAGATCATAGTTTTGAACGGTTTTGAAAATCGAAAGTTTGAAGGTAGACCGACAGTAAGGTAGCTAAGTCCCATGTTTACGGGGGGTTGTCGAGCGTGGTAGTAAGGCGACCCTAGCGAAAGTCGGGAAATGCGTATTGTTGTTAGTCCCATGATTTGACTGTTAAGAATTAGGAGTAAATTATTAATAGTAAATTACTACTCACTTATAAAAAAGTTTTGGACTACTACTACTAGTTTAAACTTATGTCTGGATTCTTACATAGCAATCATGGTACTAACGACTATACGCACTTTCCGGTTTTCGCTAAGGTCGCCTTACCCTAAAGAGTAGGGGAGGGTTGGCTGGTAAGGGGTTAGGAGGGGTGGTGTCGGCTTACGTTGCGCGTGTCGAAAATAAAAGGTGCCAAAATGCATTACTTAGTACCAGTTGATAACGAAACAATGACTCAGTTTTTTGATCGTGTTCACAGAGTTTTTAAGTGTGCCGACAATAATGGAGAGAAAAGGCCACGGCTTGCGCGCATGTTTCGGAAGGGTTATAAGTTGTATTGTGAAGAAAGGAAACGTATATATTGGGATAGAGTAGCAGAAAGATTTGAGTTAGAAGGGGCTGGTACGCGCGAAGGAAAGCGCAGTGCTGGTATTGAAACTTGCCTTGATGAAAGTGGTAAAGAGATGCGCGACGCGAATGGTAGGTTGATAATTAAAACATTTGGCAGACGCGCTCCTGGCTCGCGTGGTGGTCGAAAGAGTACATATAGATCGCGTGAGTGTCGTCAAGTATATTTGCGCGAAGCTAACGATGATAATACTTGCAAAGCTTGTGGTTGTGTTATCTTGTTCGATAAAGCAAAAGTATTATGTGTGTCGCCACAAGAGATTGGTCGCAAGTATGTAGCAGTAATTTGCAAAGGTTGCTCGCAAGGTGAGAATGTTAGAATGCATACGCGCGCTACTGGTCCTGTTTGGGTTAGATTGCAATCGTTTTCTGACTCTAATGTGCGTGCATGGATTAGATGGAAACTAGCAACACTGCCGGATGATAAGCTTGAAAAGTTTCGTAAGTTTGTACTTAGACTCAAAACGAGTATACATCCGCGCCGATAATGAACATATGGGAGTGGTATTTAGATGGAACTAATACCGCTAAGGTAGCGAAGCTTTGCGCGCGTATGAATGGTAATGATGCTGATGAGAATTATGGCAAAGCGATAGATGCTATGATATCGCATGGCGATGAATGGATTGCAAAGTACGATGCGAGCCGCGCCAGTCTCAATACATATTTGTTAATGCGAATCGGCTATGCGATGCAAAACAAGAAAATATCGCAAGAGCGATTTTTAACCGATCAAGAGAGCGAATCCCTGACATATACTAGTAGTGAGTTAGAGCCAGACGAGATACCAGAAGAAAAGTTGTTGGTAGTATTAAGTAATCTATCGGGTTACGATAGTTGGCTTATTACTGCGCGGCATGTATATAAACTCAGTTTTTCTATGATTGGCGAGCGTTGCGGTGTTAGAAAGGGATTGGTGCGCGAACACTACATTAGGGCAATGAATCGTGCTAAGAGATACTTGTAATGATACCAGTGAAACTATCTGGTGGCTTATCGGGCTGGAAATATGTTGAAGGTGACTGGCCTGATGAAAAGCGTTGCGTATATGTTCGTCCTAATGGCAAACGTAAGGGGGAGCGATGCAAGTGCGCGCGACGCAATGGTTATGAGTTATGCTCCTGGCATGTTCGATGGGTGGCGCGTATTAATCGCCCGAAGTTTGAGCAATACAAGCAGCGTTCGGCAAGGGTGAAAGCAAGTATGCCAAAGTTTTACGGTCAATACGTTACTAAGACACTAGGCGAAATGCTCGATAAGTGTCTTGAGACAAATCCGAAAGATCAACTACAACTTTTTGAAGAGTTGGCGCTGATTCGCGATGTTGCTGGACAGAGTGTTGCGTTATACTCAGCAGCAAAACAGTTAGCAGACGAGAATCCTACAGACGGCAAGAAACGCGATTTGTTGCTTCAAGCTGGTGAAGTAATGAAAATGCAGATTGCCGAAGTAGTGAAAACATGCGAAGCAGCGTCGCGCGTAGCTAATGCGGCGCAAGATCGTGTTAGCATTCACCAGTTGCATTTCTTTGTAGATCAAGTTTCGCGTTGCGCGTATGAAGCGTTTGGTGACGATCCGCGCGCCGAGTTGTTCCGACAGAAAATGATAACGCAAGTTAGACTGCCGGTTGATGGTAGTTCTACTGGTACGCATGTTACACCAGATATGGACGTAATGGGCATGGATGGAACTATACCAAAGTATGAAGAAATTAAAGTGCTAGATTTAGATAGCAAATCAGCATGACTTTTCGCGCAATACCAGACGAGCAGATTTTAGAAGTGCAAGAAATGATTGCAATGCATTTCTCGAATCATTACATACATAATCGCACTGGCATGGCGCGCGAAACAATACAAGCGATTCGCACTGGCAGACGCAAGTTAAAAGGCGCACAATGGCGCGCACGTAGTGAGTATAACAATCGTCCGCGCACACCAGAGCAAATTAGACGCGATGCGCAGGAAGAATTAGTAAGATCGTGCCGCGCTAACGTAAAACTTTACCGGGAGGAATGAGCATCATGGAAAAAGCAATTGCTGACTTTCTATTCGGGTTGTTCTTTGGTTGTGGGTTTGCTGTATCATACGGTTTGATACAGTTGTTAATTAGTGTATTGAGCAATGCGAGAATACCAAAATCGTAGATAAGTATGGCTTGTATCAAAAAGTATCGACGGCGTTTGCCCGTTTGTTGCGAGCATTGCGGCGCAATGGATTCGTTCGTTGACATTGTTGAAGCGGACCGCGCTGGCTGGACTGTGAATCGAGTAGGCTTAATAAATGTTGACGAGTGTTGGACTTGTCCGAAGTGCTTTAAACAAATGATTAAGTCGCATGAGACAAACGAAGATTATTTGAATCGTACTAATTCGTGGTAACGATGTTTTGTCCAATTTGTGATATGCCGGCGTTTCTCGAATGTGGTTGTTATTCTCGCATGGCTTGTCCAACAGATTGCGATGATTGCGGACAAGTCAACGAGCATAGCGATTTGCATGGTTGTACTTGTTGCGGCAATGATGTTTGCGACAAGTGTTGGGAGAAACATTGGCAGGACGATCAACACACAAGTTTTTGGCACGCAATGGCATGAGCGAAATTGGATTAGGCGTAGCAATCGCGTTTCAAGTAATGGCCGTAATTGTGGCTTGCGGTACGATTGCTTGCATGATATGCCAAAGAATTAAGCGTAAATGATAACCGAAGCATGGGAAGTCCTGCGCCCACACGAATTGCAATCACGACTATGGCGCACAAAGGCGCGATTTGTTGGTGTCGCGGCTGGTCGTGGTAGTGGCAAAACAGAATTAGCGCGCAGACGTATCGTTAGATACTTACCAGTTAAGAAAAACTTGTACAGTACGTGCCAGTATTTCTATGCGCTACCAACATACAAACAAGCGCGGCGCGTCGCGTGGCGTCCAATTTTGCGGCTTATCCCAAAAGAATGGATACAAGGGCAACCAAACGAATCCGAAATGCGTGTTGATACCGTTTTCGGTTCAAGCTTATACATTGTTGGACTTGATAAACCCCAGCGCGTTGAAGGCGATCAATGGGATGGTTGCGTTATTGACGAATCATGCGACCAAAAACCGGGCCACTTTGAGCGTAGTATCGTACCAGCGCTAACACATAAAAACGGCTGGTGTTGGCGTATTGGTGTACCTAAACGAGTAGGAGTAGGCGCGCATGACTTCAAAGAATTTTGTCTTAATGCTACTGGATTTGGTACAGATTATGAGTATTACAATTGGCCTAGCGAAGATATTCTTACTCCCGCACAAATCGAGTGGGAAAGAGAGCACTTAGACCCCAAAGATTATCGCGAACAATTTCTTGCATCATGGGAAAGCATATCAGGCGCAGTGTTCTATGCGTTTGATAACGTGCTAAATGTTCGCGAAGTACAATATGATCCAAAACTACCATTAGTTATTGGTTCTGACTTTAATGTAGACCCAATGGCATGGGTAATAGGACAAATTCATGGCGATATGGCGCAAAAAGGTCGCTATGGCACGCCAGACGAAACAGAATTTCATGTTTTGGATGAGTTATGGGTGCGAAATACTAATACTGGCGAGTGTCTTGATCGTTTACATAAGCGCTTTGCTTCACACGAATCCGGTTTTGAGTTTTTCGGTGATGCAACTTCGCGCGCACGAAACACAAGAGCAAGCACTAGTGACTACGTACAAATTATTAACGATACCAGATTCTCCAAGCATATCATCGCGGGAGTATACTACCCCAAAAAGAACCCTTCACGAGCAAATCGGTTCGCGGCTTGTAACGCTATGTTTTGTAATGCTAATAATAAGCGCCGCTGTTTTGTCCATCCACGTTGTAAGAACCTTATTAAAGATTTAAATCAGCGTGGTTACAAAGAGAACACAACCGAGCCTGATGATTATGGTGATATCGGGCATATTACTGATGCTTTGGGCTACGCTATACATACTTGTTTTCCACTAGGTACGCGCGTACCTTCAGCGAAAATCTTCAGTGAAACGTAAAGTATGTTACAACGGTTTTTTGAAACACTCGCATTAGATTTTGATCCAAACCAGCCGCGCGACTGGAAAGGGCGCTGGACTGAAACGGGCAAAGAATCGCCAGTAGTAAAAACTGGTGTTGCCGCGCCAGCGCGCGTGTATCATGGTTCAAGCAAGGTGTTTCTCCCAAAAGATATTTATATGGGAGAACACGAATTTATGATGATGGATCGCATGATAGGCGCACACTTCGCAAGCGATCCTGAAATTGCTAACACTTTCAGCGCGCCTAAGTGGGAAGAATCATTTGCGCCGGCTGGTGGATCGCAGTTAGAAAAAGGTGAAGTATGGTATGATAAGCGCACTGGCGAGCCGCTAATTCGTGGTGGCAATATAATGCCACTGAAAGTTGATATCAAAAACGCAAAAGTGATTGACCAAAAGTATTACGGTGAACGAGCAAAAGATAATATCACGAAAACCGACCAGTTAGCAATCGCTGGTGATATTATCAATGAGACAATGACCGATAACAAAGAAATGTTTGTGAAGTGGGCGCGCAAGTTACGTGCTGTTAGTGAAACCGAAGCTGGTATAATGTACGATAAACTAAAAGCTGGTGAGTCACTGTCTAGTAAAGAGTACGGTGTTAATAAATTTGATCCGAATGATCCGTATTATACAGACAGTTTCCCGCCAAACTTTTCAAACGTAGCTAAATTTATTAGCAACTTCGATAGTCAGTTAATGGGGCTGACTATGGAAGAAAAGCACCAGTTAGTAAAACAGTATCGCGAGATACTAAAGTCACAAGGGTACGACGGTATTAGGTACGAGAATACAGCACCAAATGAAATAAAAAACGCAAAAGACAAAACAACATGGATAGCGTTTGATCGTAAGCAAGTCAAATCCGCGCTATCGCTCGCACTCGCACATTACTTTGACGAGCTATATTTATCGTTTGACGAAACAAAACATCCGCGCGATAACATCGGACGTTTTGCTAATAAAGCTGGTAGTACACCAAAAAGTTTTATTACTGCGCCGGGTGGTGAAGGTGTTCGCACCGAAATGCGCGAGCCAACAGAGTTTACAAAACAGTATGTTGGCAGCGCGGGTTTCAAAGGTTTCTTTCGAGATAGCAAAGTAATTAACAATGCTACTGGCGAACCGTTAGAAGTTTATCATGGTTCGCTTCGCGCACTTGATAGGTTTGACGAAGAATACACAAATCCTGAAAGCTTTTGGGGGAAGGGTATATACTTTTCTAATACGCCAGATGATGCTAGCGCAAATTACGCCGATATAACAGGACCAGACAAGCGTAATACATTTGAACGAATAAAAGAAAACCTTCAAAACTTTTTTGAGAATCAAGGTTTGGAGCGAACCGACGAAGAAATAGAAAAAGAAGCGCTCGAAAAAGTAGGCGAGAGTGCGAATATAGTACCAGCATATATCTCGATACAGAATCCAATTATTTCTGGTAAAGAAATACATGACGGCGATCCGCCACAAACAATGTGGGATTGGAGTAGCGAGCCGGTAGACCCTGAAGATGAAGATTACAATTGGGAACCGACCGGCAAGATACAAGAATTTCTCGATGCGCTAAAAGACAGTATTGATGATTTTAATTCGAGTAGTTTAGTATCAACCGAAGCAGACTTTGAAAAGGTTAAGAATGATCTTTTTGAAAAGTTTAATTACGGCGATGCACACGAAAAAGCGCACGATGTAATAAAAGCAGCAGCAACATCAGACGGTTTAGCATATGCCGACAAGTACGACGAAAACACCGATGATAGCCGTTTGTATGCTTCAGAAATTGTGCGCAGCGCATTAGAGCGCATGGGTTATGATGGTGTTATTGATCGCGGCGTATACGAGCGATGGGGCAAAGAATCATCGTATTTTGGGCGCGGTTTTCAAGGCATGAATGAGTATACGGTACATTATACTGTTTGGCATGGTGAGCAAGTTAAATCATCGCGTGGCAATGTTGGTACGTTCAGAAAAGATACAAAGCGATTAGACTTGTCTAATTACTTTTTGCAACTAGCATTTGACGAAACAAAACACCCGCGCGATCAAGCTGGTAAGTTTGCTGAAAAAGGTAACGCAAACATTACTGCGCCTAGCAGCGATCCAGCAGTAACAGAGCATAACGAAAAATTTGAGAAGATGGCATACTATGTAGATAGGTGGGCGAATAATGCATGGGAGCAAGGCAACATAACAGAGCAACAATCGAAAGACTTTGCAGAAGATTTGAAAGCGAATTTGTATCTTATGAATACAAAAAGTCTTTCGCGCGTGATGAAAAACATTGACCAAATAAATTTCTACAAAGACACAGATACAATTACAAAAGTTAATTATAAATTACGTGGCTTGCCACCACCACAACCGGGCGATGTTGTTGGTGGATTTTTCATTTCTACTCAAATCAAGGAAGGTCCAAACATAAGTTACGAAGGATCATTACATTTAGACGGTGATTATAGCGATAACAAATACATACAATATCCACAAATGCGCAAGGAAGTATACGCGCACGAATTGTCTCATGCTATAGATGGTTTTCACGAATACTCCGATTCAAAAGAATGGTTCAATGCTTGGATGGATGAAATTCACACGCCGGGATTAATGGAACAAAAATTTCCATTAAGTAGGTATGCAACTTCAAATCAGCATGAGGGTTTTGCAGAGTTTGGTAGATTAGTATTAACACAAGCGCGACAAGCGCGCGATGAGTTTCCTAAAATGTGGAAAGTGTGGACTGATAATGGGCTTACTTAGAGAAATATTTTCGCATGGTGAGCATGACGATGATCCGTTTTGCAATACGGATTATCTAATAACAGAGCAACCTAAACTTGACTTGTCAAATTTCTTTTTGCAACTAGAATTAGACTTTGACGAAAGTAAACATCCGCGCGACGAAAAGGGAAAGTTTAGCGAAAAGATTAGCGCTGCAAGTGAGCGCGACGCAAGTATCGAGCCGGGTACAAAACCAGTACCAGAAAACCATGTAAGATTGTACCATTATACGCGCGGTAAGCGCGGTGAGACACAACCAGCAGATATGACTAATGACGAATACGATTCACTGTTAGCTGATAGATTGCGCACCGAAGGAATTGATATTAGCAAAGCAATCGGCCAAACATACGGCGAACCAAATGTAGTATGGGCCAGCGCAGAAATGCCAAGTCAGGGGCATGTATATGCAGAATTTTCTGTAGCGCGCGATGATCCGCGATGGGGTATGGGATTTGCGCCAGAAAAAGGTAAAGATTTGCGCGAATGGGAAAAGCGCGGTAATGATGTTTACTTTCATGGCACGATAAAGCCAGAAGAAATTATAGCAGTGCATGAACCGTGGCATCATAGATATCAGTACATTATGAAACCCGATAACGAGAAACTGCGCGAACAAATTCTTGCTGGTGAGCATGATAGATTGCTGAAAGATTCTGGTTACGGACCAGCAATTGCGAAATTCAAAAAGGATAATAAGCATGTATAGCGGCACAGCAGTTACTAATCGAAATGGTAAACACTTGCCGAACTACGAAAAGAAAGAGCGCACTAGTGCGCAACTGGCTGGTTTTGCTGGTGAATTATCTGGATACGAATTAGATAACAAGTGGGAAGCAAATTACAAAACATATCAGGAAATGTTAAGCGATCCGACAATAGCATTTGCTAGAATGTTATGTGTCGCGCCGCTAACAACTGTTGGCTGGTCATATGAAGCGAAAGATGATGCGCCAGATGGCGCGAAAGAATGTATACAAGATTCGTTAGAACCGTGGCGAATAAATCTAGTAAAATCAGCAATGGAAGGATATATAGACTATGGATGGTCCGGGTACGAAATGGTTTACTCTGTAGAAGATAATCAAGCATATCTATGCAAAGTAAAACATTTGCTACAAGCGCAAACATTAATTCTTGTAGCAGTCAAGACTGGCGAGTATCTTGGCTTGCGACAGTTTGATTGGCGCGGACAAGATTGCGATTTAGGAATTTACGATTCGTTACATATCGCAATCGACGTTGAAGGTACAAATTGGTATGGTCGGCCACTACTCGAAAATGCGCGCAAGATTTTCGGTCAGTGGAATCAAGTTAATGATTCTGCTAACAAGTATGATACAAAAATTGCTGGTGCATCGTGGGTAGTGTATTATCCGGTAGGCGATAGTCCGTATAATGGTATGCCTAGCGTTGATAATTATCTAATTGCTTTGGACTTTCTAAACAAATTGCAAGCAAACGGTCGGTTAGCAGTGCCAATGACGATTGCGAAGTGGCAAACCGATATGAATGTAACAGACGAGAATGCGGGCTGGAAAATAGAACTAATATCAGATAAAGGTGTTTCACAAGCTGGATTCATTGATCGACAGAAGTATCTCGACGCGCTAAAAGTGCGCGCGTTTGGTCTACCCGAACGCGCAGTGCTCGAAGGACAATTCGGAACAAAAGCAGAAAGCGAAGCGCAAGCGGATTTTGCTATTACTGTTTTTGAAATGCGACACCAGATTATTGTCCAGCAGATTAACAAGCAGATAACGAACTTTTTGCTTGCGACAAACTACGGTGAAGAATTTGAAGATACAGTAATTGTCAAAGCGAATCCGTTAGTTGACGAAAAGCGCATGATGCTCGAAAAGATTTACATGGCAATCATTGGATCGCCTGAAGGTTTGATGCAAGAAATGCAAGCGCTCGATATGCAATCGTTTCGTAAATCGCTAGACTTGCCAGAAAATCAGTTACTTGCGCAAAATGGTTTACCGGCAGCGCAAGGTTTACTGTCTGAATACTTCGCAGAGTTGTATGGTATGCCAAAACCACAACCGTCTAGCGCCGCTGGCGTTAATTCGGTGCGCGGTCAAGTAGTAATACCGCCAGAATATTGGGCAAAACAACAGAAAGGTATTGCATTAGCATTACAAGGTTATGGGAGAAACACCAGCGCGCCGCAAATTGGCACCATTGATACGGTTTATCAATCGCTTAACAGCGAAATTGAGGAAACTGAAATTAATTTTGCGTTCGATCCGAGTAAACACCCGCATGAACCGGCAGGATCGCCTAAAGGTGGACAATTTGCATCGACAAGCGGAGGATTAACGCCAGTAACATCGCGTACACAAACGCAACTGTTTCCAGAATTGATTGAAAAGCCTACGGCTGCGCCTGCTGCGCAAACTATTACTGAACCACAAATAGTACAAAAGGAACTATTTTCAGAAAAGACGTATACTGGATATTCGGAGAAAGATGCAAAGAGACTTGAACAACTTAATAAGAAATGGGCAAAACTAAATAACGATTATTTAAGACTTGCTGACGAAAAGTATGATGGTAATCTAGTAATAACAGCGTTTGATTCTGAAGCAAATCATTTGATGGAGCAACAAACTGAAATAACATATCAGCGATATGAATTGCTTGCCGATCCGGGTGGCGTAGAAGCAAGTATGCAAAAACCGGGTGGCGTGCGCGATGTTGTTATTATTGGTGGCGGTCCTGGCGGTATGGAAGCTGCAACAATGGCGGGAACCGAACAATATGATACGCTTTTGTTGGAAGGTAGTGAAACGACTGGTGGACAATCGCGATATTCGAGCCGCATTGAAAACTTTAATGGTTTTCCAATTGGGCTTACTGGACAGGAAAAAGCAAATTTAGATTTGAAACAAGCGCATCGGGTGGGCGCAGAGATTAGGACACAAGCGATTGTAACTGATATGCGATTTAATAAAGAGGATGGCACTAAAACAATTACAATGGCGAATGGCGAAAAGATACGAGCGCGCGTTGTTGTAATTGGTGGTGGTATTCGGTTTCAGAAAATGGATTTTCCTGGTGTTGACTCCAAAAATGTCGTCTATCAAAATGGAGAAAAGCTTAGAAAACTTTGTGTTGGTAAAACTGGTGTTGTTATTGGTGGTGGCAATGGTGCGGCGCAAGCAGCACTAGATTGCGCAAAAACAGCAGAGCGTGTTTACATAGTAGCACGTTCGCCAATTAAGCCGGGTATGACTGCAAATGTGTATGATACGCTTGTAGCAAACAAGAAAATAACAGTTATCATTGGTGAAGTTGAAAAGTACGAGAATGGTACATTGCATACAACTGAAGGTTCATTTCAAGCAAATGGTATTGGTATATTTGTTGGTGGCAAACCTGATACAGATTGGATCAAAGATATTGAAATGACCGAAGTGAAAAAAGGTATTAAGAAAGTAAAAGTTAATGATTCACTCGAAACAAGTATGCCGGGTGTATATGCTGTTGGTGATATTCGTACTGGAAGTGTGCCGCGCATTGCTGCCGCGACTGGTGACGGCGCAGCAGCAATAGGACACGCTAATACATATTTTAAGAAACTTATATTTGAAGAAAGGAAAAGACTTGGAAGAACAGAAGAAACTTAAATTGGACGAGATAAAAGCACGTTTGCAAGGAAAGTTGGATTTGGATTTAGAATATCCAACTTTAAGTGAGTGTATCGACCCTGATTATGAGGAATATTTCAATGCCACTGAAAAAGGGAAGCAGCAAGAAAACGATTAGCTCGAATATCAAAACTGAAATGGCGCATGGCAAACCGCAAAAGCAAGCAATTGCTATTGCACTTGAAACAGCGCGTAGGAGCAAAAAGAAAAAATAGTAATTTGTAACCGATCAAACGGACGTTTTTGGGACATATATTAATAGCTACAGAAACGGAGTACCGCTATGCTCACCGCTATCGTTTTGTCGTGCGCGTTGTCACAATATTCGCAACCAATATGGGGCGTACCTAATCCACAAGTTGACTTGTGTGGCCCGCAAATAAATCCGTTACAAGAAAAACGCGGTTTATTTCAAGCTACTTCACCAGATGGCAAACCGTTAATAGGCTCGCAACAATACATTTCTAAAGTACCGCCGAGTCCTACCCAAAGTTATGGATGGCACAAACGTAATCGCATTCGAGAATTTAGTAATCCGCAATTAGGTGTGTTACTATCTGATATTGAGGCGAATATGCCAGCGAACCATGAATATCGGGTAAATGACCGATTAACATGGGCGCATGAAACCGTACATGGCATTTCTTCTGCGCTTCGGCTCGAATGTGGTGAAGGTGTTAATGGTTTTTATGTAGGCAAAGGATACGCTATGATCCTGCGCGAACCAAAATTACCAAAATCTGCTGTTAATCAGTTTGTGCCAGAGCGATTACGCGGCAGTTTGTGGGCAACATACATGGATAATCCTGATAAGCAGTGGGAAACTTGTCCATTATATATACTAGACGAGTTTAATGCGTATATCGCTGGCATGGAAGTGTATTGTGAATTGAAAGCGCGTGGCTTACCAGTGGGCGATGATGGTTTGCAGGGTGTGCGCGTTTACGATAAAGATTTGACGCATGCGCTAGAGTTTTGCGCGTATGCGAGCGCGTTAATGCAAGCTGTTGAAAAGTTTTGTCCTGATTACCCTGATAAAAAACGATTGGAGAGTTTTATATCACATGA
>Ga0111538_10009591_pt1 | contig 12909 bp, 10 predicted proteins | sample SoiMethybrSBSTD1_FD_79669 | JGI IMG/M metagenome (GOLD analysis project Ga0111538, IMG submission 79669) | Bulk soil microbial communities from a Populus tree surrounding site in Tennessee, USA - Soil MetaG P. TD hybrid SBSTD1 (version 2)... | ecosystem: Environmental > Terrestrial > Soil >...
ACCCCGCCGCCGTCGCGCTCGAGTGGGGCGTTCGCCGCCTGGGCGAGAAGCTCCAGCTCCGGACGCGCGCAGGGATCGCGAAGTCGGTCACGGCCGACTTCTTCCCCGCGTACGACGAGGACGGCGGACTGCTCGTCGCCCTCGCGCCTCGCTAGAGGCGGGACGACGGGCAGAGGTCGTTCAGCACGCACTCCTCGCAGCGCGGTGCGCGCGCGATGCACACCCGTCGGCCGTGCCAGATGAGGAGGTGCGGGAATCGCCCCCAGTCCTCGCGCGGCACGAGCTTGATCAGGTCGCGCTCGATCTTGACCGGGTCCTCCTGCTTCGTCAGCCCGAGCCGCTGCGACAGGCGGCGCACGTGTGTGTCGACGACGACGCCTTGCGGGCGCCCGAGCTCGGCCGCGACGACGTTCGCGGTCTTGCGCGCGACGCCGGGCAGGCGCGTCAGCTCCTCGAGTGTGCTCGGCACTTCGCCGTCGAACTCCTCGAGCAGCATCCGCATCGTCCCTCGGATCGACTTCGTCTTCTGGCGGTAGAAGCCCGTCGCGAAGATGTCGCGCTGGAGCTCCTCCTCCGGCACCGCGAGGTAGTCCTCGGGGCTGCGGTACTTCTCGAAAAGGGTCGCCGTCACGCGGTTGACGTTCACGTCTGTCGTCTGCGCCGAGAGCATCACCGACACGAGCAGCTCGAGCGGGCTGCGGAACGTGAGCGCGATCGTCGCGTCCTGATGCTCGCGCGCCAGCCGGTCGATGATCGGGCGGATCCGCTGCTTCTTCGGTCCGACGCGCTTCCGCGCCTCGCCGACGAAGCTACGCGCCACGCGCCATCTGCTCGAAGTACTCGCTCGCGGCGTCCGGCCCGATCGGCTCGACGAGCGATCCCTCGACGAGCTCGTCGAGGTTCGGGAAGCCCAGTGCGCGCGCTCGCTCGATCATCCCCTCGATGTCGTAATCGCTGCGGCGGTGCTCCACGTGAGGCCCGAGGATCGCCCAGTACGCGCCGGGCAGCGTCTCGTACGGCAGGCCGACGCTTCCGGGATTGACGATCCGGAAGCCGGCCGCGCGGCGGTCGTAGCGCACGTGCGCGTGGCCGTGGACGACCACGTCGGCCTCGACGCCGTCGAGGATCTCGGCCAAGCGCTCCTCGGGCGTCAGGCGCGTCACGATCTCCTCGTCGCTCCGCGGAGTCGCGTGGCAGAAGAGCACGCGCCCGAGCCCCTCGACGTCGACCGTCACCGTGAGCGGCCAGGCGAGCACGGCCGCGTGACCTTCGTCGCCCAGTCGTTCGCGGCGCCAGGGCTCGAGGTCGCGGTCGGCGTTGCCGAGCACGACGAGCGCGCGGTCGCCGAGCTCGAGCACGCGCTCGAGCGTCTCCGCGGGCCACGGGCCGGAGATCACGTCGCCCCCGAACACGATCCGGTCGACCTCCTCGCGCTCGACGTCCGCCAGCACAGCGTCGAGCGCCGGCAGGTTGCCGTGCACGTCGTAGAGCGCCGCGACGCGCACTACGCCGGCACGGCGGCCGCGGCCGGTTGCACGGGCAGCCTCGGCCCGGCGCACACGACGTCGAGCGCGGGACAGCCCGCGCATGCGTAGTCGCTCGGCGTCGGCCGGAACTCGCCGGCCCGAAGCCGCGCGATCGCGGCGGAGAGCTCGGCCTCCAGGTCCGGCACCTCCTCGCGCGTGAACGTCGTCGCAACCGGACGGTCGGGCTGCTCGAGGAACTGATAGACGACCTCGACCTCCTCTGCGCCCGCACGGAAGCACGCCAGCGCGTAGACGAGCCGCTGCAGGCGGTACGAACCGTCGACGACCTCCTCGGGGTCGTTCTCGTCGAGAACGTTCGTCTTGTAGTCGACCACGAGCGCGCGGCCGTTCGCCGAGTGATGGGTGTCGAGGAAGCCGTGGAGCAGGACCCCGTCGTGCTCGAACGTGAAGTGCCGCTCCTTCGCCACGCCGTCGAGTGTCGAGACGCGCGCGGCGAGCTCCGACGCGCAGTACGCCTCGAGCAGCGCGCGGATCCGCGCGACCTCGTCGTCGCTTGCGGTCGGGTACGACGCGCGGACGCGCTCCTCCCACCCGTCGGGCAGCTCCGGCGACGCGAGGTCGACGTGCTCGAGCTCGTTGTGGACGGCGCTCCCGATCGCCGTGCCGGAGAGCCCTTCGAGCCCGACTGCCTCCACGTCGACCGAGCGCATCCCCGCGACACGCTCGGCGAAGTAGCGGTACGAGCACGTCTCGAAGAGCGAAAGCGCCGTGAACGAGAGCCGGCGCACGTGGTGGATCGCGGGCGCCGCGATCGGCGCGAGCTCGGGGAGCGTCGGCGCGGGCGGTGGCAGCGGCGGAACGCCGCCCTCCTCGAACAGCGCCAGCTGCCCCGGCTCGCCGACACGCTCGTCCGCCAGAGCCTCGGGCGCGAACCGGTCGAAGCGCACCTGGATCAGCGCGTTGCCGCGATCGAGCTCGAGCGGTGTGCCGTTCGCGGCGGCGAGCTCCTCGCTCGCGTCGAGCCGCTCGAGCACCCAGCCCATCGGCGTCGAACGGTCGGCGGTGCTCTCGCGGTCGATCGCGCCGGAGACGATCAGCCGGTCGATCGCGCGAGTCATCGCGACGTAGTAGAGGCGCAGCCGCTCGGTCCGCTCCTCGTCCTCGCGCGCTCTGCGCACCGCGTCGTAGTCGAACGCGCCGCGTCGCTTGGACGTCGCCGGATCCGCGACGCGGAAGCCGAAGCGCCCGTCGGAGAGCGCGAGGATCTCGTCGGCGTCGGGTGCGCGCTTGTCGCGGCCCGCGTCCGCGACGACGACGACCTTGAACTCGAGCCCCTTCGCCGCGTGGATCGTCAGCAGCCGCACCGCTTCGGAGCCTTCCTCCTCCGCGACCGCCTCGAGCTCCTTCGCGCCGACGGCCTCCTGGTCGCGCACGAAGCGCACGAAACCCTCGATCTCGCGGCCGCGCAGCTCCTCGTACGAACGGGCGAGCCGCGCGAGCTTGCGCAGGTTCGCGTAGCGGCGGCGGCCGTCCCACTGTGCGAGCACGGCGAGGTCGTAGTCGTGCTCGGTGACGATCCGCTCGCAGAGCCGCTCGAGCGAGAGGCGCGGCACCGCGCGCACGAGCCGCTCGTACCGCTGGAGGAACGCTCGCAGCACGTTCGCGTCGCGCTCCGGCAGGTCGGGGGGCAGGCCCTTCTCGATCCCGGTGAAGAGCGGCCGCTTCGAAGCGACCCGCCGGATGAGCACGAGCGCGTCGTTCGAGACGCCGACGAACGGCGACGCGAGCACGGAGACGAGCGCCCGGTCGTCGTACCGGTTCTGCAGCAGGCGCAGGTACTCGAGCAGGTCGACGACCTGCTGCTGGCCGAAGTAGCCGCGCCCGGTCGCGCGGTACGTCGGGAGCCCGGCGTGCCGCAGCTCCTCCTCGTACGCCTCGGCGTCGGTGCCGGCCGCGAAGAGGAGGACGATCTCGCCCGGCGTCGCCGCGCCTTCGTCGACGAGCTCGCGCACGCGGCGCGCGATGTGTTTGGCCTCCGCGCGGCGCCAGTGGACACCGGTGTCCGCGTACGTCTCCTTCTCGGTCACGAGCAGCTCGACCGGGTGGCCGAAGACCGGGTCGGGGAACTCGCCCGACGCCGCGAGCGGCTGAAAGCCCTCGCCGAACTCGTCCTGGAAGAGGTAGTTGACGGCGGCGAGCACCTCGGGCCGCGAGCGGTAGTTCCGCACGAGCGCGATTCCGCCGCCTTCGGCCTCGCGCCGTTCGCGGAAGACGCGGACGTCGGCGTGCCGGAACCCGTAGATCGACTGGAACTCGTCGCCGACGAAGAAGAGCTCCGGCTTGCCGGGGCCGTCGGCGATCAGGTCGACGAGCTCGCACTGGAGCCGGTTCGTGTCCTGGAACTCGTCGACCATGATCGCGGTGAAGCGCAGATGCTCGCGCTCTCGGATCCGCTGGTTGCGCGCGAGCAGGTCGCGCGCGACGAGCTGGAGGTCCTCGAAGTCGAGCACGCCCTCGCGCCGCTTCGCGTCGGCGTAGGCGCGCGCGAAGCCGTCGAGCAGCTCCTGCAGGAGATCGCGGTCGCGCAGTGCGACCTCGTCGGTCGCCGCCTGCTCGACAGCCTTCCGGGCCTCCTCGTACGTCTGCGCGCGCACGCCGGACGCCTTGTGCGCCGCGAGATCGAGCAGGCGGTCGGGGCTCGGGTCGCCCTGCACGAGCTCGAAGAGCCTCGCCGAGTTCTGCCGCTGGAGGTCGGTCGCGTTCGAGTCGTCCGCGAGGCACCGCGCCGCGTCGCGCAGCTGCTCGAGGCGGTCCCCGAGCGGTGCGCGCTCGCCGAGCTCGAGCTCGAGCGGCCGACCCGCCGAACGAAGCGTCTCGTAGACGCCGATCAGCATCCGCCGTAGGCGCTGGGTCCCGTACGTCGCGAGCAGACGCAGCCGCTCGGGATGCTCGTCGGCGCAGAACTCGTCGAGCGCGACCTCGAACGCCTCGCCGGCGAGCACCGCCGACTGCGCCTCGTCGAGCTCGCGGAACCTCGGGTCGAGACCGGCCTCGAACGGGTACGCGCGCAGGAGCCGCGCGCAGAAGCCGTGGATCGTGCCGATCCACGCGCCGTCGAGCTCGCGCGCGAGGTCGTGACGCCCGCGCTCGCGCAGCTCGCGACGGATGCGCGTGCGCAGCTCCCCCGCCGCCTTGCGCGTGTACGTGATCACGAGGATCGAGCCGACATCGACCCCGCGGTCGCACACCGCCTCGACGAAGCGCTCGACGAGGACGGCCGTCTTACCCGTCCCGGCGCCGGCCGAGAGGAACACCCGGCCGCGCGCGTCGATCGCGGCGCGCTGCTCGGGGTTCGCGGAGAGCGTGCTCATGCGCGCTTCACCCGGCACATCGGCCAGAGGTCGCACCACTGCGGGCAGTCGCCGCCGCGCGGGTCGTGGCGCACGTCGCCCGTGCGGATCCGCTGCGCGAGCGCGCGCGCGTTCGTGCGCGCCGTCTCGACCTGGTCCCAGAACGCGCCGTCGTCGAGGTAGTCGGACTTCGTGTAGCCGGCGAGCACGTCCTCGCGCGCCTCGGCGCGGAGAAGCCCACGCGGCTTGCGGTCCCCGGCGAGCGGCCGGTACACGCCGCCGAGCGGCTCGATCCCGACCAGGTCGCGCAGCACGAGCATGTAGAGCGGGATCTGGAGGCGCAGCTCCTTCTCGATCTGGATCGCGGAATGCGCGCTCTTCCCCGCCTTGTAGTCCTGGACGATCCCGCGCGCGCTGAACGGGTCGACGTCGATCCGGTCGATCTTCCCGCTGAGCGTCAGTCCTTCGCCGAGGTCGAGACCGCGCTGGAGCTCCTGCGGCGAGCGCTCCATCCCGAACGAGACCTCGAAGCGCTTCGGGACGAGCTGCGCGTCGTCCTCCGCCTCGAAGCGGACGAGCGCCTCGAGGTCGCGCCAGAGCGACGCGTCGAGCTCGCGCCGCTGCATCGTCGTCATCTCCATGCGCACGCCCTCGAGCGCCTGGTCGAGGCACGCGCGCATCAGGCGCACGGCGTCCTCGACGCGCTCCGGCGGGATGCGGTCGGCGCCGAGCTCCTTCGGGAGCGACGAGAAGAAGCGGTTCAGCGTGGTGTGCGCGACAGAGCCGCGGAGCTTCGGGTCGACCTCGGCGTCGATCGTCTTCGGGTCGATCAGCCGGTCGACGAACCACGCCGACGAGCAGTCGGCCATCCGCTCGAGCTCGGTGACGGGAAACGTCGTGCGCGCGGCAAGGGTCTCGAGGACGACCGGGTGGCGCAGCCGCGTCGGGCGATTCGGCGCGCTACGTGCACGCGCGAGCCGCCGCTCCCAGCCGTTCGCGCGAGCGATCCCGTCCGCGTCGGCCGGCTCATCGCGCGCGATCGACGCGAGCGCGCGCAGCCGCTCGCGCTCGGTCGGCGCGTCCTCGAGCCGCCACGTGAGCTCGGAGAGGCGCCGCCGCGTCGTCGCGCGCTCCACCTCCTCGCGCGGGAACAGCGACTGCACCTCGTCCCAGAACGGGCTCGCCTCGCGCGGGCTTCCCTCGTCGGTCGCGGACTCGCGGACGAGGTAGAGCCGCCGCGTCGGCCGCGCGCACGCGGTGTAGAAGAGGTAGCGGTCGCGGCTGACCGGGTCGGCGCGCTGCAGCCGGCCGCCGAGCCGCTCGCGGTCCTCGTCGTCGAGGAACGGCGAGCCGCCGCCGCGGCGCGGGAGGCTTCCCTCCTCGAGCCCGAGGACGAAGACGACGTCGAAGCGCGTCGTCCGCGCGCGGTCGAGGTCGAGCACCGACACCTTTCCCGGCTCCGCCCGCTCGCGGCGGAGCCGCGCGCGCTCGAGCGTCGCGGCGACGTCGTCGGGACTCGTCTGCTCGTCGACGAGCCGCTCCCAGCGGTCGAGCTCGTCGAGCAGGCGAAGCGCAGCGTCGTACGCGCGGAGGTCTTCTGCGGGATCGGCGCCGACCGGCGGGTGCTCCAGCCCGTGCGCCGCGCGAAGCATCGCGTGCGCGAGCCCGCGCACGGCCTCGACGGGCGAAACGCCGGCGCGGAGGAGGTCGAGCTGGCGAAGCGGAGCGCCGCGAAGCTCCTGCAGCACCTCTTCGATCCGGCCCGGCGCGGCGACGCCGCGGCCGCGCAGCCGTCCCTCGACGAAGTCGACGTGGTTGCGGCTGAGCCCGGAGTACGGCGAGCGGAGGAAGGCGAAGAGGTCGGCGCGCGGCCCGCCGAGCCACGCGAACCGGAGCAGGGAGAGAAGCGCGTGGCCGAAGGCGGTCTCGCCGAGGCGCGACCGAGCCTCGAAGGCGTAGGGGATCCCGAGCGTCCCGAACACCGTGTCGAGCGGCGCGCGCCAGCGGCCGAGCGACGGGCAGATCACGCCGATCGCCTCCGGCGCGAACCCGCCGCGCACGAGCTCGAGGATCTCGTCGCCGGCGAGCTCGAGCGCTCCGCGCACCCCGGCTCCCTCGAGGAACCCGATCGCGCCCGCGATCGGCGGCGGGTCTGCGCCCGGCTCGTCGAACATCGATCGCTCGAGATACGCGATCGCCGGCTCCGCGACGTCGGCGGACCCGGCCGGCAGCTCCTCGATGCCGTCGGCGAGCGAGGCGAGGTCCTCCGCGGTCCGACGCAGCGACTCGAACGCCGCGCGCGCGGGCTCGTACGGCAGCGAGACGGTCACCTCGGTCCGCCCCGCGAGGGCGCGGAGCAGCGACCACTCGGCTTCGGTGAGGTCCTCGAAGCCGTACGCGAACACCGGCTCGCCGTGCCAGGCGTCGAGGTCCGCCTCGAGGCGCGCGACGGCGTGGGCGCGGCGCAGCTCGCGATCCCAGAGGCCGAGCGTCTCGAGCTCGGCGCGGTACGCGGAATAGAGATGTGCGAGATCGCCGTCCACCCGGTCGGGCTCCAGCAGCGCGCCCTGGAGCTCGCGAATCGCCTCGCGGAGCGTGTCGGCGAAGCCGGTCGAGCCGGCGGACGCGGAGAGGCCGTTGAGCGACGCACGTGCCACCGCCCGCCGGAGCACGAGCTGCTGCTGCGCCTCGGTCGCCACGCGCCGGCCGCCGCCGTCCGCCGCGATGCGCTCGAACACGTCGTCGAACGTGCCGATCGAGCCGCCGAAGACGCAGCCCTGCTTCGCGACGAGCACGCGCTCGACGCGCTCGACGTCCGACCCCGTCGGCACGATGAGAGTCGGTTCGCGGTCGAGCGCCGAGAGGTAGCGCTCGAGGAGTTGCGACACCTTGCCCGCGTTCGCGGGGCCGACAAGGAGCTTCAGACCCACAACCCACCCATCGTAGAGCGGGGTCCCGACGGATCCGGACGGGGCTTTTCGCAAACTGCGCGAAAGCGGCTCGCCCGGCGCGCCGTGTCTTACGCCGCGGCGGCCTTCGGCCTGCGGCCGCGGCGCGCGGCCGGCTGGCCCGGCATCTTGCCGGCGCAGGTGTCGCAGAGATCCGCCTGCTTCGAGCCACGGCGCGCGTCATTGAAGTTGATGCGCATCACGGCGCCCTTTGACTCGTCGATTTCGTTGCTGCAGTTGTCACATACCAGCACAGTCTTTCGCGCCACGTTTTCCTCCTCGCCTATCGGGGATCTCATTCGACTGTAGCCGATAAAGGCAAGTGAAACTAGGCTGCCGCCCGCGCTTGTCGAATTCGCCACGAGCGGAGGAGGCTGAGCAGCGCCTGCTCCTCGAGATCGAGCCCGGTATCGCGCGCCGAGACTACGCGCAAATGGCGTGGTCGGAAATCGGCAATGGTTCGACCGTCCATGTACTGCTCGATCACGGGCGGGCTGATGTAGGAGGCGCGGCAGACGGCGGGCGTGTTTCCGAGCTTCTCGGCCACCGCCTTGCACACGGCGGTGACCTGCTTCTTCGCCTGTGACTCGCTCTCCACGGTCCCGCGCTCGGCCAGGCCCACGGCGGCGAGCAGCGTCCCGCCCCACGTGCGGAAGTCCTTCACGGTGAAGTCCTCGCCCATGTGCTCCTGGACGTACTGGTTGAGGTGTCGGTCGTTCAAGCTCACGAGCTTGCCGTCGCCGTTCCGGAAGCGGAACAGTCCGCGCCCGCCCTTCAGCTCGAGGAGCTCCTTCATCGCCTCGGCGAGCTCGGCGTCCAGCACAGCCGTGCGCACCCAGACCTTGTGCTTGCCCCGGAAGTTGAGTGCGATCCGGTTTCCGCGGACCTTGACGTGGCGCTTCCGGAGCGTCGTGATTCCGTACGTCCGAGACTCCTGGGCATAGCGCTCGGAGCCCGGCCGAAACCAGCCGAGGTTGATCAGACGAAGCGCGATCGCGCAGACGCGCTCGCGGTCGAGATGGTCGCGGTCCATGTCCTTGGACATCGCGGTCCGGATGTCCGGCAGCTTCTCGCCGAAGCGCACGAGCTTGTCGTACTTCGCCTGCTCCTGCTGCGCGCGGTAGTCCTCGGAGTACAGATACTGCTTGCGGCCCGCCTTGTCGTAGCCGACCGCCTGGAGCTTTGCCCGCGGACTCGGCGAGATCCACACGTCGCGCCAGGCGGGAGGGATCTTCAGCGCGTCGATGCGGGCCAGCTTCGCCTCGTCGGCGATCTCGCGACCTCTCGCGTCGACGTACCGAAAGCCGCGACTCTTCGAGCCGTGGCGGCGCCAGCCCCCTGTCCTCGTCACGCGGTGGGTCTAACCGCGATCACGCGCCTGTAACCTCGGGCGCCGTGGAGACCGGCACGATCGTCGTCCTCGAGGGCGACCAGACCGGACAGGAGCTGCTCGAGGAGTCGCTTCGCGTGCTCGCGCCCGACGTGATCGGGCTCGAGCTGGACTTCCCCCGCTACGACCTTTCGCTCGAGAACCGCCGGGCGACGAAGAACGCCGTCGTGCACGAGGCCGCCTCGGCGATCCGCGAGCACGGGCTCGGACTGAAGGCGGCCACCATCACTCCGGAGGAGGCAGGCGACGTCGGCTCGCCGAACCGGATCCTGCGCGAGGAGATCGGCGGGCGCGTCATCGTCAGGACCGGCCGCCGTATCCCCGGAGTCGTTCCGATCGGCGGGGTGTTCGCGCCCATCTCGATCGTGCGGATGGCGGTCGGCGACGCGTATGGCGCCAAGGAGTGGCGCGACGGCGAGGGAGACGACGAGGTCGCGTACCGCACGGAGAGGATCGAGCGGCGCATCTGCCGTTCCGTCGCGGAGTACGCCTTCAGGCTCGCGGAGCGCACGGGCGCGCGCGTGTTCGGCGGGCCGAAGTACACGGTCTCGCCGATCTACGAGGGGATGCTGAAGGAGGAGATGGACGCGGCCGCGGAGCGCCATCCCGACGTGCCGTACGAGCCGCAGCTGATCGACGCGACGTTCGCGCTGCTGATGGCGCGCGCGTCCGAGCCGCTCGTGATCCCGTCGCTCAACCGCGACGGCGACATCCTGTCCGACTTCGTGCTGCCGCTCTTCGGCTCGATCGCCGGGTCCGAGTCGTTGCTCGTCGCGTTCGACGAGCAGTACGTCCCACGCGCGCTGATGGCGGAGGCCGCGCATGGGACCGCGCCCGCGCTTGAGGGAAAGAACATCGCGAACCCGATGGCGATGATCCTCGCCGCGGCCGCGCTGCTCGTGCACGGCGGCGAACGCGAGCAGCAGGCCGCGCGCGCGATCCGCGAGGCCGCGCTCGAGGCGGTGTCGGACGGCCAGCGCACGGCCGACCTCGGCGGGCACCTCGGGACGAGCGAGTTCACGGACGAGGTGATCCGCCGCGTCCGGACGAAGCTCGAGGTCTGGTCCGCGCTCTAGACCGCGAGCCGCAGGCGGGCGGCCCACACCTCGACGCACGCGTGCGTGAGGATCGGGTCGAACTGCGTGCCGGAACAGCGCGTGAGCTCGTCGAGCGCCTCGGAGAGGGTGAGCGTTGCGCGATATGGCCGGTGCGAAGTCATCGCGTCGTACGCGTCGGCAAGCGCGACGAGACGCGCCTCGGCGGGGATGTCGGAGCCGGCGATCCCGGCGGGGTAGCCGCGCCCGTCCCAGCGCTCGTGGTGGTGCAGGATCGACGGCAGCGCGCGCCGCGCCTTCGGCAGGTTCGCGACGAGCAGTGCGCCGGCCGCCGGGTGGCGCCGGACCTCCGCCTGCTCGACGGCGTTCAGCGGGCCGGGCTTGGCGAGGATCTCGCCAGGGATCGAGAGCTTGCCGATGTCGTGCAGCAGGCTCCCGGCGCGGACGTCGGAGAGCGCCTGGTCGTCCCAGCCCAGCGACTGCGCGACCGCGACCGCGAGCGCTGCCACCCGATGTGCGTGGCCGCGGGTCCAGGGGTGCCTGGTCTCGACGGCCTCGGTCAGGTCGGCCAGCATGGAGCGCGGATTTCGCGGTCGGGTGCCGCGTCCCTTCTCCGGCGCCGTACATAGGATCTCCCGCGGTGAGAGTCGGCGTTCCGCGCGAGACCGCTGCCGGCGAGCGCCGGGTGGCGCTCGTCCCCGACTCCGTCGGGCGGCTTGCGCAGTCCGGCATCTCGGTGATCGTGGAGCCCGGTGCGGGCGAGGCGGCGTCGTACCCCGACGAGGCGTACCGCGAGGCGGGTGCGTCGCTCGGGGCGCCGTGGGAAGCGGAGGTGGTCGTGAAGGTGCAGAAGCCTTCCGCCTCCGAGCTCGAGCGGCTGCGCGAAGGGCAGGTCGTGATCGGCTTTCTCCAGCCGCTCACCGACCGCGACGGCGTCGAGCAGCTCGGCGAGCGGGGCGTGACCGGGTTCGCGATGGAGTCGATCCCGCGGATCACGCGGGCGCAGCCGATGGACGCGCTCTCGTCGCAGGCGACGGTCTCGGGGTACAAGGCCGCGCTCATCGCGGCGGAGCGGCTGCCGAAGTTCCTCCCGATGCTGATCACGGCGGCGGGGACGGTGCCGCCGGCGAAGGTGCTGGTGCTCGGCGCGGGCGTCGCGGGCCTTCAGGCGATCGCGACGACGCGACGGCTCGGCGCCGTCGTGTTCGGGTTCGACGTGCGGCCGGTCGTCCGCGAGCAGGTCGAGTCGCTCGGCGCGAGCTTCCTCGACCTCGGGATCGTCGGGGAGGAGACGGAGGGCGGCTACGCGCGCGAGCTGACCGAGGAGGAGCAGCGGCGGCAGCAGGAGGCGCTCGAGGCGCGGATCCCGGAGTTCGACGCGGTGATCACGACGGCGGCGATCCCCGGGAGGCCGGCGCCGAAGTTGATCCCCGCGGCGGCGGTTCGCGCGATGCGCACGGGCTCGGTGATCGTCGACCTCGCCGCGGAGACGGGCGGCAACTGCGAGCTCACCGTTCCGGGCGAGGACATCGTCGAGGGCGGCGTGACGATCGTCGGGTCGACGGACTTCCCGAGCTCGATGGCGTTCGACGCCTCGCGGCTCTACTCGCGGAACGTCACGGCGCTGCTGCAGCACCTCGCGCCCGAGGGTGAGCTGCACCTGGACTGGGACGACGAGATCGTCGCCGGCGCCTGCGTCACGCGGCGCGAGGAGGTGCCGGCGTGAGCGCGCAGCTCGTGGCCGAGCTGACGATCTTCGCGCTCGCGATCTTCGTCGGCTTCGAGGTGATCTCGAAGGTCCCGACGATGCTGCACACGCCGTTGATGTCGGGTACGAACGCGATCCACGGCATCGTGCTGGTCGGTGCGATGCTGATCGTCGGCACGGCCGACTCGACGCTCGAGCAGGTGCTGGGGTTCGTCGCCGTCGTGTTCGGCACGATCAACATCGTCGGCGGCTTCCTCGTCACCGACCGCATGCTCGAGATGTTCAAGCAGCGCCGGCCGGACAGCGACGACGAGGGCCGTTGAGCCAGACCTGGATCAACGTCGCGTACCTCGTCGCGGCGATCCTCCTCATCGTCGGCGTCAAGCGGTTGGCGCATCCGCGCACCGCACGCTCCGGCAACTGGATCGCGGCGGTCGGGATGGCGATCGCGGTCGGGTTCACGTTTCTCGTGAAGGAGATCGACCACTACGGGCTGATGCTCGCCGGGATCGCGTTGGGCGCGGTCGTGGGCGTTGTCTCCGCGCGAGCCGTGAAGATGACGGCGATCCCGCAGATGGTCGCGCTCTTCAACGGCGTCGGCGGCGGAGCCGCGGCCCTGATCGCGGCGGCGGAGTTCCACCGGCAGGCGCCCGAGCCCGGGCAGCTCGCCGGGGAGGTGTTGGTCGGCATCCTCTTCTCGGCGGTGATCGGGTCGGTGAGCTTCTGGGGCTCCCTCGTCGCGTTCGGCAAGCTCCAGGAGCTGATCACGGGCCGGCCGCTCGTTTTTCGGGGTCAGAACCTGTTCAACGCGCTGCTCGGCGCGGCGCTGGTCGCGCTCATCGTCTTGACGGCGGTGACGGAGAACGGGATCTGGCTCGTGCTGCTGATGGTCGGTGCCGCGGTGCTCGGCGTGCTCTTCGTGCTGCCGATCGGTGGCGCCGACATGCCCGTCGTGATCTCGTTGCTGAACG
>Ga0111538_10009592_pt1 | contig 12909 bp, 7 predicted proteins | sample SoiMethybrSBSTD1_FD_79669 | JGI IMG/M metagenome (GOLD analysis project Ga0111538, IMG submission 79669) | Bulk soil microbial communities from a Populus tree surrounding site in Tennessee, USA - Soil MetaG P. TD hybrid SBSTD1 (version 2)... | ecosystem: Environmental > Terrestrial > Soil > Tree...
ACGCCTGTTCCACTTCGCAATGCAAAAGACCCATCTCGTCGGCGCGCGGACGCACAACCTGCAATCGGTGTCGGTCGATCTTTCGGAAGGGGAGCTCGTTTGTCTGACGGGCGTCTCGGGATCGGGCAAATCGAGTCTCGCCGTCGACACGCTCTACGCGGAAGGGCAGCGCCGCTTCGTGGAGAGCTTCAGCCCGTACGCGCGCCAATTTCTCGAGCGGCTCGAGCGTCCACCGATGGATGCCCTCGAGCCGGTCGCCGCAGCGATCGCTGTCGATCGGCGGGCCCCCGTCAAAAGCTCGCGCTCGACGGTGGCCACGATGGCCGACGTCGAGGCGTTCCTCTCGGCGCTCTTCGCGCGCGAAGCGATTCCGTTCTGCCGCGAGTGCGGGCAAGAAGCGGTGCGAACCGACGCGCGCGTCGCGGCCAAGGCGGCAGCCTCGGAGCTCAACGGCGGGCCCGCGGTCGTGACGTATCCGGTGCGTGTGGGGGGCACTGACGATTTTTTGCAAGCGCGGGAGAAGCTCGCCACCGACGGCTATCGTCGCCTCTGGCTGGGCGGACAAGCGCGCGATCTCGATGAAGTGCGCCCCAGCGAGGCCATGGCCGGGGGCGGCGTGCTCGAGGTCGTCGTCGATCGTTTGAAGACAGCTGCCGCACAAGTGCGGCGCCTCGAAGAAGCCATCGAACAGGCCTGGAAACGAAGCGAAGGCCGGGCCACGATCTTCACCGAGCAGGGGGCGCGCGCCGTGCGCGAAGGGCTCGTGTGCCCCAAGTGCGCGCGCACCTTCGAGCCCCCTCGCCCCGGGCTTTTCTCGTATCAATCGCCGGTCGGCGCGTGCCCCGCGTGCCGCGGCTTCGGTCGCACCATCGGCGTCGATTGGGACAAAGTCATCCCCGACGACAAGCTGTCCATCGAAAAGGGGGCAATCCGCCCGTGGACCGGCAAATCGAGCGAATGGGAGCGCAAGGTGCTCGGTCTATACGCCAAGCGCATGTCGATCCCGCTCGACGCGCCGTGGGGGCGCCTCAGCGCGCGACAGCGCGAGATGGTGATCGAGGGTGAAGGGAAATGGCGCGGAGGGAAGTACCCCGGTCTGCGCGCGTGGTTCCAGTGGCTCGAGACGCGCACGTACAAGATGCACGTGCGCGTGTTTCTCGCGCGCTTTCGCTCGTACGATTCGTGCGCGAGCTGCCGGGGCAAGCGACTCAATGAGACGGCGCTCAGCTACCGCGTCGACGGGATCGATCTGGCAGCGTGGCACGCGCTCGAGCTCGCGGATGCGCGACAGAAGCTCGCCGCGCTCCCCGTCAGGACCGCGCAAGGAGCGCTCGTTCAGCGCGAGCTCGCGTCGCGACTCGGGTACCTCGAGAAGGTGGGGCTCGGCTACCTCGCACTCGATCGGCCGGCGCGCACGCTGTCGGGGGGCGAAGCGCAGCGCGTGTCGCTCACCGCGGCGCTCGGAAGCTCGCTCACCGGCGCGCTCTTCGTGATCGACGAGCCCACCGTCGGTTTGCATCCGACCGACGTGCCCCCCCTCGCGCTCGCCATGCGCGAGCTTTCGCGGCAGGGGAACATCGTGCTCGCCATCGAGCACGACCCGATGGTGGTACGCGGCGCCGACCGCGTGCTCGAGCTCGGACCGGCCGCGGGGGCCGCGGGGGGGCGGCTCATGTTCGACGGAAGCGCCGCCGATCTCGCGCGGCGCGTCGATTTGCCGACGGGGCGCGCCCTTTCTCAGGCGTCACAGAACGGCGAAACGAGCAAGAGACGCCGCTCGAGCGCGTGGCTCGGCGTGAAGGGGGCGCGCGCCAACAACTTGAAGGGCATCGACGTCGACATCCCCCTCGGCGTTCTCACGGCGATCACCGGGCCGAGCGGTTCCGGCAAGAGCACACTCGCCGAAGTCGTGGTTTACCGAGCGCTCGCGCGTTCGAAAGGGGTGCGCGACGTCGAACCGGCCGGCGCGCACGACGCGATCGAAGGTGCCCGCGGGGTGACCAAGGTGACGCTCGTCGATCAGTCGCCCCTCGGTCGAACCTCGCGCGGCAATGCCGCGACGTACACCAAGGCTTGGGACCATCTGCGCAACCGCTTCGCCGCCGAGCCCGACGCGCGGGCCAACGATCTCTCGCCGTCGCACTTCTCGTTCAACGTCGCCGGCGGCCGCTGCGAGGCGTGCAACGGCGAAGGGTACGAGACGGTGGAAATGCAGTTTCTCGCCGACGTAGCGCTGGTTTGCCCGACGTGCCAAGGGCGGCGTTTTCAACCCGAGGTGCTCGCCATTCGCCACCGCGGTTGGACGGTCGCGGAGACGCTCGAGCGCACAGTGGACGAGGTGCTCGCGCATTTTGCGGGGGATCCTCCGATCACGCGCGCCCTGGGGCCGCTCTCGGCGCTCGGGCTCGGTTATCTCCCGCTCGGGCAGCCGCTCGCGACGTTGTCGGGGGGCGAAGCGCAGCGCGTGAAGCTCGCTCGCGCGCTCACCGAGGACCAGACCGGGGCACTGCTCATCCTCGACGAGCCGAGCGCCGGGCTTCACCCCGCCGACGTCGATCGGTTGGTCGAAGCGCTGCACGCGCTCGTGCAGGCGGGGGCCACGGTGGTCGCCGTGGAGCACGATCTGGCCGTGATGCGGGCCGCCGATTGGATCATCGATCTCGGCCCCGCCGGCGGCAAAGAGGGGGGAGCGGTGGTGGCCCGAGGGACGCCCGCCGAGATCGCGCGCGGAACGGGCGCCACGGCGCGGGCGCTGCGCGGCATCGAGGTGCCATCTGCGAGCGCCAAAGGCGGCGCCTCGGTGCAGCGCGACGACGGCATCGTCGTGGAGCACGCGCGCGAGCACAACTTGCGCGAGGTTTCGTGCGAGCTGCCGCGCGGGCAGCTCTGCGTCGTCACCGGGCCGAGCGGTTCCGGCAAGAGCACGCTCGCCTTCGACGTCGTGTTCGCCGAAGGGCAGCGGCGTTTTCTCGAAACACTGACACCCTACGCGCGCCAGTTTCTCCCCACCATGCCGCGCCCCGACGTCGATCGCGTGACCGGCGTTCCACCCGCCATCGCGCTCGAGCAGCGCACGACGCGCGCCGGCGTGAACTCGACCGTGGCCACGGTGACCGAGGTCGCGCACTACCTGCGCCTCATGTTCGCCAAGCTCGGCGAGCAGCATTGCCCGCGCTGCGATGCCCCCATCGCGGCACTCGGGGTGGACGCCATCCTCGCCGAGCTCGCGCGCAAGAAAGAGTCGGGCGTCGTCTTGGCTCCCGCGGTGCAAGCGCGCAAGGGGACCTACCTCGATCTCTTCACGTCAGCCGCGCGGTCCGGCATCGCCGAGGCTTGGGCCGACGGCAAGTTGGTCAGCACCGATTCACCTCCGCGTCTCGCGAAGACCAAAGAGCACACCATCGATCTCGTTCTCTATCGCGGCCCTCTCGCGTCGCTTCCGCGCGGCACCGCCGAGCGCGCGCTGTCGCTCGGCCAAGGGGCGCTCAAGGTGCAAAAGCGCGAGGGGAGCGCCGAGGGCGAGCGGCTCTATTCGACCAAACGCGCGTGCCCCTCGTGCAGGCTCTCCGTGCCCGAGCTCGACCCGCGCTGGTTTTCTTTCAATACCAAGCAGGGGCGCTGCGAAGCGTGCGAAGGCACGGGCATCGAAGGGGGCACGGAAGCCGCGCTCGAAGAGCAGACGGAGACTTGCAGCGAATGTGAGGGGTCGCGGCTCTCGCCGGTGCCGCGCGCGGTGCGACTCGAAGGGTGGCGCTACCACGAGATCGTCGCGCTCCCCGTGGCGCGCGCGCTCGCGCGCGTCAAAACCTGGCGCTTCACGGGCGATCGCGCGCGCATCGCCGAAGCACCGCTCGGCGAGCTTTTGCGGCGCCTCGATTTTTTGCTCAAGGTCGGTCTGTCGTATCTCTCGCTCGATCGTGCCGCGCGCACCCTTTCGGGGGGCGAAATGCAGCGCCTGCGCCTTTCCGCGCAGCTCGGCGCGGGTCTCACCGGCGCGCTCTACGTGCTCGACGAGCCGACCATCGGTCTGCACAGCCGCGACACGCAGCGCCTCCTCGCCAACCTTCGGGCGCTATGCGACACGGGGTCGACCGTGCTCGTCGTCGAGCACGACGCCGACACCATCCAAGCGGCCGACCACCTGGTCGATCTCGGCCCCTCCGGGGGGCGTCACGGCGGGCGCATCGTCGCCGCGGGTCCCCCCGCTCAAGTGCTCGCGCACCCCGATTCCCCGACGGCCAAGGCACTCTGCGGGCCGCGCGTGCACGCCGCGCGCGATCTCGGCATCGTGCCGGCGCGTGGCACGATCGAGCTCACGGGTGCTACCGCGCACAACCTGCAGAAAGCCGACCTGCGCGTCCCCGTCGCCTGCATGACCGTCGTGGCCGGCGTTTCCGGCTCCGGCAAGAGCACCCTGGTGCGGCAGGTCTTTTATCCCGCGCTGCGGCGCGCGCTCGGCCTCGTGGCCCCGGAGCCGCTTGCTTTCACGAAACTGACGGGCGCGACGCAAGTGGTGAGAGCCATCGCCGTCGATCAGTCGCCCATCGGTCGCACGTCGCGCTCCGTGCCCGCGACGTTCCTCGGGATTTGGGACGACATTCGCCGTCTCTTTGCTGGGACGGCGGAAGCGAAGATGCGCGGGATGTCCCCCACGAGGTTCTCGTTCAACAGCGCGCAGGGGGGGCGCTGTCCGCAGTGCGAAGGGCAGGGGGTCATCTGGCACGAGATGTCGTTCTTGCCGGACGTCGTAACCCCTTGCGAAGCGTGCAATCAGGCGCGCTTCGATCCGACGACGCAAGAGGTGCGTTACCTCGGGCTCGGCATCGGCGACGTTCTCAAGCTCACTGCGGAAGAGGCGGCCGAAGTGTTCCGCGTGCATCCGCGCATCGCGCGACCTTTGGCGACGCTCTCCGATCTGGGCGTCGGGTACCTGCAGCTCGGCCAAGGGTCGAACACCCTCTCCGGCGGCGAAGCGCAGCGCCTCAAGCTCGCCGCGGAGCTCACGGCGACCGTGCGTCACGAGCCCACCGTTTACGTGCTCGACGAGCCGACGACGGGCCTGCACCAAGGGGACGTCATGCGGCTCATCGACGTTTTGTATCGCCTCGTCGATCGCGGCGACACCTTGGTCGTCATCGAGCACCACCCTTCCGTCATCGCGTCGGCCGATCACGTCGTGGAGCTCGGCCCCGAAGGGGGGGACGAAGGGGGCCGCGTGGTCGCCGAAGGCCCGCCGCGCGAGGTGGCCAAACAAGCGACGGCTACGGGAAAAGTGCTCCGCCAATTGCTCGGAAGGAAGAGCACGCCCCCCCCTGCGGTTCGCGCGCCGTCGCGGCGGCCCGAGGTGTAAGGTCCGGCGCCCGGCTTCGTTCCTCCTTTCGTGGAAGTGGCAATAAGCAGGGTGGGGGACATCGGTGTGGGAGATCCGCACCCATTCCTGCCCTGGGAGGCGCTGCCCGAAGTTTTTGGCACGGCGCGCCGCACGTGTATCGTCCTGGCCGTGAAGGTCCGCCCGTTCTCGCCGGAGACGGAGCAAGCGCTGGTGGCCAGGGCCCAAGGCGGGGACCGAGCCGCCCTGGGCGAGCTGTTGTCGCAATTCGGACCTACGCTGTTTCGGTCGGTGCTTTACCCGCGGCTCGGCGACGTCACGGTGGCCGAGCAGGCGCTCGGCGACACGTATGCGCGCGTGGTGGAGCGCATCGGAACCTTCGAATGGCAATATCCCGGCATCTACCCGTGGCTTCGCATGATCGCGCTGCATGTGGCCATCGACCTCTTGCGGGCCCGCCGCCGCGAGCTCCTTTTCGAACCCGAGGATCTCCAGCGCGAGGCGGAAGACGGGCCGACCCCTTCCTCGCCGGGTGATCCCGCGTCGGCGCTGATGGAACGCCGTGACCTCGATGCGGCGCGAGCCAAGCTCGAGCACGGTTTGAGCCAGATCCACCCCCGCTACGCATCGGCCATTCGCCTGCGCATTCTCGAAGAGCGCCCGCGCGAAGAGGTCGCCGTGGCGCTCGGGGTGTCGAGCAGCACGTTCGACGTGATACTTCATCGAGCGATGGCCGCGCTGCGCAAGGCGATCGCCCGAGTTTCTCCCGAATCCGAGGAACCATGAGCCCTACCGATCGACCGAAGCCGCCCAATGTCGGGCCCCCGCCCGACGCGCCCGATCCCGACGATCCGCCGAGCGAGGAAGAGATCCGCGCGGCCGACGCGTTGCGGCGCGTGCTCGATGGGAAACGTGGACCCCGCGAAGGGGTCGACAGCGCGGCCCATCGCGAAGCAGAGCGGGCGGGCGAATGGGCGCAATCTCTGCGCGCAGCAACATCGCCGCGAGAGATCTCGTCCGAGCGTCATCAGCAGCTCATCGACCGCGCGCTCGCCACGTCGCCCAAGGCGACTTCGCGTCCCCGCACGGGCAAGGTTGCGTACGTCGCCTTCGGCGGCGTGGCGGGCCTTTTGGCCATGGCGGCGGCAGTCGCGTTGGTGGTCCGCGGTACCGCGCCGGAGCGCGCAATGTCGGCGAAAGCGACGGCCGAACGTGCGGGGGCCACGCTCGCCCTGTCGCGCTCTACGGCCGAGCTTTTTCCGGAAGGCATTCCGCGGTCAGGAGGAACGTCGGATCGCGTCGACCGCATCGCGTACGCGCGCGCCCAGGATTATCGGCAGAACCGATTTGCTCGCTGGGGTGCGCCATGAGCCGCGCTTGCAAGCGTTCGAGCTCCACACGGGCCAGCATCGCGTGGCTCACGATCGTCGCGCTGCTCGCGCTCGTCTCCGGTTGCGCGCGCAGAGCATCGCGCGAGGAGCCGGCGGGCAATTGTCCGTGCGAAGAGCCTAGCGCCCGCCCCGTCGATACCAAGCTCATGGCGTGGCTTTCCAAGGCGCGCACCCTGCACCACATGGCCGATCTCGGCGACGAGCAGGGCGCGCTCGATCGTGCCATTGCGCCCCTCGAACAGCTCGTCGGTGGGGCGACCCCTCCGGGACCCTCGCCGGAAGTGGACGAGGTGCTCGCCGACACGTATGCGCGATTGGCCGAGCTGCGCGCGCGCCGTGGCGAGCTCGATCGCGCCGAGACGGAGATCGCCAAAGGTCTCGAGCGCGCGCCGGGTCCGACGTACTTTCGCGGGCATTTGCTGGAGGTCCGCGGTCTCATCTACGAAAAGTTGAGCGAGTCGTTGGCCAAGGCCGGCAAAGCCGCGGAGGCCGAAGAAGCGCGTCAGAAATCGATGCGCGCGAGCCTCGAGGCCGTGCGCCTCCAAGACGAGGTCATCTCGGGAACGATCGACAAGGGGGGCGCACCGAGCGGCGCCGCGTCGAGCGGTTCGGCGCCCACACGAAACAAGAGGGATTGATGCCCACACGCCATGCCTGTTTCGTCGTGCTGCTGGTCGGCGGCGCGCTCACCTTTCTTCCAGCCTGCGCCGCGGGAACGCGAGCGCAATCCCCCCCGTCCAACCAAGGGACCGCCGCGCCGGCCAAGGCGTCGAGCGAAGCCGAATCCAAGTCGCGGCGAGACTATGCGATGCCCCCGCAAGGGAATAGGCCGGACGCAGACGGAGCTGCCGCAGAAAGCGAGCTCGATCGCGCGGCGCCCGCTGCCCCGGCTCCCCCTCCCGCGGCGCGGGCAGGACAGCCATCCACGGAACCGTACAAACCGGCGCCCGGTGCGGCCGATCCTCATTCGGCGTCCGGTGCGCGCGTGCGCCTCACAGACGCGCGCCGCGAGCTCGAAATCGCGACGAGCGAACGGGATTGCGCGCGCGCTTGTCGCGCGCTCGAGTCGATGGAGCGCGCGGCCCAGCAGGTCTGCGCGCTCGCGCGCACGCCCGAAGAGCGCAATGAATGTACGTCCGCCGGCGAGCAGGTAGACAAAGCTCGGACCAAGCTGCAGCAGGCATGCGGCGGCTGTTCACAAAAATTCAGGTGATTTCGCGCTCCTTGGGCCGGCCGTCGAAAACGCCCATCCCCCTGTAAGGTCCCTCGTCGCTCCTCGTTCTCTCGTCAGGAGGCTGAAGATGAAGACGAGGACGAGAAGGCTTGGTTCGTGTTTGGCGATGTTGGTGGCGGCGATCGGGCTCGGCGCCTGCGGCTCGCGGTCGTCGGTCGCGGCGAAATCCCCGTCGGGCTACGGCGCCGACGGCAACGCCCCCGAATACGACGCTTCCCCCCTAGCGGAGCCTGCGGCGCCGAGCGCGATGAACGCGCGCTCTTCCGCCGGCGCCGAAATGGCGCCGAGCCCGCCTCCCGCTGCGGATGCGATGCGCAAAGAGGCGCCGTCCGCCGGCGAGCGCCCCGGCCTCGGTACCGAGTGGGGCGAGACGCGCTATTCCCACGTCTCGCACACGTCGTTCGATCGCGCGGACGCCATTCATCCGTCGCAGGTCGTGAGCCTCTACTACAATGATCGCGAAGGGGCGCGCGCGATGGCGCGCTACGCCGACTACCGCGAGATGGGCGATGCCGTCGTCAACGTGGCGAGTCTCGGCATCCGTGTCGCGCTGAACGACGACAGCGGGCATGCGCTCCCCGCGTTCTTCGCGGGGGGACGCACCTACGCCATCGGCGAAGCTGGGCAGCGCTACACCGTCGTCGTCACCAACGAGACCGGCGTGCGGGTCGAAGCGGTGGCGTCGGTCGACGGCCTCGACGTGCTCGACGGCAAACCGGCGAGCTTCACGAAGCGCGGCTACCTCGTCCCGGCAGGGGGGTCGGTTGAAATCGACGGCTTCCGCCAAACGAGTGACCACGTCGCTGCCTTCCGATTCGGCTCCGTGCGCGACTCGTACGCCGCTCGCACCGGCAGCGATCGCAACGTGGGTATCGTCGGCGTCGCTATCTTCACGCCGCGCAATGCCCCGCCCTGGCCCTGGACCCATCGCGAGGTCGAGCGACGTCGCACGGCAGATCCGTTCCCCGGGAGCTACGCCTCTCCTCCGCCTCCGCGGTGGTAATGCGAGAGACTCGGCGCGCGTCGCCGCGGCACTGGCGGCGGCGACGCGTCGTCGATCTCAGAGACCCATCTGGTAGCCGAGCTGGAAGTTCGCGCCCAGCGCCGTCGCGCTGAAAGCCTGCATGATCTTGGCTTCGGCGATGATGCCGGACTTGAAGTCGAACGGATAAAGAATGCCGAACCCACCTTGCACGAACGACGTGCCCGCTTTCTTCCACGCGACGAGCTCGTACTGATCGATCTGGCGAGCATTGTCGGGGTTGTGCTCGTAGACCTGCACCTTCACTTTGGAGTCGTACTGAGCCAGCCCGCCCCCGAGGATCGCGTAAGGGCGGATGGACGTCGACGAGAAGGGCGTCTTTCCGAACCAGTAGGAAATGCGCGCTTCGACGTGCGCCGGAAAGAACGCCTTGCCTTCGGGGACTTTGGGGCCGCCGTTGAAGGCCCACCCTACGCGCGCGCCGAGCTCGATGTGCGTTCCGAGCGTGCGGTCGTAGCTGAGCATCACGCGCGTCGTCGAAGCGGCGAACCCGCCTTTGACCTCGTCCGCGGCTTCCGGAATCGGGTGAAAGACCGTGGGGTCGTAATAGTCCGACCCCTGAAAGCACACGTATTCGACCGAGTCGGCACATACGGACTGCGCCGACGGGAGCATGAGAATGTCCTGCTGCGCTGCGAACCCGATCCAATTCTTCTTCGAGACGGCGCTGCAGAGCCCATCCTTGCAGATCTTACCCGAGCCGCACTCCATGTCCGTCTCGCACTTGATGTCCTGGACCTTGTCGGGATCGCCGCCGCACTGCCCGTTCAAACAGATGCCGGCCATGCATTCCGAGTCGCCGCCGCACTCGGCGCCGGGGGCCTTCTTGCGATCGGATTGGCAGCCCGGAAGACCAGGGGGACAATCGACCTGCATCCCGCCTTTGCACTTCTGGGGGACATCTTTGCCGGGCAAGTGCCGCGGCTCGTCGGCGGGGTCGTCCTTCAAGACGGTGCGGTGGGGCGCACTGCGGGTGCCGTTGGTCGCGATGACTTCGCCGCTCGGGCCGAGAGCCTGGATGTAGTAACGCATCTCGCCTGGGGTCGAGCCGATGTCCGTGCAGGGGATCTCGACGCCGTAGCCGCGGCGGTACTTCTTCATCTCGAGACGCTTCCAATCGGGCGAACCGAACGCCTTGTAGCGGACCTGCACCTTGGACGGGTTGATGCCTTCGGCCATCTCCGCGAAGATGACGAGGGGCGTCCAGAGCGCGGCTTCGCCGACCGGAATGTGCTCGATCTCTTCCTCTTCGTCGGGACCCGCCGGCGCCGCGGTCACGGCTTTCTCGGGGGGCTCGGCGGAGGGTTGTGCCGCTCCTCCTCCTCCTCCGCGCCCGCCACCACCGCCTCCTCCACCACCACCACCACCGGCGGACGAGAAGACCTGCTGAATTTCGGGGGTCGCCAGATCCTTGGGCAGCGAAGTAGCGGGATCCAACCGGAGGGCTTCCGCGAACTGAGCGCGGGCTTCGTCCGTCCGGCCCGTGACGACATAGACGATGCCGAGGTCGCGACGCACCTGAGCCAACACACTGGGCGAGCACGAATTGCGTCCGCACAGCGTCACCGCTTGCTTCAGCTTGCGCTCAGCGTCGGTGAACTTAGTCGCTAGGTAATCATTGAAGATTGCATCGTCGTCGAGCTTGAGAGCCGCATTGTCCTTGGGCGCCGCAAGGGCATGCGAGGCGATCAAAACGACGAATGCGGCGAGGCCCGTGAGAAGGAGCGGATGGGGCACACGGCGATTCACGGTGACTCTCCTACAAGGCAAACAACCACCGATGCCGGAGCGCCGTCGGGAATCTCTCAATGATTCTCGAGGTGCTGGCCACCCGGCATCCGGAAAAAGGGGTGTACAGGCGCGACCGGGGAAGGTCCTAGCACGGGGCAGCGCTCGGCTGCGCAAAAATAATGAAGGTCTCCGGGAGCTTGCGATCAAGAGACCAAATTTTGGACATTTCGCGCGCGGTTGCGTGGCGCGCCCGCCTTCATTTGACCTACATCGGCGCTTTCACCGAGCACGCGATGCCCTCGAATCCCTTGGGGACATCGCCGCGGCGCTCGCCGTGCGGTCCTACGTCGGAGCAGCGCCGGGGAGCACGCGCGTTGTGATAGATCGGCGAGTCAAGGAAGGTCAGGTCCGCGAATCGTGTCGATTCTGATCGTGGGTGGCGCTGGCTACATCGGGAGTCAAACGGCCAAGACCGTCGCACGGGCGGGGCTCGAACCGGTGGTGCTCGACAACCTCGTGTACGGACACCGCTGGGCGGCGCGGTGGGGTCCGCTCATCGAAGGTGACATCTCCGATCGCGCGCTCGTCGATCGCGTCATTCGTGAGCACCGCGTGACGGCCGTGATCCATTTTGCGGCGTACACGTACGTCGGCGAATCGGCGCAGAACCCGCGCAAGTACTATCAGAACAACGTTGCCGGTACCCTCGCGCTGCTCGACGCGATGATCGATGGCGGCGTTCGCGACATCGTCTTTTCCTCGACGGCCGCCACGTACGGAAATCCGATCCGCGTACCTATCACCGAGGACCATCCACTCGCGCCGATCAACCCCTACGGCGAAACGAAGCTCGCCGTCGAGCGCACCTTGCATTGGTACCAGCGGGCCTACGGCATTCGCTATGCGGCGCTTCGGTACTTCAATGCTGCTGGAGCGGATCCCGACGGCGAAGTCGGCGAAGATCACGACCCTGAGTCGCACCTCATTCCTCTCGCGATCGGCGCCACGCTGGGGCGCGCACCGCCGCTCAAAGTCTTCGGCACCGATTATCCCACGCCCGACGGCACCGCGATTCGCGACTACATCCACGTCGCCGATCTCGCCGAGGCGCACCTCTTGGCACTCGGACGTCTCGACAAGGGGGACACCGCGTTGCAACTCAACCTAGGGACCGGCAAGGGGCACTCGGTGCGCGAGGTCATCGCGTCGATCGAGAAGGTCAGCGGGCGTCAGGTGCCGCGCACGGAAGTGGGCCGGCGCGCGGGGGACCCGCCGGCGCTCGTGGCCGACGCGAGCCGCGCGCGGCAGAGCCTTGGTTGGCAGCCGAAATATGCGGAGCTCGATACCATCGTCGAGCACGCGTTCCGGTGGCAGGAGAAGCGACCCTAGGGGCGACAAAAAGCCTCGAGGCCAGCCACGCCGCAGCGTGACTGGCCTCGAGGACTCGAGTGGATACGGTGTCAGCGCGTAGCTGCGTCGCCGAGCCAGCCGCCGTCGTAGTAGTTCTCTGGGTGGGCGCTGCTGCAATCCGCCTTCATATCGTCCGTCGCGAGACGGTACTCGTCCGCGCACCCGTGTGTGTCGGATCCGCCGCCCGAGCTGTTCATGTCGTGGGAGCAGGTGTCGTGGTTGAGGCAGTCCATCGTGTAGTAGGGGCTCGAGAACAGTCCGTTGCAACCCCCACCGCACTTGCCCATGCAGCTGTAGTCGCCCGATGTGCCCGATGCATTCTTCAGCCAGTTGGACCCCGCGAGGACGGGCCCAATGACGACTGCGCCGGCTTTGTTGGTGTACTTGGCGTTGTAGACCATGCCCTTGGTGATGCACCTGATGGCGCTCGTCTCGGTCGCAGGCGCAACTCCCTCGGGAGTGAGCACGCCATTGACCAGGCGGCTGTGTGCGTAGCCCACGGGCGCGTCGATCAGGTGCTCCGTCATTCTGCCGAGCTTTTCGAGCCCCGATACGCCCGTCGTGAGGGTCCGGATACGCACGGCCAAGTGCTGGACGAAGCTCTGCAAGAGCGCCTTGTCCGCGTCCGTGAGAACCGCGTCGTGGCCGTCCAGCATGACCGACGCGTTGATCGTCACGTCGAAGGGCTTGCCGTTGAACTGAAGCTTCAACGTCTGGGTGTCGGCTTTGGTGGTGATGACGAAAGAGAGCTGTTCGTTCGTTGTAATGAAGA
>Ga0111538_10009593_pt1 | contig 12908 bp, 11 predicted proteins | sample SoiMethybrSBSTD1_FD_79669 | JGI IMG/M metagenome (GOLD analysis project Ga0111538, IMG submission 79669) | Bulk soil microbial communities from a Populus tree surrounding site in Tennessee, USA - Soil MetaG P. TD hybrid SBSTD1 (version 2)... | ecosystem: Environmental > Terrestrial > Soil >...
ATGGTGCGCAACACCTACATCTATCCGCCAAAGCCTTCGCTGCGAATCATCTCCGACATCTTCGCCTACACGTCAGCGAACATGCCGAAATTCAACTCGATCTCGGTGTCCGGCTATCACATGCAGGAGGCCGGTGCGACGCAGGACCTCGAGCTCGCCTACACGCTCGCGGACGGCGTCGAATACGTGCGCGCCGGGATCGCGGGCGGCCTCGACGTCGACCGCTTTGCGCCACGCATCTCGTTCTTCTGGGCGATCGGCATGAACTTCTTCATGGAGGTGGCCAAGATGCGCGCCGCGCGGGCGCTCTGGGCCAAATTGATGAAGCCGTTCGACCCCAAGGATCCCCGCTCGCTGTCGCTGCGCGCGCACTGCCAGACCTCGGGCTGGTCGCTCGCCGCGCAGGACGTGTTCAACAACGTGTCGCGCACCTGCATCGAGGCGATGGCGGCGACCCAGGGCCACACCCAGTCACTGCATACCAATGCGCTCGACGAAGCTTTGGCGCTGCCGACCGATTTCTCGGCCCGCATCGCCCGCAACACCCAGATCGTGCTGCAGCAGGAGTCGGGCACCACCCGGATCGCCGACCCTTGGGGCGGCTCGTTCTACGTCGAACGGTTGACCGCGGAGCTCGCCAAGAAGGCCTGGGCCCATATTCAAGAGGTCGAAGAGCTCGGCGGCATGGCCAAGGCGATCGAGGCCGGCATCCCGAAGCTTCGCATCGAGGAAGCGGCGGCGCGTGCGCAGGCGCGGATCGATGCCGGCCAGCAGTCGGTGATCGGCGTCAACAAGTACCGGCCCGAAAACGAAGCGCCGATCGACGTGCTCAGGGTCGACAATTCGGCTGTCCGGCAATTGCAGATCGAGAAGCTCGCTCGCCTGCGGCGTGAGCGCGACCCGATTGCGCTGAAGTCCGCGCTCGACGCCCTGACCCGCACTGCGGCGGGCGGTAACGGCAATCTCCTTGCGCTCGCCGTCGACGCGGCCCGCGCCAAGGCAACTGTGGGCGAGATCTCGTCGGCTCTGGAGCAGGTCTGGGGCCGCCACCGCGCCGAAATCAAATCGATCACCGGCGTGTTCAAGCGGGAGGTCGGAATGACGGACGCGGTCGCGCGCGTACAAGAGATGGTGACTACGTTTGACGCCAACGAAGGCCGCCGCCCGCGAATCCTGGTCGCCAAGATCGGTCAGGACGGCCACGACCGCGGCCAGAAGGTGATCGCCTCGGCGTTTGCCGATCTCGGCTTCGACGTCGACATCGGCCCGTTGTTTGCGACCCCCGCCGAAGCGGCGCGCCAGGCGATCGAGAACGACGTCCACATCCTCGGCGTCTCCTCGCTTGCGGCCGCGCATCTGACCCTGGTGCCGGACCTCAAAGCCGAGCTCGACCGGCAGGGCCGGCCCGACAGCATGATCGTGGTCGGCGGCGTGGTGCCGCTACAGCATTACGACACGCTGCTCAAGGCCGGCGCCGAGGCGATCTTCCCGCCCGGCACCGTGATCGCCGAAGCGGCGGAAAAATTGCTGACATCGCTGAACCAGCGCCTTGGGCACGGCAAGGCCGCAGAATGATCGACTGCCATGCGGATTCGGCTTTCGATTGGTCTTCTGATCGCCTTCGGATTGCTGTCGGCGATGGCGGCTGCCGAGCGGCCGGATAAGCCGTCGATCGCGATCAAGACCCGCGCGGCCGAAATCACCGTCACTGTCGAATCCAAGCTCAAGCGCTATCCGAGCCTCGCGGCCAACCTGGTGGCCGAGGGCCGCCGCTTCGTCGCAAAATCACGTGCCGAGGCGGACGAGGACTACGCCACCAATCGCGACTGGTTCGCAGACGGACGACGCTGGACCTATGAGCGGGTGTATTCGTTTCGCTCGCTGGTGGCCGAGCGCTATGTCAGCATCGTGCGCGACGACGGCATCTTTACGGGCGGCGCGCATCCCAACACTTTGATCGATACCATTCTGTGGGACCTCGCGACCAAGAAGCGGATCAGCATCCGCCGCTTCTTCGTCGAAACCGAAGACAACGGCGCGACCATGACGGCGCTGGCGACGCTCATCCGCCGCGCCGTCGCGGCCGCGAAGATCGACCGCTGGGAGGATTCCCGGCCGGACAGCGAAAAGGGCAAGCCGCAGGCGACGCCCGAGCAGATCGCCGAGGACGACGAGCAGCTGATCAAACGCGTCGCGCCGCTGCTCATCAAGATCGGCCCGATCACGCTGGCGCCGTCGACGATCGCCGGCAAGAGCTCGGGCCTCACGGTCCACTATTCGCCATACGACGTCGACGCCTATGTGGCGGGGCCCTACACCGTGTTCGTGCATTGGCAGGCGTTCAAGGATCGGCTGTCGGCCGAAGGCGCGGCGATTTTCGCGGGCAATCGGCCCGCTGACGACAAGACCGACCCGTAAGGGTCGGTCTCGCGCAACAGATCGAATGGCTCAGCGCTGGCCGGTGGTGATGACCGGCGTCACGGTGATGTTCGGCCGACCGTCGAGCACCTTGCGGGCGTGGACCATCACGGTATCGGCGACCATCGCGTGCGCCTCGGCGCTCGGATGCACGGCGCCGCTGATCAGCCCGGCATAGCCCGGCTGCATGATGTCAAACGGCGACAGCCCGTCCTTATGGGTGTTGGCGGTCAGGAACACGTCGTTCGGAGTGCGGAACAGCCGCCAATGCGTCGCATAGGGCGTCCAGGCGGCCGGCGAATAGGGCTTGAACTCATCGGTCGCGACCGACAGGCGTGGCATCTGCATGTTGATGCCATCGGCCATCCATTTCTTCGGATCGCGGGCGCAAATGCCGCGGTTGGCGAACTTGACCTGATGCTCGGTGACCAGCGTGAAGCCGGTGCCCGGTCCGGTCGCCAAGCCGGCCGGGCAGTCATTGCGACGCCGGCTGTTGTTGGTGCACTCGAGCTGCTTGACGAAATCCTTGAAGAAGTCGCCGACCTCGCCGACGCGCTGCCGGCTGAGCAGGAACTTCGGATTGACGTCCATGCCCAGGTTTGGCTGCGCGCCGCAGAGCTGGCCACGCTCGTCGTAGTGGATCGGCTCATAGGCGTTCTGCACGACGCGGTCGGGCGAAACGCCGAAACCGTCATGCAGCGCGTCCTTGACGGCCTTGAGCCGCTTGTCGAGCTGCGCCAGGTAGACCCGCGAAGTGGCCGGCGGGAAGCGCAGCGACTGCCCAACCAGACCCGCGATCGGCGCGATGTCGGCCGCGCTTTCGGTCATCGAATAGAGCACCAGCGCGCCAAAGCCGACGTCATTGCCGCCGATTGAGAGCAGCACCAGATCGATCGGGCGCTTGCGCTGTCCCGGCGGGCACCAGCGCTGGCTGACGGCGCGGGTCTGGATATTGGTCGAGCCGATCTCGAAGAACGGCAACGTATAGTTCGCGCTCACGGTGCGCGACTGCGCGCCGCCGCGGCACATCAAGTCGGCCAACTGGTCGAACTGCGCTCGCACCTTGGCGATCTTGCCTTCGCGCGAGGCCATCTCGAGGAACAGGCCTTCGGTCACCTGTGCACCCGAGCAGGCGAGCGAAACCAGCGTCACCGCGCGGTGCCGGTTTTCCAGCGCAAGCTCGATGCCGACGCGGAACGGATAGCCGTATTGCGAGCGGTGGCAGTCGGCGCTGAACCAGCGCGCATTGCGCTTCTCGAACGCCGCCAGGAATTCCGGCGAACCGCTAGGGAATGCCAGTGACTTCTCCTCGTCCTCGAGCAGGCGTCGCGGCAGCACCTTGGGATCGAAGCCCTGGTCCGCGGAAGCGACGCCGAAGTTCGGCGTGCGCAACGGAGCAGCAGCGAGCCGATCGCGATCCGGTTGATTCATCTTCGGGTCGTAGACCATCTGCCGGCTCGGGCTGAAGGTCACGGGCCGGTCGGGATTGCTTTCGCCGGACGCGAAGGAATCGCCGAGCGCCACCACCAGCACGTCGTCGACCACAACTTCGGGATCCGAGAGCTCGCGACCATCAGGCAGCTTGACGGTGACAGCCACGCCCGAGAGGGCGCGATTGGTCGAATACGGCACCCGCGCAATGGTGAGCTTGCTCTTGCAGGCCAACGTCTTGGTCTCGACCTTGCCGGCGTTGGTGCGCGGCTTCCAGCTCCAGACGCAATTGCCGTCCACCACATGCTCGGGCGAAAGCCCGATGATGACGGTATGCGCCGGCGGCAGGATGTAATCTTCCTTGGCAGTGCCCCACGAATATTTGCGGTCGCAGGTCACCGGATAGCGGCGCGGCGCGCCGTCGCTCTCGTAGCAGACCGTCGGCAGCGTTTGCGCCGCCCAGCCAAGCCGGGTCTGTTCGAACCTCGGACCCGCGGTGGCAGCGCATTTCTCGGGCGTGGAGCGATCCTTGCAATCCGGGTCGTTGAGCCGTCGCTCGAGCCGCCAGACGATGTCGGTCGGCGTCGGCGAGCCAGGTTCGCCGCGCACGCGTTTGAACGCCTGTTCGTGCAGCGCAAACGAGCTTGGCACCTTGAACAGCCGGAACGGGCTTTCGACCTCCCAGATGAGATCGGCCGCAGCCGCCACTCCGGCACCGAATCCCGTCATGGCCAGGATGAACCCAGCCGACGCCACCACGATCGGTCCACGCATCCAACCGCCTCCCGTTTTCTTAAGCTTATATTAACTATTTGGTCGTCGCGGCGGGCAGTTAGGTTCATGGCTAACAGGCGGAACTGTGGAAAGCCTCTTTCGGCGCCGCGCAATTTGAACTATATTCTGGTCTAGTCTAACTAGTTAGATCGGTAAGCCTATGAAACATGTAGGGATTTTCGACGCCAAGACCCATCTCTCAAGCCTGGTCGATGAGGTCGAAAAGGGCCGCGAGATCGTCATCACCCGCCATGGCCGGCCGGTCGCCAGGCTGGTCCGAGCCGAAGACCGGCTGAGCCCCGAGGCCACCGAGCGGCGAAGGAAGGCGCTCAGGGAATTGCGGGAGATTGGCGAGCGCCTGAACCTGAATTTGACGCATGAGGAAATCAAAGCCCGCATCGAAGAGGGCCGTCATTGATCGTTCTCGACGCATCATTGATGCTCGAATGGCTCGTTGGCACGAATAGACGATCAGCTTTTCCGGAAATCTACGAAGCCCTGTCGCACGTTCCAGTCGTGGTCCCAAGCCACTGGGCATTGGAGATCGGCAATACGTTGCGCCCCGAACTCCGTAGCCAGCGCCTTTCAATCGTCGATTTTCATTCCATCATGGAGGAATTCGATCGCGTCGACATCCGAATCCAGCCACCTATCGATCTCGATGAAATCGGCCCGCTCGCGCAATTCGCCGTCACCCACAATCTAACCACTTACGACGCCGCGTATGTTCAACTGGCGTTGCAACACAGTGCGACGCTGGCAACGCTCGACCGCGCCATGCGTAGTGCCGCCATTGCCCTCGACATCCCTCTCCTTCCGGTCACCGGATGAGCGCCTCCGACATCGCTTTCCTCGCCCGCCGCATCCGCGCCGGCGACCGCGCGAGCTTGGCGCGCGCTATCACGCTGATCGAGAGCAAGCGCAGCGATCACCAGAGCAAGGCGCATCAACTGGTGCAGGAGCTGCTGCCGGCGACCGGCAGCGCGATCCGCGTCGGCGTCACCGGTGCGCCGGGCGTCGGCAAGTCGCTGACCATCGATACGCTCGGCAGCCACCTCACCGCCAAGGGTCACAAGGTCGCGGTGCTGGCCGTCGATCCCTCCTCGACGCGCAGCGGCGGATCAATCCTCGGCGACAAGACCCGGATGGCGCGCCTTGCGACCGACCCCGGCGCCTTCGTGCGCCCCTCGCCGTCCTCCGGCACGCTCGGCGGCGTCGCCGCCAAGACCCGCGAGACCATGCTGCTGTGCGAGGCCGCCGGTTACGACGTGGTGCTGGTCGAAACCGTTGGCACCGGCCAATCGGAAACCGCGGTCGCCGACATGACCGATTTCTTCCTGGCACTGATGCTGCCAGGCGCCGGCGACGAGCTGCAGGGCATCAAGAAGGGTCTGGTCGAGCTCGCCGACATGATCGCGGTCAACAAAGCCGACGGCGACAATCGCAAGCGTGCTGCCGCCGCCGCCGCCGAATACCGCGCCGCCTTGCACATTCTCGCACCCCACTCGCCGAACTGGACGCCGCCGGTGCTGACCTGTTCGGCGCTGACCGGCGACGGCATTGCGGAGCTATGGGAGCAAGTGCTGGCGCATCGCGAGCGCCTCACCAAGTCGGACGAATTTGCGGCGCGGCGCCGCGAACAGCAGGTGAAGTGGATGTGGTCGCTGATCGAACAGCGCCTGTTCGGGAAATTCAGGTCGGATCCCCGCTTGCGCGCCAGGCTGCCGCAGCTCGAGGCCGCGGTGGCGGAAGGTCGGCTGTCCCCGATGCTGGCGGTCGAGGAAATGGCCGCAGCCCTTGATCTTTAAGCCGGAATCGGGATTCGCGGCGGCGAAAGTTCCAAATTTACGATTGCTACACACTCTGCGGCTAGGCTTTACGGCCGTTAACAACCTGTCGATTGCACGATGCCGGGCGAAAAACGCACCTTCCGCCGCAAGTCGCTGAAATATCCCGCGCGGCTCGATGTCGGCGACGGCCAGCCGTCGCGTGAGTGTCTGCTGTCGGACATCTCAGAAACCGGCGCGCGCGTCATTCTCAAGCATCAGGACGAGATCCCCGATCGCGTCACGCTCCTGATCGGCACCAAAGGCGTCGCACCGCGCCATTGCCGCGTGGCTTGGCGCGACGGCACTGAACTTGGTCTCGAGTTCAAGAAGAATTCACGGCCGCCATCACGGCACTTCCGCTAGCGGCAAAACTGTGTCCCCGCGGTCCCGTTGCGACACGCCTGCCGCATTAACCGTCCCGGCGGCCGCCCAACCTGTGTCGATCCGGCACGACCCGGCGACGAAATTCCTGGCCTGAGATTTGAAGCTCCGGTTCCGAGTTACATCGGAATCGAATCATGGACCTCGACCGCCGCCGCCTGATTGCCGTCTCGGCGCTGACCGGAGCAGTGCCAAGCTCGATGTTGGCAACGCCAGCGGCCGCGGCACCACTCTCCTCGCTCGGCGTCGATGCCAACATGCTCGGCGTGCGCGCCGGCGGCGGCGCCGATCAGACCCGGATGCTGCAAGCCGCGATCGATCGGACCGCGGGCGCCCGGGTGCCGCTGATGCTCGGCCCCGGCGACTATCGTGCTGGCGATCTGCGATTGCCGGCCGGTACGCAGCTGATTGGCGTGCGCGGCGCGACACGGCTTATTTTCACCACCGGCAACGCGCTGATTGCGGCAACCGGAGCCGATCACATCACGCTCGCCTGCCTTACGCTCGACGGCGGCAACAAGCCGATGCCGGCCGACGGCGGACTTGTGGTGGTCAATCAAAGCCGCGATCTCCGGATCACCGACTGCGAGTTCGTCGGCTCAAGCCGATGCGGCATTGTGCTCAACCAGGTCGCAGGAGCCGTCACCGGTAATACCGTCACCGGCGTGGCTGACGTCGCGATCTACTCGCTCGACGCACGCGGCCTGACCATCCAGGGCAACACTATCCGCGACGCCGGCAACACCGGCATCCTGGTGATGCGCTCGATCAAAGGCGACGACGGCACATTGATTGTCGACAACCGCATCGAGAAGGTCGCCAACCGCAGCGGCGGCTCCGGCCAATACGGCAACGCCATCAATGTGTTTCGCGCCGGCAACGTCGTGGTCCGCGGCAATCACATCAAGGGCGCTGCATTTTCGGCGATCCGCGCCAACACGACATCCAACATCCAGATCATTGGCAATCTCGCGACCGACCTCGGCGAGGTCGCGATCTATTCCGAGTTCGCCTATGACGGCACCGTGATCGCCAACAACACCGTCGACGGCGCCGCGATCGGCATCAGCCTGGCGAACTTCAACGAAGGTGGCCGGCTCGCGGTGGTGCAGGGCAATCTGATCCGCAATCTCAAGCCCAAGCGGCCTGAGGGGACCGATCCGAACGACGGTGCAGGTATCGGCATTTTTGCCGAAGCCGACACCGCGATCACCGGCAACGTCATCGAAAACGCACCCAAGATTGGCATCTGTCTGGGCTGGGGCCCCTACCAGCGCGACGTATCGGTCACCGGCAATGTGGTACGCAATGCGCCACACGGGATCTCGGTCTCGGTCGCGAAGGGCGCCGGCGACGTGGTGATCGCCAGCAACGTGATTGCCGCGGCCCCACGCGGCGCCATCGTCGGCACCGATTTCGGCAAGACTGTCGCCGCCGATCTCGTCAACGAACCGACGCGCTTCGCGCATCTGCAGATCAGCGGCAACCGGGTGCGTTGACGGCCTTCACCGCCGGTCCGCCTGTGCTAGCATTCCACCCGCAGCGAGGGGTGTGGAATGCCAGTCAGTGCGAGTTCGGAAGGCGCCGGAACGAAAAAGAAGCTTTCCGGTCTCAGCATCATCAAGGAAATCAAGGCGAGCGGCATCGAATTCGTCATTTCGGTGCCCGATATCACCACCAGTGAAGGACTGTTGCGGCCACTGGCTGCGGAAACCGAACCCCGCCTCATTCGTATCTGCAAGGAGGACGAAGGCGTCGGCATCTGTGCCGGGCTGGCGCATAGCAAGAAGCGGGCACTGCTGCTCATTCAGCAGACGGGCATGCTGGATTCGATCAACGCGTTGCGTGGCGTCGCGGTCGAATATTCGCTGCCGATCTGTTTGATGGTGGGTTTGCTGGAAAAAGAACCGGACCTGCGTCCGCGCGAGTCCAAGCGCTATGGGGTGCGCATCGTCGAGCCGATTCTCGACGCCATGGGCATCGCCTATCACGAAATCGAGGACGACAGCGATTTGCCGAAGATCCGTCCGGCGATCGACGAGGCCTACAAGAACTCCAAGCCGGTGGTGCTGCTGATCGGACGGAGGCCGTCATGATGAACCACAAAGACTGCTTCAAGGCGCTCGCCCGGCATGTCGAAGACACCGACATCGTGCTGCCGGTCTATTCCAGCGCCTTCGAGTGGCTCGACCTCCAGCCGCGCAAGCTCAATTACACGGCGCATGGCGCCATGGGGCTGGCGTCGTCGCATGGGCTCGGCCTTGCGCTCGGCCGGCCCGACAAGCGCGTGATCGTGCTCGACGGCGACGGCAGCCTGCTGATGAATCTCGGCACCCTGGTCACCACCGCGGCGGTTGCGCCGAAAAATTTCTTCCACTTCGTCTGCGAGAACGGCACCTATGAGGCCAACGGCGGCCATCCGACACCGAACCGCGGCAATGTCGCCTTCGCGTCGCTCGCCAAGGCGGCCGGCTACAAGAACGTCTATGAATTTTCAGACATCAAGAACTTCGAGCAGCAGATCGGCGCGGTGCTGTCTGAGACCGGACCGGTGTTCGTGCATCTCAAGATCGAGCGTTGCGGCCCGCAGGAGCGCGACTACAACCGGCTGCATGGCGTCGAGGCCCGCCAGAACTTCAAGGATGCGCTCGACGCAAGCTGACAATGGGCAAGTTGCGCGGCGCTGATATCGTTGCCCGCTCGCTGCAGCGGCTCGGCTGCAGGCGAGTGTTCACGCTGTCCGGCAACCACATCATGTCGATCTTCGACGCCGCGCTCGATGCCGAGCTCGATCTCATCCACGTGCGCCACGAGGCCGCCGCTGTGCACATGGCCGACGCCTACGGGCGGCTGACCGGCGAAGCCGGCATCGCGATGGTGACCGGCGGCCCGGGGCACGCCAATGCGGTCGGTGCGCTGTTCACGGCCTTGGGCGCGGAATCGCCGATGGTGCTGCTCTCGGGTCATGCGGCGACCTGGGAATTGGGCCGCGGTGGTTTTCAGGAAATCCGTCAGGCCGAGATGGCGGCGCCGGTCAGCAAGGCGTCCTGGACCGCGACATCGGCAGCCGCGCTTGGCCGCGAAATCGGCGAGGCCGTGCGCATCGCGACGTCAGGACGCCCCGGCCCGGTGCATCTGAGCCTGCCATCCGACCTGCTGGAAGCCCAGATCGATGAAAGTGCCATTGTGTGGCCGGAGCGACAGACAACAGCGGCCTCGGGCCTTTCGGACCTGCAAGCCGACACAATCCTCAACGCGGTTGCGAATGCTCAGCAGCCGATCGTGATCGCGGGGCCGCATCTCTCGAATCCATCCGGGCGAGCCTTGCTGGTAAAGCTCGAAGCCGCGGTCGGCGCGCCGGCCGTGATCATGGAAAGCCCGCGCGGCATTGCCGACGCCACGCTCGGCGCCTTCCCTGACCTGGTGAAGCGTGCCGACCTGATCGTGCTGCTGGGCAAAGCGCTTGATTTCACGACCAGATGGGCGAGCGGGCCGGCGTTCGATCCCGGCGTCAAGCTGATCGCGATCGATCCCGAGCCGGGGCTGGTCGAGCGCGCCGGCAAGGAGAAGGGCAAACATCTGGTCGCGGGGGCCGTCGCGGACGTGCGCGGCGCCGCGCAGACCCTGATCGCGCGCGCCAAGCCACGCAGCCGCGGCTGGCACGCCGAAGCGCGCGCCGCGCTCGACCACCGGCCGGCCGAGTGGGCCAGCATCGTGTCCAAGACGCCGGGCCGGTTGCACCCGGCCGAGGTGTTCCGGGCGCTGCATCCCTACGTGGCGCGCGATTCCGACACGGTGCTGATCTGCGATGGCGGTGAATTCGCGCAATGGGCCCAGAGCATGCTGCCGCTGCGGCGCCGCCTGATCAACGGTGTCGCCGGCTCGATCGGCTCCTCGCTATCGTTTGCGCTTACGGCGCGGCTGGTCGAACCGAAGGCGCCGGTGTTCGCAGTGCTGGGCGACGGCACCATCGGCTTTCACATTGCCGAATTCGAAACCGCGGTGCGGCGCGGCCTGCCTTTCGTCGCGGTGCTCGGCAACGATGCGCGCTGGAACGCCGAGAGCCAGATCCAGCTCCGCGAATACGGCCAGAACCGCATGCATGGCTGCGAGCTGTTGCCGGCGCGTTACGACCAGTTGGTGGCGGCGCTCGGCGGCCATGGCGAGCATATCGAACGTGCCGCCGAGCTGCCGGCCGCGATCGAGCGCGCGCTGGCGAGCGGCAAGCCCGCCTGCATCAATGTCATGATCGAAAGCATCGCAGCGCCGGTGATCCGCCTCGGCTAGCCCGGCCGCCGCGAAGGAGGTCGCGCACCGGCGATTGCTAGTTCCTGGCGAACGCTTGCTTCGCGCGCGCGACCACCGCCGGCGGGACGGCCGACATTCTTGCGATCATGGCGGCAACCTCTTCGCCGGACATCGGTTCGATATCGATTTTCGCCTTTGCGGCGTCCGCCAGGAACTTGTCGTCCTTCATGGTTGCCATCAACCCATCGCGCAGCGCCTTGGTGCGCGCCGGCGGTTGACCAGGCGGCGACACATACGGGCGGCCAAGTGCCTGGGCTCCGAAGATCAGATCGAACACCTGCCGGTCCGCTTCGGTCTTGGCGTAGCTGTCAATATGAGGAATAGCCTTGAGCTCGGGATGCGGCGGACCGCTGAGCTGAATGACTGGCTTGAAATCGCCGCTTTGGTACTCGTCGGCCCAAAACGACTTGATTGTGGTGAGCGGCAGCCCGCAGATGCCTTGCACCTCGCCGCGGTTCATTGCCAGCTTCACGTCGGCAGAACCCTTATAGCCGTAAACCACCTTCAGTTTCGCCCCCGTCAGATTCCGGACTGCCTGCGCGAACGTGCCGAGCGGGCCGGTGGCGCCAGTCGCGCCGAACACGGCCTCCCTGCTGAGGAGCTCATCGAACGTCGCGATCCGGGACGCCTTGGTGACACCGCACAGTCCCGTGCTGGTTTCGAGGCTGCCGATCCAAGTGAGCTTGGTCGAGTCGTACTGGGCCTTGTCGTTGCCGAATACCGGCTCGAACGCGACCGTGTGCACGAATGTCGCCATCACGGTGCCGTCCTTGGGCGCGACGTTGGCAAGCCAATTCGCCGCGGTGATGCCGCTGGCGCCCACCATGTTCTGCACGATGACGCTCGGACCACCCGGGATGTGGCGGCTCAGATGGGGCGCGATGGCGCGGGCATAGATGTCGAATCCCGTTCCCACCTGGTGGCCCACCATGATGGTGACGGTCTTGCCCCGATAAAACTCGGCGACCTCGTTCGCGGCCGCCGGCGACATCATGCCCAACAGCGTCAGCAACATGCCCGCATTAAGACAAGACGGAGTTCGCATGGGTTTCCTCTTGGTTGGACAGGCCGCGCCGCGATCATAGTCCCGCAGACTTGTCACGCCATTGCGCCGGTCGGTCGCAGGCCCCCGACCGCGATGCCGCTCCAGTTGCGCAGCGCCGGCCGCACGAAGCGTTCCAACGCACTGTGATCCGCGTCCGACGTCAGAAAGCGCGCGATTGTCGCCGCCATCATCACCTCGGCGGCGCGGCCTGCGCCATCGTCGCATTTGATCGCGATGCCGAGACCCTGCTCGGGCAGCGCCGCGCAGAACACGCCTTCGGCGCCGGTTTTGACGAAAATCCGCGCGCCGAACGCCTTCATGATCTCGGTGCAGAAGCGGCCGGTGCCGGCGACGTGCCACGGCTTGGCGGCGCAAGCCTCGCGCAACCGCGCGGCCGCCTGCGCGCGGGCGGGCGTCAAGCCCTGCCCGTTGCCGAAGCGCGCAAAGGCGCGTGCCAGCGCGGACAACGGCATTGCCCAGGTCGGCACCGAACAGCCGTCGGTCGCACGTGCACTGTCGGCGACCGCGATGCCGGCAAGATTCTCAAGGACCGACTTGACCTCGCGCTGCACCGGATGGTCCGGTTGGACGTAACCGTCGCGATCCGCGTCGATGGCGCAGGCGACGCATAGAAAGCCGGCATGCTTGCCCGAGCAATTGTTGTGGATCGCGCCGGCGGTAGCGCCTGAACGCGCCAGCGACTGCGCGGACGGCTGATGCAG
>Ga0111538_10009594_pt1 | contig 12908 bp, 9 predicted proteins | sample SoiMethybrSBSTD1_FD_79669 | JGI IMG/M metagenome (GOLD analysis project Ga0111538, IMG submission 79669) | Bulk soil microbial communities from a Populus tree surrounding site in Tennessee, USA - Soil MetaG P. TD hybrid SBSTD1 (version 2)... | ecosystem: Environmental > Terrestrial > Soil > Tree...
GAGGGACGCGCGGCTTCGATGGCGACTTGCGGGGTCACTCCGCAGGCCCAGAACAGGGGCAGCTCACCGGGGCCCATCTGCGGCGGATCGCCGAAGTCGGGGCGCTCCAGGTCGCGGATGCCGATCGCCTCGGGCAGGCCGATATGCACCGGCGCGCCATGCACCGCCGGGAAGCGCGAGGTGACCTGCACGGCGCGGATGGCATCGGCCGGCCGGAAGGCGCGCATCGACACCACCATCTTGCCCTTGAAGCGGCCGGCGGGCACGCAGTCGATGTTGGTGCGGTACATCGGCACCGTGCTGTCGCGCTCGATGTGGGCGAGGCGCAGGCCTTCCTGCAGCAGCGGCTGCTCGAAGGAGAACGAGCAGCCGAGCACGAAGGTGACGAGGTCGCCCGACCAGTACTTGCCGATGTCGGTCGGCTCGTCGATGAGCTCACCCTGCCTGAAGACGCGATAGCGCGGCACGTCGGTGCGGATGTCGATGTCGCCGAGGTCGGGCAGCGCGGGGTCGCCCGGCGCCCCCATGCCGATCAGGGGGCAGGGCTTGGGGTTCCTTTGGCAGAAGGCCGCGAACTCGAGCGCAAGCTCGGCCGGCAGGATGCACAGGTTGCCCTGCACGAACTCGGGGGCGATCCCGGCCGTGTGGCCGCTGTATTCGCCCGCACGGATGATGCGGCGGGCCTCTGCCGGGCTTTCGATGGCCATCATGCGGCTTGGGCCCGGGCGGTTTGCGACCATGTGCATGGACCGTTCCTCGCTGTGCTGCGGTGTGCCGAGCGGCGATACCTTGCAAGGCCTCCCTTATATCATCGTGGAGCTCGCCCGGCCATCGGGCCGGTAGGGGCCGAAACAAGGTGCGGCACAACAGTTCATCCCGGCGAACCAGCAATGCGCTGATCAAAGCCGTTGCGCGGCAGATCACTTCGGCTAGTCTGAGAGCGGGGTTGAGTGGGGGATTGGGACTTGAGCGTTGTCAGCGCGTCCGCGGCTCCGGCGCCGCAGTCGTATGCGGGCGGCTCGCAGGGTCGCCTGTGCGTGACCGTGCTGGGGGCGTTTGCGGCCAGCATCGGCGGCGCGGCCATCCACTTGCCGACGCGGAAGGTGCAGGCTTTGCTGGCCTACCTTGCCCTCGGCGACGCGGCGGGCGCAACGCGTGAGGCTGTCGGCGCGCTGCTGTGGAGCGAGAGCGACGGCAAGCGCAGTCGCAACTCTCTGCGCCACGTCGTCAAAGAGTTGAACGACGCGCTGTCGGCGGCCGGGTCCGGGGGCTTCCATCCCGGTCGGCTGAACCTGACGCTGGCACGCTCCCACATCGCCACCGACGTCGACACGGTCTTGGACTGGGCCGCGAGAGGCCATGTGCACCCGCGATTGCTCGATACGCAATGCCTTGCCGACACGCTGCTGGCCGGCCTCGAGACCGTCGACCCGGCATTTCAGGTCTGGGTACGAACCAAGCGACACGCGCTGCATGACCGACTGAACACGATGCTGGGCAGCGCTCTCGCCGGCGCCGATGCTGCCCGCGGCGAGGGGGCCGACATCGCCCGAGCGCTCCACAACCTCGACCCGACCCACGAGGCCGCTTGCCGCCACCTGATGCACCTCTACGCCGCGCGTGGGGAGATCGGCACGGCGCTCAAGGTCTACAAGACGTTATGGGACCTGCTCGAGGATGAATACGGCACCGAGCCATCGCAAGACACGCAGGATCTCGTCGTCCAGATCAAACAGCAGACCGGCTGGAGCGCGCGTCCCGGGGATGCGCCGGACCCCACCTTGGCGTGCAATGCCGTGCCGGCGGCTGCTCCAAGCCCGGCTGCGCATCAGCCGCGATTGGTCATCACCGTCGAGGCTTTCCACCTGGCCGGGGTTCCCGAGTCGCTTCGTGCAACGATCAATGGATTCCGGCACGAGCTCGTCACGTCTCTGGCGCGCTTCCGCGAATGGTCGGTCCGCACCTTGGCGGCTCGCCCGGACACGGTCGTGCCGGCCGATCCTTCCTCGACGGAATACATTCTCGACGCCACGGCCTGCTGCGGGCACGATGGCACGCGGTTGATCGCCAGCCTAGCGGACGGCGAAGGCAACGTCGTCTGGGGCGATCGCTTCACCTTGCGCACGGCCAGCCTGCTCGCCTCGCAACAGGCCATCGTCCGAGCCATTGCCGTTGCCTTGAAGATCAACCTGTCCGCGGATCGGCAGCGGCGCATGGGCGAAACCAGCCTCGATGCAGTGCTGCACGACGCATGGCTGCGCGGCCAGAACCTGATGCATGGGCTCAATCCAAAGGACTGGCGCACTGCCGAGGCTCTGCTGCGCGACCTCATGCGCAGGGCGCCGAATTTCTCGCCGGTGATCAGCAGCATGGTGCAGCTCAGGAACTCCAAGCACATCGTGTTCCCTGGTGAGTTCCGCAGCGCCGAGGCGCACGCTGCGACGTTGCAGCTCGCGCAGCGGGCCGTGCAATTGGACCCGCAGGATTCGCGCGCGCAGCTTTGCGTGGCATGGGCGCACCAGCTGGTCGGCCGTTTCGAAGGCGCACGCAGTCACGCCGAGCTGGCGATCGAGCTCAACCCCTGCGATCCCTGGACGCTGATGGCCACGGCGCAAATACTCGCCTATTGCGGCAGCTACGACAAAGCCGTCGAGCTGTGTGGCCAATCCCTGGCGCTTGCCCCCAATCCAACGCCGACGCAGCGCCGTTATGCCTCGGCGATCCTGTTCCTGTCCGGTCGCTACAGGCAAGCTGTGGAGGCCGCGCCCGACGGGCTCGATCTCTCACCGGCGTTTTCGGTGTGGCCATGCGCCTCCCTCGTCCAATTGGGACAGGCGAGGCAGGCAGCGCGGCTCTTGCAGCGCGCGGTGAGTGCCATTCGAGCCGAATGGGCCGCACCCCTGCCTCGCGATGACCGCACGATCTACCGCTGGCTGCTGCACACCTTTCCAATGGCCGTCGAGGCGGACTGGGAGCGGTTGCGGCGTTGCCTAGCCAAAGCCGGCGGCTTGGTCGACGAGGAACGCTTCGAAGGCTGGCGGCAACAGCCCCCCGTCGGCAGGCTCGTAAGAGTCGCCTCGTAGGCGCTCGACCTGTTTTCTCGGAAATTCCCGCATATTCCGTGGCATCGCAGGCCAATTCACGCTGGAATCACGCTGCTTGTCCTACAGGACGTGCTGGCACGCCGCCACGCCAAATGTGGCATCGGCCAACCAGCTCTTGGGGGAGTTTGCGTGATGGTTGGGAAGCTGAATTTCATGGAGAGGTGTGGACTGTCCTTCGATCAACTCGCCGTGGCTTACGCGATGGAGGAAGAAAGCCCGTTCTTCTCCATTCGCATGCGCAATGACGTGAGAATGTCGAGCTATGAGTGCCCGTCGGTGGCGACCGCCGTGGGGCGGGTCGAACTGGTGCGCGTCGAGCTGCAAGACGATCTGCTGACGATCGCCGACATCAAGGGCGAACGACGCCACCCGCGCAAGGGAGTGGTCGAGGCGGTGGGCGCGCGCCTCTACGCACGGCGCACCATCGCACTGGAGGGCGTGACCACCTTCATGCTGCTGTCCCAGCTGCCGGCGGGCATATCAGACGACAAGTTCTTCGCCGCCGAAGGCACGGTGGCCTTGTTCGACAATGCGCCCAAGGGACCGCGCATGCTGAAGGCCTGCGGGATCGATCGCAGCAACGGCCAGTGCATCAGCTGGATCTTCGACGCCGTCGAGGCCTGAAAGCTCTGACCGGGTGCCGATGCGCCACGTCAGGGTTTGAAGCCGTGGCGCTCGACCCGCTGCCAATCGACGAGGGCGGCAATGTCGTCCGTCGCGGGCAGGCGCACGCGGCCCTCGGCGATGCGCAAGGGCTCGCGCAGCACCTGCTCGCGCATCATGAGATAGAAAGTCTGCTCGGCCAGGACCAGCGGCTCGCGCAGTGCGCCCGCCTGCTGCAGGCTGATCAAGGTGCCGAGCGCGCTCTCCGCGTACATGCCTGAGCACACGTTGGCGCCGCTGCGTGCGGCTAGCTCGGCGATGCGGCGCACTTCCGTGATGCCGATGCGGCCGGGCTTGACGCTCAACGCCGTGGCCCCCCTTTCCAGGAACTGCGCGGCGTCCCTGAGCGAGGCGCAACGCGAATCGACCAGCACCGGAATGGGACTTTGCGCCAGCAGTTCGACAAACTGCGCGTCGGGTTGGAGTGGGCAGGGGTCCTCGGCGACCTTCGCGCCTTCGCCGGCGATGGCGGCCACGTAGTCGGCCGCCTCCGCGCGCGGATAGGCGCCGTTGGCATCGACATAAAAATCGATGGCGTTGCCGACCGCGGCGCGGATCTGGCGCAGCGCCGCAAGATCGGTGTCGCGGCCTTGGCCGCCCTTGATCTTCAGTGCGCGAAAGCCATGGCTGTCGACGACCTCGGCTGCCTCGCGCGCCATCGCCGCCGGCGGCTGCCTGGTCACGCACCAGCTCACCTCGACGGTGTCTTGGGCCCCCAACAGGCGCCAAAGCGGCTGGCGGCTCCTCGCTGCCCGCAACGTCCAGCAGGCGTTGTCGATCAGCATCTTCGCCAGAAAGTTCTCGGGAAAGCGGGCGAGCGCCTCGCTGACCGCGGAGGCCTCGGCGACATCGATATCCCGCATCGCCGGCAGCAGCAGGTCGTTCAGAACGGCGGCAATCGAGCGCGGCGAGACCCCCGACCAGGTCGGCTTGAGCGGCGCTTCCGCCACGCCCACTGCGCCATCGCCGTCGCCCAGCCTCAGGAGGAGAAAGGTGGCGCCGTCCTCCTGGGAATTGAACCATTGCACCGGCCGCCGGTAGGGGAGCCGGTAGAAATAGAGCGACCATTCGGCGATGCGCATGATGATCGATCCTCCGCGTCAGGGACCCGGCAGCAGGGCGCCGGTGCGGCCCGTCAGATAGTACGTCGCCAGGCCGGCATACTCGCGCACGATGAAGTCCATTTGCCGCAAGCCTTCGGGAATGCCGGTCTTGAGCCAGAGCTCGATGCGGCCGCTGGTGCGATAGTCGACCGGCCACGCCTCGACGGCAAAGCCGGCGCGACGAAAGCAGCCCATGGCGCGCGGCATGTGCCAGGCCGTGGTGACCAGCAGCCAGCGCTCGCCGGCGGCGGGGCTGACCATGCGGCTCGTGAACACCGCGTTCTCGTAGGTGTCGCGCGAGCGGCTCTCGAGCGTGATGCGCTCCTTGGCAACGCCCAGCGCCTCCAGCAGGCGGCCCATTGCGATCGCCTCCGGGGCCTGCGCGGCCAGGAGGGCGGCAGAGCCGCCCGTAAATACCAGGCGCGCTTCGGGGAAGCGCCGCGCCAGCGCGACGGCTTCGGTCATGCGTTCGGCGGCCTCGTTGAGCCCTGCCAGCTCGCGGGGCGGATTGGCGCGCGAATCCTCCGCGCCACCGAGCACGACGATACCGGCGACGGGACTGCCGCTGGCCAGGTCCGGCCGAGCAAACCTGTTCTCGAGCGGCACGATCAACGCGTCGCTCAGCGGCGACAGCCCGCAGATGAGGAGCGCCGCAAGGCCGCCGATCAGCAGCCGGCGCCCGAGCTTGTACCGGCTGGTGCCGAATAGCACCGCCCCTGCGCCCAAGGCGATGGCGATCAGCGAGGAGGGCTGCGCCAGGAACCAAACAACTTTGGCCGCGTAGAAGAACATCGCGACTATGCGGTTTCCGCCCGCCGCTTCAGCATCCGGTTCATCGCCTCGAAGCCGACCCGCGTCGACGCCTCGACCTTCCAAAGTATGGGGCGGGCGAAGAGCCCGCTGAACGCCTCGAACTGCTCGAAGCGGCAGCGGCCTGCGTCCTCCGGCACCACGCGAAACCCGTGCTCCCCGTCGAAGATGCCCCGCATCCCCAGGTGTCCGAGCCACCTCAGCTCCCGACCCGGCTCCAGCTTGACCACCGTGGGACGAAAGGTCATGGGCGACTTGCCCGGCGGCCTGATCTCGACCTCGAGCCGCTCGCCCACCTGCAGTCGGCCGCGGACGCGCGCGAACGGGTTCCAATCCGGCCATTTGTCGATGTCGGCGAGGACGTCCCACGCTCGCGCCGCTGGAGCGCCGATGCCGATCTCGGTGTGGATGGTCCTCACCCCAGGCGCTCGACGGCGACCGCGGTCGCCTCGCCGCCGCCGATGCACAGTGCGGCGACGCCCCTGGCCTCTCCATACTTCTGCATGGCGGCAAGCAGCGTGACCAGGATGCGCGCACCCGACGCCCCGATCGGGTGGCCCAGCGCGCAGGCGCCGCCGTGCACGTTGACCTTCTCGTGCGGCAGGGCGAGGTCACGCATGGCGCACATGGCAACCACGGCGAACGCCTCGTTGATCTCGTAGAGACCCACGTCCTCGGCCTTCCAGCCGACCTGCTCGAGCAGCCGCCCGATGGCGGCAACCGGCGCGGTCGTGAACCAGGCGGGTGCCTGGGCGATGCCGGCGACCCCGGCGATCCTGGCGACGGGCTCGAGCTTGCGCCGCTTCGCCTCGCTCTCGCGCATCAGCACCAGCGCCGCCGCGCCGTCCGAGATCGAGCTGGAGTTGGCAGCCGTCACCGTGCCGCCCTCGCGGAAGGCCGGCTTGAGCTTGGGGATCTTGGCGGGATCGGCGGTGAAGGGTTGCTCGTCGCGCGCGACCTCGGTGGTCCCGGCTCGCCCCTTCACCGCGACAGCCGCGATTTCCCGGGCGAACGAGCCGTCCTCGTTGGCGCGCTTGGATCGCTGCAGGCTCTCGATGGCGAAGGCGTCCTGGGCCTCGCGCGTGAACTGGTAGTGCTGCGCCGTATCCTCGGCGTAGGTGCCCATCAGGCGGCCCTTGTCGTAGGCATCCTCCAGGCCGTCGAGGAACATGTGATCCTTGACCTCGGCGTGGCCAAGCCTGGCGCCGCCGCGCATCTTGGGCAGCAGGTAGGGCGCGTTCGTCATGCTCTCCATGCCGCCGGCGACCACGACATCGCCGGGCCTCGCGTGCAGGGCGTCGTACGCCATCATCACCGTCTTCATGCCCGAGCCGCACATCTTGTTGACGGTGGTGCAGGGCACCGATTGCGGCAGTCCCGCCCCCAGCGCCGCCTGGCGCGCCGGCGCCTGGCCTTGCCCGGCCGGCAGCACGCAGCCCATCAACACCTCGCTCACGTCGTCCGCCTTCAGGCCAGCGCGCTCGACCGCGGCCTTGATGGCAGCGCTGCCGAGCTGCGGTGCCGTCAGCGGAGCAAAAGCGCCCTGGAAGCCGGCGATGGCCGTGCGGGCCATGCCGACGATGACGATGGGGTCTTGTGCTGCTGGTGCCATGGGATGCGCCTCGCGAGGTATCGCATGGCCGGGAGCCGCCCGGCATGGCGATGGAACACCTCGGGTCGCGTCGGGTCAATGTCGCGAGCAAGAAGGAGGGCCAGTCGGGCCGAGCCGCGCGCCAGCGGGGTAGGCGGAACGCGGGTGACCGAACTGGCCCCAATTTCGGACGCAGGAGTAGGGCGACTGCGTCCGAACCGACCGGCTGACACGGCTCCGCATGGAGTTGATCGGGTGATAAACTCGAGAGTCGAGCAGCCTTGAGGGGATGAGGCGGTATCTGCCTGTAGGCGCAAGCGCTTGTTTAGTCGCTGCAATATGCCAGTGCCGTGCGACAGTTTGATAACGCCGGCCCACCAAGCGGTCCACGATCGATGCCTGTGGATAACTCCTAGGCCGCCGTCCAGTCCTCGAAGTCGCGCGTGACGGCGGTGGCGGCTTGCTTGGCGTTGGCGAGGAACCAATCGCCCTTGCGCGCCCTAAGGTCGCGGGCGATGGCCTCGCCGCGGTTGGACGTGCCCAGGTGCACATTGGCGAGCTCGAGGCCCATGGCCTGCAGCAGGTCCGGCGTGACCAGCGAGACGCCTCCCTTCTCGGCCTCGATCTTGCGGTTATTGGGGGAGAGGCGGCGGACGACGACGTTGCCCACATGGCGGTACCAAGGGTCTCTCGCCCGGTAGCGGCCGTTGGCGATCTCCGCGCAGCGGATCGCTTGCGAGGCGCGCCCATGCGCCAGCGTCCAGGCCGAAGCGAACACCACCTTCAGCTCGCGCACGACCGGGGCGCCTTGCCAGTCGGCAACGCCGATCCAGCGCGGCCGGCCGAGGCTGCCGGTGCCGGCGATCCGCCGCGCCGTCCACATGTCGAGACGCGGCTCAGGCATCGCCTCGGCGAGAGCCTTGCGATAGGGCGCCGGCGCCGGCGTGCGCTTGGCCTCCTCGATCTTGCTCCAGAACCTGGCGCGCTGCTTGTCGGAAACGGCCAGCAGCTCGCGCAGCCAGGCCCAATCGCGGTCGAGCACGATCGGCCTCGGCTTCTTCAGGCCTTCGGCGTAGCCCGCCAGCACGGCTGCGCACATCTGGGCCGCCGCGCCCCCTCGGCTGGGGTTGGCCAACAAGGCGCTCGCCGCCAGCCGCACGAGGTCGAGCACGTAGGGCATCTGCGCCGCCTCGTCGAAGTCGTTGACGCCCCACACCAGGCGGCCGTCGGCGTCGCGCCAGGTGCCGAAGTTCTCCAGGTGGATATCGCCCACGGCGAGGACGGGGGTTGCATCGGCCAGGTCGGGACAGGCCTCCAGGATCGTCTCCGCCCAGCGCCAGTAGGTCGCGCGCAAAAACACGAACGGGCTCTCGCGCATCTTCTCGCGCTTGGCCGCGATGTCCTTCGCAACGATCTCGCGCCCCAGCTGCTTTGCCAGCCAATCCTCATAGGCTTGCACGGATTTGCGGATGTTGGTCATGGCCGGCCTCCCCGAACCTTCGTTTCCTGCACCAGTATGCTGCTATAGTCGCGCGCCGTCCGCATCCTTCGTGCTTCACGCGGTCCCAGCATGCGCCGCCGCTTCTTTCTCCTCGCCAATCCGACCGCCGGCGTCGCCGGGGTGCCGCTGCTCGAGCAGGTGGTGCGAGCGCTCGAGGGTCGCGGCGCTTCCGTCACCCGCACCATCGCCGCCGACCCGACGGCAGCGCGACGAGCGGCAGTCGTGGCTGCCGACAGCGGCAACTACGATGCCGTGATCGCCGCCGGCGGCGACGGCACCATCCGGCACGTCGCCGCTGCGCTGATCGGCCGGGAGATGCCGCTGGGCATCGTTCCCGCCGGCACCGGCAACGTGTTGGCCCATGAGATCGGCCTCGCCGCGGCCGCCTATGCCGTCGCGCCCATGCTGCTCGACGGCCCGGTTGCCACCGTCACCTGCGCCCAGGCCAATGCCGAGCCGTTCCTGCTCATGGTCGGCGCCGGCTTCGATGCACGCGTGCTGGCGGCGCTCGACCAGCGCCTGAAGAGCCGCGTCGGCAAGATGGCCTATGCGGGACCGGTGCTCGGGGCGCTGATCCGGCCGGTGGACGCGTTGAGCGTGACGGTCGACGGCCATCGCCGCACGGCGAGCTGGGTGGTCGTCGCCAACGCGCGCCACTACGGCGGCCGCTTCGTGCTGGCACCCCGCGCGGGCATCCTGGAGCGCGGGCTCGAGGCCATCCTGTTCAAGGCGACCAACCGTGCCGTGCTGGCTGGCCAGCTCATGAGCCTGGCGGCAGGCCGCCTCGGGCCCCGGGCCGCGCCGGGCGGCGACGTGGAGATGCTGCCGTGCTCGCGCGTGAGCGTCACCGCCCATCAGCCCGTGCCCACCCAGATCGATGGCGACGTGTTCGGCACCACGCCGCTGGAGGTCGACGCCGGCAGCGCGCAAGTGCGCCTGATCGTGCCGCGGCTGCCGATCGGTAGCGGCAACTCGGGCCGTTAACCTTTCGTTAACCAAATCAGCGAACGTTGTTAAGAAGTGCCGGCCATAGCAGCTGGAGGCGGACCGGCACCTTCTAGGGACACTCCAGCACTTTGAAAGTGCGCGTCAGAAGCGGCCGGGTTTGCCCAGAATCTCGGGTCCGCGTCTGAGCGAGGCATGCGCAGAGCAGACATCGCAGAATTGCCGAGAGCGAGGCGGGCATGGATGGGGCCGCCGTCAGCAGCTCTCGGATTGACGTCGCCGCGGACACCTTGCGGTCCCCTCCCGAACCGCTGCGCCCAACCGGCAGAGCCGTTCTTCTTGCGCCCCCGGAGCTTCTTGGCCCCGGACGGCGAGCGTCTTGCGAATAGGACCGGCCTGCGCGTGTGCGGCACAGCACGACCCCTCGATGGAGTGGCACATGAAGCGCCTCTGTCAACGGTGTGGCGTGATCTCGGATCGGCTCGCGGCAAGCGCGAGTTGCACACTTCGACCCGAGTCCGATTGGAAGTGGGTGCTCTTGTGGCGCAACAACCAACGACACCGTCCCCCAAGTAGGCGCTAGTTCCGCCATTGCCGGCGGGGGCGGTGCGACCCCCTGCCAGCCAGGACGACGAAGCCGGCACCCGAGGCCGGCTTTTTTACATCGGCAGGCGCGCGAGCTGGTGGCTGAAGTAGTTGTCGATGGCCGTGACGATGGAGGTCGATACCTTGTCGCGCCAGGCGTCGGATTTCAGGAGCTCGGCGTCCTCCTCGTTGGTGACGTAGCCGAGCTCGACCAGGATCGAGGGCACCTTGGCGCTCTTGATCACCACGAAGGCGGCGCTGCGGTCGGGGTTGTCCTTCAGGTTGGTGCTCTCGCCCATGTACTCGATCACCGATTTGACGAACACGCTGGTGCGATCGCGGTTGCGCTCGACCTCGAGGCGGACGAGATCGGCGAGGAACCCCTTGATGGCACCGATATCGCCGTCCACGGGCTTGGCCGCGGCAAGCTCCTTGTCGGAGAGAATCTCGCTGGCCTCGCCGCGGGCGGAGCGCTGCAGCGCGTTCGCCACCCCCTCGCGCAGCGAGTAGATGGTGGCGCCGCGGGCCCGCGACTGGGCGTAGTCGGCGTGCACGGCGACGAACAGCTGGGCGAGGTTGTGCTCGGCGAATTCGCGGCGCTTGTTGAGCTCGACGAACACGTCCGTTTCGCGCGTCAGGAGCACCTTGTAGCGTCCGGTGGCGTTGAGCTTCTCGCGCAGCTTGAGGCTGAACGCCAGCACCACGTTCTTCTCCACGGTGCCGTTGCGCTGCGCGCCGGTATCGTCGCCGCCGTGGCCCGGGTCGATGACGATCACCGGCTTGAACTTGCGCTCGTTCTGCACCTGCGGCGACACCGCCGGCCTCGGCATCGGCGGCTGCAGCCCGCCGGCGCCGAGCGCCACGGCGCCCGCCTGCATCAAGGCGCGCCTGGCGTTGGCAAGCCTGGCGTCGACCGCCGACTCGGCCGGCACGATCTCGAGGACAAGGTGCGCTCCCCTGCCGTTCTTGCCGTTCTCGACGACGGCCTTTTCCACGATCACGGGGCCGGTGACGTCGATGACGATGCGCGCCTTGCCGGGGGCGGAGAGGCCGCCGCGGAACGATTTGACGAGGCCGACCGCCGTCTCTCCGGGCTGCGGCGGCAGCTGCAGCATGACCTCGGGCAGCTCGACGAACACGCGGTTGGGATTGGTCAGCGCGAACACCTGAAACTCGACCGCGCGCTCCAGGCCGATGATGAAGCGCGTGCGGCCGATGTCGCCCTTGAGCGCGGTTTCCGGAGGCGGTGCGGGGGTGGCGGACTTGGGCGGCTGGGTCGCCGCCGTCTGCTGGGCCGATGCAGCCAGCGGAAAGGCAGCCGCGCCGAGCGCTGCCCAAAAGGACAGTGAGTGCAGCGCAGCGCGCCGCAGCCTGCCAGTCGCCATGTCGTCGACCCCCGTCTAACGCACTACTTGATTTGGCGGGACAGTCTTGCGGAATTAACCAAGGAAGATGGCTTTTTCCAGGTTTCCGCTGGAGCCAGTTATGAGCCCGCGAAGGTTAATTTTGCGCTTACGGGAAATAAACCGGGATCGGCGCAATAGCGCGGCCCTGCAACTCGGCGGACCGGCCTACAGCAGCTCCTCGAACGGGACGATGGTGGACTTCACGGTCTTCATGGCCATCGCCTGGGCGACGGCGTCCTTGACGCCCGCCACCGTGAAGGGGAACAGCGTCTGCATCTTGCGCCAGGGGTATTTGTCGCGCGCCTTGTAGAGCATATCGACGCCCAGCGGCAGGTCGTTGGCAGTGAACGCCCAGGAGCCCAGCACGTTGAGGTCCTTGGTGCAGATGCGGTGCCAGGAGGTCTCGATTCTGCCGGCGTCGGTGAACTGGCCCATCTCCACGTAGGTGCCGCCGTCGCGCAGGAACTCGATGCCCTCGGGGCCGGCGCTGGGGTGGCCGGAGCAGTCCATGACGAGGTCGGCGCCATAGCCGCCGACGATGTCGCGCACGGCCTTGATGCGCGCCTCGGCGCTTGTGTGCTGGTCGATGTCGACGGTGGCCTCGGCACCGAACTCGCGCGCCAGCTGCAGGCGCGGGGTCTCCGGCGCGCCGACGGCGATGACGCGGCCCGCGCCCATCTCCTGGGCCGCGGCGATGGCGAGAATGCCGATCGGGCCGGTGCCCTGGATGACGACCGTGTCGTTCCACTTGAAGCCGCCGGCCTTGGCGGCGCGGTTGAAGGCGCGGATGCAGCTGGTCAGCGGCTCCGACAGCGAGCCCAGCAGCAGCCCCATGTCATCGGGCAGCTTGTAGATCTTGGTGCCCGGTAGCTCGCCCAGGTCGACATAGACGTACTCGGCCCAGCCGCCCCACAGGTGCGGCGGCTTGTCGAAGCCGAGGTAGCGGCCGTAGTAGACGGGGGTGAGGCACTTGTTGGCCGTCTCGGGGTAGTGCTTGCACCAGTCGCACTGCCCGCACGGCATCAGCGGCGGCAGCATCACCTTGGAGCCGACCTGCAGCGGCTTGCCCATGAAGTCGGCGGTGAGCTCCGCGCCGATCTCGACGATGACGCCGGCCAATTCATGGCCCAGCGTGAACGGCCATGGCAGCGGCTTGGGCCAATGCCCCCTGAGGATGTGCTGGTCCGTGCCGCACACCCC
>Ga0111538_10009596_pt1 | contig 12906 bp, 6 predicted proteins | sample SoiMethybrSBSTD1_FD_79669 | JGI IMG/M metagenome (GOLD analysis project Ga0111538, IMG submission 79669) | Bulk soil microbial communities from a Populus tree surrounding site in Tennessee, USA - Soil MetaG P. TD hybrid SBSTD1 (version 2)... | ecosystem: Environmental > Terrestrial > Soil > Tree...
AGTAAGGCGACGGTCGGCATTGTCAATCCTCAAATTGAGTCGGAACTCTGCGCGCGAAGTGAACATGCGATAGGGTTCACTCGTTCCCTTGGTCACGAGATCATCGATCATGATTCCGATGTACGCATCGGATCGACTCAACATGAAGTACGGCTTTCGCCTCGATTTGCAAGCTGCATTGATCCCGGCAACGATCCCCTGAGCCGCAGCCTCTTCATACCCTGTTGTCCCGTTGATCTGTCCCGCAAAGAAGAGTCCCTGCATTTTTTTCGTTTCCAACCACGGATGCAGTTCCGTGGGTTGAACAAAGTCGTATTCGATAGCATATCCCGGTCGTACCATGTCGGCAGACTCCAGGCCTTTGATCTGACCCAGTATCTCTCGCTGGATATCAATGGGCAGACTCGTCGACATTCCGTTCACATAGATCTCGCGAGAATCAACCCCCTCCGGCTCCAACACAATCTGGTGACGATCACGGTCTGCGAATTTGACGACCTTATCTTCCAGCGACGGACAATACCGCGGTCCGATACCCTGGATCTGCCCGCTGTATAACGGCGATCGCTTCATGTTCGATCGAATGATCTCGTGGATCCGCTCATTCGTTTGCGTGATGTAACAACACTCTGCGTTTCGCAGCTCCGCGGTGGTCCTCAATGAAAAGGGGGTGGGGTGAACATCTCCTTCCTGTTTCTCGAAAGCAGAAAAATCAATAGACCGTCGATCCAAACGCGGCGGCGTGCCCGTTTTCAGACGTCCCCATTCGAAACCCACGCTTCGAATGCAATTCGCCAGGGCAATTGCGGCGGGCTCCCCGCTTCGCCCTGAGGTAAATTGCTTTTCTCCGATATGAATGAGTCCATTGAGAAAGGTTCCCGTAGTCAGGATTACAGTTTGTCCTCCCACGCGTCGGCCATCCTGCAGTTCAATGCCAACCACAGCCGCTCCGTCAAACAGCAACTCCATTACTTCCGCCTGTTTGATGAAGAGATTTGGAGTGCGCTCCAGCATTCGCCGCATCAAGGTACGGTAAAGCGCCTTGTCTTCCTGCGCGCGAGGGGACCAGACAGCAGGCCCGCGACTCGTGTTCAGCAATCGGAATTGGATTCCCGCTTCATCCGCCACCAGACCCATGATTCCGCCCAAAGCATCGATTTCCCGGACCAAATGGCCTTTCGCAATTCCCCCGACGGCAGGGTTACATGACATTTGTGCAATGAGGTCCGCGTTCATGGTGTAGAGCGCGGTATTGCATCCCAGTTTCGCAGCAGCGTGCGCCGCCTCGCAGCCCGCATGACCGGCGCCCACGACAACGACATCGTAAGATTCATCGAACATCGTCATTTTCCTATGCAAAAGGTGGAAAAGATCCGCCCTAGAATATCCTCTGTCGTTGTTTCTCCCGTCAACTCATTCAAACATCCGAGCGCCTGATACATATCGAGCAGCGCCATCTCCGCTGGAACATTTTCCCTCAAAGCGGTCTCGCCGACATGAAGATGGGAAATTGCGCCAAGGACGGCTTCGTTCTGGCGGGCTGTCGTCAGTATCGATTCCGTGAACCCTTCCGACTGCGCGTGACCGAGGTTCTCGCGGATGGCCTGGCGCAACTCATCGATGCCTTCGCCCGTCTTTGCGCTGACACGAAGCGGCTTCATGCCATCTACTTCGGCGTCATGGAATGCTCCCAGATCTGCCTTATTCGCCACGATCAAATGTGAAAGATTCCTGACTTTCTCCAAGGCAGCGCGGTCGGCATCATCCAGCTGACGGGAGCCGTCAATAACAAAGAGCAAGAGGTCCGCCTCCGCCGCTGTTTCCAACGCCCGAGCGACACCAATTCTTTCCACATCGTCTCGAGTGTCCCGAACGCCGGCCGTATCAAAAATTTTCAGAGGTATACCGTCAAGGCTCGCGGACTCTGTGACTATGTCTCGCGTGGTGCCAGGTATGTCCGTCACAATCGCGCGATCGGCTTCCACGAGTCGGTTGAACAGGCTGGACTTGCCCACATTGGGCTTCCCAGCAATCACCAGGCGAACGCCCAAACTCAGCAGCTTGCCATACGAATACGTCTTCTGAAGCCGGCCCAAACTGTTTGCCAGGGATTGGGCACGGCCGGCCATCGATTCCACGTCTGGAAGTTGAACGTCGTCTTCAGCGAAATCGATTCCCGCTTCCACGTGAGCGATCAGATCGATAAGACTCTCTTTGATTGGCTGGATCTGCCGGGAGAGCGCGCCCTCCATTTGTCGCAAAGCCGTGCGCGCTTGAATGTCGGTTTGCGCTTCAATGAAATCACGGACAGCTTCCGCCTGGATGAGATCCATCTTTCCATTCGCGACGGCGCGCAGAGTGAACTCTCCTGGCGCCGCCAGGCGAGCTCCCGCCGACTGAATCATGCCAATGATCTGCTGGAGAATTAGAGGATTCCCGTGAGCGCTGACTTCGAGGACATCTTCACCGGTATAGGAGTGAGGCGCTTTGTAAAAAACTGCAACGACCTGATCGACGACGCTATCGTTGGAATCCATCCAGCAGCCTACAACGGCTCGACTGTGGACTAGTCCGGATCCGCGGAAGAAATTGCTGCCCACCCTCGACGCGAGCGACCCCGAAACGCGGACCACACCGATACCACTTCGACCAATTGGCGTGGAAAGAGCGACGATCGTGTCTTCAGACCCGCTGATCTTATGCAATCCTTCACGCACATCTAATCCGACCAGTGTTTCTTAATGAAGTATTGCTGGCCTATACCAATGACGTTGCCCGCAAGCCAATAGAGCGAAAGACCGCTGGCGCTTTGGTACCAGAGAAACAACGCCGTGATGAGGATGGGCGTCAGGTAGGCCATCTTTGCCTGGGCAGGATCCGGCGAAGTGGGTCCCGTCTTCATTTGCACAAACATGGCAACACCGAAAAGGATTGGAAGCACGATGTCGGGCTGCGACAGATCCTTGATCCAAAAGATCCAGGGGGCGCCTCTCAACTCGATCGCTGCCGACATCATGTTCAGAAACGCAAACAACAACGGCATCTGCAACAGCATCGGCAGACATCCGCTCAACTGCTGTTTGTTCATCTCCATAAGCTCTTTTTCAACCTCGGCGCGACGCGGATCGCCGGGCTTGAGCTTCTTGTACTTTTCCTGCAATTGCCGCAGCTGGGGTGCATGCTTCTGCATCCGCTGCATCACCACCTGTTGCTTCACCTTCAGCGGAAACAAAACCATGTTAATGACGAACGTGAGAATAATGATCGACCAGCCGAAGTTTCCAATATAGGAATTGATGAAAAGAAGCATTGCCAGAAGGGGCTTGGCAATAGCAGCGAAAAGAAACCAACCGAAGTTGATGACGTCGCCGAGCTTTGGATCAGCCTGGGCCAGGCTGTCCTGTTGCTTCGGACCGATATAAACCTTCAGCTCTTCCGTCGCAGGTACGGCAACCGACAATCCAACGGCCGCAGCACCCTTCGTCCCCTCCGGCAAGTCAGCCAGGCTGTAGTCCTGCTTTGCAAGCTTGACCGGACTTTCCGTTTCACGGACAAACATCGCCAGAAAGTACTGATCTTCAACGCCGGCCGAGCTTGCCGTGACTTCCCTGGGCTCGCTCAGCCCGGAAACAACGACCCGGTTATACTTTCCGGCCGCGTGATACACCGCATTCCGGCTCGCGGGAATATCCCGGATGGACTGGTCGCCAAAACGCCCCTGCCAAACGATCTGATGGGGTACAGCGACTCCGTTTCGCTCCAATTTCGTGGATGCTTTTACGAGATAATTTTCCGTATCGAACTCAAACACCTTGAGCGCGCGAACTCCGCTGGCCTGATACTCCAATGAGACTTTCATTCCCTGTGTCTCGGCCACAAACTTCGCCTGAGCAAGGATCTTGTCCAGGGCGGGATCGGCAGTTTTCAGCGCGAAGGGGAATCCAACCTGGGTTCCCGCATAGGAACCGATAAGCTCCGTCGGTTTACCTTCTCGGTTTTTATACTTTGGATCCGTCAGCTGGAAGCTCTTCAGCACTCCACCCACATTGGAAATCACGGCGCGATAGTGAGGTGTTTCAACCGTCTCTATTTTCTCACTGTCTGCCTGGACGACCTCGCCGGTGACGGCTGTCGCCTCAACGGGAGCGGCGGGCTGTTCTTGTACGGGAGCGGGAGCTACCGCCGTTTCCGTCTGCGGTTTGTCCGTCGGCGCGGGCGGATATAAAAGCCGAGCGCCATAAAGGACGGCAAAGGAAAGAAGGAAAGCGATGAGGATTCTTTTTTCCATAACAACGGGATTGCCGACTAGACGGGGTCCCAGCCCCCTTTGTGAAACGGATGACAGCGCAAAACTCGACCGAGTGCCCTCGCCATTCCCCGCAACGCTCCGTACTGCTGAATCGCGTCGCATGCGTATTCCGAACATGTAGGGGTAAATCGGCAGGAAGGCGGCAACCAGGGTGAAAGCACGGCCTTGTAAGTCTTGAGTAACACCAACGCTAAAGCCTGAGAAACTGAGCCCTTCATGAAGACGCTCCGAGAAGCACCAATAATTCTGCCCTCAATTCCTCAAAATCCCGAGCACAAGCGGAGCGGCGAGGATTGACTACGATGTCGAACCCACGCGGTATGGCAGACCACGCGCGTCTTAAAATTTCCCTGATCCGCCGCCGAATCCGGTTCCTCTCTACGGCTATCCCCAGTTTACGCGGTGTCGTTAAACCCACCCGACTGTGTTCGAGACCGTTGGCGCGCAAGAAGACAACGAAAGAGCGCGAGTTCTTTCTTGCGCCTTCCTTGTAAACGGACTGGAATTCTGCAGAGTTCCTCAGCTTTAGAACTTCCGGGGACTTCTTAGTAGTGTTCAACCGAAACGCGTTTGCGTCCCTTGTCACGACGCGCCTTCAGGACCAGTCGTCCGCCGCGCGTCTTCATCCGAGCGCGAAAGCCATGCGCCTTGGCACGATGTCTATTGTTGGGTTGGTACGTTCTCTTCGGCATTTCCGATGATGCTCCCTGAAAGATATTGACTCTAGCATCGCATCAAGAAGCCCGTCAATTACGGTCTTCCGCGAACTCACTTTTGTCGGTTGAAATGAAAAAATGAAAGTGCTACTTTGTCGCGTCCCCAGAAGTCCTCTAGTCATTTTTTTTGGATTTCCACAGCACGTGGAAATCTATGTGGAAATCTTGTCCCCTGCTCTTGGCGGTTTTTTTCATGAATACCTGGGAAAAAGTTCTTACTAAAATCGAAGAAAAGATTGGTACGCAGAGCTACAACACCTGGTTTAAACCTACGCAGTTCATACGCCGGGAAGGCTCCGCGCTTTATATTCGCTGTCCTAATTCCTTTGTTCGCGACTGGCTGAACGAACATATCGATATTGTCGTCGATGCTGCCAAACATGCCGAGGTTGGGGATATCGATGTTGTGTACATGATCGAAGATGCGCTGCGTCGGCCACCGGAACCTGCCACACAAGGACGACCACCAGATAATCCAACACAGGGAAGTCTCGATTTCGAGTCCATCGACAACACGCTAAACCCGAAGTACACATTCGAAACGTTCGTCGTCGGCTCCTCGAATCAGTTTGCTCACGCAGCGGCGGTGGCCGTGGCGGAGCGTCCCTCCAAGGCTTACAACCCGTTATTCATGTATGGGGGTGTAGGTCTCGGCAAAACGCACTTGATGCATGCGATCGGGCAGGAGATCAAGCGGCGAAATCGAAGCTTGCGCCTGACCTACATCTCCACTGAAAAGTTCACCAACGATCTCATCAGCGCCATCCGCTACGACAAACTCTTGAGCTTTCGGGAGCGATATCGGAATAACGACGTTCTACTGATTGACGATATCCAGTTCATTGCGAACAAAGAGAGAACTCAAGAGGAGTTCTTTCATACCTTTAACGCGCTGTACGACACCCATAAACAGTTAGTCTTCTCTGCCGATTGTCCTCCGCGAGACATTCCGACTCTTGAAGAGCGTCTGCATTCCCGCTTTGAATGGGGCCTGATCGCGGATATTCAGCCGCCCGACCTTGAAACCAAAATCGCCATCCTCACCAAAAAGGCAGAACGTCATAACATCCAGCTCCCCGATAACGTCGCTCTATATATAGCCAGCAAGATCAAATCGAATATTCGGGAACTGGAAGGAGCCCTGGTACGTCTCGTGGCCTTTGCTTCGCTCCAGGGATCAGAAATAACGTTGGGATTAGCTCAAGACACCCTCAGCGAGATCCTTTACAAGGACGTCAAGGCCATCACGATTGAAATGATCCAGAAGACGATTGCCGATTACTATGGCATGCGCGTGCAGGACCTGAAGGCGCGAAACAATTCCAAGGCTGTTGCCCTACCCCGACAGATTTGCATGTACCTCTGCAAACAAATAACGGGCATGTCTCTACCACAGATTGGACGGGAGTTTGGAAACAAGCACCATACGACAGTGCTTCATTCGATCAACAAGATTCAAATCACTCGTCAGACGGACCGAGAATTGAATCGTCTGCTTCAAACGTTCACGGACTCATTCAAGTAAATATTCACTGTGCCTGTGGGGAAGATGTGGAAATGGTGACGGTACCGGTATTCAACAGGATATCTACAAAAGAGAAGCCTCGATCTTCACAATGTGATAACTATGCATCACCATATGGGAGAACTGGTTACAGACTTATCCACAGTTTGCAGAGGGACTACTACGAGTAGTTAGATATAAGAATGGAATTTATAGTCAGAAAATTTGATCTCTTACAGGAACTGACTCTCATTCAAGGTGTGGTCGAGCGAAAGACTACAATTCCTATTCTTGCCAATGTTCTCGTTCGAGCTTCAGGCAGTGAACTTGGAATCCTGGCAACCGATCTGGAGATCGGACTTCGATCGAATTGTCCGATCAAACTGACTACCGCTGGTTCGATGACTCTTCCTGCAAAGCGGTTGTACGAGATCGTTCGCGCGCTACCCGATAAAGAAATCAAATTTAAACGCGGCGATGGAAACTGGGTCACCGTTACCTGCGGCGCAAGCCGATTCCGGATTGCGGGTCTGCCCCAGGAAGACTTCCCTGCGATTGCTGAGCCAAAAGCCAAGGCCATAAAGATCTCGCCCGGCGCTCTCGGAAAACTGATCAGTCGAACGATCTTTTCAATCAGTACGGAAGACTCGAAGTTCACGCTCAGCGGGGCGTTGATGTTGATCAAACCAAATTCCATCACGATGGTAGCGACGGACGGTCATCGACTCGCGCATATCGAAAAAACCGAAGCGTTTGAAGAAGTTTCTGAAGAAATCCGAGTGCTCGTTCCAAAGAAAGCCATGGCTGAGCTCGCCAAGATGATTTCCGAAGGTGAAGAAGAAAAGATTTCGTTTTCGCGTGATGACAACCATCTCTTTTTCAATATGGGTAGACGGTTGCTCGTGGCTCGTATGCTCACGGGGCAGTTCCCTAATTTCGAAGCCGTTTTGCCTAGAAACAACGATCGAACCTTCAGCATTGACCGCGAAGAAATCGGAGCCGCCATTCGGCGCGTTGCCATTCTCTCCGACGAACGATCCCGAACCGTTCGGCTGTCGTTGGGGAAAGGAACCCTCGAAATCGCTGCCAGTCATTCCGATCTCGGCGAAGCGCATGAAACCATCGAGGTCAACTACAACAAAGAAGAGCTCCAGGTCGGGTTTAACTATCAGTATCTTCTGGATTTTTTGACAACAACGGACGAACCGCAGATCAATTTTGAATTCAAGGATAGCGAGAGCGCGGCGCAACTGCGCGCGTCTTCCGGTACAGATTACAACTACCGATACGTTGTCATGCCTATGCGCATCTAGGCCCCAACATCTTGTGGCCTTCATTTTGTAAACACACAAAATTTTTGTCCCCTACATGAAGTTTCCGTTCTGAATCCGCGCTGTAATTTGGTAGAATTTATCGCGGATTTTCCTGGGGTGGCTTTGTAGTTACCCCCTTATTTCTCTAAATTTTAGCGACAAATCGAAGTACACCAACCGAATGTCAGATCGCCTCGAACCGTTAGAGTCTGATAAGACTTCTCAGCCCCCGCGCGAAAACGCCTATGGCGCCGACCAGATTAAAGTGCTGGAGGGCCTCGAGGCGGTTCGTAAGCGACCCGCGATGTATATCGGATCGACGGGAACAGATGGCCTGCATCACCTGGTCTACGAGATCGTAGATAACTCGATTGATGAGGCTTTGGCGGGTCACTGCACGGAAGTTCACGTTGTCATCCACACAGATGGTTCGGTCACCGTCACCGACAATGGGCGAGGTATTCCCACCGAAATCATGCCGAAGGAGGGGAGACCCGCAGCGGAAGTCGTTCTAACAAAGCTGCATGCCGGCGGAAAGTTCGATAACGACGCCTATAAAGTGTCGGGCGGACTTCACGGAGTTGGTGTTTCCGTCGTCAACGCCTTATCCGAATATTTGAAGCTCGAGATCTGGAGAGGGGGAAAGGTCTGGGTCCAGGAGTACGAGCGCGGCACGCCCACCTTCGATCTTAAGACCATCGCACAAACCGATAAACGGGGCACCCGGGTCAACTTCAAGCCCGACGCGAAGATCTTTGAAACGTTGGAGTTCAGCTTCGAGACGCTCTCTCAACGCCTTCGCGAACTCGCATTCCTGAACAAGGGTTTGCTGATCACGATAGAAGACGAACGATCCGAGAAGCGCCACGACTTCCACTACATGGGCGGCATCATTTCATTCGTCGAACACTTGAACAAGAACAAGACCCCCCTCCACGACAAGGTTGTGTACTTTCATGGTCTTAAGGACGGAATCGATCTCGAGATCGCGCTTCAATACAACGATGGCTATCAGGAGCAGATCTTCACGTTCGCGAACAACATCAACACGCATGAAGGTGGAACGCATCTGATCGGTTTCAAGGCTGCACTCACGCGCACTTTGAACAATTACGCCGTCTCCAACAATCTCTACAAAGAACTTAAAGACAATCTTTCCGGGGACGACGTTCGCGAAGGCCTCTTCTGCGTCATCAGCGTCAAGCTTCCGCAACCTCAGTTTGAGGGTCAGACCAAGACCAAGCTCGGAAACAGCGAAGTAAAAGGTATTGTCGAAACTTTGGTGAATGACGGGCTTGGAAAGTTCCTGGAAGAAAGTCCCGCTGTTGCCAAGCGCATCCTTGGAAAGGCAGTTGAAGCAGCTCGAGCTCGTGAAGCTGCACGACGTGCCAGGGAACTCGTTCGCCGGAAGGGCGCTCTGGACAGCATGTCTCTCCCCGGTAAGCTGGCCGATTGCCAGGAACGATCACCGGAATTATCAGAAATCTTTATCGTGGAAGGCGACTCCGCAGGCGGCTCAGCCAAACAGGGCCGTGATCGTCGCACGCAGGCGATTCTGCCGATCAAGGGCAAGATCCTCAATGTCGAAAAAGCTCGATACGACAAGATGCTCACGCACACGGAAATCGTAGCAATGATTACGGCTTTGGGCACGGGCATCGGCGCAGACGACTTCGACGTCACGAGACTTCGCTATCACAAGATCATCATCATGACGGACGCCGATGTGGACGGCTCCCACATTCGAACGCTCCTGCTGACGTTTTTTTACCGTCAGATGATTGAACTGATCGAGCGTGGCTATGTCTACATTGCCCAGCCGCCCCTGTTCAAGGTGAAGAAAGGCAAGTCGGAGCAATACATCAAGGATGAACGGCAGATGGCGCAGTTTCTGCTCAAGAAAGCCACCGAGAGCCTTTCCCTGCAGACCGCAGCCGGACAAACTCTCACAGGGCGGGATCTCACGGCCTTCATCGAGAAACTTATCGAGTTCAACAATGTCTTTATCAAGGTGAACCGGCATATTCAGGACGACCGAGTCCTGGAGTACCTGCTGAGCGTCGATGCCGCTGCGAAAGGGTTTTTGGCGGACGAAGCAAATGTTCAATCGCTTGAAGGGAAAGTGAAATCCTTTGGTTACGTCACGGAAATCAGCGACGACGTCGAGCATGGCGAACGAAAAGTGACGTATCGCGAAGGCAGCCAAACCCCACGCGCAATTACGCATCAACTGCTCTCAGGCGGCGAGTACCAGCGTTTGTCAGGCTTGCATAAGGCATTGAAGGACACCGATCAGCCGCCTTATGTCGTGCGCCCTGAGGGCAAAGAGGAGAGCAAGCTGGCGACCCGCCAGACGCTCATCGATCACCTCATGGAACTCGGAAAGAAGGATCTGCACATCCAGCGATACAAGGGACTGGGAGAAATGAATCCCGAGCAGTTGTGGGAAACGACCATGGATAGCGAAAAAAGAACGCTCCTCCAGGTTCAAATCAACGACAAGGTGTTCACGGACGATATTTTCACGATCCTGATGGGAGACGCTGTCGAGCCACGTCGGCAATTTATTGAAGAGAACGCCCTCGAAGTGAAGAACCTCGACATCTAGAGAAAACGAATGGCAGATTCCGAAACGCCTCCAATTCCGCCGCCGCCGCCACCGCCGTCCAATTTGGTGCCCGTCAATATCGATGTCGAAATGCGGCGTTCGTACGTGGATTACGCGATGAGCGTCATCATCGGTCGCGCGTTGCCGGATGTGCGCGACGGGTTGAAACCCGTGCATCGGCGCATCCTGTTCGGCATGCGAGACATGGGACTGGCGTCAAACCGCTCCTACCGCAAATGCGCGAAGATTGTCGGAGAGGTCATGGGGAACTACCATCCCCATGGCGACGGCCCCATCTACGACACGCTCGTCCGAATGGCGCAGGACTTTTCGTATCGCTACACCTTGGTTGACGGTCAGGGCAACTTTGGATCGGTCGATGGCGACCCCCCGGCCGCGATGCGGTACACCGAAGCCCGAATGGCGCCCCTCGCCGAAGCGCTTCTCGAAGATATCGACAAGGAAACTGTCGATTTTGTTCCGAACTATGACGAGGAGCGGGTAGAACCATCGTACCTCCCAAGTAAGATTCCAAACCTCCTGGTGAACGGAAGCGGCGGCATCGCCGTAGGCATGGCGACGAACATGCCGCCCCATAACCTTAAGGAAATCTGCGAGGCGGTAGTCCATCTCATCGAGCACCCCGACGCGACGCTCAAAGACATGATGGAAAAGGTCCCCGGGCCGGACTTTCCCACTGGCGGATTCATTTACGGTCGCGGCGGCATTCGTCAGGCCTATCTGACAGGGCGCGGCTCACTCACCATGCGCGCGCGCGCCGTCATCGAGCGACAGGGAAAAGATCGCGACATCATCGTCATCACCGAGATTCCGTATCAAGTGAACAAGGCGCGGCTCATCGAAAAGATAGCCGAGCTTGTCACCGACAAGAAACTCGAAGGAGTGTCGGACATTCGAGACGAGAGCGATCGCCAGGGGATGCGCATCGTTGTGGAGTTGAAGCGTGGTGAGCAATCGACGATCGTGCTGAACAATCTGTTCAAGCTGACAGCGATGCAATCCACCTTCGGCGTCATCAATCTCTCCATCGTTCATGGCCAACCGCGGGTGATGAACCTCATGGAGTTGCTTCGCAACTTCATTGAGCATCGCGTGGATGTTGTCCGCCGGCGAACCCAATACGAACTCCGGCAGGCTGAAGCCCGCGCCCATATCCTGGAAGGGCTCCAGAAGGCGCTCGACCACATTGACGCGATCATCAAGTTGATTCGGGCCGCAAAGACTTCCGCAGAGGCGCGCGAGGGTCTGATTCGAGACTTTACTTTCAGTGAAATACAGGCAAAGGCCATTCTGGAAATGCAGCTCCAGAGACTGACGGGTCTCGAACGACAGAAGATCCTGGATGAACTCACCGAACTTCGAGCGAAGATCGCTGAATTAAGAGAAATCCTCGCCAGTGAAGCCAAGCTCCGGGAAGTTATCGTCAACGAACTTCGCGAAGTTCAGAAGAAGTATGGCGATGAACGGCGGACGCAGATCATTGACGAGGAAGGCGATATCAACATTGAAGATCTTATCGCCGAGGAAGATGTCGTCATCACGGTCAGCCGCAGCGGATATCTCAAGCGGACACCGTTGTCGGTATACCGCAATCAGGGGCGCGGCGGTAAGGGTCGCATAGGGATGCGAACCCGTGACGAAGATGCGGTTACCAAGGTGTTTGTCGCCAACACACACAGCTACATGCTGATCTTTACGGATCGAGGCCGCTTGTATTGGCTCAAGGTCTACGAAATCCCGGACGTTGGCGCTGCCGGAAAAGGAAAAGCCATCGTCAATCTGGCCAATCTCATGCCGGGGGAAGAAGTCAGAGCCTTGTTATCGGTTCGCGAATTCGATGCAAATACCGCAGTCATCATGGCCACGCGCAAGGGGACCGTCAAGAAGACCTCGTTGGAGAACTTTAACAACCCCACCCAGCGGGGAATTATCGCAATGGGCGTTCCGGACAATGACGAGCTGATTGCAGCCGAGTTGCTGTCAGGCAATATGACCGTGTTCATCGGAACCCATGACGGCCAGTGCATTCGTTTCGAGCACGCTGACGTTCGCGAGATGGGGCGCCAGGCTTACGGCGTCATTGGCATCCGCCTCGAGGAAACCGACTTCGTTGTGGCGATGATTGCCTGTACGTCTGAGGAAGAGATGGTTTTGTCGGTGACGGAAGGCGGGTATGGCAAACGCACGGTCGTTGCCGAGTACCGCGTGCAAGGTCGTGGCGGTAAAGGGATTATCAATGTGCGCACGACCGACAAGAACGGAAAGGTCATCGCCATCATGCAAGTCAAAGAGGATTCCGATGTCCTTGTAATGACGGCTAACGGGAAGCTGATTCGCGTTCGTTCAACGGACATTCGAGCTGAATGAGCCGGACACCCTGTGTTGCGCGGCCGACAGCACGAATGTCCGTTGAACGAACGCGAATCAGCTTCCCG
>Ga0111538_10009597_pt1 | contig 12906 bp, 11 predicted proteins | sample SoiMethybrSBSTD1_FD_79669 | JGI IMG/M metagenome (GOLD analysis project Ga0111538, IMG submission 79669) | Bulk soil microbial communities from a Populus tree surrounding site in Tennessee, USA - Soil MetaG P. TD hybrid SBSTD1 (version 2)... | ecosystem: Environmental > Terrestrial > Soil >...
CAGCTGCTCGGCCTTGAAGCGTTCGATCTCGCGCGCCTGTTCGGCGGACAGGATCGCCTCGTTGCCACCCGGTTGCTTGGTCTGCAGCTTCGACAGGGTTTCCTCGGTCTGGTTGAGTTCGGTCTCGAGCCGCTGTTCGGTGGCGCGGAAGCGCGACTCGGCATCGCGCCGCAGGGCGAGCACCCGCTCGAAGGGGCGCGAATACGAAGCGCGGCCGCGGATGCTGATGAGATCGTTGCTGCCGGCCAGATTGTCCAGCGCATTCCACACCAGCTCACCGTTGTTGGCGAAGGGCTGGAAGATGGCCTGGCCAAAGAAGTTGGCCTGCTGGCCCCACATGAAGTCCGAAAGCAGGTCGGTGTCGGCAAAGATGATGACGTTGAGCGGCTTGGTGGACGCCTTCAACGCGCCAGGCGCTGCGGCCACGCCGGCCGGTGGCCCATTGGCGAACGCGCTGGTGGCGTTGCCCGAAACGCGCGCCGCAACCACGAACTCGCCGCTGGGGCGGAAGCCGTCGCGCAGCGTTGCCGGGTCGGTCATCATCGCGAAGCGCTGCGCGGGCAGCAGGCCGGCCTGCTTGCTGCTGTGGATCAGCGGTTCGAACGTGAGCTTCGATCCTGCGACCGGCTTCAAACTACCGGCCGTCGCCATGTTGATGCTGTCGAGCCGGGCGGTGATCACGTCCTTGCCCACGCTGGAGCCATCGAAGCCGAGAATGGCAATGTGCTGCGAAGGCGGCTCGCCTTCGCGCATGCCCACCACCAGGCCGCGCTCGAGATCGGCGACCACCTGGTCTGGCTTGAACTCCACGCCCCACGAAGTCAGCAGCGGTTCCAGGTGCGAGGAGCGATCGGCAGTGAACTGCGTCATCGGGTCGTTGGGATCGCCGGCGGGCTGCTCGGCCTGCGCGTTCGGATCGACGAACACCAGCAGGTGACCGCCGCGCATGGCGTACTGGTCGATGGCGTACAGCGCCGCGGGTGGCAGCGCCTTGGGATGCACCAGCACCAGCACGTCGACGTCTGCGTCGATCTTGGTCACCGATGGATCGACGGCGCGCACCGAGTAGAGCTGCTCGATCTGGCTGTAGACCATCAGCGTCGGGGTTGGCCGGCCGCTGCGCGGATCGAATTCACCGCCCATGGGCAATGACGAAAGCCAGCCGACCACCGGCTTCTTCGCGGTCGCCAGCTTGTGGACCAGCTTGGCAACGTCGTACTCGAGCTGCTCGTCGAGCTTTGGGTCAAGGAACGGGATCGCTTCCTTGCCATCGGTGGAATTGGTCGCGGCCAGGCCCAGGTACAGCTTGTCGCCGCCGGCGTTCATCGGCATACCCTGTATTCCGAGCTCGGTGGCACGGTCTTCTTCCTCGGAGAAGGGCTGCGGGTCGATGACCTTGAGCGTGAGCTTGCCATTGGAACGCGCGACCATGGATTCGAGCAGCTCGCGCACCCGTGTGCCGTAGTTCTTGAGATCGGGAATCGGCGTCGCGGTGCTGTCCGAGAAGAACAGGTAGAGGTTCACCGGTTCCTTGAGCTCGCGCAGGATGCTCTTCGTGCCATCGGAGAGAGTGAACAGGCGATCCTGGGTGAGGTCGAGCTGCGCGCCGCGCAGCAGCATGTTGGCGAGCAGGATGATGCCGATGAAGAGCAGGCCGACGAGCGTGAGCGAGCCTGCGCCGAGTGTGGGTTTGTTCATTTGGACTTTCTCGCTTCGAGCAGCACGGTGCTTGCGAGCAGGAAGAAGACGATGACCAGCGCGAAGTACAGGAGGTCACGCAGGTCCAGCACGCCCTTCATGATGTTCTCGAAGTGCGTGAGGAAGGACAGACCGGCAATACCGTCGGTGAGCAGGGCGCCGAAGGACTGGATGGCTGCGCGCAGACCCGCGCCCCAGAACGTCCAGGAGGCGATACCCGAGAACAGCGCACGCGACCAGTCGGTGACCAGCGTGTAGCCGGCCAGCGTCCCCAGTGCGCACACCACGAAGGCCAGCACGAAGGCGATCACCTGGTTGTTGGTGAGCGCGGACATGCACGAACCCACCGCGAGAAAGGCTCCGGCCATGATGAAGGCGCCGAAATATCCGGCGAACGCGGCGCCGTTGTCCGGATCGCCGAGGTAGTTCACGGTGATCCAGGTCGGGAAGGTCAGCGCCAGCGCGATGCCGATGAAAATCCAGGCGGCCAGGAATTTGCCGAGCACGGCCTGCCAGGTGGTGATGGGTTGGGTGAGCAATAGTTCGATGCTGCCGGTCTTGTGCTCCTCGGCCCACAGGCGCATCGATACCGCGGGCACCAGGAACAGGTACATCCAGGGCAGGAACTTGAACAGCGCCAGCAGGTCGGCCTGGCCGCGTTCGAACAGGCCGCCGAGGTAGAACGTGCACAGCCCGGTGAACACCAGGAAGATGATGATGAATACGTAAGCCACCGGCGTGGCGAAATAACTCGCGAGCTCGCGCCGCGTGATGATTCCAACGGGTTTCAAGACAGGAATCTCCTCAACGGAATGATGGTCAGGCCGCGACCGTGCGGAACACGTCTTCGAGGCGCCCGGATGGCGCGCGCGTGCGCAGGCCGGTCGGAGTATCGTCGGCCACGATCCTGCCGCGCGCGATGATGATGGCGCGCGTGCACACCGCGTCGACTTCTTCGAGGATGTGCGTGGAAATCACGATGGTCTTCTCGCGCGCGATCTCGCCGATCAGCGTGCGCACCTCGTGCTTCTGCAGGGGATCGAGACCGTCGGTGGGTTCGTCGAGGATCAGCACCTTGGGGTCGTGCACGATGGCCTGCGCCAGCCCGACGCGCCGCCTGAATCCCTTCGAGAGCGTCTCGATGGTCTGTTGCAGCACCGGTTCGAGCTGCAGCCGGCCGATGACGTAATCGAGCCGTGTCTTGCGGTTCTGTCCGGACAGGGCGCGCAGGTCGGCGATGAAGTCCAGGAAACCGGTGACCGTCATTTCACCGTAGGTCGGGGCACCTTCCGGTAGATAGCCCAGCGCGGCCTTCGCGGCCAGTGGCTCGGTCGCGATGTCGTGCCCGCAGATGCTGGCGGATCCGTGGGTTGGCGTGATGAACCCGGCGATCATGCGCATGGTGGTGGTCTTGCCGGCGCCGTTGGGGCCGAGGAATCCCAGCACCTCGCCCGGTTCCGCCGTAAAGCTCAGGTTGTCGACGGCCAGCAGGCCGTGATAGTTCTTGGTCAGATTCTGCGTATTGATCATGGCGCCTGCTACAGAGCGAAACACCCGCGGGTTGGTTCCCGCGGGGCGTCGGGGCGCAGATTTTGCGCAAGGCTGGCGGCTGAGCGCAAGCAGCATCGCACGTGGCGGCCGCGCGGAACGCGGCACATTGCAGGTTCTTAATGCGAAAGCGCGGGCGCCGGGAGCTAGTCGCGACGGCGCGTCATGATGGCGTCGATGTGTTCCCGGTAGGTGCGCAGGATGCGGCGGATCTCGGATGGCGAGGGACGCTCGGCGAGACGGGCGATCATCTCCGCGATCTCGTGCCATTGCTTGCCCCACTCTAACAAGCGCACCGCGTCCGCGATGACCACGTGTTCCAGCTGGGTGATCGTGGACGGTGCCTTGCGGGGCCTGGCCGCGGCGGCGCGCTGCGGCTCGCGCCGGACTTCGCGCCGCGGCTGGGCGGCCGCGGCCGGCGCCGCCTGCCTGGCTTGTGACCCGGCACGGTGGGACACGGGCGCCCGCTCGGTGCGCGCGTGCGCCAGCGCCGGCATCTGCCGCGTGCTCTCGACGCTGCGCCGCTGTTCACCAGTTCGCGCAGCCGTTTCGGCCGCGCGGCGATTATCGGCACTCCGCGGCCGCGGAGGTTCTGCCGGAACCGGCGCGGCGCGCGGTCGCGCAGCCTCGGGCGCGGGGCGCGCCTCGACTTCCTCGGACAGCGCGTCGAGCACTTCGCGGCGTTCGGTCTCGTGCGTCGCGAGCGGAATGAAACGCTCGACAGAAGTCAGGCCCACGAGGCTGGCGAGAAATCCCATGGTCTCGATACCCTCGAGGAAAGCGGCATCCCCTTCGTTCTGACGCTGCGTGACGATGCGCTTGAGTGCGAGGATGCGCTTGCGGGCCAACTGGATGATCCAGCGTTGCGGGCGTTCGTGCTTCGGCCATGGCTGCACATGCCAGTAGCGCGCGTCGTCGAGCGCGACGTAGCGGGCATGCAGGTCGAGGCTGGTCTGCCAGCGATCGAGCAGCGCTGCGAGCTTGCCCGGCTGTTCGCCGGACAGGGGTTGAGTGGCCATGCGGGCAGGGTACCGCCACCGTGCGCCGGTACCGCGATGTGGCGCACATCCGGGCCTGCGCACCGTGGTATTTGTGCAAAACAACGGCGCCCGCGGCCCCGAATGGGGGGCTGTTTGCTACAGATCGATGACCTTGGCGGATGTAGCCGAGGGCTCGTCCAGCACCGGATCGGAGCGCGCGCCGCAGACGTCTTCGATCACCGTGCGGTACTGAAGGGCGAGATTCGACCAGCGATACCTTTCGACGCGCGCGCGCGCGGGCGCGAAATCACCATGCAGGAATTTTTCGAGCACCTGCTCGACGCGGTCCACGTCGTCGCGCTCGACGCACACGCCGGCGCCACTCTCGGTCATCAGGTCGAACAGCGCCGCGCCGCGCGGAGCGATGGCCAGGATGGGGCGGCCGGCCGCCATGTAGTCAAACACTTTATAAGGTGTGGAGTAGGGCATGTGCTCACCGACCACGGCCAGCAGCAGGTGCGCGCGCTGCAGCTCGATGAACAACTCGGAGAAGGCAATGCGCGGGCGCACTTCGAGGTGTGCTTCGAGCTGTTGCTCGCGGATGCGGGCGAGCTCGGCGGCAGGAAGTTCACCGTAGGTGATCACGCGCACCGGTCTCCCGGGATGACGCGCGAGCAGCCGCGCCGCGGCGCTCAGCACCGGCACCAGCGAGCGGCCGGTATAGATCTCGCCGGCGTGCACGATGCAGATTGGGCCGGTATCGGGCGGCGGCGGCGCATCGGCCGAGGACTCGAAGCCATTCGGGATCACGAAGTTCCGCATGATTTCGCTGTCGGGGAAGACTTTATCGAACGAGGCGCGCATTGCCGGCGTATTGAGCACGCGCGCAGCGCTGCGCTTCACCAGCCGTGCCTCCAGGCGCCGCGCAAACCACTGCGCGAGAGCGCCGCGCCGCCAGCGCGGCCAGCTGTACGCGCTCCACGGATCACGGTAGTCGAGAATCAGTGGCCATTTGAGCCGGCGTGCAATGCGTCCGCCGGCCAACAGTGCCGCCGCCGCCGGCGAAGTCGCGATCACCACACCCGGCGGCAGGTTGCGCGCCACTTCGAGCGCTTTGCGCGTGGCGGCATTCGCCCAGAAGTACTCCCAGCCCACCGGCGCCAGCAGCCCCCGCAGTACCACGTTGATCGCCCGATGCAGCAGGCCTTTGCCCGCGAGTGGCAGTTTGGGTGTCTCTGCGCAACGGTGCACGTGCCCGCTCAGCGGCAGCGACACATCGGATTTCCACTGTTTCCACTCGCGCGACTCGTGGGTGATCACGTGTACGTCGTAACCGAGGCGCGCGAACTCGCGCGCCAGGAAACTGAAGCGCTTGCCGCCGACGACCGGACTCGGCGCAAACCAGTACGAGACGATGATGACGGTGCGCGGCTGGCTCATGTCGCGTGCCGTCGGCGGGTGAATGCGCGCCTCACGTAGCCGTATTCCTCGCGCAGGATGAAGCGCGCGGCCAGCACGTAGACGGCGCCGAAAGTGACCAACGCCAGCGCCAGGTTCACGTGGCTGCGCGGCAGCCACACGAGCACCGCGTGCATGCAGGCCAGCGCCAGCAGTGAGCCGGCGAACGACAGTGCGAGCTTGCGCCAGTGGAAGATCTCCGCCACCGGCACACGGTAGCGCAACATCACTCGGCGCCCGAGGTAGAAGCCCGACCACATCTGGCAGACGACCAGTCCGAGCGTGGGTCCCCACAGGCCAAACCGCGGCATCAGCGCCACGATGAACACCACGTTGATGGCCAGCGCGATGGCGCTGGAAGTGGCGAACGAGGCGTTGTCCTCGACGCTGCGCAGCAGCGTCGAATACTGGAAACACTGGCGCACCATGAGCACCAGGAACACCTGGAAGTACGGTGTTGCCGCGACGTAGGCATCGGTGAACGCCAGCCGGATCAGCGGCTCGGCGAAATAGTTCAGCAGCAGCCAGGCCGGCAGGATCACGGCGGCGACCATCATCTGGGCGCGCTTCCACAGCCGCAACCCCTCGGCCGGATCGCGCTGCGCGCGCTTGACGAGATCGGGAAAGATCACGTCCGACAACGAAGTCTGCACGATGCTGACCAGCGGCACCTGGTAGGCGGCGGTGGAGTAGATAGCCATCGGCACCGGGCCCATGACGGTGCCCACCACCACGCGACCGAAATCGTTGGCCTTGTTGAGGATCGAGCCGAGGCCGAGCGGCGCCACCAGCCGTATCTGCTCGCGCAACACGTGGTGTTCCCAGCGCAGCACCAGCAGGCCGCGCAGCCGCAGCCAGCAGTAGACCACGATGTTCTTGATCGCCTCGGCGCACACGATGGTCACGAAGATCATCTCGATTTCGCGGAAGTACAAGGCGGCGCCGAGCAGCGTGGCAAGTCTCCACGCGGTGACCACCAGCGTGTACTGCATGACTTCCACCGAGCGACGCCGGGCCAGCCAGTAGGCGACCACCACTTCCAGGTTGAGGAACATGAAAACGTACAGCGACAGCAGCCACCAGCTGTCGGCGATTTCCGCGGGCACTATCCAGGGATGTGCCAGGGCCACGACCAGCGCACTGACCGCCGCGACCAGGAACATGAGTATGGATGTCTTGGTGATGTCCAGCGGCGCGCGTTCGGGCGTGCGCGCCAGCAGGTAGGTGAGGTTCGCCGTGAGCGCGAATCCGCCCAATGAGGTCACCAGTATGGCGACCGCCATGAACTGGCGATAGCGTCCGTAGTCGATGATGTCCAGGAGACGCACCAGCAACAGCGGGCTCAGCAACGCCAGTGCCTGGTTGAGCAGGCGTGCGCTGGCGAGCACGGCGCCTCTCGATGCGAATGAACTCATGCGGTACGCGCATTCTGGTCTGCGGGCGGCCGTCGCACTGTCGGCGACTGCGGCGCGCGGCGTAGGGCCGCACCTACAGGGTGCCGGCCGCACGCGCCATGCGGCACCGCGACCACGTCATGGTGCAGCGAATCAGAGGGACGCCAGTGCGTACCCGCCGAGCGCCAGGAAGCTGAGTGCCGCGACGATGCGTATCCACTTGAAAGGCACGCGCCGCATCAACGCGTCGCCGGCAAACACCACGGGGACGTTGGCCAGCAGCATGCCGGTGGTGGTGCCGAGCACCACCAGCACGATGGCGTGGTATTGCGCCGCCAGCGCCACGGTGGCGACCTGTGTCTTGTCGCCCATCTCCACCAGGAAGAAGGCGACCACCGTGGTGATGAACACACCGAAACGCGGCGCGGCCGCTGACTCATCCGGCGCGGAATCCGGGATCAGCGTCCAGATCGCCATGGCGATGAACGACAGACCGAGGATCCAGTGCATCGCATGGGGACCAATCACGCCCACCAGCCAGCTTCCCACGGCGCTCGCGAGCGCGTGATTCGCGAGCGTCGCGACCGTGATGCCCAACACGATGGGCCAGGCGGTGCGATAGCGCGCCGCGAGCAGCAGCGCCAGCAACTGGGTCTTGTCACCGATTTCGGCGAGCGCCACCACGCCCGTCGACACAAAGAATGCTTCCACGGTTGCTATCCCGCTAGCGCACGTCGCAGTGCGCGCCTGCGGTAGTTAGGCCAGGCGGCGTGGCGACGGATTTCGGCGTGACTCGCTGAATGCTGTGCGGTTCCGGGCGCGGCCAGCGGGTGCGCCCGGCAGCACCTGGTCGGACCCTCCCGGACACGAAATTGCAGGTGGAAGGGTCAGCGGCAGCGGGGCCGCCCGGCGCCGCGAGCGACGCAGGAAATATCACTCGGCTGTGCCTCCAGGGCGCGAGGTGCCCGCAAGCCTTTGATTTGATTGGCGCTCCCTACCGGATTCGAACCGGTGTTACGGCCTTGAGAGGGCCATGTCCTGGGCCTCTAGACGAAGGGAGCGTCCGGCAGGCGGGTCCAGAATCGAGCGCGGTAGTATATGCGCCGCTTTTATCCTGCCAAGCGGAACTTTGAAGTCTTGAACGACGCCGATCCGGCCACCCGGCCCGCTGCACATATCATTCCCCGCGCCCAACATTCCATATCGCGTTCTGCGATCTCCGCCAATGCGCTGCGCGTGCTGTACCGCCTGCGCGAAGCGGGCTACGAGGCATTCCTCGTCGGTGGTTGCGTTCGCGACCTGCTGCTGGGGATTTCCCCGAAGGATTTCGACATCGCGACCAGCGCGCTGCCGGAAGAGGTCAAACGCACGTTTCGCAATTGCCGCCTGATCGGCCGACGCTTCCGGCTCGCGCACGTGTTCTTCGGCCGCGAGATCATCGAGGTGGCGACCTTTCGCGCCATGAGCGCGCCCGACGAGCAGCCGCTCGAGCCCGAGGCGCCGGATCTGGTTGATGACGAGCTGGAAGATCTCGACGACGAAATCGACGACGAGGTCGACGACGCCGATGAGAGCACCGTGCTCGCCGAGGCCGGCCCGCACCAGACCGGTTTTCACGGTAGTCCGCCGCTGTTCGAGCGTGACCGGTCGCGTCACGCCGGCGCGGGATTGGGCGAGGACGACGAAGACCGCGTCACCGACGAGCACGGACGTATCCTGCGCGACAACGTCTACGGCAACATCGACGACGACGTCTGGCGCCGCGATTTCACCGCCAACTCGCTTTACTACAACATCGCCGACTTCTCGATCTGGGATTACACCGGAGGTGTTGCCGACATTGCCGCGCGACGCCTCAAGCTGATCGGCGATCCGGTCACGCGCTATCGCGAGGACCCGGTGCGCATGCTGCGTGCCGCGCGCTTCGAGGCCAAGCTCGGCTTTACCCTCGACGGAGAAACCGGCACCGCAATTGCGAGTCTGCGTGAATTGCTGGGCAGCGTGCCGCCGGCGCGGCTGTTCGACGAGACGCTCAAATTGTTCCTGAGCGGGCATGGCGCGCGCACGCTGGAGGTGCTGCGGGCGCGCGGCCTGCTCGGCGAGCTCTTGCCCACGGTAGCCGGCTATCTCGATCGTAATCCGGACGGCGCGGTGGCCAGGATGCTGGTGCAGGGACTGATCAACACCGATCAGCGTGTCATGCAGGGCAAGCCGGTGACGCCGACCTTTCTGTTCGCGCTGCTGCTGTACGGGCCGATCGCCGAGATCATCGAAAAGCAGCCGCAGGAGAAATGGCACGACATCGGCACCATTGTCGATGCGGTGGATCGCGCGGTGCGCGCCGCGCAGGGCCGCATCAGCATCCCGAAGCGTTTTTCACTCGGTGTGCGCGAAATGTTCGCCGCGCAGCCGCGGCTCGAGCAGCCGCGTGGCCGGCGTGCGCTGCGCATGCTCGAACAGCCGCGCTTCCGCGCGGGCTTTGACCTGCTGCTGTTGCGCGCCGACATGGGGCTCGCCGCGCGCGACATCGCCGACTGGTGGTCGCGTGTGCAGGAGGTCTCGCAGACCGATCGCGACCGCATGGCGGATGCGCTGGGCGCGCCGGCGCGTCCAGCGGGGGACGGTGGCTCACGCCGGCCTCGACGCCGCCGGCGGCGCGGACGTGGCCGGGCACCCGCGGCCACATGAACGTCGCCGCGGCCGCCGTCGCAGGAGATTCATCGCTTATTCGCTGGCTGCCGGCCTACGTGGGCGTGGGCAGCAACCTCGCCGGCCCTCGTGAGCAGGTGCAGCGCGCGCTCAGCGCGCTGGCGCAGCTGCGCGAATCGCGGCTGGTGATGTGCTCGCCGCTCTACCACACCGCGCCACTCGGTGAAGTGGCGCAGCCGCCATTCGTCAACGCCGTGGCGGGACTGCTCACTCGGCTCACGCCCGAAGACCTGCTCGGCGAGCTGCGCACCCTCGAACGTCAGCTCGGCCGCGAGCCGCCGCGTGAGCGCTGGGGTCCGCGCCTCATCGATCTCGATCTGCTGGTGCTGGGCCGCGAGACGCGTGCCACGGGGGCGCTGACACTGCCGCACCCGGGCATCGGCGAACGGGACTTCGTGCTCTATCCACTCGCCGACATCGCGCCCGATCTCGATGTGCCGGGGCTGGGACGCGTGGCGGAGCTGCGCGCGCGCGTCGCCAATCGCGGTATCGAGCGGTTGTGAGCGCGCCGGAGAACGACGCGCTGCAGGGCGCCGCGCCGGCCGCGCTGCGCAACCCCGACGGCGACACTCTCGCGCAGCGTTACATCGTGGTCGAAGGCCCGATCGGCGTGGGCAAGACCAGTCTCGCGAAGCGGCTGGCGAGCACCCTCGAAGCGGAGCTGGTCCTCGAGCAGGACGCGCAGAATCCCTTCCTCGAGCGTTTCTACCGCAGCCCGAAGTCCGGCGCACTGCCGGCGCAGCTGTTTTTCCTGTTTCAACGGGCCCAGCAGCTCGGTTCGCTCAAGCAGCAGGACCTGTTCGCGCCGCGGCGCGTCGCCGACTATCTATTCGAGAAGGACCGGCTGTTCGCGGGCCTCACGCTCGACCCGGCGGAGCTGGCGCTGTACGAGCAGGTGGCTTCGCGGCTCGACGTCGATCCGCCGAAGCCGGACCTGGTGGTCTACCTGCAGGCACCCGTGGAGACACTGCTGGCGCGCATTGCGAAACGTGGCATCGGCTACGAGAGCAGCATCGACGCCAGCTACCTCGCGCGGCTCAACGACGCCTATGCGCGCTTTTTCCACGAATACAAGCGCGCGCCGCTGCTGATCGTGAATGCCGCCAACATCGACCCGGTGCAGAACCAGCCCGACTACGACGAACTGGTGACCGCGATCCGCCGCATGAAGAAGGGCCGCATGTACTACAACCCGCTGCGTCACGGTACCATCTAGCGCCATGTACACCCATCTCGAACAGCGCGATTCCACGCGGCCGCCGGTGTCGCTCGGTACGCTGCAGAAAATGAAATCCAACGGCGAGAAGATCGCCTGCATCACCTGCTACGACGCGAGCTTCGCGGTGCTGTGTGATGCCGCCGACGCCGACCTGGTACTGGTCGGCGACTCGCTCGGCATGGTCTTGCAGGGACACGACACCACCGTGCCCGTGACCATGGACGACATCATCTATCACTCGAAGTCCGTGGCGCGTGGACTGCACCGGCCCTTCCTGGTGGCCGACCTGCCATTCGCCAGTTACCCGACGCCCGACATTGCGCTGGCAAATTCCGTGCGGCTCATGCAGGAGGGCGGCGCGGAGATGGTGAAACTCGAGAGCGGCATCGGCCAGCTCGAGATCGTCGAGTTCCTGGCGCGGCACGACATCGCCGTGTGCGCGCACCTCGGCCTCAAACCGCAGTCCGTGCACAAGACCGGCGGCTTCCGCGTGCAGGGTCGCGACGATGCCGCCGCCAACCGCATGCTCGAGAGCGCGCGCGCGCTCGAGTCCGCCGGCGCCGACATCGTGCTGCTCGAATGCATTCCCTCGGAGCTCGGCAAGCGCATCACCGCGACGCTCGAAGTGCCGGTGATCGGCATTGGCGCCGGTCCCGATACCGACGGCCAGATCCTGGTCCTCTACGATGTGCTCGACATCACCTCGGGGCGCAAGCCGCGATTCGTGAAGAATTTCATGGAAGGGGCGAGCTCCAACCTGGACGCACTGAGGCGCTACGTACATGCCGTCAAGCAGAAAACCTACCCCGCGGCAGAGCACGAATTCCACGCGTGAGCGCGGCCCGGGGCTGATGATCACGTCGACGACGATTGCCGACGTGCGCGCGCACGTCGCGCGCTGGCACGTGGCCGGTGAACGCGTGGTGTTCGTTCCCACGATGGGCAACCTGCACGCCGGCCACATGAGCCTGCTCGAGGCGGCGCGCAAACACGGTGACCGCTTCATCGCCAGCATCTTCGTCAACCCGATGCAGTTCGGGCCGAACGAGGACTTCGCGCACTATCCGCGCACCCCCGCGCAGGACGCCACGCTGCTCGCCGGGGCGGGATGCGACCTGATGTTCATGCCCGAGGTCGGTGAGATCTATCCCAATGGCGCCGCCAATGCGACGCGGGTCGACGTGCCGGGCATTTCCAACATTCTGTGCGGCGAGTTCCGGCCCGGCCACTTCGAGGGCGTCGCCACCATCGTGGCGAAGCTGTTCCATATCGTCGACCCGGACGTGGCGATCTTCGGCGAGAAGGACTTCCAGCAGCTCACCGTCATCCGCCGCATGGTGGCCGATCTGTGCCTGCGCGTGGAAATCGTTGGCGCGCCGACAGTGCGCGAGAGCGACGGGCTCGCCATGAGCTCGCGCAACCAGTATCTGGACGAGTCGCAGCGCAAGGCGGCGCCGGCCATCTACCGGCAGCTGCAGCAGGCGGTCGAAGCGCTCCAGGCCGGCGTGCGTGATTTCGCGCGCATCGAGGGCACCGGGCGCGCTGCGCTCGACGCCGCGGGTTTCCGCACCGACTACTTCAGCGTGCGCGATGCGCGCACGCTCGCGCCGGCGCAGCCCGACACGCGGCACTTCGTGGTGCTGACCGCCGCGCGCATCGGCAAGGCGCGGCTCATCGACAACCTGCAGTGGTGTCAGGCGGGGAAAACCGGGATAACTCGGTGAGACGGTGCCGGCGCGGCACCGTCTCACCAGAAAGTTATCCCGGTCTTCGCCGCCTGACACCATGTTCGGCCAGTGCCCAGGCCACGTGTTCACGCACCAGGGCGGAATCGTCGTCGCGCCGCGACTGCAGCGCCGCCGTATTTTCCGCGCTCGCCGGCGCATTGCCGAGCGCCACG
>Ga0111538_10009598_pt1 | contig 12904 bp, 14 predicted proteins | sample SoiMethybrSBSTD1_FD_79669 | JGI IMG/M metagenome (GOLD analysis project Ga0111538, IMG submission 79669) | Bulk soil microbial communities from a Populus tree surrounding site in Tennessee, USA - Soil MetaG P. TD hybrid SBSTD1 (version 2)... | ecosystem: Environmental > Terrestrial > Soil >...
AGGAAGAGCTGCTCCACGTCTGCGAAGACGACCACCAGGTGGGCGAGCGCGCCGAGGTCGTCGCGGAGCGCCGCCGGGTCGAGGCCCTCGACGACCGCGGTGAGGCGCTGCGCGCGCGCCGGCTCGGCGTCGTACCCCAGGAGCACGGTCCGCGCCTCGTCGACGAGGGCCGCCACCGCCGCTCCCGGCGCGTCCGTCGGCATCGGGATGAGGGGGTCCGCGTCACGACCGAGCGCGATGCCCTCATGCGCCACCGTCTCGGGTCCGCGCTCGGCCTGCGGCTCGATGACCACGAGCACCTCTCCCGCGCCGACGGCCTGCCCGCGCGGCGCGCGGACCTCGCGTACCACCCCGGCCACCGGCGCCGCGAACGCGATCTCGACCTTCATCGCCTCGAGGAAGCCGAGCACCTGCCCGGCCGCGACGCGGTCGCCGACCGCCACCTGGAGCCCGACGACCACGGCCGGCGCCGGCGCGCGCACGTGGCCCGTCGTCGCCCAGCCGAAGCGGTACGGCCGCCCGTCGAGCTCGAGACGGAGGCCGATCTCGGTCGCATCATGGAGCACGCGGCGGGTCCGGTCGCGGAGCTCGAGGCGCGCCAGGTGGCGATCGCCCTCGCGCAGCGTGACGTCCACGGCACCCTCGTCCAGCGACACGCGATAGCGCCAGGAGCCGAGCGCCAGCACGTGCAGGCGGTAGCCGCGGCCGTCGAATGCGAGGTCCACCTCCTGGCCGGTCGACGGCGGCACCCGGCCGGGCGACGCGCCGGCGGGATCGACGAAGAAGTTGACGCGCGCGTCGTGCCGCCGGCGCTGGTAGGCGAGGATCGCGGCCGCCACGAGCGCATCCGCGGCATCGTCGTCCGCGGCCGGCGCGGCGCGCGCGCGCCGGTCGACCCACCCCGTGTCCACCTCGGCGCGCATGAACGGCTCCGACTCGAGCACGTCGATGAGGAACCCCGTGTTGCTGGCTCCCCCCTCCACGACCAGGTCGAGGTCGCGGAGCGCACACGCGAGGCGCGTCCGGGCCTCGTCACGGGTCGCGCCCGTCGCGATCACCTTGGCGATCAGCGAGTCGAATGCCGCTGGCACGACGCTCCCCTGCACCACGCCGGTGTCGACCCGGATGCCGGGCCCGAGCGCCGGATCGAAGCGGGCGATACGACCCGGCGCGGGCGCGAAGGCCGCCTCGGGATCCTCGGCGCACACGCGCGCCTCCATGGCCACGCCATGCTCGCGCAGCGTCAGGCCGGCCAGCGACTCGCCGCGTGCGATGCGGATCTGGAGCGCCACGAGGTCGAGGCCCGTCACCTCCTCGGTGATGCCGTGCTCCACCTGCAGGCGCGGGTTCATCTCGAGGAGATGCACCTCGTCGCCGGCCAGGAGGAACTCGACGGTCCCCAGCCCGACGTAGCCGACGCGGCGCGCGAGCCGTGTCGCGGCGTCGGCGAGCCGCTCGGGCACGCCGCGCGGCAGCAGCGGAGGCGGCGCCTCCTCGATCAGCTTCTGATGGCGGCGCTGGACCGAGCAGTCGCGGGCGCCGAGCGCCAGCACGTGTCCTTGCTCGTCCGCCGCGATCTGCATCTCGACGTGGCGCGCGCGCGACACGAGGCGCTCGAGGAAGAGGCGCCCGTCCCCGAACGCGGCGACCGCCTCCGCGGCCGCGGATCGGAACGCCGCGCGCAGGTCGGCGGCGGTCTCGACCACGCGGATGCCGCGGCCGCCCCCGCCTGCCGAGGCCTTGACGGCCAGCGGATAGCCGAGGCGGGCGGCAGCCCGCTCGGCCGCGTCCTCGTCGGCGACGAGCCCGCCGCTCCACGGAGTGATCGGGATGCCCGCCGCGTCGGCGAGCTGCTTGGCGGCGATCTTGTCGCCGAGCGCCCGCATGGCGTCGCCGGACGGTCCGAGGAAACGGAGCCCTTCGGCCGCCACCCGATCCGCGAACGCCGCGTCCTCGGCCACGAATCCCCACCCGGGCCAGACGGCGTCCGCGCCCGCGGCCCGGAGCGCTGCGATGAGCAGCTCGTGGTCGAGATACGCGCGTACCTCCGCGCCCGGCGCGGCGGGGAGGCGCACGGCCGCATCCGCGTGACGCACGAAGGGCGCGTCGCGATCGACATCGGTGTAGAGCGCGATCGCGCGGAGGTCCGAGCCCTCGAGCGCGCGGAGCGCCTTCACGGCGCGGATGCAGCGCAGCGCCGCCTCGCCACGGTTGACGATTCCCAGGCGACGGATCGGGCGCAGCGCGCTCATCCACGCCACTCGCGATGGGACCATCGGCACGCGAAGGCGACGAAGCGGCCGTGGTGCGCGAGCGACAGCACCGCCGCGCTCGGGCGCCCGCGGACCCAGAGCCGCGGCATCCGATCCGCGCGGTCGAGGCGCAGGTCGTCTTCCGGGATCTCCAACCTGCGCGCGAGCGTCGAGAGCGCGAGGCGGCGGACGGCCGCACCCGCCGTGGGCGGCGTCGCGCCCTGCGGTAGCGACGCGACCGCCCCGGTCACACGTGCCTCACGATCGCCGACGAGGCGGGCGATGGCATGAACGTGCTGCGCATCACCGCCGTGCTCCACCACGAAGGTCTGCCCGCCGGCGTCGACCCGGACCGGCCCCTCTGCCGTGCCGCGCACGGCGAAGCGTCGGGGGGAGAACACCGTGCGCGCATCCCGGCGCCGGGCCGCCTTGTAAGCACTCTCCTTGGCGGCCCACAGAAGCCAGCGCATGCGCTCACCCGACGTGGCCGCCGCGATCAGCTCGCGCTCGGCCGCCGTGAACACGCGCACGTCGAAGCGTGGGTGATGCTCGGCGACCCGGCTCTCGGCGTCGCCGAGGTCGACGACGTCATTGCCGATCATCGAAATGCCGCTCCTCGAGGCGCGCGAGCGTCCGGATGATCTGCCGCGAGACGTCGCGGGCCCGGCGGAGACCGGTCTCGAGCGAGATGGGGCGCACTGCCGCGCAGCGGACGTGGAAGCGCTCGCCGCGCCGCGGAAGGTCGCTGAATCCGTCCTGATGCGCGCCGCGCACGTAGACGCAGAGCACCCGGCATTCCGGCACCCCGGCGAGCAGGCGGCCGACCCCGTACGTGACGCTCTCCTCCTCGACCCGCCCGGAGCGGCTCCGGCCGCCCTCCGGGAAGAGCAGCAGCGCCTCGCCACGCGATAGGAGATGAACGAGCCGGCCGAGCACGGCCGCGACCTCCGCCCGATCTCCGCCGCGGGTCACGGGGACACACTTCATGACGTAGACCAGCACGCGCGACCAGACGGACTGGGCAAAGTTCCGCCGCTCGGGGACGTTCCACGGCACCGCCGCATAGTGCGCCAGGTACCACGTCGGCGAGCCGAGGGCCCACGCCACGAGCGCCGAGTCGACCAGGGTCAGGTGATTCGCACATACGAGGACGGGCCCCTCGCCGTCGCTCCAGAGCGTCCGATACTTCCGCCGCACCGCCTCCACCCCTTCGAGACGCCACCCGAGACCCCACCGCATGAGGACGACCACCCCTGGCACCCATATCGGCGCCAGCAGCCACCCTACGATCCGCTGGACCCCGAGCGCCAAGTGATGCCGCCGAAGGCCCGCTTCCGGCAGGTATGCCGCGGCGGCTTCGCCGACCGCGGCACGACCCCCGCCTCTATTCTCGACCCCCAATATCATCCGCCCCGCTCCCAGACGAAGTCTGGGAGCGCACTTATAGTTTGGACGATATCAGTTTGACGGCGTCTCCGACGGTGTTCACCGCGTCCACGTCGTCGTCGGCGATCTCGATCCCGAACTCGTCCTCGAAGGCCAGGACGACGTCCACGAGACGGGCCGAGTTCACCTTGAGGTCGTCGAGAATGTGCGTACCCAGGCCGACGCGCGCCAGCGCCTCGGTATTCTTCGCATAGGGGCTCAAAATTCCCACCACTTTCGTCATCACGTCCGCTTCGCTCATTTTCTCTCCTTCAGTTCTCCCATTTCGCGAACACCACGCAGGCGTTCACGTCGCCGAAGCCGAAGCCGGCCTTCACCAGCACGCGCCGCTCGCCGAGGGGCACCGTCTCCGTGGGGATCGACGCCGCGAACGGGGCGATCTCCGGGTGCAGGTCCTCGCAGTTGGCCGCCGCGTGGAGGAATCCGCGCTCGAGCATCAACACGCACGCAACACACTCGATGCCGCCCGCCGCGCCGAGCGCGTGCCCGATGAGCCCCTTGGTGGCGGTGATCGTGGGTAGGGCGTCCGGCGTGCGCGCGAGCGCCGCCGCCCACGCGCGAACCTCGCGCGGGTCGGCGCCGGTGGCGGTGAGATGGCCGTTGATCGCGTCGACGGCCTCGGCCGGCGTCGCGGCGTCCGCGAGCGCCCCGCTGATGCAGCGCCGGACACCGTCGGGATTGGGGGCCGTCATGCTGCCGCCGCCGCGATGCCCGCCGCAGTTCACCGCGGCGCCGAGGATCTCTGCCCGGATCGGCGCACCGCGTGCGCGGGCGCTCTCGAGGCTCTCGAGGAGCAGAACACCGGCGCCCGCGGCGGGCACGAAGCCGCCCGCCGACGCGCTCATCGGCCGCGACGCGCGCGCGGGCTCGTCGTTCGACGTGCGCGTGAGAACGCGCATGGCGTCGAAGCCGGCCCAGATGTAGTGGCTCGCGCCCTCAGAGCCGCCGCAGAGCATGCGCTCCGCGCGGCCGCTCCGGATGCGCTCGAGGCCCTCGGCGATGGCCTCGGTCCCGGTGCTGCATGCGCTCGAGTTGGTCGTCACCTGGTTCCCGAGCGCCAGCAGCCCGCCCACGCGTGCCGAGATGCCGCTCGCCATGACCTGCTCGACGGCCGTGCTCCCGAGGCGGCGGAGGCGGCCGCCGTCGGTGAAGGGGACGACGCGCTCGCCGATCGTGTCCATGCCGCCGATGCCGGTTCCGAGGATGGCGCCCGCGTCCCAGTCGACGGCGTCGTCACCCCGCTCCGGTCGGCGGAGCCCGGCGCTCTCCCATGCCTCGAGCGCCGCCAGGCACGCGTAGCGATGATTCGAGTTCATCGCCAGGCAGTCGTCCGCCTCGAAGATCTCGAGCGCGCGCGCGTCGGCGCCCTCCGGTACGCCGGCGACCTGGCAGCCGAAGCCGAGCTCCCGGAGCTTCGCCACCGCGCGAATGCCCGAGCGGCCGTCGCGGAGCGCGCGCGCGAACGCCTCCACGCCAAGGCCGTTCGGCGCGACGACGCCGGCGCCGGTCACCACGACCCGCCGCATCACGCCGGCACCCCCATGCCGGAGAGCGTCCCCGAGCAGACGACACGCCCGTCCTCGAGCGCGAGCTCCACGGCGGAGCGGAGCAGCCGGCGGCGGAAGAGGAGCTTCCGCGCGCGGACCACGACCCGGTCGCCGGGCCGGACGATGCCGGTGAACTCCACGCTGGCATCCGTGAAGAGCGTGAGCATGGGGCCCTCCCCGGCACGTGTCTCGCGCGCGAGGAGGTAGATACCGTGCGCGACCACACCCGCCTGGGCCATGGCCTCGAGGAGCAGCACGCCGGGCGTGACCGGATTCCCCGGAAAGTGGCCGCGGTAGTAGTCCGCGTTGTCGGGAAAGCGGTAGGTCGCCACCACGTGCGCGTCGTCGATCTCCAGGATCTCGTCGACGAAGCGGAACGGCGGCCGCTGCGGCAGCGCGTGCAGCACCGCGGCCGGGGTCAGCGGCTCAGCCGCCATAGAGCCCTCCGTTCACGTGCACGACCGTGCCGTGGAGGTAGCTCGCGCGCGTGGCGAGGAAGGCGACCACGTCCGCGACCTCCGCCGGCGCCCCGACGCGCCCGAGCGGAATGCGCGCCAGCAGCGCGTCCCGGACGGCGTCAGGCAGCGACGCCGTCATCTCCGTCGCGATGAAGCCGGGCGCGACCGAGTTGATGAGGATCGAGCGTCCGGCCAGCTCCTGCGCCAGGGACTTCGTGAGCGCATCGAGGCCCGCCTTGGCCATCGTGTAGGGCGCCTGTCCCGGGTTGCCGGTGTGGCCGACGACGCTCGAGATGTTGATGATCCGCCCGCAGTCCTGCTTCAGCATCAGCCGCCGTAGGACGAGCTTCGTGAGGTACCACGTACCGCGCGTCACGCCCGCCACGGCGTCGTAGTCGTCGAGCCCCATCGTCGGGGTCGGCGCGTTGCGGTTCTGGCCCGCGTTGTTGACCAGCACGTCGAGCCGCCCCGCCCGTTCCTTGATGGTGGCGACGAGGCTCTCGACCTCCCGCGGCTCGCTCAGGTCCGCGCGCACGGTGAACGCGTCGCGGAGCTCGGCGGCGACGGCGCGCGCCGCAGCCTCGTGCCCGCGGTAGTGCACCACGACCCGGAATCCCTCGGCATCGAGGGCGCGGCAGCAGGCGGCGCCGATGCCAGTGCCGCCGCCGGTCACGAGCGCCACGCGGGCCTCGCTCATGCCGCGTGCCCCCGCGAGAGCGTGGCCGCGAGGAGGGGCCCGGCCCCGGCCAGCGCGGGGAAGAGCCCGACGCGGGCGCCCTTCACGGTGTAGATGCAGGTTTCGTCCACGAAGACGCGCGCGTCGGCGATCGCCAGCGTCACGTTCGCGTCCGGGAACGTCGAGCGGCGCCGGACGTCGACCTGATAGCGAACGATGCGGTTCGTGGGGCGGATCTGGCCCTCGAACGCCACCTCGCCGCAGCCGAGCGCGCGGCCCACCCCGGCGCCGCCGCGCCACGCGCAGAAGAAGCCGAGGAGCTGCCAGACCGCGTCGAGGCCGAGGCATCCCGGCTGCACCGGATCGCCCAGGAAGTGGCACGAGAAGAACCAGTCGTCGGCGCGCACGTCGCGCTCCGCGACGACATGTCCGCGCGCTCCCTCGGCGCGGATCTCGACGACGCGGTCGATCATGAGGAGCGGCGGCAGCGGCAGGCGCGCCGCGAAGCCGGCCGGCGCGTCCGCCACCAGCGTGCCGCGCGCGAACGCCTCCAACTCCCCCGCGTCGAAACGGCTCCGCGCCTGGAACTCGGCGAACGTCATTGCGCCCGTCCCTCGAACCGGAGGAGGTAGCTCGCCCAGGTGAGCCCGGCGCCCACGCCGACGACGGCGACGTCGTCCTCGGCCGTCCACTCGTCCCAGCGCATCGACAGCACCGACGGCGCGCCGGCGCCCGCGGTGTTACCGTACCACTCGACGTTGGCGTGGTGGCGATCCTCGGGCACGTCACACTGCCGGCAGACCGCCTCCAGCATGCGCAGGTTTGCCTGATGGCCTACGAAGTGGAGCCGCCGGCCCTCCCGCTCGTGCTCGGCGCGGAGCTGGCCGAGGAGCTGCGCGGTCTTTCGAATCGCGAACATCTGCACCACGCGGCCGTCCTGCCGGAAGTGCCCCGTGCGCGGGACGACGACGCGGTCGGCGCCATCGGGGCTCGACGCCAGGGTGGAGCCGACGACCCGCGCGCGTCCGGGAATTTGCGTCGAGACCACCGCCGCGACGCTGCCGTCGCCCCAGAGCACGGCCGACGACCGATCGCTGTAGTCCACCGCGCGAGTCACCGCCTCGGAGACGACGAGGAGCACCCACGGCGGCAGCGCCTCGGGGCGCATCAACGACAGCAGGTGCAGCTGTGCGAAGAAGCTCGTGCAGGCGGAGTTGACGTCGAACGCCGGCGCCTCGATCCCGAGGGCGCGCGCGATGTTGCAGGCCTCCGCGGGCGTCGCGGTGTCCATCACCGAGGAGCCGGCGATCACCATGCCCACGTCCGCGGCCGCGATACCCGCCCGACCGAGCGCCATCTGGGCCGCGCGACGGCCCGCCGCCGCGTGTGTGTAGAGCGTCGCCTCCTGCGCGCCGCGCGGATCACTGTTCCGCGTCGTGCGGATGTAGTCGAGCGGCAGCGTCGTCCGGCGGGATCGGATGCCGACGCGCTCCTGGATCCACGCCTCCGAGGTGCCGATGTCGAGCGCCTCGAGGAAGGCGTTCGTGACCTCGTTCTCGGGGTGGAAGTGCCCCAGGCCGTGGACGTACAGCGTCACACCGTCGCTCCCGACACGTGTTCGCCCCCGTCGACGCGGATGAGTGCCCCGTTGACCCACGCGGCATCGTCCGTGGAGAGGAGGTAGATGACGTTCGCGACGTCACGCGGCGTCGTGAGCCGGCCGAACGGATTGCGCTGCCGCGCGCTCGCTCCGAGTTGCTCGTGTCCGGGGATGGCGCGCAGCGCCGGCGTGTCGGTGACGCCCGCCTGGATCACGTTCGTGCGCACGCCGTACGGCGCGAACTCGACGGCCATCGCCCGGGAGACCGACTCGAGCGCGACCTTCGCGGCCGCCACCGCCGCGTACCCGCGCCAGGCGACCGTATTGCCCTCGCTCGTGAGGCCGAAGACGCGCGCGTCGTCGGCGAAGAGCCGCCGCTCGAGGAGGTCGCGCGACCAGCCGACGAGGCTCGTGCCCATCGCGTGGATGGTGCGCGCAAAGTCCTCGTCCTCGAGCACGGCGCCGCGCTCCGCGCCCGGGAGGAGCGGCTTCAGGTTGCCGAAGGCGATCGAGTGCAGCAGCACCCGCACCCGGCCCGTCCCCCCGAGCGCCTCAGCCAACCGAGCGAGCGCGTCGTTCCGGACCGCGGGGTCGAGAGCGTCGGCGTTCAGCGTGACCAGCGAGACGCCCGTGCGGCGGATGCGCTCGAACTCGGGCTCGATGCGGGCCATCGCTCCCCGGCGGTCGCGATGGAGCAGGAAGCAGCTCATCCCATGCTCGGCCAGCTTCTGTGCCGTGGCGAGCCCGAATCCGCTCGACCCGCCGAGAATCACCGCCCACTGCGTCGGAGGGAACCTCACGCGGCCGCCTCCGCTCCGAGCACCCGTGTCGCCGAGCGCACGTCCGTGATCGATTCGACGGTGACGCCGACGGCCCTGAAGAAGGCGCGGAGTGGGCGCCCCGGGCCGATCTCGACGATGCGCGAGGACACCTCGGCGAGCGCCACCATGTTGCTCCGCCAGCGCACCGTGCCGCTCACCTGACGCACGAGCCGCGCGCGCACGGCGGCGAGGTCGGCCTCGTGGAAGCCGCCGCTCAGGTTCGACGTGACCGCAGGCGCGCGCGCGGCGTCCCAGCCTCCGTGGGCATCGAGCACCGCCGCGAAGGCCGGCTCGATCTCCGCCATGAGGGGCGAGTGGAACGGCGCGCTCACGTCGAGCGGCACCAGGCGGAGCGTGCCATCCGACTCGAGCCGGCGCGCGGCCTCCGCGACGTCGCCGACGAGGCCCGAGAGCACGACCTGCTCCGGCGAGTTGTCGTTGGCGATCGTCACGGCAAGGCCCGCGAGGGCCCCTTCGAGCGCCGCGACCTCGAGCGCGTGCCCGATGACGGCGAGCATCCCACCCCGTCCCACGGGCACCGCCTGCTGCATGAGACGGCCGCGCTCGCGGACGATGCGCACCGCCTCGGCCACCGGGAGCACACCCGCGGCGACCAGTGCGGAGTACTCGCCGAGGCTGTGCCCGCCGAACCGTTCGGGCTGGAGGCCGAAGAGCTCTGCCAAGCCCCGCAGCATTGCGATCTCAGTGGTCAGGATGGCCGGCTGGGCGTACTCGGTGAGCGCGAGGCGCGGGTCGTCCGTGAAGCACAGGGTCGCGACGTCGACCCCCACGGCATCCGACGCCTCCTCGAAAACGCGCCGGCTGGCCGGGCAGCGCTCGCTGAAGTCCCGCCCCATCCCCGCACGCTGGGACCCCTGGCCCGGGAACACCACGGTGGTACAGGAGATTTCGCGGCAGAGCGGCATCGAAGAGACGTCTCTTCATGCGCGAAAAACTGACCACCGTCAAGTTAGAGGCCTCGAATCGAACGCGACTGCTGTTGAAATTTCACCGAGATTTAAGTACTTACGCTATATGACCGGCATACATAAACTGCCCGCGTCGGGACCTCGCAGACAGGCACGCCTCGTCCCGCCGCGCAGCGAGCGTACGCGGGCGACGATCCGCGAGGCCGCGAATCGCCTCTTCCTCGAGCGTGGGGTCGACGCCACCACCGTCGACGCGATCTGCGCCGCGGCCGGCATCTCGAAGGGGACCTTCTATCTCTACTTCCACCGCAAGGAGGACCTGCTCGTCGAGTACGGCCTGCAGCGCCTGCGCCTCCTGCGCGACATGCTGCCCGAGCTCATCGCCAGCAAGCGCACGTTCCGCCAGGCGGTCGATGCGATCCTCGACGCCCTCGTGCGGCAGAAGTCGTGGGGTCGGGAGGTCGCGGGCCGCGCGCTGCTCGAGATGGGCACCAGCTGGGAGGGGCTTCCGGTCGCCGCTCCGCACAAGCTGATCGAGCCGCTCGTGGAGCTGGCGCAGGCGCGCGGTGAGGTGCGTCGTGACATCCCGAGCGACGCGCTCGCGCACTTCATCCTGCGCTCGATTCTCGGCGCGCTCCGTGACTGGGGCCTCGGCGCCGACGACTGCGATCGCGATACGGCACTCAACTACGCGCTGACGCTGGTGTTCGACGCCATAGGCACGCGCCCCTGAACACCGGGCTCCGCATCATCGCCGGTGCGTTCAAGGGCCGGCGACTCGCCGCGCCGCCAGGGCTTGCCACGCGGCCCCTGCCCGACCGCGTGAAGCAGGCCCTGTTCGATTGGCTCGGCCAGCGCCTCGACGGGCTCTCCGTGGTCGACTGCTGCGCCGGCTCCGGCGCGTTCACGTTCGAGGCGCTCAGCCGCGGCGCCGGCCGCGTCGACGCGATCGAGTCCGGCACCCACGCCCTGCCGGTCCTGCGGGCGAATGCGGCGAGGCTCGGGCCGCCGGCCGGCCTCGTGATCCACGCACGCGGCTTCGAGGAGGTGCTGCCGCGGCTCCGTGACGTCGATCTGGTCTTCGCCGACCCGCCCTTCGCCTGGTACGCGGACGGGGCGCGCCGAATCGCCGAGCTCCTGCGTCTCGGAGCCGCCGCGCTGCGTCGCGACGGTCGTCTCGTCATCCGCGGCGAGCGCGGTGGCGATCTGCCCGCGCTGCCGGAGGGCTTCGTCGAGGCGGAGCGCCGGGTCTACGGGCGGAGCTGGCTCGCGCTGCTGCGCCACGCGGGCTGAGCTCCGTGCGCTACACGGTGCCCGCTCCGACCGCGCTCGGCGACTGTCTCGCGCAACTCGTTCGCGAGGCCTCGGGGCGGACGCGGAAGCAGATGCTGGCGGGCGGCCGGGTGCGCGTGAACGGCGCCGTGACGAAGCTCCCCTCGACGATGCTCGCCGCCGGCGACGTCGTGGAGATCGGGGCGAAGGTTCCGGTGGGCGCGGTCCCATCGGGGCTGCAAGTCGTCCACGAGGACCGCGACGTCATCGTGGTCGACAAGCCCGCCGGCCTCCTCACGATCGCGACCGAGGACGAGCGGCGGCGGACGGCGTACGCCTACCTCATGCGCCACGCGCGGGCGCGGAGGCCTCCGGCCCGCGTATTCATCGTGCACCGCCTCGACCGCCTCGCCTCCGGCCTGCTCGTCTTCGCCACCACGCCGACCGCCAAGCAGGCATTGCAGGGGCAGTTCCGCGCGCACACGACGGAGCGAACGTATCTGGCGGTCGTGGAGGGCACCATGGCGCGCGGCGATGGGACGATCCGGACGCGGCTCCTCGAAGCGGAGCCCGGCCCCGTGCGTGAGACGCGCGACCCCGCACGCGGAAGGCCGGCGGTGACGCACTGGCGCGTCCTCCGACGCGGCGCGCGGCACACGTTGCTCGAGGTACGGCTCGAGACGGGGCGGCGAAATCAGATCCGCGTGCACCTCGCGGGGCTCGGCCATCCCATCGCCGGCGATCCGATGTACGGCGGCGAGACGGATCCCTTCCACCGCCTGGCGCTGCACGCGCACGTGCTCGCCTTCGACCATCCCCGGAGCGGTGAGCGCCTACGCTTCGTCTCCGCCGCCCCAGCTGCGTTTTCGCGGCTCGGCGTTGCATCTCGTCCCGCCGACCAGTAGAACGCCCCGTCTTGCGCGCATCCCGACCATTGAGGGTGTTGGGGCGGCTCTTCTTGCGGGCGTGCGGTTGGCGGGTCGCGGGCACCCTGCCGTACCGGCGCGCCGTCGTGATCGCCGCGCCGCACACGTCGAACTGGGACCTGCCGTTCATGCTCGCGGTGGCCTATGCGCTCGGCGTGCAGCCCTCCTGGCTCGGGAAGCGGGAGCTGTTCCGTCCTCCCTTGGGCTGGATCCTGCGATGGCTCGGCGGCCTTCCCGTCGATCGCCGCGTGCCGCAAGGGTTCGTCGGCGAGGCCGTCGCGCGCTTCGCGGCGCTCGACGATCTCCTGCTTGTGGTGCCGCCGTCGGGCACGCGCAAGCGGGCCTCGCACTGGAAGTCGGGCTTCTATCACATCGCCCGCGGCGCCCGCGTGCCGATCGTCTGCGCCTATCTCGACTGGCGCGCGCGCGTCGGCGGCATCGGCCCGGCAATCACACCCAGCGGCGACGTCGCGGCGGACATGGCCCGCATGCGGGACTTCTACGCGACGAAGCAGGCGAAGTACCCGGCGCAGGCGACGCCGGTCAGGCTGCGCGAGGAAGACGCGAGCGACGCCGCCTGAGCTGGGACCCCCGATGGGTAATCCCTACGCGCAGAGCTTCGTCGGTGGCGTGTAGCGAACCAGGAGGCCCCAGCGGTATTCCAGCGGCGCCAGGTAGACACCGAACGGCGGTGCCCCCTTGCCGCTGCGGCCGCCCCGATGATGGAGGCGATGCGTCTGCGCGATGATGCGGAGCACGGTCATACGCCGTAGCCAGCGCGGCACCCGGAAGCGCCCGTGCGCGACGCCGTCGTGCGCCAGAATGTAGGCCGCGACGTAGAGCGCACCGCCAATCCCGACGCCGGCGAGAACGGAGCCGCCGAAGACGACGAGCGCGGCCGACGCGAGAAGCGGCCAGATCCACAGGAGATCGTTCCGTACGATGCGCCGGTCGGTGGGGTGCGCGTGATGCGATTC
>Ga0111538_10009601_pt1 | contig 12901 bp, 12 predicted proteins | sample SoiMethybrSBSTD1_FD_79669 | JGI IMG/M metagenome (GOLD analysis project Ga0111538, IMG submission 79669) | Bulk soil microbial communities from a Populus tree surrounding site in Tennessee, USA - Soil MetaG P. TD hybrid SBSTD1 (version 2)... | ecosystem: Environmental > Terrestrial > Soil >...
ATGGTCAGCCGCTCGACGTTGTTCTGGTCCCTCGCCCAGCCCAGGATCGACACCATGCGGGCAACGGGCTCGAACGAGCCGGTTGCGAAATAGAGACCCCACAGCGTGTCCAGGGGCGCTGTACCTGAGTCGAGCGCCATCTGCTTGATGGTCGGCTGCTTGCCGTAGACGAAGCGGTCGATCAGCGCCTTGCGCGCAGGCATGCGCTCGGCGAACGACAGCATCAGGTCTTTCCAATTGGGCAGGTCGGAATACGCGATCGCCCGGACGATGGCCACCTGGTCCTCCGGCGGCATCGGGAACATCTTGGCCACCAGGTCCTCGGCGCGCTTGGGGTTCGTCTGCAACACGCCCGCCATGAAGCCGACGTAGATGCCGGCCTGGTCCATGTCCCGGAATACGCCGAGCTCGCTCATCGCCTTGACTGCGGCCGGAAGCTTGGCGGGATCCGGCCGCAGGCGATAGTTGTTGATCCAGCGCAGGATGTTCTCGGTGGAGGAGAAATCGGCAGCGGTTTTCTTCTTGACCGGGGCCGCTGCCGTAGCAGGCAGCCCCAGGAACACGAGGGCCAGGACCACGGCCACGATGGAACGCATTGCACTATCCCCCGTGCGCTCTACCCCGCGCGTGTGCAGAAGATGAACCGGGCGTGGCCGTTTTGTGGCGCGGCGGCATCAATCGCCGCCGGCACCTTCCGTGGAGCCGGCTGCTATGGCAAAACTATGAAAGAGCACAGGATTGTAGGAGGACCAGCATGGGCCAATCGATGCTAGTCGCCGTTCTTCTGGCCGGCGCGGGGTTGTTGGCGGTCGCGACCGATGCGGCCGCGCAGCAAGCCTCGCAGACGCCGCGTCCCTACGCGCCCCCGTTGGTCGGCACGGAGCCGCCGCCGGAGCCTGCGCCGGTCTACGGCGCCACCTACATTCCAGGTGTCGGCTTCCGATACCTCGCCCCCGGTGGCCCCAGGGTCTACGGCTGGACCTACGGCTACAGGGCGCCCGTCTACGGTTACTATCGCGCTCGCGGCTATCGGCGCGCCTGCGACCGCGACTGGTGGGGTTTCGACCGCTGCCGGCGCCGATGGCACTGAGGCTGTTTGCCTAACCGCTGTCCTTGACGACGGAGATGTCGGGCGCGTCCTCGTTTTTCATGCCCTGGACGTGGTAGCCGGCATCGACATGGTGCACCTCGCCGGTGACGCCGCGGGAAAGGTCGGAGAGCAGGTAGAGCCCAGCCGCGCCAACCTCCTCGATCGTCACCGTGCGGCGCAGCGCCGAGTTGTACTCGTTCCACTTCAGAATGTAGCGGAAGTCGGCGATCCCGGACGCGGCCAGCGTCTTGATCGGCCCTGCCGAGATGGCGTTGACGCGGATGCGGTTGCGGCCGAGGTCGGCGGCGAGATAGCGCACGGAGGCCTCCAGCGCCGCCTTCGCCACCCCCATTACGTTGTAGTGGGGCATCACCTTCTCGGCGCCGTAGTAGGTGAGCGTCAGCAGCGACCCCCCGGCGCTCATCAGCTTCTCTGCGCGCTGCGCCAGCGCCGTGAACGAGAAGCAGGAGATCAGCATGGTCTGGGTGAAATTCTTTTCCGTGGTGTCGACATAGCGCCCGTCGAGCTCGGCCTTGTCGGAGAAGGCGATGGCGTGCACCAGGAAGTCGAGCTTGTCCCATTGCCGTGCGAGCTCGGCAAACACCGCATCCACCGAGGCGCCATCGGTCACGTCACAGGGCAGCACGAGCTTGGACCCCACCTCGGCCGCCAGGGGCTCGACCCGCTTCTTGAGCGCGTCGCCTTGATAGGTGAAGGCCAGCGTCGCGCCCTGCGCCGCCGTGGCCTTGGCGATGCCCCAGGCGATCGAACGGTTGTTGGCAACCCCCATGATGAGCCCGCGCTTGCCCTGCATGAGAGTGCCGACCGGGATCTCGGTTGCCGCGCCAGGTGCGCTCATCGCTTCTCGGTCCCTCGGCTCTTCCCTGTGCAGCCGTTCGCGTCGGCTCTCGGCATCCTACACGATGGGCCCTCCCGGTCTAGCTGGGCTCGACCCGCACGACCTTGGCCAGCAACTGTGCCAGCTGCTCAGCTTCGGCTTGGCTCAAATGCGCGCCGAAGTGCTCTCCGATGGCCGCGGCATAGACGGGCCACATGGCGCGCCGCAGCGCCTTGCCCTTGGCGGTGATGACGAGCACGTTGTTGCGGCCGTCGATCCGGCATTGGTGGCGCTCGACCAGTCCTTCGCGCTGCAGACGGTCGACAAGCCGGCAGACGTTGTATTGGGCGAGCTGCGTGCGGGCCTGCACGCCGGTCTGACGCAGCATGCCCTTGGGCGCGCACTCGAGCTCCTGCAGTACGTGATACCAGTCGAGCGGCGGTAGGCGCTCGACCTTCAGCGCCTCTTCGACCTTGTCGAGGAGGGCCCGCTCCGCGCGCACTAGGCTCGCCCAGGCTTCGACGACAGCCGGCGTGGCTCTGGCTTTGCTCATAGCCAACGCAGCCTAGCAGAATTCGCTTGCACTTGCATACGTTTCATATATATGCAGCTGCATTCAATTGCGGCCTATGCAGCAAGCCTCCCCCGGTATCAAGTCAAGGAGATGCTCCATGAAGCTCTACTACGCGCCCGGCGCATGCTCGCTCTCGCCCCACATCGTCCTGATCGAGGCCGGCCTCCCCTTCGAGAAGGTCAAGATCGACAACAAGAGCAAGACCATGGACGGCAACGGCGACTATCGCACGGTGAATCCGCTGGGCTATGTGCCCTTGCTCGAGCTGGATGACGGCACGCGCATCACCGAAGGCCCAGCCATCGTGCAATGGATCGCCGACAAGGTGCCGGGCAAGAGCCTGGCGCCGGCCAGCGGCACGCTCGAGCGCACCAAGCTGCAGTCCTGGCTCAACCTCGTGACCAGCGAGCTGCACAAGGGTTTCTCGCCGCTGTTCAACCCGTCGATGCCCGAGGAGGCCAAGAAGATCTTCCGTGAGCGGCTGGGAACGCGCTTTGCCTACCTGGACAAGCATCTCGCCAGCAACGATTACCTGATGGGCAAGACCTTCTCGGTAGCGGATGCCTATCTGTTCGTCGTCTCCAACTGGGCAAGCCGCGTCGACGTCGACCTTGCCCCCTACGCCAATGTTCTCGCCTACCGCAAGCGCGTCGGCGCCCGGCCCGCGGTGCAGGCGGCGATGAAGGCCGAAGGGCTGATCAAGTAAGGTCCATCCGCTTCTCCCAAGATTGCAGCAGGCCGGGTAGCCTCGTGCTCGGCCTGTTTCTTGTCCAATGCGGGATGAGCGAGCGTCACTGCAAAATCCTTACGGCACGCTACATGCTGACAACCCGCGAGAAATTTGACACGCTGTCGCATTCGCCGGGCGAGACGGTCGTTCGGGAGGGCGAGTGATGCATACCCTGAAAATCGGTGCCTACAGCGTCGGCCGGGTGACCGAGCTGCAATTTGCCCCGTTCGCCGCGCTGGAATTCTTTCCGGCGGCCACGCCGGAGATGGTCGAGGCGGCGCGCCGCGCGCTGCCCGGCCGCATTGCCGACGATGGCAAGATCGTCATGAGCTTCCATGCCTTCGTGCTGCAGACGGGGCGGCACACGATCCTCGTCGACACCTGCTGCGGCGCCAACAAGCCGCGCCCCGGCCGGGAGCAGTTCAACGTCGGCAAGCAGGACTTCCTCGCGGGTCTCGCCGCGCTCGGCGTCAAGCCCGAGGCGGTGACGCACGTCATGTGCACGCACCTGCACTGGGACCACGTCGGCTGGAACACGCGGCTCATCGACGGGACATGGGTGCCGACCTTCCCGAACGCCCGGTACATCATGGCCAAGCGCGAGTACGACTACTGGGACGCCATCTACGCCAAGGAGAAGGGCAAAACCGACAACATGCACGCCCTGGGATTCGAGGACAGCGTGCTGCCGATCATGCGGGCCGCGAAGGCCATCCTGGTGGAGGACGACTTCGAGCTCGATAAGGGCATATCGCTGGAGCCCTGCCACGGCCACTCGCCGGGGCACGTCGTCATCAACGTGGCCTCGGACGGCAAGCGGGGCGCCTTCATCGGCGACGTCATCCACCACCCGATCCAGCTGCTGTTCCCGGACCTCTCGACGCGGGCCGATTTCGACCAGGATGCGGCGCGCGTCACCCGCCGCGCCTTGATCGACCGGCATGCGGACGCCGGCACGGTCGTGCTCCCGCAGCATTTCGCCACCCCCTCCAGCGGCACCATCGTCCGCACCGGAAGCGCCTTCCGGTTCGATGCTATCGAGGGCAGCTGACGCACCAAGAGGTGTGCGAAGTGCAGCTGCGCACGGCGCTGCGCCCAGGGTAGCCGTCAGTGCAGGCCTCTGACCCGTGGGTACAGGCGCGGCTGGAAATCGTCGTATTTCAATCGCGGCGCTCGCCGGCCACCCTCGCCTTCCTCGTACTCGATGATCTCGAACTCCTCCAAGACCTTCAAGGAGCGCGCCACGTTGGTCTTCTCGCGCCCAACCTCTTGAGCGAGAGCCGTTATGGATTCCAAATCTTTTTCCCGAAGGATTTCGATCAGCATCATGTTCTGCTTGGAGAACACACGAGCCAGTGCCTCCCAGGATGTGAACCAGACCCGCGGGTCGTCTGGGAGTTGCTTGATCCTCCCTTTCGCAACCGCCAGCATCCGCTTGTGAATATAGTCTTTCGACGCGACGCCGATATGTAGGACGCGGTTCGTCACGACACACCTTCCTTCTTCAAGATCTTGTCCACCTCGGCGAAGAAGTCCTCCAGAAGCTTGTACGGCGTCGTAAACACATACGGGACCGGCTTCCTTCCACGACGATTGATATGATCCAGCGCCACGGGGCGCTTTGACTTCCGAGCTGGGCCAGTTGCGACGTCGACACGATGCGCATTGTTAAACCCAAGCACTCGATCGTCGCTCGCATCATGCAGACTTAGCGAGTACTCGAACCCATGTGGCCGCTCGGGACTTTCCTCGACAACGCGCACCCGGAAGGTCGCCCAGAAGCCCTTTTCATATCCGATCCATTGCCGGTCGAGGCTCAAGAAGTGCTCTTTGCCTACATCTCGCGAATCACTCATAGGTGATCACGCCACGATCACCCTTCGCGTGTCGATAAGACGCAAAGGTAAGAGTTCGGTTGCGATGCGGAATTGATCGCGCTAGTCAGCGTGTTTCTTGCGACTTGACGCTGGGATCCGCACCGGCGGCCGTGCCGACGGCGATGCCACCGAGGATGAGGGCCATGGCGACCAGCAGCGTGATGCCGACGGGCTCGCCGAGAGCATACGCCGAGCCCAGCGTGCCGACCACCGGCGTCGCCAGGATGCCGAGCGAGGTGGTCACCGCCGGCAGGCTGCGGTTGACCATGGCCATCGCCCAATAGGCGACCACCACGCCGAACACACTGGCGAACAGGAATAGTCCGACCAGCTCCGCAGTCCAGGCGATGGGCGGCGGCGGGCCTTCGATCCACAGCGCGAGGGCCAACAGCACGATGGTGGCCAGCAGCACCTCCCAGAACACCAGCTGGAAGGGCGTGGAGATCCAGGTGTGGGCGCGCACATGGAGGATGCTGACCGCCCAGCACAGCGCGCCGAGCAGGATCAGGCCGTTGCCCAGCACGGCGTTGCGGTCGCTCCAATCGAAGGCCAGCGGGTTGAACATCAGCGCCAGCCCGGCAACGCCGATGCCGACGCCGGCGGCGCGCCGGCCTGTTATGCGCTCGCCCAGGAACAGCCGCGCTCCGGGCACGACCCACAGCGGCGCCGTATAGCCCAGCACCACCGAGCGCCCCGCCGTGATGAACTGCAGGCCAACGGCCACCAGCGCGGCGAAAGCCACCATGTGCAGGAGCGCGATGTTGACGACAACCGCCCAGTCGCCGCGCTTGGGCATGATCAAGGCGCCGCGCGGCAGCAGCAGGCAGAGCAGGGCGATGCCGGCGACGGCGGAGCGAATCGCGGCGCTCCACAGCGGAGGCACGACGGCGACGATCGCCTTGGTCACGGGCCAGGTGATGCCCCAGGAAAATATCACGAGCGCAAACAGCAGGATGGCCATGCGCCGAGACAGCGTGTCGGTCATGAGGGCGAGTTGGACCTATCGGACCGCAGACGAGCCTGACGCGAGCCGGGTTGAGAGCATGGGCTCGCGCCGGCCCACATGTCCTCCGCACGAGTGCGATGCTGCAAAGCGCTTCGCATCTGTGACGCACTGGCGTACGCTGCACGCTAGCGGCCTGCAACAAGAATCCGGGATTAACCGAGGGGGTTCGATAAAGGGAGGAGCAGACCATGCATTACAGGCTTGCCATCGCTGCCGCTGCATCGCTGTCCGTCCTGCTGCTGGCTGCCGGCCCGGCGTTCGCGCAAAAACAGGGCGGCACGTTGCGCATGTATCTCTGGGACAGCCCGCCCAGCGCCTCGATCCACGAGGAGGCGACCGTCTCCACTGTGGTGCCGTTCATGCCGCTGTTCAACAACCTCGTGCTCTACGATCAGCACCAGCGGCTCAATACCACCGACACCATCAAGCCCGAGCTCGCCACCAGCTGGGCCTGGGACGACGGCAAGACCAAGCTCACCTTCAAGCTGCGCAACGACGTGACCTGGCACGACGGCAAGCCGTTCACGGCCAAGGACGTGGTCTGCACCATGGACAAGCTGCAGGAGAACGGCCGCGACAGCTTCCGCAAGAACCCGCGCAAGATCTGGTGGCACAACCTCAAGGAGGTGACGGCGAATAACGATCACGAGGTGACATTCCACCTCGGCCGGCCGCAAGCCTCGTTCGTGGCGCTGTTCGCCACCGGCTACAACCCGGTCTACCCCTGCCACGTGTCGGCGGCCGACATGCGCACCAAGCCGATCGGCACCGGCCCCTTCAAATTCGTCGAGTTTAGGAGCAACGAGTCGGTGAAGCTCGTGCGCAACCCCGACTATTGGCGCAAGGGCCACCCCTACATCGATGCCATCGAGTGGCGCGTCATCGCCAACCGCTCAACCCGCGTGCTGGCCTTCGTCGCCGGCGAGTTCGACATGACGCTGTCGCTCGACCTGACCGTGGCGCTGGTGCGGGACATCAAATCGCAGCTGCCCAAGGCCAACTGCGAGCTGCAGCCGACCAACAATTCCATCAACCTGATCGTCAATCGCGACCAGGCGCCCTTCAGCGATCCCAAGCTGCGCTCGGCGCTGGCGCTGTCGCTCGACCGGTCGGCCTTCAACGATATCCTCAGCGAGGGCAAGGCCAAGATCGGCGGCATCATGATGGCGGGCCCCGAAGGCACGTGGGGCATGCCGCCGGAGGTGGCGGCGGAGCTGCCTGGCTACGGCGCCGACGTCGAGAAGAATCGCTCCGAGGCGCGCAAGATCATGGAGGGTCTCGGCTACGGCCCGAGCAACCCTCTCAAAGTGAAGGTCTCCACCCGCAACATCCCTCTCTATCGCGACCCCGCCGTGATCCTCATCGATCAGTTGAAGAAGATCCACGTCGACGCCGAGCTCGACGTGATCGACACCAGCGTGTGGTTCGCCAAGGTGGCGCGCGGGGAATACTCGGTAGGCCTCAACCTGACCGCCGCCGCCATCGACGATCCCGACGTCAACTTCTACGAGAACTACGCCTGCGGGTCGGAGCGCAACTACACCAAATACTGCAATCCCGAGGTCGAGAAGCTGATCGATGCGCAGTCGCGCGAGACCGATCCGCAAAAGCGCCGGGCGCTGGTGTGGGATGTCGAGCGGACACTGGCGCGCGATGTGGCCCGACCCATCATCATCCAGGGCGTGCAGGGTCTATGCTGGCAGCCCCACGTCAAGAACTTCACGCTGCACCACAACGGCATTTACAACAACTGGCGCTTTGACGACCTGTGGTTGGATAAGTAGCGCCTCACGCCGCATTGGACCGCGGCTGGATCGGCGGCTTCACGTCGACCGGCAGCGGGCAATCGTAGGGCGTCACTTCTGTGCGCGCCTTGTGGTCGGCTTTGGCGCGCGCGATCAGCGCGGGGTCGGCGAGCGCATCGACGGCCACGCCCGCCATCACTTTGGCGGCATGCACCATGCCCTTCTTGGCCTGCCCGGACTTGCCCTGCGCGGTGATCTGCCAGGAATGGCCCGGGGTGCCGATGGCGTGCGTGGCGATGCGCGCCTGCACGGTCGGCACCACCCAGCTCACGTCGCCCACGTCGGTGGAGCCCATCATCGGCGCGCCCTTGGTGCCGTAGGGCACGATGAAATCGCATAGCGGGCTGTCCTTGCGCCCGGCCATGCCGGCGCGGGCGTAGGCCGAGGCGATGTCCTCCGGCGTCAGCGTCGCCTGGATCTCGGCCGCGTACTTGCGGTCGGCGGCATCGAAGGGCGGGGCGCCGAGGCGATCGAGCTGGCGCTGCATGGCCTGCTCGAGCGGCGTGTTGGCGAGGAGGTTGGAGACTGCGCTCACCACCTTCTCGCTTACGCTCGTCTCGGTCATCAGGGCAGCGCCTTGCGCTACCTTCTTCACGCGCTCGATGAGCGGGCGCATGCCCGGCAGGTCGCGGGCGCGGACGGCATAGCGCACCGTGGCAGTCGCTTGCACCACGTTCGGCGCCACGCCGCCGGCATCGAGCATGGCATAGTGGATGCGCGCGTCCGACGGCATGTGCTCGCGCATGTAGTTGACGCCGACGTTCATGAGCTCCACCGCGTCCAGCGCGCTGCGGCCCAGATGCGGCGCCGCCGCCGCGTGCGAGGCGCGGCCCTTGAACGTGAAGTCGATGCGCGTGTTGGCGAGACTCATGGCGTCGTCGACGCGGTTGATGGCCGCCGGATGCCAGGTGATGGCGACGTCGACGTCCTCGAACAGACCGGCGCGCACCATGAACACCTTGGCCGCGCCGCCTTCCTCCGCCGGGCAGCCGTAGTAGCGCACGCGACCCTTGATTCCTTGCGCAGCGAGATGGTTCTTGACTGCCGTGGCGGCGAGCAGCGCCGCCGAGCCCAGCATGTTGTGACCGCAGCCGTGCCCGTGCCCGCCGGGCACGACCTCCTTCGGTTCGGCAATGCCCGCGACCTGCGACAGCCCGGGCAGCGCGTCGTACTCGCCGAGGATGGCGATCACCGGCCCGCCTTCGCCCGCCTCGCCCATGATCGCCGTCGGAATGCCGGCGAGGTTCTCGGTGATGCGGAACCCCTCCTCCTCCAGCATGGCGCGGTGCTCGGCCACCGACTTGTATTCGGTGTAGCAGATCTCCGGGATCTCCCAGACGCGGTCCGAGAGCGCTTCGTAGGCGTCCTTGCGGGCATCGACGAGCTGCCAGATCTTCTCGGTGTTCTGCATGGGGCGCTCCTTCCTGCTGACAATAGACGCACGCGGCCCGATCAGCCACAACACGGCCGCAGCATCCGCGGGACTTGCAGCTGCACGCCGCAGCCGCCAAGTCTTGGCGACCGACACTCGTCTCTGCAATCGCGCGAAACCTTAGCTTAGCTGCAACGTTGTGTCGCCGTGGGACCTGGTATGCGTTGCGGCATACGGCTTGGGGGCCGCGAGCAAGGGGAAGCAAATGACGCCCGACATTGCCATTTGCCTGGCCATCCTTGCGCTTGCCGTCCTGCTGTTCGCATGGGACCGCGTGCCGGCCGATGTCGTGGCCCTGGGCGCCATGCTGGCGGTGATAGCGACCGGATTGCTGCCGGCCGACAAGGCATTCGCCGGATTCGGCAGCGACACGGTGATGATGATCTTGGGGCTGCTCGTGATGTCGGCGGGCTTGATCCAGACCGGCGTAGTGGAGATCGCCGGACGCTACATCTTCGTCTTCGCCGGCCGCAATCCCGCGATCTTCCTGCCGGCCCTCATGGTGTCGGTGGCGACCGTATCGGCCTTCATGAGCAACACCGCCGCCACGGCATTCTTTGTGCCGTTGGTCCTCGGCTACACCAGCAGGATCGGCGTCAGCCCCGCGAAGTATCTCCTGCCGCTTGCCTTCTCGTCGATCCTGACGAGCTCCGTCACGCTGATCAGCACCTCGACCAACCTGGTGGTGAGCGACCTTCTGACCCGCTATCAGCAGCCGCCGATGGGCATGTTCGAGCTCGCGCCGGTCGGCATCCCGATCGCCATCGTCGGCCTCCTCTACATGTGGACCATCGGCGTGCGCCTGATCCCGCAGCGCGACGACCAGAAGGCGGAGGAGAAGATCGGTGAGCGCAAATATCGGGCCGACGTCCTGGTGGTCGACGACGGGGCACTCGTCGGCAAGTCGCTGGCGAGCGCCAAAATCACGGCCGATGCCGGTCTCGCGGCGGTCAAGCTGGTGCGCGGCGATGAGACGATACGGGGGGAGGCAAAGCTCGCCGGCGTCGAGCTTAGGGCTGGAGATGAGCTGTTCATCGAAGGGTTGCGCGCCGATCTGCTGAAGATCAAGGACATCAAAGGCCTGGCCTTCAAGGCCGACTTGGACCTGGAAGACCCCGACGAGAACAAGGAGCAGACGACCGTCGTCGAAGGCGTCTTGCTGCCGCGCTCGCTTCTGATCGGCCAAAGCCTCCGGAGCCTCGAATTCAAGGAGCGGTACGGTTTGCAGGTGCTGGCAATCCACCGCGCCGGCCGCGTGCCGCACTCGATCAGCTCGGCGCGCCTGCGCATGGGCGATGTCCTGCTGCTGCAGGGCACGCCCGAGAACGTGAAGGCGCTGGAGCGGGGCAACCTCTTCAATATTTTCGGAAACGTGGAGCAGGGGCGGCTCAACGTCTCGCGCGCCCCGCTGGCTGCAGCCATCTTCGCGGTCTCGATTGCGGCCGTGACCTTCAAGCTGGCGTCGCTGCCCTTTGCCATGCTGACGGGCGCGTTCCTGATGCTGCTGACTCGGTGTCTGTCGCCGGAGGAAGCCTACCGCCAGGTGGAATGGAAGGTGTTGATCCTGATCGGCGCCCTACTGTCGCTGGGGGCGGCCATGGAGGCGAGCGGCGCCGGCAAGTTTCTCGCCCAGCAGCTGATCGGATTGGTCGGGGCGAACAGCAAGTATGCGCTGCTGTCCTGCGTCTTCCTGCTCACGGTGGCCCTCACGCAGCCCATGTCGAACCAGGCCGCAGCCCTGGTCGTGTTCCCGATCGCCATTCAGACGGGAATTCAGCTGGGCGTCGACCCACGCGCCTTCGGCATGATGGTCGCCGTGGCGGCGAGTTGCTCCTACCTTACGCCGCTGGAGCCCTCGTGCCTCATGGTATATGGGCCGGGAAAGTACCAGTTCTTCGATTTCTTCAAGGTCGGCTTGCCGCTGACGGTGCTCATCTACGTCGTGGCGATCGTGCTTGTTCCCTGGGTCTGGCCCATGTAGACGGAAAGCCGAGCCCGTTCAGGCCACGGGAGACGCGCTGCTCGAGACCTTCGGCATCATGTTGAAGAACGCGAACGGCGCTCCGCTCAGCAGCACCTTCACGTAGCGCGCCTTCTGGTAGTCGCCATTGAGCGAAACGCGCGGCAGGGCGGTGAGCTCCTGCGCATGGCGCGGATGAATGAGCCCTTTGCGCGTCGTCACTCCAGTCCTCAGGCCCAGTTCCTTGACCAGCGCGAACTCCCGGGGTCCGGCACTCGCCTCGTCGCCATAGGGGTAGCTGAAATGGCGGCAGGGCTTGCCCGTCTCCTGCTCGATCCTGCGCACGCTCCTTTCGATCTCGGCATGGGCCTCCGCCAGGGTGAGCTTGGCCAGCGCGTAGTGGCGCCGGGTATGTGCGCCGATGGTGACGAGCGGATCGGCGGCCAGCTGCCCGATCTCCGCCCAGCTCATCATCAGATCGGCGCAGAGGCTATCCGCTTGGAAATCGATGCCGTCGCACAGCTCGCGAACGATGCCTCGCGCGTCGACTTCGTCGATGCTCCGCAGCCACCAGTAGACGGAGTGAAACGTGGCATCCTTCTCGGCCGGCGTGCCGCAGCGCAGCCGGCGCTGCGAGCCGTCGATCTTCATGTTCAGTGCGTCGACCTTGAGGATGACCTTTTCCAGCGCCAGCCACCACAGGTCACCGCGGCCATCGGCGTAGTCGGTCGGGATGTAGATGGCGAAAGGCAGCTGATGGCGCTTGAAGATCGGGTAGGCGTGCTCGAGATTGTCTCGGTAGCCGTCATCGAAGGTGAAGCAAACGAAAGGCCTGCCGTAGTCGCCTTCGATCAGGCGGAAGTGGGCTTCGTCGAGCGAGACGATCTCGAATCCGGACCTGCGCACCTGGCGGATCACCAGTTCCAGGAACTGCGGCGTCACCCTGAGGATGCGGTTCGGCTCGAACCGGGCCGGCTTCTCGGGATTGACGTGGTGCAGCATGAAGACGGCGCCGATGCCGCGCGTGAACGGGGCAATCACGCTGTCGGCGCCCGAGAAGTGCAGGGCCGAAAGCCCGGCCTTCAGAAGCCTGGTTGTGCGCCGGCTCATGGCGGCGTTCCTTCCCTCCCACCCAGGGTCGCGCATCCTAGCTCAGCGCATGCTGAACCGGTAGCTCACTTGCCTCGTCCCGATCCTGTGCGGCGGGCTGATAGCGGATGACCTCGAGATCGGCAACGTCGAAGCCGAGGAATTTGTCCGGCACGGCCGGGCTTTCGCCGTCCGCGACCATCACGGCGGCGTCGATGCGTCCGTCTATTGTGGTGAAAAGGTCACGCATGGCCTGCCGCCCGCCCGTGACGATGATGTGCTCGTAGGCGTCATCGAGCGCGTCGAGCAGCATGTCGACGCGGTCTCTGTCGTTGGCGGCGGCCGTACCGGCGGAGTTCGATCCGGCAGCGATGGCGTGCGCTCGCGAGCCGGGAAGTCGCGCAATGACGTCCTCGAAGGAGGCTCGCCCCACCAACACGTCCGTGATGCCGAGCGCAGGCGACATGCCGAGCTCGGCCGCGAGCCGAGCCCCGTCGGGG